>Ga0075418_10002782_pt1 | contig 20052 bp, 17 predicted proteins | sample SoiMetdeltSBSDD2_FD_81776 | JGI IMG/M metagenome (GOLD analysis project Ga0075418, IMG submission 81776) | Bulk soil microbial communities from a Populus tree surrounding site in Tennessee, USA - Soil MetaG P. deltoides SBSDD2 | ecosystem: Environmental > Terrestrial > Soil > Tree plantation...
GTCGTCGACGAACAACAGGCGCGCCGTGACCGGCTGCTGGTACAGCGCTGCATCCAACTGAAGCAGCAATTGACGAGCGCTCTCCCAATCACCGTAAACGGGAAGGAGAACAATCAAGTTGAGCGGCTTTATTGCAGGTTCTTCGATGCGCCTCCTTATAGCGACAGTTCATCTGGCTGACAAGCCACCGCCGCACAGCCATTGAGCAAACCCTTTGCAATTGGCGCCAGCGAAGAAGCCAATCAGACGTTTCAGCCGCACCCGGTGTACACCGTGATCGGCGATCCCTCGATTAGAAAGGCCGATGCCGGGGGCTTCGATAGCGCCGGCACAAACGCATCGCCGTAGATCCCGGCAACATCGCAATCAAATGCGTAGTCGCGCGCCCTTCGCACGGGCCAAAGGGGATGCTCGACCCGATACTCGATGCAGCGGCCGTCGCGTTGACATGTGTAACCCCAATGATGGTCTGTTAGGAATTCTTCGAGCGAACCCGGCGCAGGCAGGTACGGCTCACCCTCTCCGATCACCTGGAGGTGATTCCATTTTTCCTGAATGCGCCACCGATACAACGCCGCCGGCCGGCCGTCGCTCGCGAGCTTTTCGATGCGATGGCCCATTTCCATCACGACGTAATTCTCATTGTAAACAAGCCGCGCCGTCGTCGCGATAGCCACACTCGCAACAATCTCTTTCACAAACACCACGCCTCGCCTCCACTCTTCACCCGTGAAATGCCGCACGTAAAAGCGCAGATTGACTTCCTCGAAGTTGCGGTGGAATGGAATCGGCACGCCCTTAACGCGCGTGTCCTCAAACAGCAGGCCGACCACGCTGGCGAAGGCCTTTCCTTTGTAGGTATCGACCATCGTGCCGGGAGGCGCGAGCGGTTCAAGCGTCTCTGGCGCAATTTCGAAGTTCAACAACGCGAGGTGCTGCCATTGCGCGGTTAGAAATGGTTTCGCCTGGTCCACTGGGACCCATAGCTATCACGAGCGGAACTCATCGTCGAGCCGCGCTCGGGCATCCGCGCTTCCACTGCTAAAACGGCGAGAAGAATCGCACCCAGTCTTGCGCCTGTTGTTTTTGGATCCAGAACCCCTGCCCCACTCCGAGATTGAGGTCCGGAGCCCAGCCATCGCCACCGGAGTACGTGCTCCGCTGATAACGCCCGCGCGCTTCGCCTTCATTGAGGAAAATGAAGATAATGTCGCCGGGTTGGCCGGGGATGTTGTGAATCGTATTGATCGAGCCCGCCTGCGGCAGGAACGACCCCTCCAGTGAAACGCCCGCAGGCAAATGATTCGTCAGGCTTCCCGTGCGCACTTCGCCTACAAAGGTCTGCACGAAAGTTTCGCGCGCAGGATTGATGAAAAAGAACCCCACTCCCAGAGGCAGTTCGATTTCGGGACCCGTCCATCCTGCGCTCGGAGTATAAACACAGGTGACGTAGTCGCCGCCGACACGCTTCATCACTTGCGCGCCATCCGGCGCTGTCGGGAACAGCGAACGCAGTGTCACATTCGACTGCACCAGTGGATTCGCGATGAGCGACATGCCCCAGGGCAACTGAAGGTTTACATAGCCGACCATGTTCTGCGACACCAGGTTTCCGGACGAATCAACGAGTGCGTAGGCCGCTTCGGCGCCTGTGATTTCAAGGGACGCCGTCGTTTCACGGGTCACCGCCTGGCGTAAGCCTCCGGCCAGTCGGTCGAACCGTCTCAACTGCCCTTCGGCACCATACCCGGTTACGATCACGCGGCGGTTGTCCCGGTCATGCTGGATGTTGAGCCTGGGCCTTGATTCTGCCGTCTGTCCGGCCACAGCCGTCAACGTGAGAAGCACAATGAAAATGCCGAATTTACCCCCAATAATGAATGTTTTCATACCCTGACTGGCTTAAACGGATTGAGCATCCAAATCTTACAAATGACAAGACGATAATCCGCGCTTTTCGAGGTACTGCTGGTGGTAATCTTCGGCGCGATAAAATGCCTCTGCCGACAGAATTTCGGTCACGATCGGCTTCTTGTGTTTCTTCTGCGCCTTCTCCTTCGCTACGAGCGCTGCGGCCATCTGCTCGGGGGTGTGATAAAAAATGATGGATCGATATTGACTGCCAACGTCCGGCCCCTGGCGATTCAACTGCGTTGGGTCGTGGACCTCCCAAAACAAGTTCAACAGTTGCTCGTACGTGACGAGGAATGGATTGTATTCCACCTGTACGACCTCCGCATGCCCGGTTCGGTCGCTGCACACTTCCTCATACGTCGGACTTCTCGTCTTGCCGCCGCTGTAACCTGCGGTGGTCGCCAGCACGCCCCGCAGCTTGCGAAAAGCCGCTTCGACTCCCCAAAAACATCCTGCTCCAAACGTCGCCTTTTCCATATTTACACAAATGTTGCCACCACAAAAATGTCATGGACGCGCGCAGCCCGCAACCCGCCAAACTTACGCCGGTTGTTTTTCGAGTCCAAAAATCACCTGCAGAATATCGTGCAGAGAGATTATTCCGGTTTCGCGCCCGGCGCGGTCGAGCACGATCGCCACACGCTGGCCACCACGCTGCATCTGGCGCAAGGCCCGCTCCAGCCGCATTTCACCATCCACAAACAAAGCGGGGCGTAAAAAATCACGCGCCGTCTGGTTCGAGTCCGCATCGGCTTCAAAAATTAATGTTTTTAACACAACGACCCCGGCGATGCGGCGGGAATTCATACGCCACACCGGAATGCGGCTGACCCCGCGCTCGCGGAATAACGCGAACAGGTCCCGCACAGATGTGTTCTCTTCCGCCGTAGCAACATTAGTCAGCGGCACGGTGACGTGGCTCACAGACAAATTTTGCAAATCGAGCACGCGGTTGATCATCGCGCGCTCCTCGCTCGTGAAGGACTGCGCCGATTCCTGCATGACCAACCGCAACTCATCGCGATTGCCAAACAAATGGCCCGTGAACCGTTTGCCCCCGGTCCACGCCAGCACCGTGTCAGAAATAATCGTGGTCACGACCACCAGGGGACGGACCAGGATGTGAATCAACCGGAATGGAGCCGAGAGCAGCATACAGAGCCGGTTGGGATAGAACCGAAACAGAATTTTCGGCAACAATTCGAACAACGTGTAAAAAATCAACACGAACGCCAGGAACGTCACGAACAGGAGCAGCGGCCGGTCCGCAAACTGCCGGTGCAAAACAACCGCAGCGATGCTCAGCACCGCAAAATTTGCAAGCGTGTTGCCGACGAGAATGGTCCAAAGAAAGCTTTCCGGATGTTCCAGGTAGCCATACAGGACTTCCGCGCGGCGGTTCCCGGCGCGCATCTGCTGCCGGATGCGAATGCGGCTCAGCGCCAATACGCCCGCCTCCATTCCGGAAAGGAGGAATGAGACTCCAAGGCAAACGCCAAAGAGCGCTGGCAAGAGCCCTTCCATTATTTGCGCACCTCCACGAGCAACTCGCGCACATGCCGTTCATCGACGGCGTGCGCCGTGAGCTTCAATTCTCCCAGCGAAACTGTCTCGCCGGCTTGCGGAACCACCTCCAGCACGCTGGTCATGACTCCGCCCATCGTTACTGCACCCGGCACTTCCCGCAGATGTGGATATTCACGGCGAAAATCATCCACCGACATCGCACCGCTGATGCGCCATTTTCCGGGCCCGAGTTTTTCGAAAACAACCTCCTGCGTCTCGGTGCGCACCTTCCCAACGACTTCTTCGAGGATGTCCTCCATGGTGACGAGGCCCGCCGTCGCGCCGAACTCATCCAGCACAATCGCCAGCCCGCGCTGTTGCCGTTCGAGGCTTTTGAGCAGCGCGAGCAAATTCATGCTCTCGGGCACAAAAGACGGAAACTCGATGGCATCGGCGAGGTCAATTTGCGGATCGAGCAACAACGCGCGCGCATTCAAAATGCCGACGACCGTGTCTGGAGTTTCGTCATACATCGGCAGCCGGTGATGCCGAAATTTCCGCGCCGCTGCGATCATGTCCTCCACGGAGAGATCGTCGGGGATCGTCGCCATCTGAGACCGCGGCCGCATCACGTCACGCGCCGTCTTCCGATCCAGATTGATAATCTGCAAAATGATTTCCTTTTCCGACTTGGCCAACGCGCCCTGCTGGTAGGCGAGCTCGATCAGTTCCTGGTACTCCTCGTCGGTCACGCCGGTTTGCGGACGAATGGATTTTGGAATTACAACGTTGAGAAGCCACACGTTGAACCGCTGCACTAGGCGTTGAAACCAGCCGGTCAATTCCTGGATCCACAACATCGGCCGCGCGACGCGCAACGCCCAGCGTTCCGGACTGCGCACGGCGAGCGTCTTTGGAAACACTTCGCAGCCAAAGAGAATGAATAAGAGGAGGGCGGTCACGGTCAGCGCCAGCGGCCACTGGCCCGAGAGGGCTGGCCAAAGACCGAGCGCGATCATCGCGCCGTTGGCAACGGTGTTTCCGAGCACGATCGTGGCGAGGAGTTCGGATGGCCGCGAAAGAAGACTGTCCACAATCACGCCATTGGGCTTACTCGTCAGTTGCCGGGCGCGCCACTTCCCCAGCGCGAAGAGCGCCGACTCGCTAATCGCAAAGAAGAAACTCGCCGCCGCAAAGAGCAGAATTCCCGCGATGACCACGTACGTCGTCGATCCCACGCCAGCAGACTATGGAGAAGGAAGTCCAAAAAATCACGACTGGAAGCAAAGCTCCGCCTACGGACGTTTTTGGAAGCTCGGCCCCAGGAAGGAGGAGGGTCGCTCGCGAGGCAGGGGCCTTGATTACAGCAGGGGGTGCTGGACAGGAGGCACCTTACACAAAAGCCCGAACCTGCGACACAGCAGGTTTTTGCCGGGCTTTCGCCTCGCGAGCGTCGCTCTTGTTGCCCTCCCTTGGAAGATTCTGGAAATCAGGTTTCGGGAGGGACGTGAGAGTGTTCTTAAAATTTTTTAATCGGCCCCCTCCTTACGTCGGGGGTTACAAAAGTTAATTTAGTGAGATACCGCGTCGGATGTAAGTTGGGACGTCGAGGTCCTGGCCGTGGTGAATGGTCGGCTCGCTCTTTTCAAATCGGCCACGCGAAATAATTTCCAACGGGAGTTGCGTCTGCCGCAGCCGTTGTCCCGGTCTGCGCGGCCGCACGGTTGCGACGGGCTCCGGCTTTTCAACCGCTACCGGCTCGGGTTTCCCATTCCGCGAAGTTACAATCGGGACCGGGCCGTCATCCTCACTGTCGATCAATGGCGGCGCAATCCCGAGACGCGACGAACGGGCGGCTTCCGATTCGCCGCGGCCGGCAATCAGGGTGATCGTTAGTTGGTCCTGCGGAGACTCTTCGATCACCGCTCCCATGACAATGTGCGCCGAGTGCGCGACGCTGCTGATGCGCTCCATGATCGCGTGCATCTCGCCCATCGCAAGGCCCGGGCTCGCCACGATCGACACCAATGCGGTCGTGGAATCGGTGAGCAACTCGCCTTCGTCGATCAGCGGGTGCGCCAGCAACATCTCCACGGCCTCAGCGACCCGGTTCTCACCGGTGGCACGACCAAACGCGAGGCAACTCTCGGCGTGCCGGCCCTGAGTCACGGCGCACAAGCTCGCGAAGTCCACGTGCACAATCCCCCGTCGCGTGACAAGTGTCCAAATGCTGCGAACCGCGTCGCCCACAAACGCATTGATGTTGTTGAGCGCGTCGGGCAGCGGCATTCTTTCATCGATCAGTTTCAGTAATTTCTGGTTCGGCATGCAAATCACCGCATCGGCGACGCTCTTGAGTTCCTGCAGCGCGAAATTGCCCTGCTGTTGACGCCGGACTCCCTCGAACTGAAAGGGCATCATCACCACGCCGAGGACCAGCGCGTTGCACTCGCGCGCAATCCGCGCAACCACCGGACTCGCGCCCGACCCGGTGCCACCGCCCAACCCCGCGACCACAAAAACGAGGTCTGCATCCTGTGTGAGGGCGCGCACCGCCGCAGCTTCTTCCTCGGCGGCAGCCCGGCCACGCTCCAGATCACCGCCTGCGCCGAGGCCGCGGCACGTTTTGGTCCCGATGAGCAAACGCTGCTCGACCGGCGACGCCCCCAGCGCCGCCGCGTCGGTATTCACCACCGCAAAGGAAACGCCCGCGAGTGGTTCGCGGGCGAGGTGTGCGACCGCCATACAGCCGGCTCCTCCCACACCCAAAACTTTGATGCGCAAGGCCCGCTTCGAAAATGTGACGTGGTTGTTTGTTTCCATAACCCTCCGATTAATTGCGACGGAGCAGACCGCCAAACGTTTCTCTCAAAGCATGCCCAAATCCGTTGCGCGACCGTTTCTTCTGTTGCATCGAACCGAACTTCACCAGCCCTATCGCGGTCGCGAACTCCGGCTGATCGAGCGCCGATTTCAGCCCGCTGATCGACGTCGCCGTGCCGATCGAGGCCGGCATCTGGAAATAGCGTTCGGCCAATTTTTGTATTCCCGGAATGCGCGCACAGCCGCCGCACAGAAAGACGCCGGCCCGCAAATAATCCAGCAGCCCCGCCTTCGCCAATTCCTGCTCGATGAGTTCGAACGTTTCTTCCAGGCGCAGCGACACGATCTTGCGCAGGTTTTCAAGGCTGATGGTTTTTTCCGGCAGGCCAACCTCGCCGTTCATCGTTACGGTCTGCCCCGCATCCCCTTCCTCTACGATTGCCGCGCCATGTTTGATCTTGAGATCTTCGGCCCGGCTCAGCGGAATTTTCAGCCCGTAAGCGAGATCATTCGATACGTGATCGCCGCCGACCGCCAGGACCCCCGTGTGCTTTACGATCCCTCCTCCGTAGACTACATACTCCGTCGTGCCGCCGCCCATGTCGATGACCAGCGCGCCCAGTTCCTTTTGTTCGGGTGTGAGCAGAGCCAGCGACGCTCCGAGACCGTTGAATACGATGGCCTCAACCTCCAGTTGCATCCCCTTCACGGCGCGAATCGGATTTTGAAAACGGTTGAAGTGCCCATGCACGACGTGCACGTCCACTTCGAGCCGTGCCCCGAGCATGCCCACCGGGTCGACGATGCTGTCCTGGCCATCCACCCAAAAATGCTGTCGAATCGCGTGCAAGACGTAATTCTCCGCAGGCAGGTTGATCGCCTTGGCGTTCTTGATGACGTCTTCGACGTCTTCGGAGCAAATCTCGCGGTCGGCCGAAACCACGGGGTGCACTCCGCGATTGGTAAAGCCACGAATGTGACCGCCCGTTACTCCCAGGAACACGCTCCGTATCTCCACGTCCGCCATTTGCTCGGCTTCGACGATCGCGTTGCGCACATCGTCCGCGACCGTCGATGCGTCCGCTATTTCACCTTTGCGCACGCCACGCGAGCGCGCCTGCCCAAGGCCAACGATATTCAGGCTGCCGTTGGCATTGAGTTCGCCGACCACGGCACAAATTTTCGATGTGCCGATTTCCAATCCGACGATTACAGGTGAGTTGTCAAACATGTCGTTTCCTTGAGGGTTTGTTGATCTTGCGCGGAACCGGCGGCGAAAGCGTGGCATCCACGAAACGCGCCGGCACATTGTTCGATACCGAGAGATCGACCCACGCCACGTGTTTGCCGAAGCGATGGACGTGGTCGTGAATGGCGCGCCAGCGGCGCAGTGCCTGGCTGCATTCGCCCAATCCCACGAGCAATTCCGTGCCGTGGCTGCTCACGACCTGCAGGGTGCCCGGAACGGTTACGTCGATCTCTTTGATGTCCGTAATCTCGGCCATGCCGGAGCGCTCGAACTCCATGATGAACTGCAGCGCCGCGCGCACTTGCAATGATTCGACTCTCCGCCCCGGTCGGGTCTCTTCCGCGGGCATGCCGACCAGGACCGGCAGCGCATCATTGGTGGTCGTGATCGGCACCGACCTCTGCTGCGATTCCAGCGGATACATCACCATCCCTTGCGCATCGACGAGGCACGTCCCTCGCTCGACCACACCCCCCGCGCGCAAAATCGGATAGAAAAACCGCGCAATCGGTTCCCGTTCGATGACTCGAATGCGCAGGGTGTTTGGGAGCAGACGCTCTACCGCGGCGGATTGGATCACAGGCACCAACTCCAGGTCGCGCTTCACCCGCTCCAGGTCGAGCGCCAGTAAATTGTCCTCGAGCTTTACTCCTGCCCAACGGCGAAGCTGCTCCCGCGCGATCACTCCATCGGTCTCCACCTCTAGATGATGCGTGGCAAACGCCGGGTTCTCATAGAGCAACCGGCGCAACGCCAACTCTCCTCCGCGCCAAACGCCGAATCCAACGATGCCTGTCAACACCAGGCAGGCAATTGTCACCGTGAATCGTCGAAAGCGCCGCTGGCGCCGCTGGCTGGAACGCAGCTTGACGTCCAGGACGTGTTTGCGCGCGAAACGCCGGTTCGCCGGTTTACGCCGAAACCACATGGGAAATGTCTAATGCCGAAAGTCGAATGACTAAAGAATGCCGAAGGCTCAATGACAAAGTTGGAGCTTTGTCATTCGAGCTTAATTAGTCATTCGACATTCGTCATTGCTTCGAAGCCACTAATCCTCGCCGCAGAGCCAACTCCACCATCCGCCGGCACAGCTCTTCATAGCTCAGGCCCGCCGCCGCCGCGGCCTTCGGGAGCAAACTCGTTTCAGTCATCCCAGGCAACGTGTTCACCTCCAGCACGACCGGTTGACCATCTTCCCGTACCATCACGTCGACGCGCGCGTAATCCCGCCCGCCAATCGCCTTGAAGGCAGCGAGGCCCGCCTCCTGGACTCGCCGCGTGGTTGGTCCATCGAAAAGCGCAGGACAAAAATATTCGGTCGAGCCCGGCGTATATTTGTTTGTGTAATCGTAGCTGCCTTGCTTCGGCCGCACTTCCACGACGGGCAGCACTTCGTCGCCGAGAATTCCAACGGTGGTTTCACGTCCCGCGATGCGTTCTTCCATCAACACTTCGGAGTCATAGCGCAACGATTCGCCCAGCGCCTTGCTCCAATCCGCGACGCGGTCCACGAATTGCACGCCCACGCTGGAACCCTGCCGCACCGGCTTTAAGACCACCGGTGGATTCCAACCGCGCGGCCAGGACGCGCTGGCTGAATTGAAAACCGTGAAGCGCGCCGTCGGCACGCCGGCATCCATGCAACGCTGTTTCGTCAACACCTTGTCAAACGCAACGCGACTCGCCTCCGCATCACAGCCTGTGTAAGGAACGCCAAGTTCATCCAGGCGCGTCTGCACCGTGCCATCCTCGCCATACGTTCCGTGCAGCGCCAGAAACACCACATCGGTGCCCTCTGGAAGTTTCCATTGCCGATCGACGGGGTCCACTTCGCTGACGTGAAAGCCGATGCTGCGCAACGCGCCAGCGACCGCGGCGCCAGAGCGCAGCGAAACATCCCGTTCCGCCGACGGTCCCCCCAGCATCACCGTCACATGCAAATCTTCAGCCATGGACGTCCTGTCCCAGGATCTCAACTTCCGTCTCCAGGTCAATGCCGCGGGCCGAACGCGCGCGTTCGCGTATGACTTCAATTAGATTCAACACGTCACGCGCTGTCGCGGTCCCTTCATTCACAATAAAATTGCCGTGTACGTCCGAAACGACTGCACCACCCACTCTCGTGCCTTTCAAGCCGAGCTCGTCAATCAACTTGCCCGCGGGAATTGTTTTCGGGTTTTTGAAAATGCAGCCGGCGCTCGGCGCAGCGGGCTGCGACTCCCAGCGTTTTTGGCTGTACTTCGTCATCCGCTCCGTCACAGTTTGCACGGAGGCTGGCTGTCCCTTCAGCACAGCTCCCAAAGCGATGTGGTTCTTGAATAGCGGACACCCCCGGTACTCGACGTAAACTTCGCCAGCCTCGCGTTCCTGCGCATTGCCTTCGTAGTCCATGAAACGAATCGACGCAATCGCATCGAAGAGCCACGAGCCCATGGCGCCGGCGTTCATGCGCATCGAGCCCCCAAGACTGCCGGGAATCCCTTCCAAAAATTCCAGCCCGGCCAGGCCATGACGCCGCGCTTCGACCGCAATTGTCTTCAACTTCACGCCCGCGCCGCAGTGGATTTTGTCACCGCTCACTTCGAGGCGGCTGAAATTCGGATGCATCAGGCAAATGACCATTCCGCGAATTCCGCCATCGCGGATGAGCAGGTTCGACCCACGGCCCAGCATCGTGAACGGCAGGCTCTTCTCGCGGCAAAACTGCAAGACGAGCGACAGGTCGGCTTCGGAAGCCGGTTCAACGAACAAATCCGCCGGCCCGCCCACGCGCAACGTCGTCCGTTTCGCCAGTGGTTCGTCGGCTCGGACCGTCGTCGCAGCCGCGACGCGCGCGCTGAGTTCGGCAGCCAATTTCTGTTTGTCGCTCATCGGCAACGATTTCAATTCCCGGGCAACTTCGTGAGCCGTACGAGTAATATCGCCAGCTCCCATAAATACTACAATGTCACCGGGCCGCAGCGCCCGCAGCACCGACGCGCCGAGCGCGTCCAGGGTGGGCACAAATTCGACAGCCTGGCCCTGTTCGCGAATCGCGCCCACAAGGCGCTGGCCGTTCACGCCGGAGATTTCAGGTTCACTGGCCGCGTACACCTCCGTCACCCAAAGCTTGTCCGCTTGCCGAAAACACGTTGCAAATTGCCGAAGCAATCGCTGGGTGCGCGAGTATCGATGCGGCTGAAACGCGACCAGCAGCCGGCCGGACGCCTGGCCTTTCAGAGCGGTCAGCGTTGTTTCGATCTCCGCGGGATGATGGCCGTAATCTTCGATCACCTGAAAACGCGAATCCGCAAACAGCATCTGTTGCCGGCGCGCGGCGCCGTTGAATCCCGCGATCGCGCGCGCAACGTCCGTGGCGGAAAAACCGTGCTGGTGCAAAAACGCAATCGCCGCCGTCGCATTCGAAACGTTCTTTTCCCCGATCAATTGCGTCGTGAATTCGCCCAGGCTCGTGCCGCGTTGAATCACTTCGAACACAGACCCGCGAAATCCGGAGGCGCGCGGCTTCGGCAGCGCGCGATAGGCGGCCAGCGGATGAAAACCGAACGAGATCGCGTTGCGGTTACTCGCCATCATTTCAGCCAGCCGCAAATCATCGGCGCAGAAGAAAACCGGCCCTTCAGTCTGCTTCGCGAACCGCGCGAACTCAGAGCAAATCGCTTCCAGGTCGGCAAAGTAATCCAAATGCTCCTCGTCAACGTTCAAAAGGATCGCTACCTTCGCCTTGAACTCATTCAGAGTGCCGTCGCTTTCATCCGTTTCGATTACGAACAGGTCCTTCGCCGTCGCCCCGGACGGAAAGCGGGCATGACGTTTGAGCTGCGGGACCAATGCGCCGACCGCGTAAGACGCCGTCACGTGCAGTGCTTCGAGCGCATAGGCCAGCAGCGCCGTCGTGGTCGTCTTGCCGTGCATCCCAGCCACGCACACCGGGAAACATCGGTGAGCCAGTGCGGCCAGGAACACCGCCCGACGCACGATCGGAACGTTCAACTTCTGCGCAGCCTGCAACTCGACGTTGTCCGCGCGAATCGCCGACGAATAGGCCACCATAAATGGCCCAAGCGAGACGATGTGCTCCGCGCTGTGGCCCGAACAAATCTGCGCGCCGCGGGCGCTCAACTGACGCGTTTCTTCGTTCGCGACCAAATCGGAACCCGCGACTCGATAGCCGAGGTCCAGGAGCAGATGCGCCAGACCGCTCATGCCACAACCTCCAATCCCCACCAGGAAAACCGTCCCGCCGGGATGCGCCTGCAGCAACTCGTCAGCTTGTTGCGAAGAAAATTTCATGCGGCCAAAACGGGTGATCGATCCTCGGCCCGGCGTGTCTCAAAATGGTGCGATCCCTGCTCGGATGGATGACACAATCCCATCGCCGCCATCAGCCCGAGCATCTTGCCTGCAATCAACTCGGCCGCATGCGGCGAATGCCATCGCACCAGTTCGTCGGACATCGTTTTGCGAGCTTGCTCATTCTGGAGCAGATTGGACGCCAGTGAGGCCAACTTCTCCGCCGTCGCGCTCTTCTGTTCAAGCAGTGTCGCAGCCCCCACATCCGACAGCGCTCGCGCATTGAAATACTGATGATTATCGGTCGCCGCCGGATATGGAACGAGAATGGCCGGAACGCGCATCGCCACGAGTTCGGCAAGCGAAGAGGCACCCGCGCGACTGATCGCCACGGTCGCGGCTGCGAGCGCCATTTCCATTTCCGAAAGAAACGGCCGCACAACGGCTTTCGTTCCCTGCGCAGCATAACCGTTTCGCACTCGATCGAAACCATCGGGCCCCGCGAGGTGCAAATACTGAAGCTCGGGGACTACGCGCGCCAGGATCGGCAACGCCTCCAAAACGAGTTCGTTAATGCCGCTGGCGCCCTGGCTGCCTCCCATGACCAGCAGCACGGGACGACCCGGTTCCAACCCAAGAGCCATGCGCGCCGAACCGGCATCCGATGGCTCAAATTGCGGACGCACCGGCGTGCCGGTAGCGAGCACGTTCGTGTGATGGAGACGGCCTGCTGCCGAGGGGAAGCCCACAAACGCCTGGTGAACGACGTGCGCGAGCCATCGGTTCGCGCGGCCGGGAATCGTGTTCGATTCGTGCAGGAAGGTCGCGGCGCCGCAGGCTTTGGCCGCAAGAATCGGCGGAGCGCTGGTGAATCCTCCCATGCCAAGCACCCCTTGCGCGGGACGCTGGCGCAGTAGCTTCCGAGCTTCCGAGTAGGACCGGCGAAACCCGGCGCAGAACTGCAAAACCCGCCCGCGAGTTAATCCGATCGCCGGGAGCGTCGCTACTCCAAGTCCTTGCACCGTCTTGACCGCCTGCTGGTCCACTTCCTTCGGCGAGACGAGCAGCGTCACGTCACAACCGCGAATCGCCAACTCCTCGGCCACGGCCATTCCTGGGAACAAATGTCCTCCCGTGCCGCCGCACGCGATCCAAACGAGAGGTTTTGACTCTGTCATCAGGAATAGGATAAAGCCGCTGAGTTCGGTCTGAACAACCGCGCGCCCGCGGGCTTCGGCACAACAGCGCGGCGTGCAATGCTCCCTAAAACGCCGATGCACGTCAGCATCACCACCAGGTTCGAACCGCCGTAACTGATGAACGGGAGCGAAAGCCCTTTGTTCGGCAACGAGCCAGTCACGACACCGATGTTGATGACCGCCTGCAACGCAATCAAAAACGTTAAGCCGGAAGCGACCAGCATCCCAAAAGTGTCGCAAGCGTGCCACGCGATGTAAACGCCACACACGGTGATTGCCAGGAACGCTGCGATGACGAACAGGGTCGCCGCCAGGCCAAGCTCCTCGCCGATAACAGACAAAATGAAATCCGTGTGATGCTCCGGAATGCGCCCCAGCTTCTGACGCCCATCGCCCAGCCCAACCCCCGTCACGCCGCCCGCGCCCAACGCCACCATCGCCTGATATGCCTGCAAGCCCTTGTCCTGTTTTGTCTCCTCCAGGTGCAGCCAGGAATAAATTCGTTCCGAACGCATTGGGTTCTGCCAAAGAAAAACTCCCAGTCCCACCAGCACGATGAGCACCGGGGGCAAAAAGTAGCGCCAGCGAATCCCCGCAATGAGCAACACAATCGAACTCACCGTTCCCATGAGCAGCGCCGTCCCCACGTCCGGTTCAATGAAGATTAATCCGAGCACGACGCCGACGACCATGCATGGAATGACCATCCCCCTCCAGAATGTCGGCATCCATCGTTGGTATCGCTCTCCGTAGTGCGCCAGCAGAACGATCAGCCCAAGTTTCGCCAGCTCCGATGGCTGCATCGTAAACGGTCCCGCCTTGAGCCAGCGACTCGCGCCGTTGATGGTCACCTTGATTCCGGGAACCAGGACCAGCACGAGCAACGAGCAAACGAACAACAGGATCGCCCACGGCACCCACGGGTAGGCCTTGAACCAGCGGTAATCGATCGTCGCCGCCAGCCAGCAAGCAATCAGCCCCACCGCGCACCAAATCGGTTGCATCAACAAATAATTCGCATTGCGATGCCCCGTGCTCGCGCTGAACAACATCACCATGCCCAGCACCAATAGAGCGGCAACACAGCCAAAGAGAATGCGCGAGGCGTACTTCACCGACGTGGAGTTTATAAAATGAACTAAACTGGAGGGGCGCGCTCCGCGAGCCCTCCGACGTAATTCCATCCAGGGCTCGCGGAGTCTCGCCCTTCCAAAAACTACTGTGGCGTCGCCGCCGTTTCCTTCGCCGGAATCCGAAGCTTCTGTCCCACTTTGATCTGCGTCGTCGCCAAATTGTTAGCCGCCTGCAGTTGCTTGACAGTAATTCCATTGCGCTTGGCGATCGAGTTTAGCGTGTCACCCGACTTCACCGTGTAAGTCTTCGTACCTCCGTTCGTGCCGTTTGTGGGCGCGGCCGTCGTCGCCGCCGTCGCGGTCTTCGCCGGCACAACGACCTTCTGCCCAAGCTTCAGCCGGTTTGGGTCCACCCCCGGATTCGCGTCCTGCATCGCGCGCATGGTCACGCCATATTTTTTTGCAATCGTGTAAAAAGAATCGCCTTTCACCACCACGTGTTCACCCTGTGGCTGGCTGGCCAATGGGTCCACCGGTACTGGCGGTGGCGTCACGTCCTGCTGCAGTGCTCCAGTCGCGATGCCGCTCGGCGTCGCACCCGTGGTTCCCGCGACAATCCCCGTGTTCGGATTTAGTGTCGCGACATCGGTCGGCGGCGGCGAAGTCTCCGTAATCGCTGGAATCGGCGTCACTGGTGGCGGCGGATACGTCGTGGCCAGGTCGTTCGTCTGCTCGGTGCCGGTCTGGTCGGTCGTGCGCTTGCAGCCGGCCATCAGCAGCGAGCCGAGCAGCACCACGTGCACGGCCAGAATCGTGAAGACCGCCAGCCGAATGTGCGATCGGCCTTTTTGTTCGAGGAATGTTCCTTGTGGAATGAGTGGGTTGGGCGTCGTGTTCATTTTATCTTGCGCTCAGCGTCCGTTCGTGAGGTCTCGTTGATTTTTCGCGCCAGGGTTTTCCCACCTGGCGCAAATTGTTCAAATTCTTTTTCGGCGCGCTTTTCTGGTGCACCCGAATCCGCGCCGGGCAACTTACTTACCGTCTGGCGAAACACTTCGCCCCGGTGCTTGTAGTTTTGAAACTGATCAAAGCTCGAGCAAGCGGGTGATAGCAACACGACATCGCCACGTGCCGCTTCCTGTGCGGCACTCTGTACTGCTTCTACCAGCGAATCCGCCAGCGTGCAAGGAGTAAACAGGCTCCACGCCGCGCGAAGTTTCTCGCGCGTCTCGCCAATCAGGTAAGCTCCCTTCACACGCTGCGAAAGCAGCGGTCCCACGTCGTGATATTCGAAGCCCTTGTCTTTTCCGCCCGCAATGAGAAATACGTTGGCCTTCCCCGCCTGCCCGCTCGGCACCGACAGAAGGGCCTTGTGCAAAGAATCTAGGTTGGTGGATTTGGAATCGTTAATAAATTGTACACCATTTATTTGTGCTACCAGTTCACAGCGATGTGGCGCAGGCGCGTACGACCGAAGCGATTCCGCCATCGACTCCAAAGGAATTCGCAACACACGCCCGACTGCCAATGCTGCCATCAAATTTTCAGCATTATGTGGGCCACGTAAGCGGCATTCGTCCATATTTAGCAAAGGCCCCTCCCACGCCTCCATCCGGCTGATCAATAATCCCCGGTCAAGGTGAATGTCCGCCCTCCGGTCATTCGCGCTGAACGTAATAATTTTGGACGGGATTGAGACACCCAGTGCCTGAAGTTGCGCCAGTGCCTCCATCTGCACGATCGCCCAATCGAACCCCTGTTGGTTCATGAAAATCCTCGCCTTGGCCCGTGCATACTCGGCCATGCCCGCGTAACGGTCCAGGTGATCGGGCGTGATATTCAACAATACAGCCACGGCGGGGCGGAAATATTCGATTGTTTCCAGTTGGAACGAACTCACCTCGAGCGTCAGGAAATCCAGCTCTTTGGTCTGCTCAGCCACCGCGCACAACGGCAACCCGATGTTGCCGGCAGCCACCGTCTTGAGTTGCCGGTGCTTGAGCAATCGCGCCACCAACTCCGTCGTCGTCGTTTTTCCATTCGTGCCGGTGATCGAAACATTGAGACAGACGGAATTTTGATAACCCAACTCCAGCTCACCGATGATGTGCGTTTTTCGGTCAACCAGGGTCTTAAGGTTAGGACGGGTCCACGGCACCCCGGGACTCACCACCGCCAGGTCAAAGGCTTCGCCCGGAACCTGACCCCCAAGCTCGACCCGCACTCCCTGGCCCCGCAGCGAGATCGCGTCGCGTTCCAATTCTTCGTTGCGTGCATCGTCCACCGCCCAGACCCGCGCGCCCTTTCGCAACAGCAGCTCGCACGCTGCCTTCCCGCTGGCGCCAAGCCCAACGACGAGGACCTTTTTGTTTTCAAGCGCAACCACCGGCCAGTTTCGAATCCTTACCTAATCTTTAGCGTGCTCAACGCCATCACCGCACACAGAATTCCCAAAATATAAAAGCGCAGCACCACCTGCGATTCGTGCCAGCCTTTCTTCTCAAAATGATGGTGCAATGGCGCCATCAAAAAAATGCGCTGCCCTGTTCCAGTCTTTCGCCGGGTGTACTTGAAGTAAGTGGTCTGCAACATTACCGACCCGGCCTCGATCACGAATACGCCGCCAGCAATCACCAGCACCAGCGGTTGGTGAATCAACACGGCAATAATTCCCAGCGCGCCCCCGAGCGCGAGCGATCCCGTGTCGCCCATAAAGACTTGTGCCGGATGGCAATTGAACCACAGAAATCCCAGCCCTGCCCCGACTATCGCCGCGCAAAACACCGATAATTCGCCCGCGCCCGGGACGTACGGGACTTGGAGGTACTCCGCAATGCGAAAATTTCCCGCGATGTACGTCATCACCACAAACACGAACGACACAATCAGCGTGCAACCGATTGCCAGTCCGTCCAGGCCGTCCGTCAGATTCACCGCATTCGAACTGCCGACAATCGTTAACGTGGTTAATATCAGACCAATCACCGCCCCAACTGCCCCGACCGCAATTGGCCGCTTCAGAAAGGGTACCATTACGTCGTCCACCAGCTTGAGATTTTTGACGGCGGGCGCTTGCCAAAGATACACTGCAATGAAGATCGCCAGCGCCAATTGCACCCACAGCTTCACGTTCGCCGCCGTGCCCTTGCTGCTTTGCTGCGTGATCTTGGCCCAATCGTCGTAAAACCCGAGGCCGGCCAGCACCAGCACCGACAACAACGTGAGCTGCATCAGCGTGTTCCACTGCGCCCACATCAGCGCGGTCGCATCCATCACCGTCACAATCAGGATGCCGCCCATGGTCGGAGTGCCGCGCTTCGAGGTCGTCCGCCCCACCACTCCGCCCTGCTCCGCCTTGTCTTCGTACTCCTGGCCGAACTTCACGCGTTTCAGCCACGCGATCACGTGCGGCCCCAGCCACCAACTTAACAACAGCGCCGTGACGGCCGCGCCCGCCGCGCGCACGGTGATGTAGCTGAACAGCCGCAGAAATGAGAGCGTGTCGTGCCATTCCGTGTTCTCTGCCAGTTTCCAAAGGTGTTGGCTGAGATAATAAAGCATCTAGTCGCGGCGGGGGTTGACCACGTCCTGCCGGCACAAATTCTGCGCCTGCGTTTTGCCCACCAGCCGGACCAAAAAATCCGGCGCCTGGGAGCGCCGTTCCGGTTCTGCCTGTGCTGGCTCTGATCGCACCTCGAAGAGCCTGCGGGGTTTCTTGGATCTCATAAAGCTTTTTTCAAGGCGTCGCCCACGCGCTCAAGTCCAGTCGCGCGCGACGCTTTCAACAGCACTAGATCGCCGGCTTCGACGATCCGCGGCAACTCAGTCGCCGCGGCGAGAACGTTTTGAAAGATGCTTGCGTCACGCACACCCGCTTGCGACGCCGCATCAGCCGTGTGCCGGGCAAATTGTCCCACGGCAATCACTCGATCAATCCCTAATTCACCCGCGCGCCGCCCGATTTCTTCATGCGCGCCCGCCGTGTGTTCGCCCAGTTCAGCCATGTCGCCCAGCACCGCCACTCGTTTTCCCGAACACGGCAAGTCCGCCAAAGTTTGCAGCGCCGCCAGCATCGAATCCGCATTGGCGTTGTACGCATCGTCGAGCACTCGAACGCCCCTCGCCTCCCAAAACTGCATTCGCATTTTCGGCGGCTTCGCCGACCGCAGTCCGGCGCGCGAATTTTCCGCGCTCAATCCCAGTTCCGCCGCCACCGCAAGCGCGAACATCGCGTTCGTCACTTGGTGCCGCCCCAACAACCCCACCTCGTACTCGCCCTCAAAATCATTTCGCGGCGACGCGACTCGGAAGGTCACGCCCGTCTCGCGCATTCCCACAAATTCTCCACGCCAATCGTTGCCTCGTGCCGCGCCCACTCGAACCACACGCGCGCGACTGCGGCGGGCTATCCGGTCCGTCCATTCGCTGTCACCATTTACAAAAAGCACGCCGTCGGTGGGCAGCAACTCCGCCAGCCATCCTTCCTCCTCCGCGACACCATCGACATCGCGAAAATGCTCCAGGTGCTCTCGGCCAATGCTGGTAATCAGTCCCATTGTCGGTTCGATCAATCGCACCAGAGCGGACAATTCACCGGGATGATTCGTTCCCACTTCGAGCACCGCCGCGCGGTGTTGCGATTCGATGTTCAACAGCGTCAACGGAACACCGATGTCGTTATTGAAACTCGCCTCACTCCACACCGTCGAAAACTGCTGGCGCAACACCGCTCCGATCAACTCCTTCGTCGTCGTTTTGCCGTTCGAGCCTCCGACCGCGATCACTGGAATCTCAAAATCGCGGCGATAGCGCGCGCCGAGTTGCCCCAGTGCTTTGCGAGTATCTTCAACCGCGACGACCGCTGCGTTCCCCCGCGTCGCGCGCGCCCGCTCCACGAGCACCGCCGTCGCGCCGTTCGCCATGACATCCCCAATGAAATCGTGCCCATCGAACTTCTCCCCTTTGATCGCTATGAATAAATCGCCGCCCCGCGCCTGCCGCGAGTCCGTGATCACTCGCGATACTTTCGTCTCCCCCGCCCCGCAGACCAGTTCCCCTCCGCAAGCGCGGCAAACAAAATCCAACGAACGCGCCTCCATCACTCTGCACTCTACACTCTACATTCTGCACTTCTGTTCGATCGTCTCCCGCGCGTGCACCCGATCATCAAACGGCACCACCGTATCCTCAAACTCCTGATACGTTTCGTGCCCTTTCCCCGCGATCAGCACCGTGTCCCCGGCTTTCGCCTCGCCGACGATCTGTTGTATTGCGCGCTTGCGATCCAACTCTACTCGGTAATCGCTCCCCTTCACCTCTCGAAACCCAGCCTCAATTTGGCTCGCAATTTTTTCCGGCGACTCCTTCCGTGGATTGTCGCTCGTAATAATCGTATAGTCCGCCAACTCCGCCGCGACGCGCCCCATCTTCGCCCGCTTCCCGGAATCACGGTTTCCACCGCACCCGAACGCCAGCAGGACGCGTCCCTTCGTGATTTCCCGCAGCGTCGCCAGCACATTTTTCAACGCATCGTCTGTATGCGCGTAATCGACAAACACACCGAAAGGCTGCCCCAGCGCCACGCTCTCCAACCGCCCCGGCACAGGCGCCATCGCGTTCAGCGCCGCCTGCATTTTCACCACCTCCACGTCCAATACGAGGCCCGCCCCCACCGCTGCCAGCGCATTATATATATTATGGCGCCCGATCAGCGGCAGCCGGCACACGAACTTCCGCTCGTCCGCTTCCACCGTGAACCGCGAGCCATCGTGGCCCAATTGCAAATTGGAGGCGCGCAACCTGGCGGTTTTTTGAAGACCATACGTGAGTTCCACTTCAACATTGGTCAACCCGGAGAGGCGCGCGCCGAAATCGTCGTCGATGTTGATCACTGCGGCGGACTCCTTCTCCCCTTGTCCAAGCGCGTCGAACAGCTTCCGCTTCGCCGCAAAGTAATCCTTCATCGTTCCGTGAAAATCCAAATGATCCCGCGTCA
>Ga0075418_10002784_pt1 | contig 20048 bp, 18 predicted proteins | sample SoiMetdeltSBSDD2_FD_81776 | JGI IMG/M metagenome (GOLD analysis project Ga0075418, IMG submission 81776) | Bulk soil microbial communities from a Populus tree surrounding site in Tennessee, USA - Soil MetaG P. deltoides SBSDD2 | ecosystem: Environmental > Terrestrial > Soil > Tree plantation...
CATCCATCCGCCGGCCGCGTTTCTGCGCAACTATCTTCTGCGACTGGGCATCCTCGACGGCACTCCCGGCCTGATCATTTCGGTCATCAATTCCTACTCCGTCTTTCTGAAGTTTGCGAAGCTGTGGGAGCTTCGGAGAACTCCAGACTCCCAACTCCCAACTCCCAATCCGTAAACCGCCATGAAGCGGACCTCGGGAGTTGGCTTCTTGGGCGCTGGGAGTTGACGATGTTCTCCCTTCATATCGACACCGCAAGAGGCTGGCGAGGCGGCCAGAGCCAGGTGCTGCACATCGTCCAGGGCCTGCGGGCCATCGGGCACCGGGCGGTGCTCGTCGCGCATCCCGATGGCGAGCTCCTGCGGCGGATGAGCGAGGGGCACGATCTGATTCCAATCGCGGCGCGAGGTGAGGTAGACCTCTCGGCGGCATGGCGGCTGTCGCGGCTGATCATGCGGCTGGCGCCCGAGGTGATTCACGCCCACGATCCGCATGCGGTCGCAATGGCGGCGACCGCCCTGTCGATTGTCGCGCCGTCGCCGAAGCCTCCGCTGATCGGGTCGCGGCGCATCGTCTCGCCGATGGCGAAGAACTCGTTCTCGCGCTGGAAGTATTCGCAGGTCGATTGCTTCGTCGCCAACAGCGTGGCAACCCGCGATCGGCTGGCGGCCGAAGGGATTCCACGCGACAAGATCACCATCGTTCACGAGGGGATCGACGTCGAACGCATCGTCCGGATGCCGGCGGCAAACGTGCATGCCGAGTTTTTCCTGCCGACGCATGCACCGATCGTCGGCAACGTCGCCGCCCTGGTTCCCCACAAGGGCCATCACCACCTGATCGACGCAGCCGCGCTGGTGGTCCGCGACGTGCCCGACGTCAGGTTCGTGATCGTCGGGGACGGTGAACTGCGCGACGCACTGGAACGCCAGGTCCGCGACAAACACCTCGAGCGGCACGTGTTCCTGGCCGGTTTCCGGACTGACGCCCTCGCACTCACCAAGGGCTTCGACCTCTTTGCTGTCAGCTCTGTCACCGAAGGGATGTGCGCCGCGCTCATCGACGCGATGGCGGCATCCAAGGCGGCGGTCGCGACGGAGGCTGGCGCCATTGCGGAGGTCGTGGTGGATCGCAAGACCGGGTTCCTGGTGCCGCCGCGGGATCACGCCGCGATGGCCGCGCGCCTCGTCGTTCTTCTGAAGGATGCCGCGCTGAGGCAGCGCATGGGCGAGGCCGCGCTGGCGCGAGTGCGCGCGGCGTTCACCGTCGAGCGGATGGTCGAGGAGACCGCCGCCGCCTACGCGCGGCTGGCCGGCACACGCCGCGGAGCGGGCACTGCGAGTCTTTCTGCGCGCGGTTGAACCCGCACGCGTTCATCATGCCCACGTGGCACAGCGAGAAATCGTAACGCACCGGATCCGCCGGATCGATCGCGCGCAACGACGCGGTGATTTCCGCCGCCATCTTCCAGCCGGGGCTCTGGTATCGGGTGAGCCGCAGGCACTGGCCGAGCCTGATGACGTGCGTGTCGAGCGGCACGATCAGCCGGGAGGCCGAGACGGTGGTCCAGACACCCATGTCGACGACGTCTTTCCGCACCATCCAGCGGAGGAACAGATTCAGGCGCTTGCAGGCGCTGCCGGCCGACGGACGCGGAAAGAAGTAGCAGACGCCTGGACGCTTCGGCACGCGGCCGTAGGCGGGACGTACGTCGGTGGCGAGCGCCCGGGTTGAAAACGCGTCGAGCGCCGGGCCCACGTCGGGCGAGGCGGGGTCATCCCCAGCAAGGAAGAACCGCTCGATCGAGCCGAATTCCCGCAGCATCCGCTGCAGGATCAGGATCAGGGCCGCGAGGTCGTTGCCGCGAATCCATCGGTGAACGAGCGGCGCCAGCCGGACCCGCCCCTTGTCCGGGTCGAAGTCGCGCACGAACGCCGCCGGGCACGGTCCCATGATCTCGAGCAGCGATTCGATCGAGTTGAGGACGCTGGCGACCCGTCCGAATGCCAATCCGGCGGCGCAGAAGCCGACGATTTCCCGATCCGCGGGGTCGCGATAGCGGCGGACGATGCGCACGGGATCGCTGGCGGAATCCGGATGATCGAACGTCTTGTACAGGCGCTCGAGAGGTGTGCGCAAGTGACTCATCACAGGTCACACCTCGGGCATCACAAATCGGACATCGCACATCCCAAATCGGAGATCACGGATTCGCAAGTCTCGTGATCGCGTCGCCAGTCAGGCGGTAGACCGTCCATTCGTCCATGGCACGAGCGCTGATGCTTCGGTAGAAACGAATGGCTGTCTCGTTCCAGTCCAGTACCGACCATTCGATGCGCCCGCACCCGCGCTCGACGGCAATGCGCGCCAGGTGCCGCAGCAGCGCGCGCCCGATCCCCTTGCCGCGCCAGTCGGGCAGCACGAACAGATCCTCGAGATAGATGCCCGGCTTCGAGAGGAAGGTCGAATAGGTGGAGAACCAGATGGCGAATCCAACCGGGTTGCCGCCGATGCGTGCGATGAGCGCCTTGGCGTGCGGCGTCGGGCCAAAAAACGATTCCCGGACGGTGGACTCGGTCGCAACGACTTCGTGACCAAGCCGCTCGTAATCGGCGAGCGCCTGAATCAACTGGAGAATCAGCGGGACGTCGTCTTCGGTCGCCGGTTGGATCTGAATGTTCGTCATGAGGGCCTGGAGCTTATGTTAACTTCACGAATCCCCAAAAAAGCAGTGCACATGCTCCCCCGCATTGCTGTTCCTGTTGCGTTATTCGTGTGTCTTGTCGTCGGCGCCTTCGTGGCGCCCGCGCCCGCATCGGCGCAGACCGAGCTGTTCTTCTCCGAATACATCGAAGGGTCCTCGAACAACAAGGCGCTGGAGATTTACAACGGCACGGGTGCCGCCGTGAACCTGGCCGCCGGCAATTACAACATCCAGATGTTTTTCAACGGCAGCACGGTTGCGACGCTGACGTTCACCCTGGGAGGCACCGTCGCCGCCGGCGATGTCTTCGTCGTGGCGCAGGCGGCTGCCTCGGCTGCGATCCTGGCCCAGGCGGATCAGACCAACGCCGCTGGATGGTTCAACGGTGACGACGTCGTGGTGCTGCGGAGGGGAGCCGTCGTCATCGACGTGATCGGGCAGATTGGCGTCGACCCGGGTACCGAGTGGGGCAGCGGCGTCGCGTCGACGGCCGACAACACGCTGCGCCGGAAGGCCGCGGTCATCGCTGGCGATCCCATCGGCAGCGACCCCTTCGTTCCCGGCAGCGAGTGGGACGGATTTGCAACCGACACCTTCGACGGTCTCGGCTCGCACACCGCCGTACCGCCGCCACCGCCGCCGGTGACCACTGCCACAATCTGGGAGATTCAAGGCAGCGGACTGTCGTCACCCCACGCTGGGACCACGCGCAAGACCACAGGTGTCGTGACCGCCGTGTTTCCGTCCGGCGGCGGCTTTTTCATCCAGGCTGTCGACGGCGGGGACGGCGATCCTGAAACGTCCGACGGGTTGTTCGTCTTTACCGCCACCGCGCCGGCAGTGGCGGTCGGCGACCAAGTGGAGGTAGTGGGGAGCGTCGTTGAGTTCTTCCAGATGACCGAGCTCACCGCCACCCAGATCACGGTGAAGAAGTCGGGGCTGGCACTGCCAGCGCCGGTGATGTTGGACGCCGACACGCCTTCTCCGAACCAGCCGCAACCGGCCAACGAGATGGAGCGGTTCGAGGGGATGCTCGTGCAGGTGGTCAACGGGACCGTATCGAGCCCGACGAACCAGTTTGGCGAGGCGTCGGTGGTAGCGACGGACCATCGCGCCTTTCGAGAGCCCGGCATCGCCTTCCCTGGCTTGCCCGGCCTCCCGGTGTGGGACGGCAATCCCGAGATCTTCGAGATCGACACCGACTTGTACGCGGCCTCTCCACACCTGCAGATTCCCGCGGGAGCCAGGGTGACGACTCAGGGTCCACTCGCTTTTTCGTTCAGCGACTATCAAATCTGGCCGACCGCTCTCGAGGTGACCGGATCGATCACGGTCGTGCCCGTCCGGGCACGGCGCCCCGGAGAATTCACCGTCGGCAGCCAGAATTTCCTCCGGCTGTTCGACCTGGTTGACGACCCGGACAAGGACGACGAGACGCCGACGGCGGCGCAGTACGACGTGCGGCTCAACAAGTTGTCGATGTATATCCGCAACTCGCTGGGCGCGCCCGACGTGCTTGCCGTTCAGGAGGTCGAGAACATCGTCGCGCTGCAGGACGTGGCCGACCGGATCAATCACGACGATCCGTCGCTCCTGTACTCGGCGCGCCTGATGGAAGGGAACGACGTCGGCGGCATCGACGTCGGTTTCCTGGTGAGACAGACGGTACGTGTCGACTCGCTCGAGCAGCTCGGAAAGGACACGATCTTCACCTTCCCGGGAGCCGGCGACGTCCCGCTGAACGATCGCCCGCCGCTCGTGCTGCGCGGCGCATATGTCGGCGGCGGCGCCGGGTTCCCGATCACCGTCATCAACGTGCACCAGCGGTCGTTGAGCGGCATCGACGGCGGGGACGGCGCCCGCATTCGGGCGAAGCGTCATGCCCAGGCGCTGCAGCTCTCGCAGTTCATCGACTCGCTGCAGGATGCGGACCCGGGGATCCACCTGGTGGGCATCGGCGACTTCAATGCCTTCGAGTTCACCGACGGCTACGTCGACGTGATGGGTCAGGTCACCGGTAAGCCCGACGCCGCCGGGGCGCTGCTGCCGGCCACCGATGAAATCAGCCAGGACCTGACCAACCAGACGTTCAACATGCCCGCCGACCAGCGTTATTCGTTCGTCTTCGATGGAACGGCGCAGAGCCTCGACCATGCGATCACGTCGCAGGCGCTCGACGGCCATGTCCGCGGCGCCGAGCACGCCCGCGGCAATGCCGATGCGCCATTCGCTTTCGCCGTCGACGGGAACACGGCGCTGCGATCGTCAGATCACGACGGGACAGTGCTCTTCCTGATAGCCGACCTCGACGCCGACGGCGTGCCCGACAACCTCGACGCCTGCACCGGGACGCGGATCCCGGAGGGCGTGCCGACGAGGCGGTTGAACCCCAACCACTACGCCCTGGTGGACGGCGACGCGGTCTTCGATACCGCCGCGCCGCCGGGGCGAAGCGGGAAAGTGCTGTCGTTCAGCATTGCTGGTACGCGTGGATGCTCGTGCGAGCAGATTCTCGACCGCATCGGCACAGCCGAAGCGGGCGAGCGGAGCTTCGGCTGCTCGCTCGGCACGATGAAGAACTGGACCAAGACGGACTAGGTCCGGCTAAAGCCGGACACTACGTACCCCGTACCCCGGCAGGAACCTAATACCGCGGTTTGAACCTAAGACCGCGGTACGAACCTAATACCGCGGTACGTAGTGTCCGCCTTCAGGCGGACTAGAACGTTGTAACTGGCGTTCCTGCCTTACAGAGCGGGCACGCGTTCGCCGGATAGTTGTCGGGCGCCCTGTACTCGGCGAGGGCGACGTTCGGCACGCCGGTGTCGACCATCGATTCCATCCGGTCGTAAATCTCGGCCGTCGCGATAACGGTGCCGCCCGCCCCTCTGACCAGCTCGACGCACCGCACAAGCGTCTGTCCCGTGTTCCGCACATCGTCCACCACGAGCGCCTTGCGGCCGGCGACGAGGTTTCTGTAGAACCGCGTGAACGTATGCCGGCAATCGGCGTCGAGCGTGAACGGGGCGAACAGCGTCGGCGGCCGGGTGATGGCGCGCCGGCTGTCGAGCAGACCGGCGATGGTGTGTGCGAGGAGCGCCCCGCCGGTTACCGGGCCGGTGACCACTTCGGTCGCCTCGACAATCGACGCCGGCAGCACGTCGAGCAGATCCTGAGCGAACCGCCAGATGGTCGAGGGGTAGCGGAACAGCTGGTGCGGATTCAAGTACAGCGTGCCGTGGAAGCCGTTGCCGAAATCGAAGTGCCCGTTCAGCATCAGGACCTCGTACTGCTGCAGATCCTTGATCGCCTTTTCGCGGATTTCGTCCTTTCGGGTCATAGGGCGAGGCGTGCTTCCGGGTTGACGAACACCGGGCGGCCGCCGACCAGCGTCGCCGCGACGCCGCCGCGCAGATCCCATCCGTCGAACGGGGTGTTCTTCGACCGCGAGCGGAGGCGCGACGCGTCGATGCGCACGCGCAGTTCCGGAGCGATGATCGTGACGTCCGCGGGCGCGCCGATCGAGAGGGAGCCCCCGGCGAGGTTGAGGATCCGCGACGGGTTCACCGAGAGCAGCTCGACGAGCCGCGGCAGCCGGATCCGTCCCGAGTGGACCAGACGGTCCAGCGACAACGGGACCGCGGTTTCCAGCCCGACGATGCCGAACGGCGCACGATCGAACTCGACTTTCTTCTCGTCGTAGTGGTGCGGCGCGTGGTCGGTGGCAATGACGTCGACGCTGCCGTCGGCGATGCCGCTCAGCATCGCATCGCGATCCGCCGCCTCGCGCAGCGGTGGATTCATCTTGGTGTTGGTGTCGTAAGGAATCGGCGAGCCCAGCGCTTCGTCGGTGAGAGTGAAATGGTGCGGGGCGACCTCGCAGGTCACCCGCAGGCCGGCTTCCTTCCCCTTGCGCACCGCCCGCAGCGAAGCGCGGGCGCTCATGTGCGCGACATGGAACGCCGACCCGGTCAACTCGGAGAGCAGGATGCCGCGCTCGACACCGAGCGCTTCGCACGCGCCCGGCATGCCCCTGAGCCCCAGCGTCGCCGCCATGTAGCCCTCGTGCGCCACGCCGTCGCCCTTCAGCGACGGGTCCTCGCAATGTTCGATCACGGGCATGCCGAACATGCCCGCATATTCCATCGCGCGCCGCATCAGCAGCGCCGTCTTCACCGGGTGGCCGTCGTCGGTAATCGCCACGCAGCCGGCGCCCTTCAATTCCGCGATGTCGGCGAGAAGCTCGCCCTTCGATTCGCGCGACACGGCGCCGATCGGATGCACGCGCGCCAGGTTGGCTTCCGTCGCCTTCGACAGGATGTAGGCCGTGACGTTCGCGTTGTCGTTGACCGGGATCGTATTCGGCATGCAGGCGACAGCGGTAAAGCCGCCCGCGACTGCGGAGGCGGTGCCGCTGGCCACAGTTTCCTTGTGCTCCTGTCCCGGCTCGCGCAGGTGCACATGCATGTCGATGAAGCCCGGGCAGACGACGAGATCTCCGGGGATTTCAACCACCGATGCGCCGTCGGCCGGCAGATCGCGCCCGACCGCGGCAATGCGGTCGCCGTCGATCAGGACGTCATGCACGCCGTCGATCCCGTTCACGGGATCGATCACGCGGCCGCCCTTAAGCAGCCGTTTCATGTTCCGCTCCGCCAGCCAGCAGGTACAGGACAGCCATGCGCACCGCGACGCCGTTCGCTACCTGGTCGAGAATCACCGAATAGGGACCGTCCGCCACCTCCGACGCGATTTCGACGCCGCGGTTCATCGGCCCGGGATGCATGATGATCACGTCAGGCTTCGCCAGCCGCAGCCGCGCCTCGGTCATGCCGAAGACGTTGAAGTACTCGCGCAGCGAGGGGAAGAACGCCCCCTCCATCCGCTCGAGCTGAATCCGCAGGAGCATGATTACGTCCGCGTCCGCCACGGCCTCGTCCACCCGGCTGGTCGCACGGACGCCGAATCTCCTGATGTCGGTGGGAATCAGCGTCGGCGGGCCGCACACCCACACGTCCGCGCCCATCTTCGTCAGCAGGTGGATGTTTGAGCGCAGCACGCGGCTGTGCAGCAGGTCGCCGACGATGGCGACCTTCAGCCCCTCGAGCCGCTTCTTGCGTTCGCGGATGGTGAACGCGTCGAGCAGGGCCTGCGTCGGGTGCTCGTGCATGCCGTCTCCGGCGTTGATGATCGCCGAGCGGCAGATCCGCGACAGCAGGTGACAGGCGCCCGACGAGGAATGCCGCAGCACGATCATGTCGGGCTGCATGGCTTCGAGGTTGAGCGCCGTATCGGCGAGCGTTTCCCCTTTGACCACACTGGAGGACGCGATGGCGATGTTCAGCGTGTCGGCGCTCAACCGCTTTTCCGCAATCTCGAACGAGGTCCGCGTCCTGGTGCTCGGCTCGAAAAACAGGTTGACGACGGTCTTGCCGCGCAGTGCCGGCACCTTCTTGATCGGACGCGACCCGATCTCCTTCATCGCTTCCGCCGTATCGAGCACGAGCGTAATCTCATCGGCGGCCATGTCGGAGATGCCAAGGAGGTCTTTCCGGCGCAGCGACGTGACAGCCGGGGTTTCGTCGACTTTCGTGATGACCGGCGCGCTCATGCGGCACCTCCCTGCTCCAGAACCACTTCGTCGCGGTTGTCACTCTCCTGCAGGCGCACCTGGACGCTCTGGTCCGGGGCCGTCGGCAGGTTTTTGCCGACATAGTCGGCCTTGATCGGCAGCTCGCGATGCCCGCGATCGACCAGGACGATCAGCTGGATGCCGCGTGGCCGCCCGAAATCAATCAGCGCGTCCAGCGCGGCTCGCGTCGTCCGGCCGGTATAGAGGACGTCGTCCACGAGCAGAATCTTGCGGTCGTCGATGGAGAAGGGAATCTCGGTGCGGCGGACCAGCGGCTGCGGGCCGACCGCATTCCGCATCAGATCGTCGCGATAGAGCGTGATGTCCAGCGCGCCGGTGGGCACCTCGTCTCCGGTGATTTCCTTGAGCGTGCGCGCGAGACGCCGGGCGAGGTGAACGCCGCGAGTACGGACGCCGACCAGGGCAAGGTCATCGACGCCTTTGTTTCGTTCGACGATTTCGTGGGCGATGCGGGTGAGGGTGCGGGCAATTCGATCCGCATCCATGACAACTGGCATGTGGTACCTCTTTGCAGTCTCACCGGACCGCAATTAAAGAGTTGAACGATTATATACTGCCTTCAATGCCCGTCGACGTCGAGGCACGGGTCATCCGCAACACGCGCCTCTCCCCCGATTACAACGTCATCGCTCTCGCCGCTCCCGAAATTGCCGCAGTCACCGCTCCGGGGCAGTTTGTGATGGTCAAGCTGGGCCGAGGGTCCGTTCCGCTGCTTCGCCGCCCCTTTTCCGTGTTCGAGGTTCTTCGCACCGGCGACCGCGTCGACGGCATTTCGCTCCTGAGCAAACGCGTCGGCGTGACGACAGACATGTTGTTTGAAGCCGTCGAAGGCGACATCGTGTCGTGCCTCGGACCGCTTGGCCGCCCCTTCGAGCCGGTCGATCCGCCCGCGGAAGCCTGGATGGTGGCCGGCGGCGTGGGCCTGGCGCCGTTCGCCACGCTAACAGAGGCGCTCCGCGCACGCGCAACAGCCGCCACCCTTTTCTACGGCGCCCGGAGCGGCCGCGAGCTGTTTTATCTCGACTGGTTCGAGTCTCGCGGCGTCCGATTGGTGCTCTCGACCGAAGACGGAAGCGTCGGGGACCATGGACGGGTGACGATGCCGCTCGAACGGCACTTGCGGGCGGCCACCGGGAGCGACACCACCGTCTACGCCTGCGGTCCCGAGCCGATGCTGGAAGCGGTGGCGCGCGTGGCCGCGAAATACGGCCGTCCGTCGCAGGTGTCGGTGGAACGGGTGATGGGATGCGGGCTGGGGGGCTGCTATAGCTGCGTGATCCCGGTGCGCAACGGGCGTGAAGGCCATCATTACGTTCGATCGTGCATTGGCGGGCCGGTTTTTGCCGGCGACGAGATCGTGTGGGATTAGGATGAGCGAACCCGATCTCTCCGTGCGCCTAGGCTCGTTGCGGCTCGCCAATCCGCTCATTGCCGCAAGCGGCTGCTTCGGCTACGGCGTCGAGTACGCCGATGTCGTCGACCTGTCGCTGCTCGGCGGCGTGGCGGTCAAGGGCCTCTTCCTCAAAGAACGTCAGGGGCATCCGCCCGAACGGATCGTCGAGACGCCGGCCGGGATGCTCAACGCGATCGGCCTGCAGGGAATTGGCGTTCACCGGTTCATCAAGGAAAAGCTGCCTGAGCTCCGGGACCGCCGCGCCACGGTGATCGTCAACATCTGCGGCAGCACGCTGGACGAGTATGTGGAGCTCGCCCGGATTCTGTCCGATGCCGAGGGCGTTGCCGCGCTCGAGCTGAATATTTCATGCCCGAACATCAAGGAAGGGGGGATCACCTTCGGCTGCAGCCTGAACGGCACCTTCGAGGTCGTCAGCGCCGTCAAGAAGGTGACTCGACTGCCGGTGATTCCCAAACTGACGCCCAACGTGACCGACGTGGCCTCGTTTGCACGCGCGTCGGAGGAGGCGGGCGCTGACGCCGTCTCCCTGGTCAACACGTTCCTGGCCATGGCGATCGACATCGAGACCCGCCGGCCGGTGCTGTCGAACATCGTCGGCGGCCTGAGCGGACCGGCGATCAGGCCGATTGCGGTGCGGATGGTGTACGAGTGCCGGCGCGCCGTGAAGATTCCGGTCATCGGTATGGGCGGCATTGCCTCCGCCCGCGACGCGATCGAGTTCCTCATCGCCGGCGCCACTGCCGTGCAGGTCGGCACGGCGAATTTCGTCGACCCCTTCATCTGGACCAAGCTGCTGGACGGGATCCGTGAGTATCTGGAGCGCCACGGCATCGCGCACGTCAGCGCGCTCACCGGCACGATCGACACCACGTCGCGCGAGAAGCAGTGGATAAGCTCCTAGTCGCGCTGGACGTCGACACGCGCCAACGCGCACTCGAACTCGCGTCCGCGCTCGACGGCCTCGCTGGCGGATTCAAGATCGGCACGCGGCTGTTCACGCTCGAGGGCCCCGCCCTCGTCCGGGAGCTCGTCGCCCGGGGTGCCCGCGTCTTTCTGGACCTCAAGTTCCATGACATTCCCAACACCGTGGCGCAGGCCGTCGAGTCGGCCGTCCAGACGGGGGCGTGGATGATAAATGTGCACGCGTCAGGCGGCATCCCGATGATGCAGGGGGCGGTGAAGGCGGGGCGCGAGACGGCGCAGCGGCTCGGACAGCGGCCGCCGCTGCTGATCGCGGTCACCGTGCTCACCAGCATGAACGACGAGGTGCTGCACGATATCGGCGTGCACCGGTCGATGATTGACCAGGTCGTGGCGCTTGCGACGATGACGCAGAGGGCCGGCATGGATGGTGTCGTCGCGTCGGCACAGGAGACAGCCGACATCAGACGCGCCTGTGGAGACAACTTCCTGATCGTGACACCCGGCATTCGGGGCGCCTCGGCACGCGCCGGGGCGGACGACCAGACGAGGACGATGGGCCCGGCGGACGCGGTTCGTGCCGGGGCGAGCTATATCGTCGTCGGACGGCCGATCATCGCAGCGGCAGACCCGCGCCGAGCCGCTGAGGAGATTGTTGAGGAATTAGCACAGGCGTGAATGCCGATTCATGACAGAGCCGCGTCACCAGTACAAACAGGCCCACCAGAAGCAGCACTGACAGCTGCACCCCGATGATCCCGGCGGTCGGCGCGAGGAATGTCGCGAACAGCAGGTAAATCGCTGCCCAGGCCCACGAGGCAGCGTCAGGTTGTCTCATTTCGCGCACCGCTGCGCTCATCCAGATCAGTGGGAGGGCCAGAACGGTGGCGTCGTAAACCATCAGGTGCGGGCTGACGAGAACCGACGCGATGATCACGGCCGAGAGCCGGAGACGCAGCGGTGCCGGCAGACACCACACGCGCGCCGCGCTCCAGAGCACCAGCGCACTCGCGCCGATCCACAGCACCGTTTCCAATTCCGACGGTGCCAGACGGGCGACTGTGAGGATTGAGTGGCTCTGGAATGACTTCGGCTCGAGCAGGTCCGACCGCTCCGCCGCCACTCGCGCCATCTGGAGAAAGTCCGGAAACACCGTTGTGTCCAGCACTGCGTAGGCGATTCCCGCCTGCAGCGCGATCGAGACCACGGCACCCAGCACCACTGGCCAGTCGCGCCGTGCCAGCGTCACGACCGCCAGGGTCAGCCCGAATTGCGGCTTGACGGCCATGAGTGCGAAGGCGCAGCCCGCCAGAAACGGGCGGCGCCTCTCGAGGGCCAGCCAACCCAGGCAGAACGCGGCCAGCACGATGATGGTGGTTTGACCGTGGAGCACCAGTTGCCAGAACGGCGGAAACGCCGCGGCCGCGGCCGCCACGAACACAGGGTCGGATAACTGGGATGACACGGGCCGCCACGCGGCCCACGCGATCGCGGCGTAGCAGACAATGGTCAACGCAAGCCACAGCAGCACCGCCGGCTGGTAGGTGAACGCGCTGAACGGCGCAAAGACGATGGCGGCCTGGGGCGGATACACGGGCAAGTACACCAGGTCAGCGGCTTCCGGCACCAGCTCACCCTGCACCTTGTGTTGCCCGGCGAAGTCGTACAAGAGCTCCGATCGGCTCGTGCGGACGAGATCTCCGATCGTATAGAAGTGGACGAAATCCGCGCCCTTCATCGGCCCTGCAATTGAGCGATTGGAAGGACCGGCACAGGTGACGACGACCGCGAAGACCCACAGCATCGCCGCGAGAATCAAGGCATGGATGCGAGCCTTGCGGGCCGGAAACGTCCACGCCCGCGGCACCCATGCCGGAAGCTTCGCTCGCACACCCAATGTGTCGGCAAAGTGCCGCCGGGCATACAGCCCGGACGCCGCTATTCGAGGCGAACGAGCCGAATGACGGCGCCTGATGGCTTCTGCGTCAGCACCAGGTTGTTCCCGGTCACGTTGAATTCGTACTGGTTTCCAGCACCGCCTATGGCAAAGGCGCTCTTGGCGACCATGGCTTTCGTGGCCAGCATGTTGCCGGTGACCGTATACGTGCCGGTATTGAGGTAGAGCGCGTTGAAGACGGCGACTTTATCGGCGTCGGTCGCCTTGTCGTTCGACGGATACGCAGGCAGCGGCCTCGTGCCCTGAATGCGCGCAAAACTGTAGTGTTGCCGGGTGAAGATGTAGAGCCCCGGCTGCGGATTGGTGATCGGCGCCGCATTGGCGTCGGCGAATTCGGTCACGCGCCACGCTCCGACGAGCGACGTGCCGGTTGATGAAGACTGGCCGGACACCGTCACCGCGACGGCCACAAGAGCAACAACCACTATCAACGCCCGTTCGAGCATCGCCCACCGATTGAGGTGTCTCATCGGAATTCTCCCTACAAAAAAAGCAGGGCGGGCCCGGCTGGGCCCGCCCCACGTGGTGATCGATGAAACGCGATTACTTCGCGGTGAAGACGAAGTGTCCGCGGCGGTTACGCTGCCAGCACCCCTCGGTTTCTTCGGTGCACTGGGGACTCTCTTCGCCTCTCGTCACCGACATCATCCGATCGGCGGCAATACCAAGGCTCACCAGATAGTCCCTCACGGCAGCCGCGCGGCGATCCCCCAGCCCGAGGTTGTACTCGTTGGTGCCGCGCGAGTCCGCATGGCCCTCGACTGACACCCGCGTCGTCGTCCAGCGGCGCAGGTAGTCCGCGTTCTTCTGCAGGATCGGCCTGGCGTCGGCGCGGATCGTCGACATGTCGTAGTCGAAGAACACGTCGCCGAGCGGCATCTCCGCATTGAGCTCCGCCAGCGTCTTGCGCTGGAAGATCTCATCTTCAGTCAGCGGCTTCGGCGCGGGCGCCGGCGGCGGCGGAGGCGGCGGTGGTGGCGGCGGTGGTGGCGGCGGCGTCGCAGCGGGAGGCGGTGGTGCGGGTGGCGGCGGCGCAGGAGGCGGCGTGCGCCTCGAGCAGCCCGCCATGATCACGATGATCAATAACGCAACGGTAGTCAGCAGCACCGAACGGCGCAGTTTCATCAGCGGATTCTCCTGCGAATCATTGCGTTGTGAAGCCGCGTCGAGCTTACGCGCGGATCGATCGCCTGTCAATCAAGGCGTGACCGGATATACGCGACATTCGTACACACGCAAGCCGAGATGCCGCTCGTCGGCGGTCCCTTCAGCAGGCCCTGGGAGGTAGACGGGGTCCGTTTCGATCGCGATCGTCGCGGCGCGCGCGACGTCGGCCGCTGGAATGGTGATCGTCCATTCGAAATCGTCATCGGGGCGAAACTGCGCAACCACGCGCCCTGCCGCAACGATGCGCACATTGGGCGGAGCATCGAAATAGCGAAGCGGCGACTCGCCCGTGAGCGTAAGACGCACCGCGCCGGTGGCGCCTTTGATGCGGATGACTGATCGCTCGCTCGTCCAGCGCCAGCGGCGCCCCGTCATGGGATCCAACTCCTCTTCGTGCCAGCCTTCGGCGAACCCGTAGAGCATCCGGTCCGCCGGCTGAATGTCGAATTGCCGCACGCCTGCCGGCGCCCGGCGCGAATCGCCGCCGGCGCTGTGCGACGACAGGGTGAGCCGGCCATAACCAGTGCCGGTCAGCCCTCCGGGAATGTCGAGGAAGCGCAGGAAATTCCGCTCATCGAACGTGAGCGTCCATCGATCGCGCACCACGCCATCGAGTGACAGCTCGAAGTCGGCCGCGGGATCCCCTGGCTCGCCGAGATGACGGCCACCGACGACGAGATGCAGAGGGCCCGGCCGGCGCTGTACCCACGCCTCGATCGGGCGGTGATCGGGGCCCGCCCCCGAGGCTTGAGCGAGGCCGCCCGTTTCCGGTGTCAACGCCCATCCTTCACCGGCAAACCACCCGGGTGCCGTCATCCGATACCAGTCCGCGCCGAGCGGACGGCTGCCGCCCAGCTCAGGCCGGCCGGCAACCGCCCACGGAAAACGCGTGACGTCCTGCAGCGCCAGGGGATCGATGAGCGCTAGATCTGTCCGTCGCGGGTCGGCGAGAAACCAGACAGGACCGACGCCGCCGCCTTTCCAGTACTCGACGGGCCCCATCCACTCGTACTGGCGGCGCGGCTCGACGAGCGGCAAGCCGGCCGGGTCGGCCTGGAGCGCGCGCCACAGGCTGTAATGCGCGAACATCGCGGCGGGAGGCGCCGTCCGCGCCCGCTCCCGGGCCGCGGCAATCGCCAGGAATTCCGGGTGGGGCGCCGCACCGAACGCCAGCCCCACCGGCACCGACACGATCAGTGACGCAGCCACGAGCCCGGTTGCCACCAGCGGCGCGAACCGTCGAGCAAGGTTGAAACCGCCGGCGGCCAACCATGCCACCAGCGGCAGCGTCGGCAGCGAGTACCTGACGGTGATCGTCTCCTGAAACAGCAAGTGGAACGCGGCGTAGGGCCCGAACGCGAGCAGCATGACCGCAAGCCCGGGGCGGTCGCGAACCGCGAGTGCGATCAGTCCGGCCATCGCGCACACCGCAACCGCCATCGCGAGCGCCGCCGAGCCCCACGGCAGAACGAACGTCTCGTAGAGCGCAAACACGAGGCGCCGCGGGGTCGGCTCCAGCCAGAGCATGTTGACCCAGGCAAAGTCCTCACCGGCCTGGGTCTGCAACGAGCTGAGGTATCCATCCAGGCCGCCGCTGTCGAGGACGAGCGGGACGGCCCACGCCAGGCCGGCAACCGCAAGCGCAGCGACCGGGCGCGTCAGCACCCAGACGATGCCGGCGCGGCGTTGATGAATCAGGGCGAGTGCCAGAAGCGGCATCGTCAACCAGACGGTCTGGACGCGTATGCCTGCGGCGAGCCCCGCTACGAACGCGCCGGCAACCAACCTCGGGCGCTCCCGTCTTCCCTGAAGGATCAGCAGCTGCGAGATCAGCGCCGCGGCAAGACCCGGTAGATCACTCATCGGGCGCAGGCCCGACAGCCAGTACAGCGGGCACGCAGCCAGCAGCGCCGCGCCCCAGGTGGCGCCCCGAGTCTGCGGCGCCGCTTCATCAAACAGTCGCACAGCGGCAAAAAGCGCCACCGCGCCCGCGACCGCCGACCACAGGCTGAGCGTCAACGCCTCGGCGGCAGTCTGACTCAGGGTCGAACCCATTGCCGAGACGACGGCTAACAAAGCGCGGCCAAGGACGATGTAGACGGGCGAGCCAGGCGGGTGCGGCTGATGCCGGGCCGGATCGAAATCGCGCAGACCCAGCGCGAAGTTGATCGAGTCGATGTCTTCGAGCGAGGGAGCGAGCGACGGAAGGTGGGCCGCAAGGTATGCGGCGGCGATGACGAACGCGACTTTACGCGGGGCGGAGGCGGACCCCTTCATTCAGGCTGCCCATCCTATACCCCTGCAGGTCGATTGCGACGTGCTGGTAACCGAGGGCGCGCAGCTCGCGGACGATGCGATCGCGCACGGCCGGCTCGAAGGCGCGGTCCATCTCGTCTCGCCCGAACTCGAGGCGGGCCAGCGAATCATGATGCCGGACGCGGCAGACGCGGAAGCCGAGATCGCGCAGCACGGTTTCGGCGCGCTCGATCATCTGGAGCTTCTCGTCGGTGACTTCCGAGTGGTACGGAATGCGCGACGACAGGCATGCCGACGCCGGCTCGTCCCACGTCGGCAGGCCGGCGGCACGCGACAGCTCCCGGATCTCGGCCTTGGTCAGGTCAGCCTCGTCGAGCGGACTGCGGACACCGAACTCGCGCGCCGCTTTGCGTCCGGGACGGTAGTCGCTTCGATCGTCGGCGTTGCTGCCGTCGACGATGGTCGTGACGCCCCGCGTGCGTGCGAGTCCGGTCAACACGGTGTAGAGCTCGTGTTTGCAGTGATAGCACCGGTCGACCGGGTTGGCGCGGTAATCGGGCCGCTCCATCTCCGCGGTTCGTACGAACTCGTGGCGCAGCCCGCACTCGCGTGCGATGCGGATCGCAAGCTGGCGGTGATGATCGGGATAGCTCGGACTGTCGGCGGTGATGCAAAGGGCCGCAGGACCGAGAACCTGCGTGGCGGCCCAGGCGAGATATGCGCTGTCGACGCCGCCGCTGAAAGCAACGATTACGGAATCATACGAGGCCAGCAGATCGTAGAGGCGCTGCTCGCCTTCACGCATCCTCTTCGTCGTCGAGTTCGTCTTCGTCGTCGAGGAGCTCGTCGTCGTCATCGACGTCGTCTTCATCATCATCGTCTTCTTCGTCGTCGTCGAGGTCGTCGTCGTCCTCGTCATCGTCGTCGGCGAAATCGAGCTCGTCGTGCCCCAACAGCACGAGGTTCTTGCCACATTCGGGACAGCTCAAAGTGTCACCCTCCTCGTGGTCGGCCGTGTCAATCTCATCGAATTCGCACTCGGGGCAGGTCGCCATACTGGCTCCATGCAGCGGTCCGGCCGCGCTCCAGGGTACAGGAAATGGCCGCATCCCCTAGTGGATCCAGCACTTCCCCGCAAAGGTCGGATTATATCGAGATCCCGCCAATCTCTGCAACGCACGCACCCCGCACACTAAGGGTGTGTGCCTCGTGCTCCGATACAAGAGACGTGCCCTCGGTAACGGCCGTCGACGCCAAGTCCATCGTCATCGCCGACGACACCGCCTTCGTGCGCGACCGGTTCAAGAGCGCGCTGCAGGCGGCGGGGCATCGTGCGACGACGGTGGCGAGCGCGAACGAGCTGCTGTCGCAGATCCGCACGCAGAATGGACTGGTCGATCTCGTCGTGCTCGATTTGCGCCTGCCGCAGGCGCAGGGCGTGGCGCTTGTGCGGTCGCTTCGCGCGATCAACGGTTTCAAGGCCCCGATCATCGTGTTCAGCGGCACCATCGCGAACGCCGACGAAGTTCGCGAACTGTCGGCGCTCGGCATCGCCGGCTACATCAACGAGTACAGCGCCGTGCAGCACATCGTCCCGGCGCTGGCGCCGCACCTGTTTCCCGAACAGCACAACCGCCGCACGGGTCCGCGCGTCGTGCTGGGAATTCCGGTCGCCTACCGGCTGGCGAACACGATCGCGGCGGCGCTCACGCTGAACATCAGTCACGGCGGGCTTGCGATCCGCACCACCAACCCGCTCGACGCGGGCACGATCGTCAAGGTGCGATTCCGGCTGCCCGGTGGGTCGAAGGACGTCGACGCAGAAGGACGCGTGGCGTGGGCCGATCGCCGTACGGGGATGGGGCTGCAGTTCACCAAAGTCACGCCCGCCGACCAGGCCACCATCGACGACTTCGTCCGCAAGCATTTCTTCTCGAACCGCAAAGCCTAGCGAGGTCCGCCTGAAGGCGGACACTACACCTGTCTCAACGAAACCACGACGGCTCGACGAGCACGACAAGATTCGTGTCCGTCGTGTCGTCGTGGTTCAAATCGTAGTGTCCGGCTTTAGCCGTACCCGGCCTAGCGTGCAGTCGTACGTAGTGTCCGGCTTTAGCCGTACCCGGCCTAGCGTGCAGCCGTACGTAGTGTCCGGCTTTAGCCGTACCCGGCCTAGCGTGCAGCCGTACGTAGTGTCCGGCTTTAGCCGGACCCGGCCTAGCGTGCGCGCAAAAGGCGCAGCGCATTTCCCACGACGATCACTGTCGCGCCGGTGTCGGCCAGGACCGCCATCCAGAGCGTTGCCGTGCCGGTGATCGCCATGATCAGGAAGGCGGCCTTCAACGCCAGCGAGATCGCGACGTTCATCCGGACGTTGCGAAGCGTGGCGCGCGCGAGCCGGATCGCGTAGGGGACGCGCAGCAGTTCATCCGACATCAGCGCCACGTCGGCCGTCTCGAGCGCGGCATCCGATCCCGCCGCGCCCATTGCGATGCCGACGTCGGCGGCCGCGAGCGCGGGGGCATCATTGATCCCGTCGCCGACCATGACGACCGTTCCATGCCGGGCGTGCAGCTCACGCACGAGCGCGTGTTTCTGCTCCGGAAGCAGCTCCGCATGGTATTCGTCGACGTTCAACTCGGCCGCTATCCGAGCCGCCGATCGCTCGTCGTCGCCGGTGAGCATCGCGACCCTGCGTATGCCCTGTTCGCGCAGCAGGCCAATTGCCTCCCGAGCGTTCTCGCGGGCTCGATCGGCGAGCGCGAGCGCGCCTGCCAACGTACCGTTGACGGCGACGAGCACGACCAGCTTGCCTTCGTTTCGCGCCCGCAGAATCGCCGGCACCTCGGGATTCGTGGCAACGCCGCGCGTCGCCAGCAGGCGTTCGTTGCCAACCAGCACTGCCGCCCCGCCGACGTCGCCTTCCGCGCCGAGGCCGGGCACGAGAGTGACCCGCGCCGCCGGCGGCGCGCCGCCCCCATTCTCGCGAGCATGGGCCACCACCGCCCGGGCGATCGGATGGCTGGACCGGGATTCGATTGCGGCCGCGTAGCGCAGCAGTTCAGACGCAGCCCTATCGAGGGGTATCACGTCGGTGACGCGCAGCTCTGCCTTTGTCAGGGTCCCCGTCTTATCGAACGCCACGACGCAGGCGCCGGCCAGCCGTTCGAGGTGGGCGCCTCCCTTCACGAGCACGCCATTCCGCGCCGCCGCCGACAGCGCAGAGACAATCGAGACGGGCGTCGAGATGACGAGCGCGCACGGGCAGGAAATCACCAGCAGAACCAGCGCCCGATAGAGCCAGACCGCCGGGTCAGCCAGGCCACTGAGGGCCGGGACCAGCGCGATGACGATCGCCAGAGCGAGGACGGCCGGCGTGTAGATACGCGCGAACCGATCGACGAACGACTGCACCGGAGCCCGGCTGGCCTGCGCGGTCTCGACAAGGTGAATAACCCTGGCGAGCCGCGTGTCGCGCACGACGCGCGTGACGCGCACGTCGAGCGCCCCGTGGCCATTGATCGTCCCGGCGAAAATCTCGTCCCCGGGTCCCTTGTCTGCCGGCAGCGATTCGCCCGTGAGTGGCGCTTCGTTGACGTCGCTCATGCCCGACACGATGACGCCATCGAGCGGCACCTTGCCGCCCGGCCGCACGAGGATCTCTTCGCCCACCCGGATGTCATCGACCGCGACCTGGCGTTCGGAATTGCCCTGCTTGACGATTGCCTCACGGGGCGACAGATCGATCAGCGCGCGAATCGCCTGCCGGGCGCGTTCGAGGGTCCGCACTTCCAGCCACTGGGCGACCGCGAAGAGAAACACCACCGAAGCCGCTTCGAGCCATTCGCCGAGCAGCAGGGCGCCGGCGACGGCGACCACCATCAGCGTGTTGATGTCGAGGCTGCGCGACCGGATTGCCACGAGGGCGCGGCGGGCAGGAAAAATGCCCCCCGCAACCGCCGCCACAACGAAACA
>Ga0075418_10002786_pt1 | contig 20045 bp, 19 predicted proteins | sample SoiMetdeltSBSDD2_FD_81776 | JGI IMG/M metagenome (GOLD analysis project Ga0075418, IMG submission 81776) | Bulk soil microbial communities from a Populus tree surrounding site in Tennessee, USA - Soil MetaG P. deltoides SBSDD2 | ecosystem: Environmental > Terrestrial > Soil > Tree plantation...
GACGTGAACTCTGGACAGATCCAAGCCCCAGGTCGGCAGCTCGTAAGCAACGACCGCGGACTGATGGCTGAGCACGACGGGGCTGTTCAGCGAGCGCACCGCGGCGCGCATCGCCAGCCGATGGTCGGTCACGGCCTGCCGCCACGCCGGAGCGTCGGGGTCCGGCCTGACGGCGGTGTACTGCCCGCGACACAGCCGCCGCCACCGTCCTGCCCGCACCCGGTCGCGCACCTGGTTCAGCGAGTAGCCGCAGCCGACGGCCTCCTCGTACGAGAACACGCCGCCATGCTGCTCCGCGATCGCTCTGAGTTTGAGGTTCACAAGTCCGAACATGTCGCTGATCCCGCCGGCTCGGCCGGCGATCTTCACGATTGTGGATATCCCAACTTTCCGCGCTCCGTGTGGACAAGTACCAGCCCCAGACCGGCGTCATCCGGCTGCGTGCCGACTCCATCCCACCCGGCGCAATTCACGTGGCTAACCACGCGAACGTAGGGTGTGCCCCGGCTATTGCCGGGGATAACCCGCACTTCGACGGGTTAACCACGCCAATTGCGGGGCGGGGCGCTGGCGCGTCGCAGCGGCTGCTGGGGGCGGCAGTGGGCAGCGGCTGCCGGGCGGTGGAGCGGGTGTGGGGTCAGCGGGCTCGGCGTTGGTGGCGTTCTACGTCGAGGAGGACGACGGAGCGGGGCTCGAGGCGGACCCAGCCGCGGGAGGCGAAGTCCGCCAGGGCCTTGTTCACGGTCTCGCGGGAGGCGCCGACCAGCTGGGCCAGCTCTTCCTGGGTCAGGTCGTGGTGCACGTGGACGCCGTCGTCGGCGGTGCGGCCGAAGCGCTGGGCGAGGTCGAGCAGGGCCTTGGCGACCCGGCCGGGTACGTCGGAGAAGACCAGGTCGGCGACCACGTCGGAGACCTTGCGCAGGCGGGAGGCGAGCTGCAGCAGCAGGCCGCGGGCAACGTCGGGGCGGCCGTGCAGCCAGCGCAGCATCTCGTCGTGGGTGAGCGACATCATCGCGGCGTCGGTCACGGCGGTGACGGTGGCGGACCGCGGGCCGGGGTCGAACAGCGACAGCTCGCCGAACATCTGGCCGGGCCCGAGTACGGCGATCAGGTTCTCCCGGCCGTCGGCGGAGGTCCGGCCGAGCTTGACCTTGCCCTCGACGACCACGAAGAGCCGGTCGCCGGAGTCGCCCTCGTGGAACAGCACCTGGCCACGCCGGAGCTTGATCTCGCTCATCGCCGCGGAGAGCGCATCCGCCGCCTCGTCGTCGAGCGCACTGAACAACGGGGCTTGGCGGAGCACGTTGGCGTCCACGAATCGGCCTCCTCGGGACCATGGTCTGACGTACCGATCTGCCAGCAGCATGGCATCCACCGTCGCGGGCTCGGCACGCGGTGTACCTACGACGCGGCTGGGCGTGCCTGAACCGTAGTACCTCCGCTGTCCAGGCGCCACGTAGGCTTGCCGCCGGCCACAGCAACGATGGACCCCGGTCGCACCAGCGACGGAAGGACGCCATGGATCCGATCGAGCGATCGCCCTCCGGCCGGCCGGTGTACCGGCACCGGCCGCGGGAGCAGCGCCCGTTCGAGCCGGCGCACGGCGATCCGGGGACGATCGAGGCGGTCGAGGAGCACGTCGCCCGCCACATCGGTGCCATCGACCGGGTGTGGCACGAGGTGATCTCGGACCGGGTGCATCTGGACGTGCACGTGGTGGAGCCGACCCCGCAGCGCCCCTTCGTCACGCTGGTGACCACCGGGATGAGCGACCAGCCGATGGCGGTGCCGCAGGACGCCGGCCTGCCGTCGTACGCGGAGCTGTTGATCTGCCTGCCGCCGGACTGGCCGCGGCAGCAACAGGACCTCGCCGACGAGCGGAACTACTGGCCGATCCGGTGGCTGAAGACGCTGGCCCGGCTGCCGCACGACCACGACACCTGGCTCGGTCCGGGGCACACCGTGCCGAACGGTGACCCCGCGGAGCCGTTCGCGGACGGTACCGGCTTCTGCGCGATGCTGGTGGCGCGGCCGCTGCTGGTCGGGCCCGACGGCGTCGAGCTGACGGCGCCGGACGGCCGGCGGATCGCGCTGTACTCGCTGCTGCCGTTGTACGCCGACGAGCTCGAGCTCAAGCTGGACCGGGGTACCGACGCGTTGTACGACAGGTTCGACGAACACGGCGTCACCGAGCTGGTCGTACCCGGCCGCATGTCGGTGTGCGGCACGTAGGCTGAAAGCATGCACCAGGCCCCGGCCACGACGGCAGCCAAGCCGCCCAAGGCGATCAAGCCCCTGAAGACCGAGAACGAGACGCATACCCAGCTGGTCCGCCGGGCCCGCAAGATCGACCGCCAGCTGGCCGAGACGTACCCGGACGCGCATTGCGAGCTGGACTTCACCACCCCACTGGAGCTGCTGGTCGCCACCATCCTGTCCGCGCAGACCACGGACAAGCTGGTGAACACGGTGACGCCGACGCTGTTCGCGAAGTACCGCACCGCCGAGGACTACGCCAGTGCGGACCGCGACGAGATGGAGACGATCCTCAAGCCGACCGGCTTCTTCCGCGCCAAGACCAACAGCGTGATCAAGCTCGGCCAGGCCCTCTGCGACGACTTCGGCGGCGAGGTCCCGCCGCGGCTCACCGACCTGGTCAAGCTGCCCGGTGTGGGCCGCAAGACCGCGAACGTTGTCCTCGGCAACGCCTTCGGCATCCCCGGGATCACCGTCGACACGCACTTCGGCCGGCTGATCCGGCGGTTCGGCTGGACCGAGGAGACCGACCCGGTGAAGGCCGAGCACATCATCGGCGAGCTGTTCCCGCGCAAGGACTGGACGATGCTCAGCCACCACCTGATCTGGCACGGCCGGCGCCGCTGCCACGCGAAGAAGCCGGCCTGCGGGGCCTGCCCGGTGGCCCGCTGGTGCCCGTCGTACGGGACCGGACCGACCGACCCCGAGCTGGCCGCGAAGCTGGTCAAGGACCCGCCCACGTGATCGCAGTACGACGGCTCGCGGCCGCCGCGGGTCTGGCGACCGTTCTCGTGGCCGGCTGCGGTGTGGACGCCGGTACGTCGTCCGCCGGGTCGCCGTCGCCGCTCGCCACGCCGGCTCAGGGGGAGGCGCAGGACCGGCCGACCGGTTCAGCAACCGCGAGCGCGAACGGTGTGGTCCCGTGCGACGCCCTCGGCATCGGGTCGGCCGCGCCCGCCGCTCCCGTCGAGGGCGGGTTGCCGGACGTCACGCTGGACTGCCTGGGTGCGGGCCCGGCGGTGCGGCTGACGGACCTGCGAGGCAAGCCCGCGGTCGTGAACGTCTGGGCGCAGTGGTGCGGGCCGTGTCGCCAGGAGGCGCCGTACCTTGCGGACCTGGCCGACCGCGCGGCCGCCGCACGGGCGAAGGGCGCCGCCGACCTGCGCGTGCTCGGCATCGACTACGCGGACCCGCGACCCGAGGCGGCCATCGCGTTCGCGACCGAGCAGCACCTGGACTACCCGCACGTACGCGACCCCGACAAGCAGGTCGGGCCCGCGCTGCGGATCGTCGGCCCGCCGGCGACCGCGTTCGTGACGGCCGACGGCACCATCGCCTACCTCCACCTCGGACCGTTCACGTCGACCCAGCAGGTGCTGCAGCTGGTCAAGGACAAGCTCGGGGTGGCGCTGTGAGCCAGGCCCCGTCGTACGACGGGGAGCTGCCGGAGTGGCTGCGTCCGCTGGCGAAGGCGTCGGTGGACGTGGACCCGGAGGAGCTGTCCCGGTTCGTGCCGCCGGACGATCCTGAGCTACGGCAGTCCGCCGTACTGATCCTGCTGGCCGACGACGATGACAGCACCGGCGGGCCCGACGTACTGCTCACCGAGCGGGCCTGGACGCTGCGGTCGCACGCCGGGCAGATGTCGTTTCCGGGCGGCGGCGTGGACGCCGAGGACGGCACCGGCGACGAGGCGATCGTGAACGCGGCGCTGCGGGAGGCCGAGGAGGAGACCGGGCTGGACCCGTCCGGGGTGGACGTGTTCGCGGTCTGGCCTGCGCTGTGGGTGCCGGTCAGCAATTTCGCGGTGACGCCGGTACTGGGCTGGTGGCGGGAGCCGTCGCCAGTCGCGGTGGTGGACCCGGCCGAGGTGGCCTCGGTGCACCGGGTCGCGATCGACGCGCTCGCCGACCCGCGGAACCGGGCCCGCTGCCTGCACCCGTCCGGGTTCACCGGACCGGCGTTCATGGTGGACGGGCTGTTCGTCTGGGGCTTCACCGCCGGTCTGCTGGACAAGCTGCTCACGATGGCCGGCTGGGCCCAGGAATGGGACACCTCGGTGGTGGTGCCGCTGCCGGACAAGCTGGTCGAGGGGGCGTGGCGGAACCGGACCGAGCAGTCTCATGAGTTCCGGCGACTCACCCGGATCGAACATGACCTCGCCAGACCGGACCATGAGCCATGAGCAATCTCGACATCGCCCTGCTGGTCGTCACGGGTCTGGTCGCGATCTCGGGATTCGTGGAGGGCTTCGTGCTCGGCGCCTGCGCGACGATCGGGCTGGTGATCGGCTCGCTGATCGGCGTGTACGGCGTGCCGCGGGTGCTCGACAACTTCAACCCGAGCGTCTCGGTGTCGTTCGCCGCGCTGGTACTGGTGATCGTGCTGGCCGCCATCGGCCGGACCGTCGGCGGCCTGCTCGGGGCGAAGGCGCGGAACGGGATCTCATGGCGGCCGGTGAAGGCCGTCGACGCACTCGGCGGTGCGGTACTGGCGGCCGCGTCGGTGCTGGTGGTGGCGTGGGTGCTCGGGGTCGCGGTGAGCGGCGCGCGGATCCCGTCGGTGACCGCGGCGGTGCGGGGCTCGGAGGTGCTCGCGAAGGTCGACCAGGCGCTGCCGGACGACGCGGACCGGGCGCTGCAGGCGTTCAACGACGTGGTGAACACCGACCTGTTCCCGCGCTTCCTGGACCCGTTCGTGCCGGAGCGGATCCGGGACGTGCGGCCGCCCGACGGTACGACGAGCCGGCTGCCGGCCGTGCGTGCCGCGGCCAGCCGGGTCGCGAAGATCACCGGGGTCGCGTCCTGCTCGCGCGGCCTGGAGGGCTCCGGGTTCGTCTACGCGCCGCAGCGGGTGATGACGAACGCGCACGTGGTGGCCGGCGTGGACAACCCGACCGTCGAGATCGACGGCAAGGAGTACGAGTCGACCGTGGTCCACTACGACCCGGCGGTCGACATCGCAGTTCTGTTCGTGCCGCAGCTGTCGGTGCAGCCGCTACGGCTCGACCCCAGCGGCAGGGCGGAGGCGACCGCGGTGGTGCTCGGCTACCCGGAGAACGGCCCGTTCGACGCCGAGCCGGCCCGGATCAGGTCCGAGGAACGACTCCGCGGCCCGGACATCTACGGCGACCGCACGGTGACCCGGGAGACGTTCTCGATCTGGGCCTCGGTCCGGCCGGGCAACTCCGGCGGTCCGCTGATCTCGTCTCGCGGCACCGTGTACGGCGTGGTGTTCGCGGCCTCGGTCGAGGACGACCGCACCGGCTACGTGCTGACCGCCGACCAGGTCGCCCCCGGCGCCGCCGCCGGCGCCCGCGCCACCGAGGAAGTCTCCACCGGCCCCTGCACCTAGGGTTCCAGCCGCTCCTCTCCAGCCGGGTGCAGCCGGCCCCTCCCAGCCGCCGCGCGCCCTTCCTCCGCCTGGCAATTCGCGTGGTTAACCCTCCCAACGGTGGGTTGTCTCCGGTCGTGACCAGGGACAACCCACCTTTCGCGGAGTTAACCACGCGAATTGCCGGCAGTAGGGCGGGCGAGTCAGCGGGCGAGTCAGAGGTGCGGACGCGGGTCATCGGTGGAGAGTTGTGCGCCAGGTCATCAGGGCGCCGCGCGCAATTCGCGTGGCTAACCCCGCGAACGGTGGGTTCGCCCCGGTCATGCGCGGGGACAACCCGCACTTCACGGGGTTAACCACGCGAATTGCCGGTGGTGGGGGAGAAGGGGCGGTCAGGGGGTGCGGAGGGTGGAGAGCCAGGACAGCAGGGTCTTGGTGAACAGGTCGGGGGTCTCCTCGTGCGGGAAGTGGCCGGCGGTGGTGAGCAGCTCGTGCCGGAACGGGCCGGTGACGAGTCCCGCGGGCGGTGGTGCGCCGGGCCGGGTGGCGGTGTCGTGGGCGCCGTCGACCTGCAGCACCGGTACGTCGACCGGGGTGCGCATCCGGGTCGCGTACCGGCGGCCGTCGGACCGGACCCGGGAGCGCACCAGCCAGCGGTGGTACTCCAGCGCGCAGTGCGGTGCCGGCCAGACCTGGAGCGCGGCCCGGTAGCGCCGGCTGGCCTCGGCGGAGGGGAAGTCGCCGGGGCCGGACCACGACCGCAGGAGCTGCTCGACCACCGCGCCGTCGCGGGCCAGCAGCCGCCGTTCGGGAAGGATCGGCAGCTGGTACAGGCCGACCTGCGCGATGGTGCCGAGCCGGTGACCGGTGGGCCGCATCAGCTCCAGCGGGTGCGGCGCGGCGACGGCCGCCACCCCGCGGACCTGGCGGGACGCCAGCACCGCCGTGGACCAGGCCACGAACCCGCCCCAGCCGTGCCCTACCAGTACCGCCGAGGTCTCGCCGAGCGACCGGACCACCCCGGACACGTCCGCTGCGGCGGTGAACGGGTCGTACCCGCGCGGCGTCTTGTCGCTCGCGCCGTACCCGCGCAGGTCCATCGCGACCGCCCGCCAGCCGGCCGCGGCGACGACCGGTAGCTGGTCGCGCCAGGCCCACCAGAACTCCGGGAAGCCGTGCAGGAAAAGCACCATCGGGTCGCCCTCTGCGCCGCACCCCGCGACGTGGAACCTCGAACCGTTCGCGGACACCAGCGCGTGCGACCACGGACCCGCGACGAGCAGGTCCGACACTCCCGCCGGGCTCAACCCCGCCCGATCGCCTTCAGGGTCTCGACCGACTCCTTCGAGGTCTCGATCGCGCGCTCCGGGCCCTTCGCCTTCTTCATCTGACGGACCCCGACCAGCACCAGGATCGCTGCGATCAGCAGGTACACACCGGCGATGATCAGGAACGCGATCGCCGGGTCCAGCCCGGCCGCGACCAGGCCGTACCCGGCAGCGATGGACAGCAGGACGATCGAGAGCAGCACGAGGAAGACGGCAGCGCCGAACATGCCCGCCCCGACACCGACCGCCTGCGCGCTGGCCTTGAGCTCGGCCTGGGCGAGCTTGATCTCGCTGCGGACCAGGGCGGACAGGTCCCGGCTCGCGTTCGCCACCAGCTGACCGACGGTCGGCTCACTACCGTTCTGCCCGACAGACATGGCGTTCCTTCCCGCAGGGTGGTCCGTGCTGCCGAGACTACCGGCACGTACGCCGTCAGTCGCGCGGCAGCGCGGACCTAACCTTCACCCTCGGCATCCGGTCCGGCATCCTCGGCGTACGAGCGGTTGCGGCGGAACAGCAGGCCGGCGGCGATGAGTGCTGAGAGCAACGACCCGGCCAGTACCGCGGCCTTGGCCAGGTCGACCTTCTCGGCGCCGAAGGCGAGCTGCGCGATCAGCAACGACACGGTGAAGCCGATACCGGCCAGCACCGATACCGCGGCGACGTCCCGCCAGGCAAGGTCGGCGTTGAGCTGCGCCCGGGTGAACCGCGCGGTGAGCCAGGCCCCGCCGAAGACACCGGCGAACTTGCCGACCAGCAGGCCCGCGACGATGCCGAGGGCAACGGGCTCGCGGAACAGGTCAGCCAGCACGTCGCCGCCGACGGTGACACCGGCCGCGAAGAGCGCGAAGAACGGCACCGCGACCGCGGCGGACAGCGGCCGCAGCCGGTGCTCGAGTCGCTCGGCCGGCGAGTGCTCCTCACCTTCGTCCGGCCGCACCCGCGTGACCAGCCCGAGCAGCACCCCGGCGATGGTGGCGTGGATCCCGGACTCGTGCATGAACCACCAGGCGCCGACCGCGATCGGAACGTACAGCAGCGGGCTGCGGATCCGGCGCCGCTGCAGCAGCCAGAACGCCGCGACCAGGGCGAGCGACACCAGCAGCGGGATGAAGTGCGGCCGCTCGGAGAAGAACGTCGCGATCACCAGGATCGCGCCGAAGTCGTCGACCACCGCCAGTGTGAGCAGGAAGGCTCGCAGCGCTGCCGGCAGGGACGAGCCCACGATCGCGAGCACGGCCAGCGCGAACGCGATGTCGGTAGCGGTAGGCACCGCCCACCCCTGCAGATCGCCGCCGTCCGCGGACAGGTTGACCGCCAGGTAGACCAGTGCCGGCATCATCATCCCGGCCAGCGCGGCGACCACCGGCACCACGGCCTCGCTGATCCGTGACAGCGAGCCGACGACCAGCTCGCGCTTCAGCTCCAGCCCGGCCAGGTAGAAGAACAGTGTCAGCGCGCCGTCGGCCGCCCAGGCCTCGACCGTCAGCGGGCCGATCTCGAGGTGCCGCAGCTCCTCGTAGGCGTCGTGCCAGGGCGAGTTGGCCCAGACCAGCGCGACGATCGCGGCGGCGAGCAGCAGCATCCCGCCGGTGGTCTCGGCGCGCAGGGTGTCGGCGAGGAAGGCGCGTTCGGCGGCGAGCACGCGGGGGAACACGCGACGAGCGCGGCGGGTGGGGGCAGGCGTACCGGTCATGGTCAAGGCCCTCGTGATCGGGGTCGTCGGTCGTCGCACTGCCGACCAGACTTCCCGGCGCACCTGTTGTGACCCGCGAGCTCTCGCCCCGACGACACCCGCGGTTCTCACGGGATTCTAACAATGCGGCATGATGGGCCGCGGCGCGCCGGGAAGTCTGGTCGGCACAGCCCACCGCCGGTGGGCTCGTTCGGATGACCCGAGGAGCCGCTGTGTCACTCGTTCCCTTGTTTCGTGAGGACCTCGTGAGAGAGCGGCACCCGGCGCGGCCGCGCGGCGTAGGCTGCGACCGTGCGTGCTGCGGAGATGGCCGAGGAATTCCCGGTGGTCAGCGCCGATGCCGAGGCGCTGGAGGCCGCACGGCTGCTGGCGACGCAGCGGTTGCCCGGACTCATCGTCACCGACGAACGCGGCAAGCCGTGCGCGATCCTGCCGGCCTCCCAGGTGGTCAAGTTCCTGGTCCCCGGCTACGTACAGGACGACCCGTCGCTGGCCAGGGTGGTGGACGAGACGCTGGCCGACCGGGTCGCGGACAAGCTCACCGGTACGACGGTGCGCAAGCTGCTGCCGGAGCGGCCGCCGGAGCTGCCGGTTGTGAAGGCGGACGACACCATGCTCGAGGTCGCGGCACTGATGGCGCGGCTGCGCAGCCCGCTGGTGGCGGTCGTGGACGGCGACCGGATCGTCGGCGCGATCGCCGCGTCCCGGCTGCTCGAGCTCGCGATGCAGCCGCACTGACCTCGCGCCCCGGGGACCGGCGATGACGGTCGTCGCGGTCCTGGTGTTCGTCGCGGCGTACGTGCTGATCGCGACCGAGTGGGTGCACCGGCTGCTCGCGGTGCTCGGCGGCGCGGCGATCCTGCTGGCGCTGGGGGTGACCGACGCCGAGCACGCGTTCTACTCGCACGACACCGGCATCGACTGGGACGTCATCTTCCTGCTGCTCGGCATGATGATCATCGTCGGCGTGCTGCGCCGTACCGGCGTCTTCGAGTACATCGCGATCTGGGCGGCGAAGCGCGCCAAGGGCTCACCGCTGCGCGTGATGGTGCTGCTGACCGTGATCACCGCGGTCGCGTCGGCATTCCTGGACAACGTCACCACGGTGCTGCTGGTCGCGCCGGTCACGTTGCTGGTCTGCGAGCGGCTTGACGTGAACCCGGTGCCGTTCCTGCTGGCCGAGGTGTTCGCATCGAACATCGGCGGCGCCTCGACGCTGATCGGCGACCCGCCGAACATCATCATCGCGAGCCGCTCGGGCCTGTCTTTCAACGACTTCCTGCTGAACATGGCGCCGATCATCGTCATCGTGATGGTCGTCTTCATCCTGATCCTGCCGCGGCTGTTCAAGGGCTCGTTCGAGGTCGACCCGACCCGGGTCGAGCGAGTACTGGGGCTGAACGAGCGAGAGGCGATAGAGGACCGCGGCCTGCTGCTCAAGTGCGCCGCGGTGCTGCTCCTGGTGTTCGCCGGCTTCACGACGCACACGATCACGCACATCGAGCCGTCGGTGATCGCCCTGCTCGGCGCCGGACTGCTGGTGCTGCTCTCGCGGTTGGAGCCGCGTGACTACATGCCGAGCGTGGAGTGGCAGACGCTGCTGTTCTTCGCCGGGCTGTTCGTGATGGTCGGTGCGCTGGTCAAGACCGGGGTGATCGAGAGGCTGGCGAGCTGGGCCGCGGACGCCACCGGCGGCGCGGCGCTGCCGGCGGCGATGCTCATCCTGGTCGTCTCCGCGGTGCTCTCCGCGGTGATCGACAACATCCCGTACGTCGCCACGATGAGCCCGCTGGTCGAGACGATGACCACGCAGATCCCTGACCAGACACAGGCGGAGGCGCTGTGGTGGGCGCTGGCCCTCGGCGCCGACCTCGGTGGTAACGCGACCGCGATCGGGGCCAGCGCGAACGTGGTCGTGCTCGGCATTGCGATGCGCGCCGGATCCCCGATCAGCTTCTGGGAGTTCACCCGCAAGGGCCTGGTCGTCACCGCGGTAACGATCGCCGTCGTCGCGCCGTACCTCTGGTTGCGCTACTTCGTGCTGGCCTGAGCGGTCAGCCGCCGGCGGCGTCGTGCTCGGCGCGGATCACGGCGAGCACGGCGTTGATCAGGGCCAGGTGGGTGAAGGCCTGCGGGAAGTTGCCCAGGTGCCGGCCGCTCCTGGCGTCGATCTCCTCGGCGTACAGCTCCAGCGGGCTCGCGCAGGACAGCAGTTTCTCGCACAGCGCCCGGGCCCGGTGCAGCTCGCCGATCGCGACGAACGCGGAGACCAGCCAGAACGAGCAGATCGTGAACGTGCCCTCCTCGCCGACCAGCCCGTCCTCGGTGGCGTCCACCCGGTAGCGCAGCACCAGGTCGTCCTCGGTGAGCTCCTCGGCGATCGTCATCACCGTGTTGCGGACCCGCGGGTCGCTCGGCGGCAGGAACCCGAGCAGCGGGATCAGCAGCACCGACGCGTCCAGCGCCTTGGTCTCGTAGTGCTGCACGAACACGCCCCGTTCGTCGACCGCGTGCTCGAGCACGTCGGCGCGGATCTCCTCGGCGGCGCGCTTCCACTCCGCCGCGAGCTTCTCCTCACCACGCCCGGCGGCGATCCGGGCGCCGGCGTCGGCCGCCATCCAGCACGCGACCTTCGACGAGGTGAAGTGCTGCGGCTCCGAGCGCACCTCCCAGAGGCCCTGGTCGGGTTCGCGCCAGTGCTCGAGCGCGTGCCTGACCTGGGTCTGGACGATTCGCCACAGCCGGTCGTCGACCCGGTGCCGGCTCCCGGTGTAGAGCGCGACCGAGGCGACCACGGCGCCCCAGACGTCGTGCTGCTTCTGCTCGTACGCCGCGTTGCCGATACGGACCGGCCGCGAGTTCTCGTACCCGGACAGATGCTCCAGCACCTGTTCGGTCAGCACCCGCTCGCCGTCGACGCCGTACATGATCTGCAGCTCGGCGCCCTCGGACTCCGCCACGTCGGCGACGAAGTTGAAGAAGTCGCCGGCCTCCCAGTCGAACCCGAGCGCGAACAGTGCCCACAGCGTGAACGTGGTGTCCCGGATCCAGGTGTAGCGGTAGTCCCAGTTCCGCACCCCGCCCGGCGTCTCCGGCAGGGAGGTGGTCGCGGCCGCGACGACCGCACCGCTGGGCGCGAACGTCAGGCCCTTCAGCGTGAGCGCGCTGCGCTGCAGGTAGCTGCGCCAGGGGTGGTCCGGGAACCGGCCGCGGTCCAGCCAGTGCTGCCAGTGGTGGGCGGTCCAGCGCAGCCGCTGGTCCGCCTCCTCGATCGTGCGGGGCGCCGAGTGCTCGCTCCAGGACAGCGCGACGAACCGGCTCTCGCCCGCCTTCAACAGGGTCCGTGCGGTCGCCTGCGAGCCCTCGAACCCCACGTTCAGGTCCGTGGTCAGGCGCAGCTCCCGCTCCACGCCCGGCGCGGACGCGATCGCCTCGTGGTAGTCGTCGCCGGCGTACACCCAGTCGGCATGCAGCCGCCCGTAGTCGAAGATCGGCCGGCAGTCCATCCGGACCTGGATCTCGCCGTTCACGCACCGGACCCGGCGCAGCAGCACGTGGTCGGCGTCGTAGTCGGTCGGTGCCCGCCGGTGCGTCTTGGACCGCTCGGTCTCGTGGTGCCACGGCCCCATCAGCAGCGCGTCGGTGACCACCAGCCAGCCGCCCGGCGTCCACCAGCTCGTCTCCAGGACCAGCGTGCCCGGGATGTACCGCCGGGCCGACGGTACGTCGACGCCTGCGGGCGCGATCTGGAACGTGCCGGCGTCGCGGTCCAGAATCGCCCCGAATACGCTCGGCGAGTCGATCCGCGGCAGGCACAGCCACTCCACCGCACCGTCCGGCGCGACCAGGGCCGTCGTCTCACAGTCGGACAGGAACCCGTAGTCCCCGATCGGCGGGAACTGGTTGCGGTTCGTCGTCAGCGCCCCGTCCATCCTCACAGTCTGTCGTGTGTACCGCCCGATGCCCAACCGGGTGCAGTGCTACCAGTGCTACGGGTGCATGGCGGCCACCCCGAGCGCGAAGGCGGCACCGGCCAGTACCAGCATCGCGCCGGCCAGGACCCGGAGCTGGCGCTGCAGTGCCGGCAGCTCCGCGGCGGTGGCGAAGACCCGGCGCGGCCAGTGCCGCCAGGAGACGTACCAGAAGATGCCGGTGGCAACGAGGAGCAGGATGCCTTTGAGGACGTGGAGCCACAGCGATCTGTCGACAACCGCCAGCAGTACGACGCCGGTGGCCGCGATCGCTGCGACCAGGCCGACCACCTTCCACCGGTTGCCGGAGGCAATCACCGCGGCGAGCGCCTCGCGGGACTCCTCGTCGGCGCCGAAGAACCGGGCCAGCTTCGGCTGCACCACGAACAGTGAGTAGGCCATCCCGCCCACCCAGGCGGCGGCCAGGCCCGCGTGAACGATCGCCAGCACCGCAGTCATCACCGCAGTCATCACCGCACCGTAACGGACCTGGATGCAGCAGATCGGGCAGACTGGCGCGTCGTCAGGGTATGAAGCTCGCACCGGAGGCAGTCGTGGAGCCGGTCTCGTTCGACGAGCTGGTGGCGTCGAGCGGGCGTCGCCTGCTCAGACTGGCGCTGATGCTCTCGGGCAACCTGCACACGGCCGAGGACCTGCTCCAGACCGTGCTGGCCCGGGCGTACCGGCACTGGGACCGAGTGGCCGCCGCGGACCGGCCGGAGGCGTACCTGCGCCGGATGGTGGTCAACGAGTTCCTCAGCTGGCGTCGTCGGCTGACCAGCCAGGAGGTCCCGGTCGCCGAGCTGCTCGACACGGCAGGCGACGACGACTCCAGCGCCCGGCAGGCCCAGCGGGACGCGATGTGGCGGCTGCTGGCGCGGCTGCCGAAGCAGCAGCGGGCGGTGCTCGTGCTGCGCTACTACGAGGACCTGCCGGACCCCGAGATCGCCGCCGTGCTCGGCTGCTCGGCCAGCACCGTCCGCTCGAACGCCGCACGCGCTCTCGCGAAGCTGCGCACCGGCACACCCGGACTCGACCAGGAGGCTTTGCCATGACCAGGACGGACGACGAGCTGGAGCGGCTGCTGCGCGAGACCTTCGCCGACGCCGAGCGTCAGGTCACCGAGGACCACCCGCTGCCGGCGACCCCCGGCCGGCCGCGCCAGGCCCGCTGGTTGGTGCTGGCTGCGGCCGCCGCGGTCGCCGCCGTACCCATCGGGGTCACCGCCGTCCGCGGCCTCGGGGAGGCACCGGTCTCGGGAGGACCGTCGGTCACGGTGACGTCGAGCCAGGCGAACAGCCAGGTCACCGGGGACGCGCAGATCTACGCCGCGGTGGTCAAGGAGATCACCAAGCTGGATCGCCCTGACGGCGGCTGGCCGGTGCTCTTCGTGCTGGACGCGCCGCGGGTGATGGACGCCCACGGCACCTTCACCGACGAGCGGCTCACCCCGCTCACACCGGCTGTCCGCGCCGGCATCGAGGAGGGTCTCGGCGGCTCGGCTCCGGTCCGCTGGATCCGCGACCGCAGCGAGGGTACGCACGAGGACCCGAGCTGCCCGACAGCGCTGCAGGGCGGCGTGATCGTCACCGTCGGCGAGATCCGGACGGTGGGCGACCACCTCGAGGTTCGCGCCGGTTCGTGGCTGGCCTGCCAGGCCGCGCACTGGGACACCTACAAGCTGGAGCGCGCCGGCGGCGCCGGCTGGAAGATCACCGGCTCCGTCGGCCCTCAGGTGATCAGCTAGTCCTCATCGCGGCCCTTGCCGGACTCCAGGTCCTTCTTGATCAGGTCCATCACCGAGGAGTCCGCGAGGGTGGTGACGTCGCCGACCTCGCGCTTCTCAGCGACGTCGCGCAGCAGCCGGCGCATGATTTTGCCGGACCTGGTCTTCGGCAGCTCCGGCACGACCATGATCGTGCGCGGCTTCGCGATCGGGCCGATCTCCTTGGCCACATGGTCGCGCAGCTCCTTGACCACGTCCGGGCCGCCGTCGCCCGCCTCGGCCCGCAGGATCACGAACGCCGCGATCGCCTGGCCGGTGGTCGGGTCGGTGGCGCCGACGACCGCCGCCTCCGCGACCTTCGGGTGCGACACCAGCGCGGACTCGATCTCTGTGGTGGACATCCGGTGCCCGGACACGTTCATCACGTCGTCGACCCGGCCGAGTAGCCACAGGTCGCCGTCCTCGTCCTTCTTGGCGCCGTCACCCGCAAAGTACACGTCCTTCCAGCGCGACCAGTACGTCTCGATGAAGCGCTGGTCGTCGCCCCACAGTGTGCGCAGCATCGCCGGCCACGGCCTGGTCAGCACCAGGTAGCCGCCGGACCCGTTCGGCACTGGGTTCCCGTCGTCGTCGACCACGTCCGCGAACACGCCGGGCAGTGGCTTCATCGCCGCACCGGGCTTGCCGGCCGTCACACCGGGCAGCGGCGAGATCATCTGCATCCCGGTCTCGGTCTGCCACCAGGTGTCCACCACCGGCGCCTTGCCGCCGCCGATGTTCTCCCGGTACCAGACGTAGGCCTCTGGATTGATCGGCTCGCCGACCGACCCGATCACCCGCAGCGTGGAGAGGTCGAACCTGGCCGGGAACTCGTCGCCCCACTTCATGAAGGTGCGGATCGCGGTCGGCGCGCAGTACAGGATCGAGACCTTGTACTTCTGCACGATCTCCCACCAGCGGCCCTTGTGCGGCGTGTCCGGCGTACCTTCGTACATCACCGAGGTGGCACCGTTCGCGAGCGGGCCGTACACGATGTAGCTGTGCCCGGTGACCCAGCCGATGTCGGCCGCGGTCCAGAAGATGTCGTCGTCCTTGAGGTCGAAGACAGCCCAGTGCGTGTACGAGGTACCGACCATGTAGCCGCCGGTGGTGTGCAGGATCCCCTTCGGCTTGCCCGTCGTACCCGATGTGTACATCACGTACAGCGGGTGCTCGGCGGAGAAGGCCTGCGGGGTGTGCTCGGCCGACTGCCGCTCGACCACGTCGTCCCACCACAGGTCCCGGCCCTCGGTCATCTCGGTGTCCTGGCCGGTGTGCCGGACCACTACGACGTTGCGCACTCCAGGGCACTCGGCGACCGCGGTGTCGACGGCCGGCTTCAGCGCCGCCGGCGCACCCCGGCGGTAGCCGCCGTCCGCGGTGATCACCGCGCGTGCGTCGCAGTCGATGATCCTGTCCTTCAGGGCCTCGCTGGAGAAGCCGCCGAACACGACCGTGTGCGGCGCGCCGATCCGGGCGCAGGCCAGCATCGCGATCACGGTCTCCGGGATCATCGGCATGTAGATCGCGACCCGGTCACCGGTGTTCACGCCGAGCTCGGTCAGCGCGTTCGCGGCCTTCGAGACCTCGTCCTTGAGCTCTGCGTAGGTGATCTCGCGGGTGTCGCCCGGCTCGCCCTCGAAGTAGAACGCGACCCGGTCGCCGCGGCCGTTCTCGACGTGCCGGTCCACGCAGTTGTACGCCGCGTTCAGGGTGCCGTCCGCGAACCACCTCGCGAACGGTGGTTTGCTCCAGTCCAGCGTCTCGGTCGGCTCCTCCGCCCAGCTGATCCGCCTCGCCTGCTCGGCCCAGAACGCCTCCGGGTCGGCGGCGGCCGCGTCGTACGCGTCGGCCTTGACGTTCGCGTTCGCGGCGAGGTCGGCCGGCGGCTCGAAGCGCCGGTTCTCCTGGAGCAGGTTGGACAGTGCCTCGTTCGAGCGGGACTCGGTCACAGCAGAGCTCCTTGTTCGCGTATTCGGCTCACGATCGGCTTCAGCCGCCATTCTTACCAAGCGACCGCCGAACGGCTACCCGGCCGAAAGTACCCGAGCCGCCGGGGAACCCGGTGGGCCACCCGCACATCGAACGACCCGTGCCCACAGCCACCGAGTATCACCTGGCCGCCCACCCGACGTACGCCAAGCCCCTCTGGGTGCAGCCCGCCGAGGACGAGGTACCGCCTCCCACCTACGCGGCCCACCCGGCCTGGGCGCCGGGCTACTTCCTCGGTGACGCCGAGCGCCGGCCGTCCCGCCGGGCAAAGCGCCGGGTGCACCGCCGGGAACGCCGGGTCGCCCGCCGCCGCGGCCACTGAGCCGATCGAGCCTCAGAGCCCGGCGGCCCAGCGGTTCTAGCGGTTCTAGCGGCGTACCCGGCCCGGCAGCAGCAGCGCGAGCGCCGCGCCGACGGCGACGACCACCGCGCCGACCGATACCGCAGGCACCAGCCCGTCGACGTAGCTGTCCGGGCTGCCGTACGACCCGTAGGACGCGAACACCGACGCCAGCACCGCGACGCCCATCGCCACGCCGACCTCGCGGATCGTGTTGTTGGTGCCGGACGCGACGCCCTGGTCGGTACGCGACGCGCTCGCCATCACGACGGTCGAGGACGGGGCGAAGGTGAGGCCCATCCCGACACCTGCCAGTACGAACGGCGCCACGTACGCGCTGTACCCGACCTCAGGCGTGGTGACGATCGCGATCCAGGCCAGCGCGGTGGCGAGCAGGGCCTGGCCGGTGACGATCAGCGTGCGAGCACCGACGCGGTCCACGATCAGGCCGGCGATCGGAGCGACCACCATCGGCGCCATCGTCCACGGCATCGTGCGGATCCCGGCCTGCAGCGGCGAGTAGCCCTGCACCACCTGGAAGAACTGCGCCAGCAGGAAGACCGAACCGAACACGCCGACCGCGAAGGTGAACGCGGTCACGTTGACCACGCTGAACGCGCGGGAGCCGAACAGACGTAGCGGCAGCATCGGCGCCGAGGTGCGGCGCTCCCAGGCGACGAAGCCGACCAGTAGGGCCGCGCCGCCGACAAGCGTGGTCAGCACCACGGGCGAGGTCCAGCCGTCGTCAGCACCGTGGATCACGCCCCACACCACCGACAGCACTCCGGCGGCAGAAAGCACCAGGCCGAGCGGGTCGAGCCGGCGGCTGCCGCCGCGGGACTCGGACAGTACGCGGGCCGCGAACGGCAGCACCAGCAGGCCGATCGGCACGTTCAGCCAGAAGATCCACTGCCAGTTCAGCCCATCCACCACGGCCCCGCCGACGACCGGTCCGACTGCGACGCCGAGACCGGAGATCCCGCCCCAGATCCCGATCGCGGCATTGCGCAGCCGGTCCGGGACCGCGGCGGCCAGCAGGGTCAGCGAGAGCGGCATCACCGCGGCGGCGCCGACGCCCTGGAGCGCCCGGGTGGCGGTCAGCATCCACGGCTCGGTGGCCAGTGCGGCCGCGGCGGAGGCGGCGGTGAACAGCGCGATGCCGGCCAGGAACATCCGCCGGCGGCCCAGCCGGTCACCGATCGCCGACGCGGTCAGGAGCAGGGTCGCGAACGAGAGCGTATACGCGTTCACGAACCACTGCAGGTCGGTCAGCGAGGCGTTCAGCTCAGCCCTGATCACCGGCAGAGCGTTGGTCACGACCAGGTTGTCCAGCGTGACCATGAAGGTCGGGATCCCGACCACGGCGAGGATGGCGGCCAGTGGCGGCCGGGACCGCGCGGGCACGTCCGCGACGGGACCATCGGCGATGGCCCGGCGGACGGGTTCGAGGGTGGTAGTCATCTCCGGGGCTCCTTGTTGTTATCGACTGATAACTAAGTTGTTGAGAACAAAGTATGCATTGACTGATAACATGTCAAGAGTGTTATCAGACCGAACCTGGAGGCGACCGTGACGACGAGGACGAGGCTGACCGCCGCCGAGCGTGCTGAGCAGGTGCTGGAGGCCGCCATCACGGCGTTCGCCGCCACCGGGTACGCCGGCACCCGTACCGACGAGATCGCCCGGCTCGCGGGTGTCTCACAGCCGTATGTGATCCGGCTCTTCGGCACCAAGCAGCAGCTGTTCCTGGCGGCCGTCGAGCGGGTCTGCGACCGGATCGAGCAGACCTTCACCGACGCCGCCGCGCAACGGCCCGAGCTGGACAGTCTTGGCAAGGCGTACGGCACGCTGCTCGCAGAGCGCGACCTGCTGGTGCTGCTGCTGCACGGCTTCGCGGCCAGCGCCGACCCGGCGATCGGTGAGCCGGTACGCCGCCGCTTCGGCCGGATCTACGACCGGGTCCGCGAGCTGACCGGTGCCACCGCCGAGGAGGCCGAGAAGTTCCTGGCCACCGGCATGCTGCTCACCGTGATGGCCGCGATGAAGGTGGTCGGCCCCGACCCGATCGCGCAGTCCTGGGCCACCGACCTGCTCGACTGCTTTCCCGGCATCAAGCCCTGACCGCTGCGCCGGCGCTGGCCGCGGACGGTATCGCTGATCAGCAGCGAGTGTCAGTGCTTGGCGGCGCCTTCGGCACCGGCGCCGGTGAAGGCCCGGACCTCGAGCTCGGTGTAGCGCTCGATGCTGTCCGGGTCCTTGCTCAGCAGGGTGCCGACGACGCCGAACAGGAAGCCGGCCGGGATCGAGATGATGCCCGGGTTGGCCAGCGGGAACCACTGCCAGTCGGCGTCCGGGAACATCGCCGTCGCACTACCGGACACCACCGGTGAGAAGAACACCAGCACCACGGCGGTGACCAGGCCGCCGTAGATGCTCCAGGTCGCACCGGAGGTGTTGAACCGCTTCCAGAACAGGTTGTAGAGCAGCGCCGGGAGGTTCGCCGACGCGGCAACCGCGAAGGCGAGTGCGACCAGGAACGCGATGTTCAGGTTCTGTGCCGGTATCGCCAGCGCGATCGAGACCGCACCGATGCCGGCCGCGGCGAACCGGGCCACCCGTAGCTCCTGCCGCTCCGTCACCTTCCCCTTCGCGAACACGTTGGCGTACAGGTCGTGCGCGAACGACGACGCCGACGTCAGGGTCAGCCCGGCGACCACCGCGAGGATGGTCGCGAACGCGACCGCGGCGATCAAGGCGAGCAGGATCGAGCCGCCGATCGAGTCGGCACCACCTCCGACGCTCTCGGCCAGCAGTGGTGAGGCGACGTTGCCCTTCGACTTCGCGACCTCGCTGTCCGGTCCGGTGTCCAGCAGCGCGGCCGCGCCGAAGCCGAGCGCCAGGGTCATCAGGTAGAAGGTGCCGATCAGGCCGATCGCCCACTGCACCGACCGGCGGGCCGCCTTCGAGTCCGGGACCGTGTAGAAGCGAATCAGGATGTGCGGCAGACCCGCGGTGCCCAGCACCAGGGCCAGTGCGAGCGAGAGGAAGTCGATCTGGCCGACCAGGTCCTTGCCGTAGAGCAGACCCGGCTGCAGGAACGCCTCACCCTTGCCGGTGTGCGCGGCGGCCTCGCCCAGCAGCTTGGACAGGTTGAAGTCGAACTTCAGCAGCACGAGGAACGTGATCACCACGGTGCCGCTCATCAGCAGCACCGCCTTCACGATCTGCACCCAGGTGGTGCCCTTCATCCCGCCGAAGGTGACGTAGATGATCATCAGTGCGCCGACCAGGACGATCACCCCGGCCTTGATGGTCGTGTCGGTGACACCGAGCAGCAGCCCGACGAGAGCGCCGGCGCCGACCA
>Ga0075418_10002790_pt1 | contig 20017 bp, 15 predicted proteins | sample SoiMetdeltSBSDD2_FD_81776 | JGI IMG/M metagenome (GOLD analysis project Ga0075418, IMG submission 81776) | Bulk soil microbial communities from a Populus tree surrounding site in Tennessee, USA - Soil MetaG P. deltoides SBSDD2 | ecosystem: Environmental > Terrestrial > Soil > Tree plantation...
CGCGCATAGGACCAATAACTCTCCAGGTGCACCGGCGCCCCCCCGAGAAACCCGCTGGAGACCAGACGTCGCATCTCGAGCATCTCCGCCGTGAACTGGTAGTTGTGCCCGGCTGTTACCTTGAGATTGCGACGCTGAGCCAGCTCGACCAAGGAGTGCGCTTCTGCTGCGGTCACCGTGAACGGTTTCTCGATATAGACATTGCTCCCAGACTCCAGACAAATGGTTCCAAGCTCGAGATGACTTTGCGGCGGCGTAGTTATGTGTACGACTTCGGGCATGACTGTCCGAAGTAACTCGCCAACGTCCGCGAACCAATGCTGGATCTCGAAGCGTTCCGCCAGTTGCCTGGCCATACGTGGCTCGCGATCGCAAACTGCCGCAATCAGGCAGCCTGGTATCCTGCGAATGGCCAGTACATGCTGATCAGCAATCCTTCCACACCCTACGATGGCAACACGCAACATGCGTCAACCGCTGCCGTGAGAGTATTGTTCCAGATATCTCGCCATGCCCTCCATCAACGGCACGCGCGGTCTCCACCCCAAACCCGCTTTGACCTTGGCATTCGAGAACCGATTGCCCTTCCAATCCGCCGCGCATCTCCGTCGATTGAATGCCGGCGGTAACTGACCGCCGGTCCGGCGCGAGTGCTCCTCCCAAAGAACCGAAAACGCGAATGCAACAAAGTACGGCACTTTGATCGAGCGGAAGCTCTCCACCTTCCGTCCATACTCCCTAAGAAACTGGCTGCTTGTTAAGGTCTCGTCGTCGACGACGTTGTACGTCTCACCGTCTACGCCTGGCACAAGCCCGGCCAGCACAATCGCTTCCGCACAGTTGTCGACATAAGTCAACGGGAGATCGTTTGCTCCACCGATGTGCATGAACAGGCCGAAGGTATCGATACCAATTCGTCCAGTGAGCTCTCTCTTGCCAGGGCCATATACCGTTCCTGGCCGTAGGATGACGTATGGAAGGCCCTTCGCTGCGCCGTACTCTCTGATGACCTTCTCCTGTTCCAGCTTGCCGAATCCATACGCATCGTGTCGCAGCTGAGGTGCGTCCTCGAGCGGTGTGTTCTCATCCAGAAGCTCTCCACGCTTGAGCCGAAGGTTCGAGTACACGGAGAACGAGCTCACGTTCACGAATCGGGTCACGGACCCACGCTCCAGGAACGATTCGACTAGATTGCGTGTCGCGAGGGCAGAATTCATGAATGCACCGGCGAACGACTTGTCGAAGCCAGCCGCAAGGTGAAAAACCACCGATACGCCGTCTGCGGCTCCGTTACAGTCGTTCCGCACCAGCAAATCTCCGTACACAATATCGACTGATTGGTTTTCTCTCTTGCCGGCGATTACCTGGCGAAGGCGCTCCAGTCGGCTCGACGGTCGGACGAAGCAACGAATCTCGGAAAACCCGTACGCTAGCAGCGCGGCAACGACCCTCGTACCGATGAAACCGCTCGCGCCAGTCACCAGCACCCGTGCTCCGGGGTTCACGAAGCTTTCGCGCCCCATGACGCCTGCTTCGATCGGTACCTCTGTAAGTGGAGTCGTCACCGCTTCATGCACCCGGCTCGAGATTCGGCAACCTCCGAGAAACTTCGGTATGGCCTGGCCCGCATGCGCCACAAATCGTTGACCGTCCGCCCATCCGTGGCGAGTCCCGACGTGTCAAGAACGTACTGGACCAGGCGCCAGTACAAGGCCGCCCAACCGGGATCCCGCGCCTCTCCGAACACGATTGGATGCCAGACGACGGATGCACATCCACCAATTGCACGGATCTCGTCGAGTTGATGCCTCACAGCTGCCCAAGCATCACCCTCTCGCAATCTCATGTAGCTGCGGAGCGTCACGTCCATGAGCACGAGACCGATCTGCAACACTCGATACGGACGATCCTCCTCGAGGCAGTAAGGAAAGAACGGGCTGGAGAAGCCCACCCGCGATCCAACGTGATCAGGAAATCCGATTGACATGTCGTACTGGACTCCCGCCTCCTCCTGCGCCTTGAACAAGGCGTCGTATTCGAACGACAGGAAGTGCTGCCGAGAGCCCAACGGCTTCGCCAGCCGATCAGTAAGCAGTTCGACTTCTTCCAGGTACCAAGAGGGATGTTCTGACGATAAAAAGCTGCCATGAAGGCAAACCTCGAAACCCTTATCGATGATCTGCCGGAGATAGTCTCGAACTCGATCGTCCTCGATTCGGTAGTTCACATCGAGCCGATGGCGATGCCCGACTGCGACTTGAAACGACGAACGTACCCCCAGGGATTGCTCCCGCTCAACGATCTCAGGTACGCAGCCGTACGGGTCGCGACCATCTCGAATGGCTCGGAGATATCCCAAGCCTGCGCGAAGGGCATCTTTCGGTTCGCGCTCACGAATTGCATGACGTGCCAGGGTCTTGACCGCTTGCTTGGCGTTCTCTAGGTGCCCGGATGGTAGAAAGTCCACATCGTGGGACAACACCACCGCATATCGCGCTCCGTTTGGCCAGTTCGCCCGGGCAGGACTCTGAACTCTTGCCGACTTAGATTCATGCTGCAGGCAGTGTACGAGCTTCTGTTGATACTGATCGACGGTATTAAGCGGTAACCGAAGTCGAGCGAATATGCTGTTCGCGAAGAGAGCCCGATGGCCGCTCTTCTCGCCTTCCATTCTTTCCGGCCACGACGAGAGCAGGTAGAACGCGTTTGCAATGACATCGAACGCAATGTCCCCCGGACCGTTGAAGCCCACACCTCGGTCAGGAAACAGGACCGGTATGCCATCGAGACAAGATGTGGCACGCAGCGAGGCGTCGCTGTCCAGGAACCGCCAGGCCGCCGGCACGTATGCGACATTTGCGCATCTCGCCGACGAGACTGACCGCCGGCAGTCCGTACCATACAGAATCCAACTACCCCCTCCGGGTGGGGCGTCGACATATTCCGCCGGAACGCCAGCAGCCATGAGCAAGGTGTCGAACACGTACCGTGCCTTCGGCACGATCGAATCAGGGCACTGGAGCAAGATCTTTACTGGTTCCAAATCCGTTTCGTCCTGGAGCCTTAACGCTGCGCCCCGCTACTTACCCGGGCCCTCGGCGCCGGCTCAATGATGCGGAGTGCGGTAGCTTGATCATCGAGGCCGATACGCCCGCCTCACGGATTCCGTGTGAGGCGGTCCAACGTTGCGGCCAGTACTGTTTGCAGCGAAATCGCTCGTGTGGCACCAACGGCGCTGTCTCGTCGGTAGAAATACTGATCTATCAGAGGCGACACCAGCTTGGTCTGAATGCCGTAATCGCAGATCTCCCACGGGCTCGTACAGTTGAATATGGCCACGCTGCCCATACCCAGCCCAAGCGCCAGATGCATCGGCAGACTGTCCCCGCCCACGACGCATCTATGATTGGCGATGTCTCCCAGATGCTCGAGAACAGACGGTCGCTGCGGCAAGACGCTGACTGTCAACCCTGAAGACTCGAGCGCCTCCTTCAACTCACTGTAAAATGCCCAGTGCTTCATCGGCCACACCGGACCGCTGACAGAGGCGATAGCAACATCACCCTTCAAGCTTGTTCCGATAGGTCGCGGCAGCAGGTATCGCTCCTCGCGGAACTCGAGTCCTAGGCCTTCGAATATCAGGTCCTGGTATGTGCGTCGATTCTGCAGTTTGAGCTCATCGGCTCGCCGCCTTCCAAATCGACTGATCAGACTGAGATCGAACCAACCCTTTGCTTCGTCCGTGTACCCAAGCGCGCCGTGCTCGTCGACGATCGCCCCGAACCTCCGCAGACACCGAATTCTGTTTGCGAATTCCGCAACCTGCATGTCGTCTTCGAGATTTATCAGGAGGTCGTAATTGGACTCCAGAACCTGAGCCCGATCCTCCCACGATAGGCACGTAAGATTTTCGTGCACCCTCTCGATTAGGGGAAGGTTTCGCTTCGCAGTTATCCATGCGACTGGCCCCTCCAGCACGCGCAGTAGAGGAGTTGTGCGCACAACATCACCCGCGGCGTTCAGCTTCAAAATCAATGTCGACATGCGGCGTGTGTCTCCCGCTGTAAGGACCCCGAGAGCACCCTAGGCCAGGGGTCGAACTCGAAGACCGGTTCGGTGTCTTTGGCCGACCAGCGGCGGTAGTGTCCGATTGAGACTATTCGAAGCCAAACGAGATCTGGCGGGCGACTTCGCTGCAAACGCTAGCCGCTGTGGTCACGACCGTCGGACTGAGAATCATGGCGCTTTGATACCAGCCCATACCATCGCCGTCGCACGCTCTTTAGGTGCTTCTTTGTACCAGCCGGAATCACGCCTTTCCACCCACGATGTGCCCCTACAGCCAACGCGACTCTGCCGGTTGGCGTCAATGGCACGAAGTATCGAGGTACCTTCACTGGCTCGAACCCGCACCGTCGCTTGAATTCCGCAAGCGAGTCATCGCCCCAGAAAAAATACACCAGGTACTCAATACCTTGAGCCGCGCAGATTTCGACGGCCTTTGCAATCAGCGCATTGTTTGGTGCCTTGTCGCGGTACTTCAAACTCGCAATGATCTGTCCTGTCAGGGCGAAACGCCCGGCGTTGGCCAGCATCATGAAGCCAATCATCTCGTCGCCGATAAATGCTGCAATCAACTGCTCCCTGAACAGATATCTCGAGAATTGCTGCCTGATCGTTTCGATATCCTTGCCGTAATGCCAGAATGGTTTGCCCTGTCTGACTGGCGATTCATTGAAAATTGACGTCATACCACGGACAAAAGCGTCGTCGTATTCGCACTGACGAATGACGACACCCTCTTTGGCAGCCTTTCTGATCTGCGTCCGAACCCTCGACTTGATACGCTCATTCCACCATTGCTCGTAGCTCTTAATCGGCAGTACCGCCAGTTCCTCCCACTCGAGGTGAAAGCCGTACTGCGGCTCGATGTTTGGCAGACGTTGCCAGAACGTCAACAGATCGGGACGTCCAGACCTCATGGCCACGAGTCGTCTCGCCACTCGTGCCGGCTCTTGGAGGTCCTCATACCATTCGTCCTCCAGGCGAGCCACACTTGGAAGCCGACCGTCAATGGTCAGTGTATATCCCTCAATATTTACGCAACGAACGCGGGTAGGCTGCCCCTTAACGAGGGTTTCCTTCTCAAACACTGCGCATTGCGCCTCCGAGTTCACGTTCCTGATCGCATCCTGCATCAGACTATGCCACCCTCATGCCTGGCATTCTGACGCGCCCGTTGGCGTGTTGCAGAACCGGTTCGCAGTACATCCCTGAGCCTCTGCAGCTGTTCACTGCGATGAAAGCTTCTTAATTCCTTGCTGACGGACAAGGGAACTCGTCGAACCCAACAGTATGCATACCCCGCAATCAGCATGATGCCGCCCAGCACATAGGGTTTCTTGGCCATCTGAAAGACCCCCCGGCATATTTGCCATAACGGGTGGCCTCCCATGCAGTAGTCCTTTTTTCCGTAGTGGAATCGTGCACCCAGCACTGTCGCTCCGGCAGTCCCCATCGGACGGTGATGGTGGAAGGCTCGCTCATCGAAAGAGTAGGTGCGCCAGCCCTTCATCCGGGCCGTAGTGACAGCGACCCAATCGATCCCTCCACCCTTGATGGGCACGTACCCACCAATGTCCTCAAAGCAGTCCCTTCGGAACAGTTGCACTTGACCGTTTACGTGATTTTCACTGATGTAGCTATCTCGGAATGAGTGAAACGTCCCCTCGATGTAATGAGTTCCTGCAACGCCGAGCTCGGGGAACTCGCAAAACTTTCCCAGCAGATACTCGAAATAGTCTGGCTCAAACGAGACGTCACCATCCACGTTGCCGATCACGTCGAAGGAAAGGTCGCGCAACCGCGAATATCCTTCGTTGAACGCATGGACTTTCGCAGCGAAGTGTCGCTCGCGTCGTTCCGGCATTCGGACCAGGTCGAGCCACGGTCGCCCCGCTTGGTACTGCGCCACGATTTCATCCGTGCCGTCAGTCGACCCATCGCTCACGATGACCCACCGCTTCGGCAGCCGGGTCTGCGAAATGACCGATCGAATCGTCTTCTCGATATGCTCGGCTTCGTTCCGCGCCGGCGTGATCAAGACGTAGTCGGCCACCCCCGTCGCCCGCTGCCCGATCGCGTCGAACGGGGTCCGACGCGTTTCAGCTACCTTCCCGGTCATGCGGCATCATCCCTGACCTGGCCCATCGCAGTCCGGAGCCACTCTTCAAACACAACAAGACTGAAAAGCAGCTTGTGGTTATCGTGCCGCCCGGTCCTGTGCTCATCCACAAGTTTTCGCACTGCATCGGGTCGCAGGTAATCGAAAATCAGTGACTGTTGGTCCAACAAGTAGTCTCCCATCCGGCGACCAAGTGCACCGCGAAACCAGCCATCCACCACGTTTCCCGCGAATCCGCGTTTCTTTCGGCGCATGATTGCCGGCGGCAGGAAGCGCCTGCACACCTGCCTGTGGAGCCACTTTCGCTGCCCCATACGCACCTTGAACGAAGCGGGTAGACGCTCGGCATACTCGACAATTTCTCGATCGAGAAATGGAACCCTGACCTCGAGGCCGTGCGCCATTGATAGCTTGTCTCCGTACATCAAGAGCTCATCCGGCAGTGAGGAACGCAATTCGAGCACTTGAAAGGCCCCAAGCTCGTCGCAATTCTGCATTTCCGGCGCGAGGTCCTGCCAGATCTCGCGGACCTTGTCTCCGGCATTGCCAGGCAGAAGGGTCTCTCGGAAAAGACCATCAATGACCGAACCGGGGCTGATAGAGAACACGTTTTGGTAGCGTGCGAGGCGGTCTGTCACGTTCAAGGAATAGACGCCGCGCTTCAGAGTTTCACTCCGCGGGAGGCGCTCGATACCTAACTCAAGGCCACGCCGAAGCCACGACGGCGCGCCACGCCAGTAGTCGCCGTACTGCACCCCCAGATGACGTCTGTAACCACCGAAAAGCTCATCGGGCCCCTGCCCAATAAGCGCAACCTTCACGTCCTGCCGTGCTCGCTCGCAGACAAAATACATGGGCACTATCGACGACGTCGCGACTGGCTCCTCGAGCGTCGAAACGATGCGAGGCAACGCTTGCTCGAATGTTCCCTGCGTCAGATGAACAGCTTCGTTGCGCGCACCGTAAAGCGCCGCGGTTTCGCCAGCGTCCCTGAGTTCGTCGTCCTTGAATGCATCGAGCCCATAACCGACCGTGTACGTAGGCCACTCCATTCCTTCCAGGCGCATCAATCCCAACAGCAACCCGGAGTCTATTCCGCCGCTCAGAAGCAAACCAATCGGTACGTCGCTGATTAGGTGGCTCTTGACTGCACGCCTGTAGATTGCGAGGAGCTCGTCAATGGCCTCGTCATCGGGTTTGCTATCTGGGAAGGGTTGGGGTTCGTAGCGATACCATCGCTCCGTACGCCAGCCTCGTTCCTCGAAAATCGCCATTGTTCCCGGTGCCAACTTGCGCACGCCCGCGTACAGGGTCAGCGGTGATGGCGTATACCGGTATCGCAGAAACAAATTGACCGCTGTTGGGTCGACCGCCGGCCGCTGTGCCGCAGCTGCGAGCACCGCCCGCAGCTCTGACCCGAACGACACTGAGCCCTTGTCGACCCTGTAATACACGAGCTTGATGCCAGCCGGATCGCGAGCCAGGATGAGGCGGCGTTGACCAACATCCCAGATGGCTAACCCGAACATCCCGCTGAGCCTGTTGAAGACTCCCGTCCCCCATTCCTTGTATCCATGGACGATGACTTCCGTGTCGGACCGCGTCCGGAATATGTGTCCTACGGCCTCCAGCTCTCTGCGCAATTCGGCAAAGTTGTAGATTTCCCCGTTGAACACCACCCAGACAGTACGCTCGAGATCGGACATTGGCTGATGTCCGCCGGCGAGGTCGATAATCGACAGACGCCTGAATCCCAAACCCAGCGACCCGTCCTGAAAGTACCCTTCGTCGTCGGGGCCTCGGTGTGAGATGGAACTCGTCATCGCCTCGAGCGTCGGACGCGAAACCAGCTCGCCGGATTGGAAGTTGAACTGGCCGCAGATTCCGCACATATCGATAAGGCCGGCTCAGACTCGACCCGCACCAGCGGTTCGGCAGCCGACACCCGCTACCGCAGCGGGCATAGGTGTTTGCGTCCCTGTCATGTAGTAGCACAGGCTCCTGAAGACCTGTGATTGCGCCCAGCGATGCATTGGCACGTCGTCCCATCCAAGCCACAGCCTGCGCGACCGAAAGGACCCGTCACGCCTGCTCCAGTGCCGCAGAAGATCAAGCAGAGCTGTCTCGACCCGTTGATCCAACTGAGGGAACCGTCCCAAGAGGAGAGTCCCAAGATTGATGCATTCTGCGTAGTCGTACAGCTCTCGCCTGTAGATGGTTAATCGCGGTGCACGTGCAAATGGACGGGGCAACCCTTCGTCATCAAACAGATTCTGCACGTAGTACTCCACGCCACGCTCTATAGCCTGTCTGCATCCGTCTGGCGCGATTTCCGCCTCGATCTTCGCAAGTGACTTGAGCACGAAGCACGTGTGGAAATGATCGATGAAGTCGCGCACGCCGTCTTCGGCGTAGAACCACGACCCGTCGACCTTCTGCGACCTCAGCACAAAATTGAGATTTCCAACGGCTGCCGCATGGAAGTCGTCGCGACTGAATCGCGTCGCCGCTTTGAAGAGCAGAAAAGACCGGTACGCGCTCGCGTTAACGACTCCGCCGACCGTGTCGTCCGGGTTGTAACCAACGGTCGCGCAGCCTGGGGCGACCTCATGATCCCTGAAATCCCGCAGAGCGTGCTCCGCAATGGATCGCATAGCGGATAACCATCGATCATCGCCATCCTGTCGATAAACATGCTCAAACGCCTCATAGACGTATGCTGTCGTTGTGATCAGCGGTGTACCGCTCCTCATCACGCCAGTGCGAGTCACCCAGTCGAATGGATATCCCCAGGCATGGTACTCATAGCCGGGGCAACGGGTTTGCTCGAGGACGTCGAGGAAATGCACAGCCCGGTGATAGTGCCGCTGGTCACCCGTCAGTTCGGTCAACAGGGCAAATGCCATCGCATAGTGCGCATCCGCGATCGGGAAGCGCTGCGGCTTCCAGAACAGGCGTCTGGATGCCGGACAGAACGCCTCAAGCAACACGAGCGGGGCCACAACCACCATGCCAGGAAGCTTGCTGCGATAGTAGAGAGCCTTGGCGCGGCCTCCCAGACCCCCTGCATAGAAGGTCTGGTAGTCGTAGGAAACCTCGCCGTACTTCTCAAGCCATGTCACGAAAAGAGCGACCGCGGCTGCGATTTCCGTCCGCAGCTTGCACGGGTCGCCCTTCGAGAGAGTCCGTGGATCCAGCGCGCCGAGCCTTGAATCACTGCTCGCGAGGGGCTCGGCTGCGGTCTCAGCCGGCGCTCGCGCTTGCCGTTCGTGCACGAAGGTAGACATTCGACCTCACCTGGACAGCGCCGTGGCGTATCTCGGCATCTTCATCCCCATGCAAATCTTCGGCGCGTGAAATGCCTCGGCGTATCCGCGCCGGAAGCGGACACTCGATACCGCGTAGGCGCAGCATCGCGAGGAATGTGTCGCGGGTGAACCAGTCGCGGCCAGCCTGCGAGACGTAGCACTGCTGCGTCCCCAGGCCACCGCAATAAAGCACCACCTTCATTGACCGGCCCCTTCGTCCCTTGACCCACCACCGGTGAATACATTCGATGATACCGAATGGCGGTACAACTCGCTGAACCGCACAGTTGTGGTATGCGCGTCGTTGAATCAAAGGGCTCCTTGACATAACGGCCCGCGCGACGCAGCCGCTTGCGTTATCGCGCATCGCTGATTCAGTCGCGCAAGAACACTCGCGGTTGCAATCGGCGTGAGTATGGTGACTGGGCCCCTTTCGGTCCCTGCCCGATGCGCGATCGGTTAGAGCGCCACCCTACCCCGCGACCACTCAGGCATCCCACTGAGTTTGCGTCATTGGCCCGCGCCGAATGCGAGAATCGGTGATCGGAATACCTTACGGCCTGGCCGCATCAGGGCACCAAAGGCCCTCTGCCTTATACATGGCTCGGTCCCACGCGATCGCGAACGACGCCCTGATCCTCGGCAACGTTACCTGTGCGCGACGGCCCGCCCGCCATCCGAATAGTTGAACCAACCACTGATACTTCCACGACAGCCTCGGACTGACGCGCTCACCGCCAAGGGCCTCGGCTGCCGCTTGCAGTGATGCGCCGAGATCCGGTCGAAACGGGAAGAATTCATGGAGCCACGTCCGGATATAATTTACGCACGCCGCGCGGGTACGCTCGCTATCTTCAAGCGACCGAAGATAGCGCATGTGAAGGTTCATCGAGAGGAACAGCGACTCGAGTTTCCTCGATGAGCCGTCAATCCGACTGACGGTCTTACGACCGGCCGCGCGGTAGTACGACTTGGCCATTGCCGAGAAGGCGACACCATCGCTGGCAAGCAATACTCGACAAAAGTATTCCCCATCATTGTCACGCCACAATCGGTGATCCCAAGGGCCAGCTGCATCCGAAAGTTCTCTGCTGACCAGCCAGTTGTCCGTCTGCATGTGCAGATTCAACGCCATTTTTCGCCACAGCCACTCGACAGGCGTCAAATCCTGCCAGAGAGCGGTTGGTACGAAGTGCGCTTTGCGAGTTCGGTAGGCGAAATTGGCCCAGGCGCCGGACAGAAGGATTCGCCTGTCGGAGTGCCTTGCCGCATCGAGCAGCTGTACCTCGATCTTGCGAGGATCCAGGACGTCGTCGGCGTCCAACCATTGAATGTAATCACCTTGACAGAGCGTGTAGGCACTGTTTCGGGCCGCAGCTGCCCCTTGGTTCTCCTGTGATACGACCTTTACATTCGCGGCCTCGAGGTTGCGAGCCACTGCAAGAGTCGCATCTGACGAGCCATCATCTACAACGATTATTTCCTTCGCCTCCCACGTTTGAGCCAATGCTGATTGAATGGCAGTCCCTATCCATTCCTGCGCGTTGTAGGCAGGAATCAGGATCGAAACCAATGGCCCTTTGCCTGAAGCGGCGTGCAATCGACTGCTCATAGTCAGTGAACGTGAGCCCCCTTCCGCGTCGTCGTCATGGACTGTGGCCGGTCTGCACCTCTAACTGGACCAAAGCGTCCTCCTCGAAGGCGTTGGACGTTAGGCGATTCGGCACCAGCCGCTGACAGAGATCCGAGCTCGTTTCATGAGCGAGTACGGCAAACCCAAGCCGCTTGTGGAAAGCCTCGACCTCGCTGCGAGTTGGGCTCAGGCGGAAGGGGATTCGGGTGCGACCTTGCCTTCCAAAGTCCACCTTGACACCCTGGACCTTGTAATCGTATGCGACACGGGTACCGGGGACCACGCAGGTCGCGATCATCCGCAGAAACGCGATGAAGTTGGCTTCGTCGATATAGGGGCTGACGCCCTCCATGACAACCAAGGCCGGTCCCCCCTCTTGCAACCATCTCGTCAGCACGGGCCATGCGCCGTCGTTGAGATCGATCGGCAGATGCGTGACTTCGACAAGGTGACGCCAGCGTGCGGCGAGGGCGCGTTTCCTCTCGATTGCCTCGGCTTGGTCGCACTCCAGCACCTTGATCCCGCTGGCCTTCACGATGTCGCCGAATCGATAGGGGCGCGTGTCGGCGCCGCACCCCACATTGGCCACCAGCGAAACCCCCGCCGCTAAAGCTTCCCTGTATACAGCGTCGTAATGCCTCGTTCTGGCCAACAAGTAGTAATAGAAGGGATCCTCGCGAATCGCGTTCAGGCGATCGCGTCGCATCAGGCGCATCCGCCAGCGATCGCGGATTGAGAGTAGATGCTTGACCAGAATGTCGGGATTGCGTAACTCCCTACGCTCCCGGATCGTCTGGATATATCGCAACTCGGCTACGAAGGCGGCGTTGCTGGAGTTAGGAATCGACATCCTCGAGCCTGCTTTCACCCATTGCGACAACTAGTCTAAAGGGTACTGCCTCCCGAGTATGAATGTGAGGAACTAACTACCAGGATCCTGCACGTGTCCGCGCGACACGGTGGCTTCGGCGCAATTCCCTTGCTGGTCGGTACGAGCCCCGTTCGTCCGGGCGCGCGTCAGCGCGGGCGGCTGTGACAATCGCACTGCGTCTGGTTGTCACCTACCGATGGCGGGCCGACAGCGCGTTGCTGCGATATCTGGTCGAAACACTCAAGTCGCGCCGTCGCGCTTCAACACCACCAATACGGTCTTCAGAAGGATCTTGAGGTCGAGCCATGGTGAACAGCTCCGGATGTACCGGAGATCCAACCTCACCATGTCGTCAAAGGACGTTTTGCTGCGACCCTCGACCTGCCAGAGACCGGTAATTCCGGGGCGGATCTCCAGGATTCGGCGCACGTGCCAGGACTGATACTTTTCCGCCTCGTACGGCAGCGGCGGTCGCGGGCCAACCAGGCTCATATCGCCATTCAGGACATTGAAGAGCTGCGGCAGTTCGTCGATGCTCGTCGAGCGAATGATTGCGCCCACTCGCGTGATTCGCGGATCCGCCTTCAGCTTGTAGAGCGGAGCATCCGCTTTGCCCTGATTGAACTCATGGTGCTTTCCGTTGATCAGGTTCTGCACGTAATCGCGATGAATCTGATCGTCCGCATCGGTGACCATCGAGCGGAACTTGTAGAAGACAAACGGCACGCCTCGTTTGCCGAGCCGAATCTGCCGATAAATGACCGGGCCTGGAGATGTCGCGGCAATCGCCAGTGCCGTCACCAGCATCAGCGGCGAAAGCAGAACAATCAGCGAAAATGCCCCTGCCAGGTCGATCCCACGCTTCAGAAAAGCGCACGCGGTCCAGGCGTTGGAGCCGTCGTCGATCAGCAGCGGGAACGCGTCAGTCGGCAGCCTTTCAGGCGAAAGCAAGCTGTCGAAGAGAGGGTCGGGATAGGTGCTGCTCGTCGTCGTGTATTCGAGTTCGCCGGCCCTCCGGCGCAGATTACCGATCAGCGTCTCCACCCCGAGGCCGTTTGTATCGGGAAGCAACAGCCCCAGCCTGCTCTCGCCGACATACCCCAGCAAGTCCGTCTCGCGCTTGCTGCGCTGCAGTACGTCCGCCAACTCTTTGGTGTTCTGCATTCCACGCCGGGCCGCAGGGTCCGGGTGGAAGACGATCATCGACAGCGGCGCCTTGGAGCGATCAGTGCGACGCTTTTCGAGCTGCACCTGCTTGAAGAATTGATGTTTCGCCAGCATGGGGCTGGCGCTGGCCGGGCTGCTGGTCAGCCGTCGGTACACCCCGGACACGCCTGCGTCGTCCACGACGCGGTCGCCGCGCAACCCCTCGGTGCGCGTAGCATTACCGATCACGTCTTGTGCGAGATTGGGCATCGCCTAGTACTTCACAGGTGCACGACCCCGACCCGGAGCACCTGTTGCTTCGATCGTCCGTGTCTTGGAACTGGATGCAACGCTCGTGCCACGCCGTCCGTGGCTCCACAAGCTGCTGCCGACCTTACCAATTCGGGAGTATTGCATCCTCGTTTCGGCCATATCTGTAAGATTTCCCGACACCTAGCTTGCTTCCGCCACCGGTCCACCGCTCACCCGAATCGCTCCATACGTCCCGCGGCCAGCCGTCCGATTGCCTCGCTGACCGTCTCCCCCTGCTCCGTGGTGAGTTCCGGGAACAGCGGCAGGGATAGGACCTCCCGGGCTGCGCGTTCGGAATGTGGGAACTGCCCCTCGCGGTATCCGAGATCCGCATGAGCCGGCAGCAGATGGATCGGCGTCGGGTAGTGAATCCCGGTCTGGATCCCTTCCGCCGTCAGAATTCTTTGCCATGCCGTGCGGTCCTGGGTGCGGATCGCATAGATGTGGTAGACGTGACGATTGTGCGAGAGCGCTTCGGGTGTGGGCACGACACCTCGAAGCGCCTCGTCGAATCGCCGCGCCGCTGCGCGCCGCGCCTCGGTCCACGCCTCCAGATGCCGAAGCTTCACGCGGAGGACCGCCCCCTGGATACCTTCCAGCCGGAAGTTGTAGCCCTTTAGCACGTGCTCGTACTTCTTCTCGGCACCCCAGTCGCGCAGCATCCGGATCGTGCGGGCGAACTTCGGATTGGCTGTCACGACCAGACCACCTTCGCCATACGCGCCAAGGTTCTTGCCCGGGTAGAAGCTGAAGCAGCCCATGTCGCCCATGCTGCCGGCGCGGCGGCCGCGGTACTCGGCGCCGTGCGCCTGGCAGGCGTCCTCGATCACAACCAGCCCGTGCTTCCGAGCCACCGCCAGAATCGGGTCCATATCCGCCGTCTGACCGTACAGGTGCACGGGGATGATGGCCTTGGTGCGAGGTGTGATCGCCGCCTCGATGGCCGTCGGGTCCATCGTAAAGGCCCGCGGGTCGATGTCGACGAACACAGGTCGCGCGCCCGCGTAGCAGATCGCCGAAACGGTCGCGACGAACGTGAACGGTACCGTAATCACCTCATCCCCAGGCCCGACGTCTGCCGCCAGCAGCGCGAGGTGCAGCGCACTCGTACCCGTGTTGACGCCGATGCCGATGGGTACCTGGCAGTACGCCGCGAACTCCTCCTCGAACTTTGCCACTTCGGGCCCCAAGGTGAACTGGCAGGAGTCCAGGACGCCCTGGATTGCCGAGTTCACCTCGTCCCGGATCGAGGCGTACTGGGCCTTGAGATCGACGAATGGAATCACGATGCTCTCCCGTTTCTCGGTACGTAGACGGTCTCGCCTTTGCCGCGCATCGAGCTTGTAGCGGCCTCGATCAGCTCGACGACGCGCAGACCGAGACGGCCATCCGTCTGCGGAGCAGTTGCGTTCGCGATGCATTCGACGAAGTGCTCACCTTCCACACTCAGCGCTTCTGTTCCGTCGAGCTTCGGTGCCCACATGTCACCGGTGCGATACCCGACGCGCATTTCGTAGATCTGCTGGGGATCGTCGGTAAAACTGACACCCTTGTCGTAGATCTTGATCTTCTCGCTCGGTTCGAGGTGGTCGTATGTGATCGTCTTCTGACAGCCGCCCGCGAGTATCTGCCGCACCTTCACCGGCGAGAGCCAGTTGACATTGACGTGAGCGATCGTGCCCGATTCATAAAACAGTGTGATGAACGCGAGGTTCTCGGGTGTGCCCGGAAAGTGGTTCACGCCGCTTGCCGAGACCGCCGTCGGATGCTCGCCGAGCAGGTGCTCGAGGATGGCGAAGTCGTGCACCGCCAGGTCCGATATGACACTCACGTCACGCTGAAACAGCCCGAGATTTACCCGAACCGAGTCGTAGTAGTAGACCCGTCCCAGCTCACCACCCTTGATGATCTCCGCCATCTTCCGCACGGCGCCGGTGTAGATGAAGGTGTGATCCACGAGCAGCGTCAGCTTGCGCTTGTCCGCCTCATCGATGAGCTTGCGGGCCTGCAGCGATGTCTCCGCCATCGGCTTCTCGAGCCACAGATGCTTGCCGGCCTTCAGCACCGCCATACCAAGCTCGAAGTGGGTGTTGACCGGCGTCGCAATTGCGATCGCGTCAATCTCTGGATCCTCGAGCAGATCCTGGAAATGCGTCGTCGTGTTCACGACGGGATAGCGCCGCTTCACGATCTCGAGCTTGCGCGCATCGAGGTCCGCGACGGCAACGAGGCTGGCGCCGGGGGTCTCGGCGAAATTGCGCACCAGATTGGGGCCCCAATAGCCGTAACCAACAACACCGATCTTAACCACTGTCCAACCTTGGCCTCCTGGCCTGACTGACCGTCGGATCCGCGCTCCCGGCGGACCTGTTCTGACTCGTCTATTTTGCTGTTATCGCTGGCGCGTGTCGCCGATGACTCGAGCCGGAACTCCGGCTACGATGGCGTAATCGGGTACGTCCCGGGTGACTACAGCCCCGGCGCCTACCAGTGCGTTGAACCCGATCGTGACTCCCGCCACGATCGTGACATTGGACCCGATCGATGCACGCTTCCTCACGATCGTAGGCTCGACCTTCCAGTCCGCTTCGGACTGCGGGCTGCCGTCCGGATTAGTGGCACGTGGTAGGCGGTCGTTGGTGAACATCACACCGTGACCGACGAACACCTCGTCCTCGATGGTAACTCCCTCGCAGATGAAGCTATGCGAGGAGATCTTGCAGCGGGCGCCAATGTTCGAGTTCTTCTGAATTTCCACGAAGGCGCCGATCCTTGTCTCATCACCAATCTCGCAACCATACAAATTTACGAGAGATGGATGGAAAATCCTTACGTTTGCACCCAACCGGACTGATTCGGCAATCGGCATCTTGTTCCCGCTTTGTTGTAGATCGCGGATTTTAGTTTTATTGACCCGAGTGTAGCAGGCAAGATACAGGATCGCAGCTTCCCAGATTATGTCACGCTCTCCGCCACGATGGCTTTGGCGCGGAAGTGAGGTCGCGGAACTCCGAAGTGATTCATGCCCGGAGCTCAGGACATCGAAATACTAGCTCCGCAGCGGCGCAAAGAATTGCATGCTGGCGCTGCCTGGGGATGCAGAGCACTCCGGCGCCATTTCCGTCTTCCGAAGTGCTGCTTCCGAACTCAGGTGGTTAGGGGCGGGGTCGAGCTGCGATGCGCAATGGCTAAGGGCAGCTATTTTTCGCTACTCGGGCCGACTCCGTTCACTCACCTGGTGTACCCGGTGACCGAGCCTGCGGCGGATCACGCCTGTCGGCTGGACTACCGCCCATATTCACCGTAGCCGTATGCGCCGTAGCCGTAGTAGCTGCCGGGCGCCGTCGCCTTGCTCTGGTTCAGTACCAGACCAATCGGCTTGTCCTCTCCGATATACCCGACAGCCTCGAGCACAGCTTGTTGAGGGGTGAAACCCGCACGCACTACCAGGATGACCTGGCCCATGATCGAAGCCAGCACGCGCGCTTCGTTCGTCAGGAGCAGCGGCGGCGAATCGAAGAGAATCACTCGGTTCTCCGCCCGCGATGCGAGTCGGACCAACGTATCCTGCATGCGCGCACTCGCCAGCAATTCCGTTGCAACGTCACCTTCGCACCGGCCGGCAGGCAAGAAGCTGAGACCGAAGACATCGGTGCGGAGAATCAGCGACTCTATGTCGATCGATTCGTCCGCCAGGGACTCGAGCAGTCCTGGCGCTTTGTCCAGCTTGAAGAGACCGCTGACCTGCGGCTTCGCGACGTCGGCGTCGACAATCAGCACATCGAGATCGCGTTCGCGAGCGAGGCTCAGCGCCAGATTGATCGTGCTGAATGTTTTTCCCTCGCCAGGTAGCGCGCTCGTCATCATCATCAGCCGGCCATTGGCGATAGCCGGCACCCCCTTTCCAAATGCGTTGGCCAGCAAAGCTCGCTTGATCTGGCGGAACTGATTCGCGACGAGCCGCTCCTGGGCCTCGGGCGGCAACAGGCCGATGTCGCGAAGCCGGCCCTTGTCGAACCTGACCAACAGTTCGGTTGCGGCAGCGGCGGGCGATACTGCGTCCTCCGTTCGGGATGACGCCGGCTCCCCCTCCGCCGCAACGCCGGCAGCCCCCGGCACACCACCTACGTGCGGCGGCGTCTCCCGCCCCTGGACGTGCGCCGAATCCATGACCATCGTCCGGGTAGCTGTCCCGGGCAGCACGTCCCGGCCGTCCGGGCGGTCGAGTTCGGCGTGAACGAGCTGGCCGTGATGCCGCAGACGCACGAGGAGCTCGTACAGGCCGAGCCTGAGTCGGTCGCCGTCGTCGAGCCTGACCCAGTGACCGTACCCTACGCGCTCCGTGGACTCGTTGACGAAGACGCCGTTGCGGCTGGTGTCCCTCAGCCAGAAGGCTTCGTCACGAAACTCGACCTCGCAGTGCTGGCCAGAAACGTACGACTTGGGATCTGGGAGCGACCAGTAGTTGTTGGGAGATCGACCAATGTTGCCGCCGCTTGGGCCGAAGACCCGGACACGGTGCTTGGCAAGTTCGTGGCAGGGGTCCCGGACGATCTGGATTTCCAGTTCCATTGGTCAGCAGCTAGACGCCGGCAAAAGACGTGGCCCCATGCACTTGATTCTATTCACCTTATCGGATGGGGTCCATGGCGCAAATCGAGAGTTCCGGCGCGTGCCAAGTCCCCGTGGTTCGTGGTGGGCGCGCCTGGGATCGAACCAGGGACCCCTACCATGTCAAGGTAGTGCTCTACCGCTGAGCTACGCGCCCACGATCGGGCGGCGAACGATACACGAAGGCCCCGCCGGCTGGAAAGGTGCGTCCCTTTCAACTCGCCCGGGCGGGGGACACGCCAAAGGTGGCCTCACGCAGCCGCTCGATCTCGTCCCGGATCCGCGCCGCCTCCTCAAACTCCAGGTTCCGGGCATGACGGTACATCTCCGCCTCCAGGCGCTTGATAGCCTTCATGCCCTGCTCCGGCCGCAGGTCACCGCCGACCAGCGTCCGATCGCCCCCGCGCTCTTCCGCGGACCGCGCTCCCTCCATGACGTCCGTCACCGCCTTGCGGATCGACTGCGGCGTGATGCCATGCGCGGCGTTGTATTCGAGCTGCTTCCCGCGTCGGCGGTTCGTCTCGCCCACGGCGCGATCGATCGAGCCCGTCACCCGGTCTGCATAAAGAATGGCGCGGCCGTTCACGTGACGCGCGGCGCGGCCAATGGTCTGGATAAGGGACCCTTCGGACCGCAGGAAGCCCTCCTTGTCCGCATCCAGAATCGCGACGAGGGACACCTCCGGCATGTCCAGGCCCTCGCGCAACAGGTTAATTCCCACGAGGACGTCGAACTTTCCAAGCCGCAGGTCGCGGATGATCTCCACTCGCTCGACGGTCTCGATGTCGGAGTGGAGGTAGCGTACGCGCACGCCGTGATCGTGCAGGTACTCGGTGAGGTCCTCGGCCATGCGCTTGGTCAACGTCGTGATCAGCACCCGTTCGTCGCGCGCAACGCAGCGGTTGATCTCCGACAGCACGTCGTCGACCTGGGTCCGGACCGGGCGAATCTCCACGTCTGGGTCGACGAGCCCGGTCGGCCGGACGACCTGTTCCACGACATCCCCAGACAAGCGAAGCTCGTATGGTCCTGGCGTTGCAGAGACGAAGATCATCTGCGGCGCGAGGGTCTCCCATTCGTCGAACCGGAGCGGCCGGTTGTCGAGCGCCGACGGCAGGCGAAATCCGTACTCCACCAGCGTCTCCTTGCGCGACCTGTCCCCGCGATACATCCCGCCGATCTGCGGGATGGTTACGTGGCTCTCGTCCACGACGAGCAAGGCATTCTTCGGCAGATAATCGAACAGGCACGGTGGGGGCTCGCCGGCGCTGCGCCCGGAGAGATACCGCGAGTAATTCTCGATACCCGCGCAGTAGCCCATCTCCATCATCATCTCGAGATCGAACGTCGTCCGCTGCTCCAGCCGCTGAGCCTCGAGCAGCTTCCCGGCACTGCGAAGCTCGTTCAGCCGGTCCCGCAGCTCCTCGCGTATCTCGTCGACGGCCGAATTGACGCGCTCCCGTGGCGTTACGTAATGCGTCGACGGATACACCGTGTATCGCGGAAGCTTGCGCAGGAGCTCGCCCGTGAGCGGGTCGAACAGCGACAAGGACTCGATCTCGTCGTCGAACAGCTCAACCCGAAGCGCCTCGCGCTCCGACTCTGCCGGAAAAATGTCGATCACGTCGCCGCGTACCCGGTACGTCCCCTGCGACAGGTCCAGCTCGTTGCGCGTGTACTGCATGTCCGCAAGGCGGCGCAGGATCTTTCGCTGGTCGAGTCGGTCACCGCGATCCAGGTGCAGGACCATGCTCAGATAGGCTTCCGGATCGCCGAGTCCGTAGATAGCGGACACGGTCGCGACGATGATGGCGTCCGGTCGCTCGAGCAGCGCCTTGGTTGCCGACAGTCGCATCTGCTCGATGTGCGCGTTGATCGAGGCATCCTTTTCTATATACGTATCCGAGGACGGAACGTAGGCCTCGGGCTGGTAGTAGTCGTAGTAGCTGACG
>Ga0075418_10002791_pt1 | contig 20014 bp, 22 predicted proteins | sample SoiMetdeltSBSDD2_FD_81776 | JGI IMG/M metagenome (GOLD analysis project Ga0075418, IMG submission 81776) | Bulk soil microbial communities from a Populus tree surrounding site in Tennessee, USA - Soil MetaG P. deltoides SBSDD2 | ecosystem: Environmental > Terrestrial > Soil > Tree plantation...
CCATAAGGAGCATGCATGCCTAACAAGCCAGGATTCAAGGTAAGTGCCAGGAAAAATTTCGTCCACTTAGAGGTGTGGGGACCCCTAGAAGCCCGCACGCTTGACGCGCCAGCTAACGCCGCAATTGCACTGGCCGAACAGGAAGGCCTCGATAAACTGCTCGACGACATTCGCAACATCGACCCGGGCGCCGTGCCCGTGCGCATTCAGGCCAAAGGCATGTCTATTCTTTGGAGTCTACGCAAGTTTCGTAAAGTCGCCATCGTATTCCAGGGCGAGGAAATCGGCTGGCTTTTCCTTTCGTCACTTCAGGCAATTCATCTCAACCTCAGCTCAAAATTCCGCGGCTTCGACGACATCGATAAAGCCACCGCCTGGCTCGAGCAAAAATAGCAACCTACGAGCTCCGGCGCGCAGCAAACAGGGCAAAGTCACGCAAAAACTGCACGTGGTGCGTCTTCCAATTCGTTGGCACATGTTGCAGACTTGCCAACGCCAATTCGATATATTGGTTCACGAGTGCCTGGGTCTTATCCAGCGCGCCCGTTTTCTTTACTATATCCAAACAGTGCGCGAACACCTCGTCACTCACATCGCTCCCCAATGCCGCCAGTAGTATTGCACGATCAGCGGCGGCCGCCTTCTCCAGCGCGGCCGTCATAATATACGTCCGCTTCCCTTCGCGCACATCGTCTTTCGAGGATTTCCCCGTCGTCGCCACCTCACCAAACAGGCCAATAATATCATCCTGCAATTGAAAAGCTAGTCCGGCATTGGTGGCATAGTCCACGAAAATGTCCAGCTCCGCGCGCGATGCACCTGCCAAAGCCGCACCTACCTGCAGCGGCAATAGAAACGAATAATACGCGGTTTTATACGTCGCGATTTTCAAAATATCATCTTCGCGCACATCCGAACGACTTGGCGCCAAGATATCCAGCACCTGCCCCGCCCCCGTCCTAGCCAAATGGTCATTCAATATCTCGGCAGCTACTATTTTATGCGCAGCCGGCACACCTTCAATCTGCAGAAAAAGCGATTGCGCCTTGTGTTGCGCCACCAATGCCGCCGATTGTGCTGCATCAATACCTAATTTCTCGCCATGATTCGTCATGCCCCGTCGTGCCAAGAAATCCCGTAAAAACACATGCGCCGTGGGTCCGCCGCGCCGCAGCGTCGACACATCAGCCACGTCGTCCATCACCAGCAAATACGCATGAAACGCCTCAATCACACCGGCCGCCGTCGCAATAGCTGCCTTATTCCGCCCGTCAAAAATTTCATAACCCGTCACAGCCAGTATGCCTCGAGTTCGCTTGCCGCCCCGTGCTAGCAACGAAATGTAGCTCTCTACGGCCGTCTGCAAGTATTCATCCTCGCCATTTACCTCTTGGCGCAGCACATCACAAAACTCCGCCACACCACTGTTGACGATATCTCCTTTTCCCACCCATTCCCGCTGTAACAAATCCGATAGAGGCGACGAGGCTATCATATATTTAGTATACGCTAGTCTTCCATACGCCCAAGCACTTTGACTACGTCAGTCGTATCATGCAGCACCGGCGCCCAGGGATCGCCTACCTTTTTTATATAGGCGAGTGCATTTTTTATAGTGAAATCGGTCGGTTTTAAGCCCGGTTTTATATCCTTCCAGCGCAGCGGCATCGACACACTCGCATCAGGCGTGGGGCGCACCGAATACGGCGCAGCCAACGTTTGTCCTTGCCGATTCTGCAGAAAATCGAGGTAAATTTTACGTTTTCGCTTGGCCGGGTCGCGCACCACACTGGTCAGTTTGGGCTGGCGTTTATTCACCTCTAGTGCTATCAGATGCGCCAGATTTCTCGCCTGTTCATAGCGATATCTGGCGTGCATTGGAATATAAATATGCAGCCCCGTCTTGCCCGACGTCTTCGGGTACGTCGCCACACCCCATTCATCGCACACATCCTTTACCGTGCGCGCTACCTCTATCACCTTTTCAAAACCCACACCCTCAGGATCCAAATCAATCACAATCCAATCAGGATTATCCAGGTGTCCCACGCGCGAATTCCACGGATTAATCTCAATCGAGCCCAGCTGCGCCACATACAGCAAAGTCTGCAAATCGCCACCCACTATCCAGCGCAAATCGCCGTTATTCGAGTCGGAAAAAATGTCGGCATATGGCACCCATTCGGGCAAATGCTGGTTGTTTTTCTGGAAAAAACTTTCGCCCGTAATGCCATTAGGCATACGATTCAGCGACAGCGGCCTGTCTTTTAAATACGGCAGCATATAGGGCGCCACCTCTTCGTAGTAAGCAAATAAATCGGCTTTAGTATAGCCATGCCTGGGGAAGAATATTTTATCCGGGTGGGTTTTTTCAAAAGGCAATCCGTCACTTGCCGCCAGTGTTTTCTTCACATGTGTTGCTTTCTCGCGGTGCACCGCGCTTGGTTTCTTGTCTTCGCGCAAACCTTCAAATTTCGGATGCCGCATCGCCCCATCGCTCGTCCATTCGCTAAAGCTCATTTCACACACCAGCTCTGGTTTTACCCAATGCACCGGCGCGTTCGGCTTGGGTGTGGTTGCAAATGGCGATGTCTGGCGTTCCAGTTTCGCCAATCTTTCCTGCAATTGCCGCCGCTGATCATCAGGAATGCCGCCGCCCGAATGCCCAGCATAGACAAACTCGCCCTTCTGGAACGTCCCCACCAGCAGCGACCCCAGATATTTGCGACTACCCCGCGGCTCCGTATAGCCGCCTATCACCACTTCATGACGCAGGCTGGTTTTTATCTTCAGCCATTCAGGCCCGCGAATATTCTCGCGATACGGACTGGGCGCGTATTTTGCCACGACACCTTCCAAACCACGTTTTTTTATAGCTCGAAACAGTTTTTCGCCGTCAACCTCCACGTCATCGCTATACCGCAGCACCTCGCTAGCCGGCAATACCGCCTTTAGCAATGCCTTGCGGGGGCGCAGCGGCATATTGCGGACATCGCGGCCATCGCACCATAAAATATCAAATACATAATAATACAAACGTCCTTGTGTAGTCTGCGGCGACTTGGCGTACTGTTGCAGCCACTCAAAATGCGCCACCCCGTTACCATCCACCACCACGATCTCGCCGTCCACAATCACATCGTGCCGCACCTCGCGCAGCGCCTCGGCCACAGGTGAAAACTTCTGCTTGAAATCAATATGGTTACGCGAATACAACTGAATATCATCTTTGTGCTTCACGCCAACCGCCCGGTAGCCGTCCCACTTTATTTCGAACAACCAATCTTCCTTACGAAACGGCTCGTCCACCAACGTGCACAACATCGGCTTCACTATCCAGGGCGCTGCCCGTTTTGGATAGTCCGACAAATCAGGCAGCTTGCCACGCGCGCCCAAATCATCCACCCGTCGGTGGCTTTTCACCGACTCATCTTGCTGCGTCACATCGCTGGCACTGGCGTATTGGTCGGTCTTTTTCACCAACAGCCACGCCTTGTCGTCTGTGCTATCGTGCATTTTTATCAGTGCAAATTCGCCCTTCAGTTTAGTACCATGCAGCACAAACGTCAGATGACCTTTCGCCAGTTCAGCCCGCAAAACCTTCTCGTCATCAGCGCCATCGGCGCGCGCCTCATACCAGCCCTCATCCCAAATAATCACATTGCCCGCACCATAATTCTTCTCGGGTATCACGCCCTCAAACGTACGATATTCATACGGATGGTCTTCGGTACGAACGGCCAAATGATGCTCGTGCGGATCCAAGCTCGGACCCTTCGGTACGGCCCAGCTTTTTAACACACCATCAATTTCCAGACGAAAATCATAATGCAGCGCCGTCGCGTGATGTTCTTGTACGACAAACCGCAAACGATGAGCCGCCTTGGCAGCGCGCCCGCCCTTGGGCTCGGGTGTTTTGCCAAAATGGCGCTTCTTAAAATATTCGCGCAGCCCCATCCCGTTTGCCGCTATTCTTTCAAGCTTTTCTTCAAGGCATCCATCAAATCTTTGGCAGAGGTTTCGGCCGGTTTTTCCGCCTTGGCTTTCGGAATCTTTTTGCCCTTGGCCTTGTCTTTGATCAGCTGCTCTAGCTCGTCGGTAAAAGTATCGCGCAAGTCCTCGGCCACAAACGGCCGCGTTTCTTGTTTCACCAGCTGCAGTGCCATGTCAATTTCCTTTTGAGTCAAGTCTTTATCGGTTGGAATATGCAACTCGCCTGGTTGGCGCAAATCGCTCGGGTAGCGCATTTGATTCAGCACCAGTACGCGACCAACAGGTTTTATAGCCGCTATATGCTCGTGTTCATGCATGACAAACTTAACTAAGGCCAATTTGCCCGATTTTTTCAGCGCCGCATGCAGCAAGGCATAAGCCTTCTCGCCGCCCTTAATCGCCTCCAAATAATAGGGCTTTTCAAAATAACGAATGTCGATGTCGGGCTCGTCAACAAACTGCAATATATCTATTGTCTGTGTTTTCTTGGCGTCCAGCTCAGCCAGGTCTTTTTTCGTCAAAATCACATAGTCGCCATCCCGATATTCATACCCCTTCACAATGTCGTCCCAGGGAATTTCCTCGCCGTCCTTGCGACAAATGCGCGCGTAGCGTATAGGCGCGTGGTCGGCCTTGTGTAGCATATCTAGGTCAATACCCTGGCGCGGGTTGGTGCCGCTATATAGTCGCACCGGGATGCTGACCAGGCCAAAACTAATCGTTCCATTCCATATCGGTCTCATAATTTTAGTGTATCATAAAACCATGAGCACATACGATGAAATTCGCCGACAATACCAGCCCAGCCACATCAAGATTTTACTGATCGCCGAATCGCCGCCACCTGCGCCAGCGGTACAAAGCAGCCGCCAGTTTTACTACACCGATAAAATCCGCACCGACGACCGGCTATTTACCAATACAATCCGGGCATTATACCCTGAAACTATCGATATCCCCGAGCCAGAACTGGAGAAAACCAAGGAAGAATGGCTGCGCCGCTTCCAACGCGACGGCTATTACCTCATTGAAGCCCTCGAGGATTCACAGGAACATGAAGTCACTAAAAAACAGCGCCAAAGCCGCATTCAGGATAGCCTACCTCGCCTTATCGAACGCGTCGGCCAGCTCGCCGCCCCAGATACTAGTATCATCCTTATCAAATCCAACGTTTTCGATGTCGCTGCCGCGCCACTACACCAGGCCGGTTTTCATATCCTCAATACCGCACTCGTCGACTACCCCGGCCATTTTAATCAATCCAGCTACCGCCGCAAACTAAGCCAGCTGGTCGCGCAGGCCGGCCAAAAACTGCAAAAATAAACACAAGCGTTGTTCATATTGCAACCCAAAAAAGAACGTGCTACTGTAAAAATACAATCATAAACAAGGGGATGGGTATGTCACTAAAAACACTAGCATATATATTTGGAGCAGTCTTTTTGCTCATTGGCGTTCTCGGCTTCGTGCCGGGTGTCACCACGGACGGACACTTACTGGGAATATTCGACGTTAGCCCAATACACAACGTCATTCACCTACTATCAGGCATCGCCGCACTCGGCCTCGCCATGACTATGGGTGAAAAAGGTTCGCAGCTATATTTCCGGGTTTTTGGTATCGTCTACGGACTCGTTACCATTATCGGTTTCATCCAAGGCAACACCGTCCTGGGACTTATTGGCGTCAATATGGCCGACAACTTGCTACACCTTGCCATTACCGCTATCGCGCTGTACGCCGGGTTTGGCATGAAGCCACAGCCAGAAATGTAGGCACTGCATGAATAAAAAAGCGCTGATTATTATCGTCGCTGTTGTGGGTATAGGTGCTGCGATATTAGCGTATCGCAGCACACAGCAACAGGATACATTTGCAAACAAAGTTTCAGACGCCCAGTCGCACGCAGTCGTCGAAACAGGCAACGAAGTATCCGTTTCCATCACGGGATACACCTTCAAGCCAGACATTATCAAAGTCAAAAAAGGCACCAAAATCACCTGGCACAACAAGGACAACGCGCCACATACCGTCACCAGCGATACGGGTAAATTCCTAGACAGCCCAGTCCTGTCACAGAACAGCACCTACGAAAAGACGTTCGATGATTCGGGCGTGTATCGCTACCACTGCACGCCACACCCAGGCATGCTCGCAGCTGTTATCGTTGAATAACCTGGCGCCCTATCGTACTAGCGTTTTCGACTCAAGAAGAAAGCAGTCACTAGAAAGAGCGAAAGTACACCATCCCACAATATCACCGTACTCGCGCCGGTGATATTTTGGGTTACGTACACAAGCCCGACAATCGTCAGCGCAAGCTTGTTAAAAATCGCAAGCATCCACAGCTGCAGATTTTGCTGCGGCCTGAGCGCCAACACTGCAAATAACCCCGCGAAGGTAAAGAATCCAATCGTTCGCCACGTCTCAACAACTTTCGTGTCTGGGCTGGCCACTAAAACGTCGGCCACCGACGACACACCGGCTGCGAAAGCCGCTACCACCGTTATCCACAATAAAACCTTTGCTACCGTGATACTTCGTGATGCTTGTGCTTGTTTCATGCATTCAGTTAACCAAGCTAACGTTGTGATGTCAACTACTTTTTCATACAGAATTTTCTAAAAATACCTTTTCGTTTACACCCGACTTTGTTATAGTAGGCATAAGAATAAACGTAATGGAGCAAGAATAATCGCATGTCACGACTCCCCAATCCAGGATCAGACGAAGGCACATGGGGTACAGTTTTAAACGACTTCTTGTCAGTTGCGCACTCAAGCGATGGGAACATTGCCGCTAATGCTATTACTGCCTCGTCTATCCAAGATGGTTCAATCACCAGTGCCAAACTACAAGACGGTTCAGTTACAACTGCCAAGCTGCAAGATAGTGCAGTCACCAACGTCAAAATACAGAACAACGCCGTTGACGCCAATAAAATAGCCGATGGCAGTGTTGGCCGCACAAAACTAAACACCAGCAACACAGCCAGTGCCAGCCAGGTACTCAGCTACAACGGCACCAACCTCACGTGGGTCGCGCCTGCAGCCGGCGCCGTCACATCAGTCAACAGCCAAACAGGTGCTGTCGTACTAGACGCAGGCGACGTCGGCGCTGAATCTGCAGCCATTACGCTCCGCTGGAGCGGCACCGACTACACGCCCACCGGCCTCAAGGGCGATACGTCTCGGCCAAAAGTCTTCGTTGGCCCTACCGATCCCGATGGTTTCTCGGGGGTCGTTCTCAGTACATACGATGAATGGGATATGACATCGTCATAATTATCATATGATATCCGTTAGATCAGCATCGTCAATTGGAGGAAACGGCGTTTCGTCGGTGATCCTTACGAAGCCCACCGGTGTCGTTGCGGGCGACCTGCTCGTACTGGTTGCGCACAACGACCCCGATGGTAGCGCCTCGTCTATCACATCGCCGGCAGGCTTTACGCGCCTGACAGGTTTTTCTGAGTCAATCGCCGACTACGACAATGCTGGCGGTAAAGGAAAAATATGGTACCGCGTCGCCACCAGCGGCGACGTGTCGGCCAGTAACTACACCGTTGGGGTTGACTCAAACACCTCATCGGTTGTCGAGATGCTCTGCGTCACTGGCCAGGCACTTACCAACCCCTTTAATGCCGGACCAACATTCAGCACCAACCCAACAACCGACTCTACACACGTTGCGCCTAGTGTCACACCGTCGGTGAATGATGCTCTGTTGATTTGTGGCGCATCGGCATTCTCAAACTCTGGCGCACGCACCTACACACCGCCCTCGGGCATGACCGAACAGACCGACCAACAGGCCGATCCAACTGACTTCCTTTGGGCGTCTACCGCATCGCTCGTCTTGTCTGGCGGCTCGGGTACGCCCACCGGTACCAAGGCCTTTACGCCTTCCGCATCTACCTCAAAAGACGCGAACACATTCTCGTTGGCCATCGCGCCCGAAACAGGTGCGCCAACCGCCAATGCAGGCCCAGACCAAACAGTTAATGCCGGCGTATTGGTTACACTGGATGGCACCGGATCAAGCGACAGCGACGGCACTATAACCGGCTACCAGTGGAGCCAAACATCAGGGACCGCCGTGACACTGTCTTCGACCACCGTGTCGCAGCCTACATTCACCTCGCCTGCCGATATCAACGGCCAAACATTGGTGTTTAGCCTGGTTGTGACCGATAACGATAGCAATGTCTCGGCCCCAGATACAGTCACCATTACCGTACGAAAAGCCCCTTCTCGGCGCGTCTGGATGGGTACAGCCTGGGAGCTCATTCCTCGCAAAGTATGGAATGGTACAAGCTGGGGACCCTGATGGAGGAATATAACTTATGACACTACTAATACGATACCGCTGGACAGGTTCGGCCTGGGAAGACCTAGCCAACACCAGCGCACCTGGCAATATGCCGCAATTTGACGACGTCACCATGACCGGAAATGTCGGTGCTAGTGGCGCCCTGACCCCCGACGGCTCACACGGGCCGTCAGGTAACGGGACTATCGGTAACCCATTAATTATCGAGGATAAAGAATTCACCAGCTACCTGGACTTCACCGGCGCACAGTACGTCACCTACCGCAACTGTCGGTTTGAAAACAACGGCGCCTCCAGTGGTGCCTGCGTGGCTGCCTTTAACTGTACAGGGCTGCGCTTTGAAAACTGTACGTTTGCACCGCTCATCTTTACAGCTATCGACGGCTTTAATGGCTATGGCGCCAGTCCTAGCGCACCGATTGTCTTTGAAGACTGTGCCTTCGTAAACGTCTCCGACGGCCTGAAACTCAACGCCAACATGCAAATCCTACACTGTTACATTCGCCCTGCGGTTGGGTACGGCGCAAGCATTCACGGTGACGGTGTCCAGGCAACTATTACCAGTCCTAGCGATTCACCAGCTGACAACTTGGTCATCCAAAACAGCTACATCGAGGGCGGCTCGAACGACGCCATCTTCTTGCAAAATACCATCGGCTCGAACGATTCAACCAACTTGCTCATTGACAACAACTGGCTGATATCACGCGACCGAAATAGCGAACATACTTCATTCTTGCTACACATTACCCCAAACTTCGTGAACGTACAGTTCACCAACAACAAACTCGACATCACTCATGCGGACGGCTACTATTTCGTAGACGACGCAGGTGTTTTCGCAGCAGGCAATGCCGGCTGGAGCAACAACATCGATTACATCTCCAGTGCTGTCATTCCGCGGCCAACCTAGTGTTTGAGCGATAAAATAAAACGCCCGCAATGGGCGTTTTATTTTTGCAGCGATAGCCTACGGAATCAATACCAACCGCTTGCCGTCGGTACGCACCCACGCTGCTTCGACATCCTTCAGCGGCACCTGCTCGGTAGGAAGCTGCAGCTCACCACTCGATGCAAGATCCATCAGTTCGTGCATTGCCGCCATAACGGCCTTGAACATTTCCTCGCGCGATACACTACCACCACCGCTGCCGTACAATTCTACACCAGAACTGCGCAGCGCCTCGGCTGCCAATGCAACTGTTGAGCCGGCACTCTCGCCGATTTGGATATAGCGTGTCGTGACAGGCTCACTAGTGAGTGAATGGCCAGTCAATGATTGTAGTAACACTTCTGCCGGGTGCCCCCACAGGTAGTCGAGCACAACATGGTACGGACCGTACTGCTGAAACTGCGCTATGGCAGCCTCGTCGGCCTGCTCGGTGTCAACCACTTCGTCGGCGCCCAGCCCCTTTAGCTCATCCAGGGCTTGGCCGCGCCCAGCCGCAACCACCTTGCCAGCACCGAGGTGTTTGGCAATCTGAATTGCTAGCCTGCCAGCTGCACCAGTTGCACCCAGCACCAGAACGGTTTCGCCGGCCTGTAATTTCGCGCGTAATTGCAACGCCATCCATGACGACATCGCAGGGTTTGGCAAGGCGGCGGCGGTCGCAGAATCGAGCGCGTCGGGCACAGCAAAAGCCCACTGCGGATTGACCACAGCATATTCGGCCATTGCACCATACGGATGCGCCAGATTGGCAAAATACACTCGCTTGCCGTCAGGTAGCTCACCCACACCGTCCACACCACAAACGGCGGGTAGCTGATTAGGGCCAGCGTAGTGTTCGCCCTTGGCCATCATCTTATCTACGTTTTTAATAGAGGCTGCTAAAACCTTCAGTTTCACCTCGCCGTCTTTCGGCGTTGGGTCGGCAAAATCTTCATACTGCGGCACCTGGCCTACTGCATGCAGCACGGCTGCTTTCATATATTATTCCTCATTCAGCTTTTGTTCTACACCTACTATAAACCATTCTTTGCAAATGTGCGCCTACGGCAAAAGCATCTGCGCCGCCACAGAATCAGTCCCGCCAAACGTCGACCGACCTTCTTTTACGGCAACGCGAATGTTGGTAATCACCTCGGCGCGACGTGTTCGTACAAGCTCCAGCCAAGCAGTAAGCATCGCATCCGGCGGCGTGCCGTATCCGCTACCCCATTCACTCATATCCAGCAAAATAGGAATAACCGCGAGCCCTTTTTCTGTCACCTCGTAAATATCTTTTCGCTTGTCCTGCGGATGCGGCCTTTTGGTAACCATACCCTCACGCTGAAGCTTCGACAAGCGGGAGGCAAGTATATTGCGCGCTATTTTTTCATCGGACGTCACAAAATCACCGTAGGTATTTTTGCCAAACTGTATTATATCGCGCAAAATCAACAGCGACCATTTGTCGCCGAGCATCTCGAGTGAGTAGTTTATCGGGCAAGCCGACCGTGGTGATTCAGCTTTTTTCATTCTCTTATTTTCCTGTTGACAACCTCATTGAATACTTAGTATACTATACTTAGTTTCAAAATGCAACTGAAACAGAAAAGCCTCCAAGGCTAAAACAACAATAAAAGGAGACCCTTATGGGAAAAATTATCGTATCAAACATTGTGTCACTGGATGGCAATTACGAAGGCCCGGGCAACAACGTTATGATGCTGCCAATGGATGGCGGTTTTGACAGCTACAACCTCGAGCGCATGAAACACGCCGACGCCGTACTGCTGGGCGCAAAATCATACCAACTATTCAGCAGCTTCTGGCCAATGATGGCAGAAAACCCAGATGCATCGCCAACTCACCGCGAGTTTTCGACCATCTACAACAAAATCCAAAAAATTGTCGTTTCTGACTCTATGAAAGAATCAGACCTACCAGAAGTCTGGAAAGACACGACGCGCATTATCAGCAAAAACGTCTACGACGAAATTGCCGACCTAAAGAAAGACACCAAGGGCGAAATCGTTATGTACGGTAGCCACGTTTTGTGGAACGACTTGCTAAAACACGGCTTGGTCGACGAACTGCACTTCGTTATCGGTAACGTTGTTCTTGGTGACGGCACTCCTGCCTTCATGGAAACCATCGCTTACGATGACGCCAAGACCGGCCTTGAACTTCTTGACCTCAAGAAATGCGAAGGCTCAAACAACTTCGTTGCAAAATACAAAGTTGTTAACAAAGCAGCGTAGTCAGTACATTGCTCGTTATTTCAACCCCCAGATCGCAAGATCTGGGGGTTTTGATTTGAGCACAATACCGCCCTAGCTACCAGGGTAGTGGTTCGCCGTCGCGGAAGAAGCCACCCGTTGGGCCGTCTTGGGGTAGGGTAGCTGCCCACACGATACCCTCTGCGCTTTCTTGGGGTGAACGTGCGCCGTATTGGTCGACCATTTCAGGATGTGTCGCCGTAAAACCGGGGTCGATGGCGTTGACGAGAATGCCCTCATCTTGTAGTGACTGGGCGAGCTTGACAGTGAACGCGTTGAGCCCCGCCTTCGACACCGAATAGGCCGAAAGAACACCAAGCGTATAGGGGCCGTGGAGCCCTCCTTCTGCCGCAAACGACGAGGCCTCGCTAGAGACATTCACGATTCGCGCCTGTTTACTCTTTCTTAATAATGGCAGAAGGGTTTCGGTTGTTTGCCAGGGGCCGATTACATTCGTTTCAAAGGCTAATCGGACTTCGGCAATGTCTACCTCTTCTGTTTTTTGTACGAAATTCAGCCCGGCAACGGCATTATTAATGAGTACGTCCAGACGACCATGTTTTTTGGCGATGTAGGCAGCGACTTGTTCAATACTGTCCTGATCTGTGATATCCAAGGCTAGTGCATGCACGTCTCGTTTATCAGCCTGCAACTTATCCGCCAAGGCACTGGCTTTTTGCAAGTCGCGGGCGGTTATTATCACCTGAAATCCCTTTTCGGCTAATAGCCGGGCAACGCTAAAACCAAGACCCATTTCTCTACTAACGCCTGTTATAAGTGCTATCATAAATATTCTCCCCTTGTGTTTACTACAAAACCAATTGTAGCGACACGGCCGGCGCTTACAAGTCTTGTTCTTTCAAAACAACGCTATCTGCGACGCATATTAGCCGGTTTTCATACTCAAACCTTTGCCCAAAAAGGTGTCGCACACAAACGCAGGACTATCCACCGTACTCAGTGTAGGGCTATGAACATACCCTAAATCATCGAAGTTCTTAAAGTCAGAAACTTTGGTAGTGCGCGTTGTCACCAGCCACCGCGCAAACGCACCACGCGCTATCTTGGCATGTACCACCACGAAAACCGGTTCGCCCGTTTTCGGGTTGACGGTAAAAAACCGCGGCGTCACAATGCGCGCTGGGTCAACGAATGGTGTAATGGTGCGCATGAATTCTTCAGAGGTAACATTGACGATTGCGCCATCACTCGGCAGACACTTTGCAATAGCATCACCCCAATACTGGTACAAATTCGTAAACGCCGCCCCTGGAAACCTATATCCCATCTCGAGCCTATACGGGCACACGCCGTCATACGGACGAATCGCGCCGTACAGCCCTGATAAAATAAAGAGGGTTTTGTCGGCATAGTCCCGATCGTCCGCCAACAAACTATTCGCGCGCAGCCCGCTGTAAATATCGCCCACAAAACAATCCAACGCCAACGACTGTTTCTCCGGTGCCGTATTCCAATCCGCAATCAACGCGTGCGTTTTCTGAGCCAACGCACCAGATAGATGCATCGCCTTGCCTAGCTCTCCTGCCGAAAGCGTCTTCAAATAGGCATCTAGCTGCTGCGCCTTCTCCAATAATTGCGGCTGGCGCAGCCCCGGCTGCGGGTTGGGTCGCATGGTCTTGGAGGAGTGTAGAAGAATAGAAAGAGACATTAAAACTAGTATAGCAGCCTGTTAATGCTCACGAAAGCCGGCCGGGCTACTTATCAAGTTGACTAATGTCCAGCATATCGCCAGAATACGCCCGCATCAACCCATACAGCGCATTCGCATCGGTCACCGATGTATCTAGCCAGCGCGCTTCGTCGTCGGGCGCGAGGATGACGGGAATCCGGCCATCCACCGGCGCGATAGCTCGGTCTCCCTCGATGGTTAAAACAGCAAAAGTTCCCCAGGTGGCTCCTTGCGGATCTTCCCATACGGTATAGATGCCGGCTAACGCAAAAAGTGCTTGGCCTTTTACTTGTACATAACTCGTTTGGCCTTTATCAGCCTGGCCAGCGGGCACATAAAAACCATTGACCGGCACGAGGCAACGACTCTGCCGTACCGCAACTTCCCAGCTGTGTTTGGATAATACTTTTTCTGAGGGCACATTGTATGTTTTGTAGCGGAAAACGGAGTTGGTGTCCTTGGCGCCTTTGGCCACCAAGCCCCATTTCATCAATTCTACTTGCGGACGCCCGTCGCGACTCACCACCACAGGAGCAAGCATAGTTGGGCTCACCGCCCCGTTCGGCTTGACACCCTTTGGCAAACCTTGCGCCAGCTGAAATCTATCCTGCAACTTGGCGGTGTCGTGTAGCGCGTATTTTGAAATCATGTTTCTAGTATAGCGCATCGTCGCACGGCACACCGTCAACCATACGCCTAATTTTCGTCGCCGTTAAACGCCTTCTCCAAATCAGCCACGACAATTTTCTTCATTTGTAGCATGGCTTGCATTGCGCGGCCAGATTTCTCCTGGTCTGCGTCCATGAGCAGTTCGCCCATGCGGCGCGGAATCACTTGCCAACTGAGGCCAAATTTGTCTTTACACCAGCCGCATTGTTCCGATTCGGGCACGGCGGAAAGTTTTTCCCAGAAATAGTCCACTTCGTCTTGGTCGGCACAATCCACTATAAAAGAAACGGATTCGTTGAACTTGAAAATCGGCCCGCCGTCCAAACAAACAACCTTTTGGCCGTTTAATTCGAACTCACCGTATAGCACCTTGCCGCCCATGCCCGCCATAGGCCCTTCGGCGACACCCTCGGGGTAGCGTTTAATCGTTACGATACGCGAATCCTTAAATACCGACGTATAATAGTTCATCGCTTCTTCGGCGTTACTATCAAACCAGAGTGATGGTGTTATTTTTTGCATGTACCCTCCCTTTTAGCTTTCTTATAGTATAGCAAGGAACGTCATTTTACAGGAGCTTCAGGTATAATAAATCGTATGCATGAACACCCCAGTCCTTCCCCCACACCAGAGCATGAACAAATACCCGAAGGTAAGATATATCTTGAGATTGGCGTTGGGTATAGTATGGGCTACACCGAACAGCAACTCGGCTCAAACGACACCTATATAGGCATCGACAGCGGCGCGGCGCATAACGCGGGAGAGCTCGGCTCGCGGCCGCCAATAGCGGGTTTTGAACTTGCCGCCAAATACAACCACGCAGCAGACTTGCCAAACGCTCACTTCTTGGTTGCCGACGCCCGCGAGCTCCCACTGCCCGATGGATCTATCGACGAAGTTCTCTTAGCAAACGTCCTCAGTGACCCTATGCTAGCACCTAAAATTCCCGCCGGCTCATCCACTGAAGGCATACCTGTCATAGAGAATATATACGGTGAGCCAAACGTTGTTTCAGAAAAGGGTCAACAGTATTACCTCGAAGACCGACTGGGCAGCGTAAGAGAGGCGATCCTGAAAGAGGCTGCTCGTGTCCTAAAACCGGGTGGCTGGCTAGCCATTAATTCATTCCTGACACCATCGTATGTCAATCACGAGGCGTTAGTTGACTGGCTCCAGCACCACGGTTTTGACGCGCGCATCCTCACGCCGGAAGATCCCGATTGGCACGAAGCTACCGCAGGCTACCTTGATACAGATCGACCAAGCCAACACCACCGCATGGTATTAGCGCAAAAGCGAACCGACCTACCGGAATCATGAAACGTCTCGCCCACTACTCTCAGCATTTTCTCCGTTCGCCGCGGCTTATTAAAGAGCTCGTGGGTCACGCGAACATTAAACGAGGCGACCTGGTGTACGACATTGGCGCTGGCAGTGGCGTCATTTCGTCGGTGTTAGCCGAACGTGCCGGCCGCATTATCGCCGTTGAAGCCGAGCCCCGGACAGCCGCGACACTTCGCACCAACATGGAAAAATATCCCAACGTCACCGTCAAGGAAGGTGATTTTCTGACAATGAATCTGCCCGCCCAGCCGTACAAAATATTCGCCAACATCCCCTTTCACCTCAGTTCGGCAATTGTGCGCAAATTGGTCGAGACCCAGCATCCGCCCGCCGCCATATACCTGATTGTCCAGAAACAATTTGCACAGAAACTACTGATCGACAGTGATAAGTTCACTGGCCAGCTAGGCGCCTTCATCGCCCCGTGGTTTACGGTGCGCATTCGCAAGCGTCTGCAGAAAACCGATTTCTGGCCGCACCCGAATGTAGACACTGTGTTCGTAGAGTTATTGCCGCGCCCAGAACCGCTCGTTCCCACGGCGCACATGCCTCAATTTCAGCAATTCACCGCCGACTGCTTCTCGACACCGAAAATATTCGCCAAAATGCCCAAGCACGAGGCCGCCATCCCCCTTGATTTACGGCCATCACAACTCTCCTGCAACCAGTGGGTTGCGCTTTTCCACAGACAGCGCGTATATTAAACAGAATCAACGGACATATCGTTGTGCCGGACTTTCTTTAAATTCCGCCCTCACAAGGATGCGTTTTTGGTAGGACTTGGTCGCGTGATCGTACCCGCCGCAGGTTATTAATGTCAGCTGTTTGTCCACTTTATCGAGCCGGCGAAACTGTTCGGTGGCAACGCGATCAATGTCGTAGCTGTCCACACTAGCAATCGTGGCTTCGCGCCAGCTTTTATCACCAAGCTGCACTCGGACTAGCTCGCCCGGCTTCGCCTCATCGAGGCGCTTAAAAATAGCCGGCTGGTAATTGCCCTGAACATGCCCGTTGATAATACTGACACCGCTATCACCCGGGCGGACACTATCAACAAACCAGCCTGCCAGGTGAACGTTGGGCGGCACTGCAATTCTACTCGCCTCGTCCACACCAACTTTTTGAATACATCCAGAAATACCGAGGCTTGGCAGTTCAAGCATGCGAGGCTCATCTGCCGTGACCCGGTATTCCTTGCAGGCTTCCGTAGGTGGTGTTTCATCTGGCTGATCGGTAGAATGTCGCACGACAGACTGCGAAATAGTCGGCTTGTTATGTGTTGCGGCAAACCACTGCACCAACCCCCAAGCACCGTAGGCTATTAACATGGTAGCTACAGCACCAAGGAACAGACGGCCGTTCAGCCACGAAGGCTTATGCCACTGAAATGTTTTATTTTTTGCCATTGGTAAGTGCGAGAAGTCTTTTGCGATTAAGATAGACAAGCAAGCCAATACCGCCCACCAACGCTGCGACGTGCAGGTACATATTCTTCGCCAAAAGGCCGGTAAATGGTGCCAGGATGCCTCCAACTAACACACCAGGGCCGTGCGGGTCGTGGATCAAGCCGTCGGCTGTATTATCGTAGTCGCCCACGCCACCATCGGTCAAACTAAAGCTTGTCACTGTGACATTACTGCCGCCAATCAAGCTCGTCTGGAACGTCACCGGAGCGCCATATTCGGCAAACGTACCGTTTGGAAACGCACTGTAGAACTTCCAACCAGAAGTATCGTACACTTTATCGTAAATTACCCGCACCGAGGCAGTTGCGCCGCTACTTTGTACGGCCAGCGTAAAGGTATTGAGCCCAACTGGAAAGTCGATTGTGGGTGATTGCACCGCCAAGTCGGCTTCGCGCAGGATCGCCGAACTCACAATCGTACCTCCGGTTGCTTCGACCGTTGTATAGGCGTTTGTTGCAGGGTTTATACTACTTGCCACGTTGTTTTGAGAGAAGTCCGGCGTACCGTCACCGTTGGCGTCTCCGCCGTTAGGTGCAAGCAGCTCAACGCTGTCGTAAATACTGTCACCATCAGTGTCGGTTGGCCCGCCCGTAAACCAGTTGGTGGTATTACCACCATTCACGGAACTAGCCGGGTTGATCGGGAAGCTGATGCTTGCGCCAGCCGCGTTACTTAAACTATTGTCGGTGACAATCAGGAAATTGCCGATAGCACTAGCAGCCGACCCGCCCGAGAAGGTAATCGTAGCAGGCGAGCCAGCAACCGTTGAGCTAATCGCTAGCCAGTCGTTATTGTCTAGGCCATCAAGGGTTAACGTACCCGTAACTGTTTGCGTACTGCCACTTGCTAGCTTTAATTGAAGCAAGGTACTGTTATTGGCTGCATCGCTTTTAGCCAAGTTATAAAACGTTGTACTGCCGTTAAGCGTTTGATTGCCGCCAGCGAGCGTTACGGTTGAGGTTGAGGGCGTAAAGCTACCATTATTTATCCAGTTACCACCTAAACTCAAATCCGTACCGGTGCCCGCGGCAAGCGTTGCGCCCGTGCCAATTGCCAGGTTACTGCCAATCGTCAAATCTGCATTGCCCGTTAGTGTCACACCCGTACCACTGCCCAAATCAAGGCTACCGCCAACTCCCAAAGTCGTGCCGGTTGCCGCCGCAAGTGCGCCCGTACCACTTAAACTCAGGTTGCCCGCTAAGTCCAAATCAGCTCCGGCAGTCGTAAGGTTTAAACCGCCGCTATTTATCGTAAGGTTGCCGTTTACATCGAGCACATCGCCGCCAAAGCCTAAGCTCGCGCTACTTGCCAGCTGTAGATTACCGCCAACTGTCAGGTCAAAACTCGCACCGGCAGAAGCAGTCAAACCACCGCTCAGATCTAGGTTGCCACCCAGTGTTGCACTTGCCCCATTAAGGTTAAGAGCGCCACCAACACCTGTAAGGCTGCCACTCGGAACGTTCAAGACCGAGGCCGCGCTTAGCGTTAAGGTACTGCCCATTCATAGAAATACCCGAGGTGCCGTTGACCGCTAATGTAGAGCCGCTAAAGCCTAAGGTAGCACCTCCTGCAAGCGTTGCTCCACCGCCAATTGTCAGGTTGCTACCCACACCGAGCGATACTGCGGCTGAAGCGCTTAAAGCAAGGTTACTTCCGACAGTCAACCCACCGCTCGGCAGTGTAAACGTACCACCTGCGGCCGTTAAGCCGCCCGCTAGGCCAATCGTGGCGCTACCACTTGCAACAACGCTCGTACCCGTTACCAGGTTAAGGTTGCCTGTGCCAGCAAGGTTAAGGCTCGCGCCAGCCCCCAAAGCAATGCCCGCTGTACCAGTTAGGCCCAAATTGCCACCACCAGTTAATGCACCGCCCGCGCCCAAGTTCAAGCCGGCTGATCCACTTAATGCTATGGCTCCTGCGACATCCAGTGTGCCGCTTGCGCCTGTTGCCAAGCTACCTGTACCACTAAGGTTCAGTGCGCCATTAATATCGGCCAATTGTCCGTTTAGGTTAAGGCTGGCGGAACCAATCGAAAGGTCGCCGGCAACATCAAAGTTAATACCCGCGCCAAGTGTAACAGCCGCCCCACCCGACAAATCGAGTGTCGTCGCAACATTAAAGGTCGCCGCGTTAAGAGCAAGCGTGCCGCCAGCTAGCGTCATAGCACCATTAATATCGATGTCGCCCGCAGCCGTAAGACTTAGGCCTGCACCTGCCGCAACCGCCAAATTACCACCAACCGTCAAGTCAGCGCCAGATCCTAAAGCCAAAACAGCTGTACCGTTTAAATTAAGGCCAGCCGAAACATCAACAAGCGCATTCGCCCCCGCCGTTAGTGTCGCATTGCCATTGAGCGTCAAGCTACCGTTCAAATCAAGGTTTCCGCTAGCACCTGTCAGCAAGCTTGCACCGGTGTCGAGTGCAGCATTGCCGGTAATCTGCGCTAGTTGACCATTGAGGTTCAAGCTTGCGCTGCCCGAAAGATCCAGGCCGCCATTAACATCAAAGTTAATACCCGCACCGAGCGTCACGCTTGCCCCAGTATCAAGGTCGAGCAGTCCGCCAATCTGAGCAGATGCACCATTTAGGTTGAGCGTGCCCGTCGCACCAATCAGATCGCCGATCAGGTTCAGGCTTCCGCCACTACTAAGATTGAATGTACCGCCAGTGAGGTTAAAATCATCAGCAATCGCAAGCGTATTACCCAACGTCGTCAAGGTACCGGCCGATACACCCAAGTCACCAGCCACCGACAGCCCGCCACCAAACTGGAATGTCGTTCCCGCGGCCGCAATATTCACATTAAAGTAGTCGGTTGCACCCCAATCAGGCAATGTTAATGTGCCCGAACCTGTACCCAGAAACTCCCACGTTCCAGAGTTGACATCTTGCACTGTGCCACCAGAAAAGTTGATCACCTCGTTACCGACGAGCCGCAGCTTGGCACCATTTACCACATTAAAGGCACCACCGCTCATTGTTAGGTTTTGGCCAGCAAGGTTCAGTGCTCCGCCGCTAATGTTGAGGCTATTACTTCCTAAGTTCAAGGCCCCGCTGAGCGCAGCGCTAAAGCTACTGCCAAGATTAACGTTTAGGTTCGATGGAAACGCGCCCGAAAAGCCAAAGCTAGCATTAGCATTGCCACTTAATGTAAACGTATTACCACTTGCAAGGTAGGCACCGCCGCCGTCAACTTCAAAGCCGCCGGCCACATTCAAATCGTGGCTGCCAACGTTAAAGCTACCGGCTATATCCAGGCCAGTACCCAAGCTAATGCTGCCGCTAACACCTGACAGGTCTAGTGAATACCCAC
>Ga0075418_10002794_pt1 | contig 19998 bp, 16 predicted proteins | sample SoiMetdeltSBSDD2_FD_81776 | JGI IMG/M metagenome (GOLD analysis project Ga0075418, IMG submission 81776) | Bulk soil microbial communities from a Populus tree surrounding site in Tennessee, USA - Soil MetaG P. deltoides SBSDD2 | ecosystem: Environmental > Terrestrial > Soil > Tree plantation...
GCCGTCTCCGCCTGCGCCGCGAGCGCGGCGTCCGTGATGCCGAGGCGATTACGCTCGCTCCTGAGCTCGAGCTCGATGATCGAAAGCCGCTCGTCGGCGAGCGCGCTGCGCAAGTAGCCGTTGATCGGCTCGCGCAGCGTCGGGTAACTGCGCACGAGCCGGTTCTTCGTCTCGATCAGCGAGGCCTCGGTCTGCGGCAGGTTCTCGATCATGCGATTGAGCTCGGAGGCGACGCTCGGCACTACGAAGCGCACGAACGTCCCGAGCACGACGAGGAAGATCACGTAGACGAGCGTGACGGCAGCCCAATGAGGCAGCCGCAACCTCCGCATGCCGACCTCGGCGAACGGGCCGGCGATGATCGCGAGCACGAAGGTCAGAAAAACAATCGCGAAGAAATCGCGCAGCGCCCACAGCAGCAAAAACAGGATTACCCAGATGACAATCCGGCGATTGCGCTGATAGAACTCGGTGAAGCTGAAAGCGGCCACGGCGACTTAAGCTTCAGTGCGTGACGTCGCGCGCGCGATCCGACATCCCGTCTTCCCAGCTGCTCCAGCCCGACGTCATGCCGTACGGCACGCGCTCGAGGGTCGCCTCGATGCGCTGAATCAAGCCGTTCTCGATCTTGAACAGCTCCGCGATGTACCAGGTCCACGGCTGCGCCGGTCCGGCGGTCACCTTTCTGCCGCTCGGCGTCGCAAAGTCTCGCGTCTCACCGGCTGCGTGATCGAAGAACACGAACGAGAAGACGAGGCCGCGCTCGGGATCGACGGCGACGAAGCGCCGATCGCGGATGCGCGTCACGAAGTGCAGCAGCCCCGATTCGAACTGCTCGCGGCAGGTCCACTGCGACGAATAGTTCGCGGCCGTCGCGGGATCCGGGCGCGGTTCGCCGGCCGGCGTCGGCCGGTTCGTCGTCTGCATGCCATTCTCGATGCGGGTGCAGTCGTCGGCGAACGGATAGTCTCCTTTGCCGTCGTTCTGTTGCATGCCCGTGAAATATTTGTTCGCCGTAGCGATGAGGTCGGCGCGCGACATGCGTTCGCTGGCCGGCACCGCCTGCGAGAACGTGGCATGCGGCCGGCCGAGCGCTTCGACACGCTTCGCCGCGTCGACGCTGCGCGTGATGAACTGCTCGACCTCGGTGATCTCGCCGCCGACGACCTTGAGGCGTAGCGCGATCAGCGCCGGCGTTCCGAGCAGCGGATCGGCGTTCTGCTCCTCGAGCGTTCCGACGAAAGCGACCTGCTGCGCCTCCGGGTCGGCGACGATCAGCCGATACTTGCCTTTGCTTCGCACGCTGCGCCACAAGCCGTCACCGACCGTGAGGCGCTGGCCGTTCTCGGTGTAGCGCGCCGTCGCCGCGAGCGGCACTGCGCTCGGGTCGTGCTTGACCAACGCATCGAGATACCGCTCGACGGTAGTTTCGAGACAGCGCCGGTCGCAAGCAGCAGGCTGAGCGGTGGCCGTCACCGCCGACGCCAGCAGCAGCGCGCTCGCCATTACGCGAATCGCAGAGGTCATGGAATTCCCCTTAGCTGGTCGTTCTTCGTGCGGCCGAGCAAGCCGAGACGGCTATGGTAGCGAAGTACGAGGCTCAGCGCAGATGCCGGGCGAACGTCGCGCGGATGATTTCGGCCGCTACCGGCGCGTCGTACCGCTCGCCGCCGGCGAGCCGTTCCGCGTACTCGAACAGCGGAACGAACATCTCCTGGCCGTCGACCACCTCGAGATATTCGAACGACTCGCGTTCGGCGTACACGGCGTCCCACGCGGCGCGCACGTCGCGCCAGAATGCACCGCTGCGCTGCCAGTACTGATCGCCTGCCGAGAAATCGAAGTCGACGATGTGCTCGTAGCGGGCGACGCCGACTTCGCGTGATAGATACGGGGCATCGCCCGCCGGCTGCCCTTGCGCGTCGAGCACGAGCTTCAGGTTGTCCTCCTCCTGCACCCAGCCCGTCGGCGTCAACGTGTGCCGGTTCGTGCCCTCGAGGATCTGGTAGTCGCTGCGCACGCTACTCTCGCGGCGCGGCAGCGGCCGCGCCGTGCGTCCGCTCGTCCACGCGGAGTAGCTGCCGTAATGCTCCCACTCGCCGATCGATTCGTAACGCGGCGAGTCGTCGACCTGGAACACGGCTTGCGACCAGAGCCCGCGCACTTCGTCGGCTGTTTTCGTCTGGTGCACCCAGCGATTGCGGCCGACGAAAACGTGCAAATCGGTGTCCTCGTAGCGCCAGTCCTGCCGCCAGTGTTTCTGCACGAACGGTCCTTGGACCTTGCCGTCGCGATCCGCGACGAACATGACCATCAGATGCTGCAAGCGGATGAACGTGCCAGTGTCCTCGACGACGTAGATGTACTCCGTTCCCCACGATTGATACGGGCGCGACGGCGTGAAGCCCGGAGTGAAACCGACGGTCTCGAGGAAGTCGAACGTCGTCCGGTAGCCGCCGGCCATCGCGAGTATCGCGCGCCGATCACGCTCGAGCTTCGAAATCCCCGGCTCTTGGACGGCGCGCCATGCGGCGCTCGGCTCCGCGGCGAGCGTCAGCGGCGCGCCGCGCGTCGTGCCGCCGCGCGGCCGCAACGCATCGCCTTCCTCGAACGGCCAGCTGAAAGTGAACTGGCGCGGCTCCGCATGCGCGTAACTGGCCAGCGCGACGACGACAACGGCAATGACCAATCGCAACGCGCGCACGCTACTTCCCCTTGGTGAGCGTGACGGGCGCCGGAGCTTCTCGCGGCCAACCGAGCCGCCCCGCCATCGGCACCTTCAGCGAGAGGTCGAGCGGGTCGACGCCGAACGTGAGCCCGAGCACGTTGAGCTCGACGCCCTCCTCGACTCCCGCGAGCGCGCCGACGACGCCGTATAGATTCACTTGCGCGCCCGTCCCGCTCGGAGACCACGCCACGAACGCAGGACCGAGGTAGTCCTTGCCGATCGCGTTCGCCGGCAAGTCGGCGCGGAGCTCCGGCGCCGCACGCAGAACATGCGCGATGAACGTGTTGGAGTTCGGGCCGGGCCAGACGTGATAGGTGCTCGCGTACGGATACGCGGCGACGGCCGCTTCGATGCGCGTGATGACGGCGTCGACGCTTTCTCCCCGCAGATCCGCGAGCAGCTCCGGGCGATTGCCGAACCAGCGCGCGTCGGGCGGCCGATGATCGACGCTGACGGCGCTGCCCGAGCGACGCAGCCGCCAACCATTGACCTCGTAGGTCGTGAACTCGCGAGCGCCGCTCGGCTTCACGGACACCCACGTGTGCACGCCGAAGTAGCCGCGCCAGCGAACGGTTCGCGCGGCATAGACCTGCACAACGGCCTCGGCCGTCGTCTGCGGATTGGGCGCGAGCCCCACCGGCGCGCGACGCGCGTCAGTCCCGCCCGCGAAGCCCTCGACTTGATCGAGGTGCGCCATCCCGAACAGAAACGGCGGGATCAACCACAGCCACTTGGCGCTTGGACGTCGCATCCAAGCCAACATAGACCGGGCGATGAAGGCGGGCAAGCGGCCGCAAATGGCGGCCGGCACTCCCGCGCGCAGCTTAGTTCGGCTGGTCTTTCTTCAGCTTGTAAACCGAGGCGCCGTAGTAGTCGATCATCGCCTTCTCGAGCGCACGCACGTGCGTACCCATGCGCTTCAGCGCGTCGGTGTCGAGCTCGATGTGCTTGCGGCGACGATCCTTGCTGTCCGGCACGAGCTTCAGCACGCCGCCAGGCTGCGCCTCGGCAGTCAGCGAGTACACGATGCGCGAAACCGACGTGTACGGAATGCTGAGCTTGCTCGACAACGACTTCATCGAATGCGGCTTGCCTTCGAGATTCGAGTCGATGACCTCGAGCGCGATCAGGACCTCGGCCATCGTGCCGTGCCGCCCCGTTTTGTAGATCGCCGTCAGCAAAGCGATCGCTGCTTTGCGCGCGCCGTTGGAATCGAAACGTTCTTTGGCGACCGTGGGTCGCAGTTGCGGAACTGTCGACATGATTTCCCTGCTCATTGCCTCTCCAAGATCCATGCGCGAGCGCGCTTGGCGGCGGCAGTGTATTCGTGTGTTCGGGAGCGTCTCAACACCGCACTGTTCGGTACGGGAAACCAGGAAAAAAGACGCGCGCGCGGAAACCGCGAGACATCGCGGGAACTGCGAGCACCATCGTCTTCAGTAATTGAACTGAACGTCCGCTTGGAGCCGGTTGTAATCGTGCTCGCTGCCAACGTCCTGGCCGCGATCGTTCAAGAAATAACGGAAGCCGAAGACGAGTCGATCGCGGAAACCGTAATTGAATTCGACGACGTGTCCTTTCCCATCAGTGCCACCACCTGCCCAGTCCGAGTCCGTGAATGTGGCGAGGACAGCGTCCGATCGGAGCTCTTGATATACGTAACCAACCTTCCACGTGCCCGCGCGCGTGACCTCGCCGAGGCTCGCGCCGAGCGCGAAGCCCGTGTCGAGATCGTCGGCTTCGGTGTTGACGACATAATCTGCGAACACCGTGAGCGGCCGCTCGCCGGGCGTGAAAGTCACGTCGCCGAACAGCTCAGCGAGATTGAAGTCGTTCAGGTAGTTGCCTGCCGCATCGACGCGATTGCCGACGGCGTCGCCATTCCAGAACGGTGTTTGGCCTTGCGTGTCCAGGTAGTCGAAGTAACTGGCGCCGACCGTCACGCGCGCGCCTTCGTTGAGCATGCCGCGGTAACCGAACTGACCGCCGAGCATGATCGAGTCGTCCGCGGCAGCGCGCTCCTCGACCCACAAGCCGGCGTAATTCGCGAACCAGTTACCGCGAGCGTAGCGCAGCGCAAGACCCTCGGGATTCAGATCGTTGTCGTAGATCAGGTGATGGCTGCCGGGCCGATAAAACGGGTTCGCCATCTTGCCGCCCGTGAAGCTGAGCTCGTCCGTCGCGGCCCAGGTGAAAAAGGCGCGATCGACGCCGATCGGCTTGCGGCTGAAACCGGTGTCGAGCGACTGGTTCGCCGACACAGGATCGTCGCCACCGGTCGCGAGAGTCAGCCCGACGCGGACGTTCTCGGCGACGTCGGCCGTGACGCCGAACCGCGCCCGGATCCTCTGCCGCTGGCGCTCGGCCGCGCCTTCCTCGTTGATGGACTCGTGGCGGTAGCGCAGGTCGCCCGAGAACCGGACGTTCGGGGGGACGGCGGCGGCCGCGACGCGCGTCTCGACGGCGCGTGGCGCCTCGGTGACCGCGGCGGGAGGGGCCGGCGAAGCAACGGGTGCGGGGGCACCACCCTGCACGGCCGAGGCCTGCTCCAGCCGCTCGAGGCGCTCCGACAAGGCCGTGATCTCGGCCCGAATCGCCGCGATTTCCGCGCTGTTGCTGGGCTGCCCGAGGACGGGCGCAGCGAATGCAGCCACGGCTGCAACGGCAATCGCCGCGAAGGTGCTTCTCATTGATTTTGCTCCAGTTTTCTGGTGGCGCCGAACGCGACGGGCATAATGCTACGGTTTCGTTACACTCGTGTTACAAAAGATCGAAGGCGATCGACCGACCCGCAGTCCCGATACCCGTATAATCGCTCCGACCAGGTGCACGGGAGGCGCGCTGTTGCGAATGCTGGCCGCGATCGTGCTGGGCATCATGCTCAGCACGTGCTCGTCACCGCCCTCGATCCTCGAGCGCATCATGCGTTCGGGCGAGCTCAAGGTCGTGACCCGCAACACTCCGGCCGCGTTCTATTACGGCGCCGATGAGCCTCGCGGCATCGAATACGAGCTTGCGCGCGGCTACGCCGAGAAGCTCGGGGTCAGCTTGCGCATCTACATTGACGACGACGTGTTCCCCGATCTCGTCTCGGGCAAAGCGCAAATCGGCGCCGCTAGCCTCACGATAGGCGACAATCGACGCGATAGCGTGACGTTCGGCCCCGGCTATCAAGACATCGAGCCACTGATCATCTACGGCCGAGGCACCCCACGACCCCGCAAGCTCTCGGATTTGGTCGGCGGCCGGCTCGACGTCGTCGCGGGCTCCTCCCACGCCGCCCTGCTCGAGCAGCTGCGGGAGCAAGAGCCGCTCCTGACCTGGGTCGAGCATACGGAGCGCTCCAGCGACGAGCTGATCCGGCGCGTCGCCGAAGGCGAGATCGACTACACGGTCGCCGACTCGAATCTGTTCGAGCTGCTACGGCAGTTCTATCCGGACCTGCGCGTCGCTTTCCCGCTCGGCCCGTCTACCCACATCGCGTGGGCGCTGCCCAAGGGCGATGAGGCGCTGCGGGAGAGCATCGGGACCTACTTCGCGGAGATCGAGGCGACCGGCCAGCTCAAGCAGATTCTCGACCGCTACTACTTCGCGTCTCGCGAGTTCGACTACGTCGGCTCACGTGCCTTCATGCGCCACGTCGACACCCGGCTGCCGCGCTACCGCGACTGGTTCGTGGAGGCCGAGCGCTCGACGGGCATCGACTGGCGACTGATCGCCGCGATCGCCTATCAGGAGTCGCACTGGGATCCGGAGGCGATCTCGCCGACCGGCGTGCGCGGCATGATGATGCTGACGGCGCACACGGCGGACATGATGGAGGTCGTCGACCGGCACGACGCGCGCTCGAGCATTCTCGGCGGCGCACATTACTTCTTGCGCGTGCGCGGCAAGGTGCCCGAGCGCATCCGCGAGCCCGACCGCTCCTGGCTTGCCGTGGCATCGTACAACTTGGGCTTCGGGCATCTCGAGGACGCTCGCATCCTCACTCAGTTCCAGGGCGCGGATCCTGACCAGTGGGAAGAAGTCCGCGAGCGGCTGCCGCTGCTCAGCGACAAAGCCTGGTTCAGCCGCGTGCAGCGCGGGTTCGCGCCCGGGCAAACCGCCGTCACCTACGTCGAAAACGTGCGCCGCTACTACGAGATCCTAATGTGGCTCGACAGCCACGAGACGCTGACGTCGCGGGAGTTCGCGCCGCCTGGCATCGAGCCCGCCGGCTAAGGCGCGTCGCGGCCGCGCCGAGCCGCGAAGAAGCGCTTCAGCAACGCGCCGCATTCCTCCGCCAGCACCCCGCCCGTCACCTCTATTCGGTGATTCATCTTCGAATGCGCGGCGAGGTCGAACACCGAGCCGCAGGCTCCTGTCTTCGGATCCGGCGCGCCGTACACGATGCGCACGATGCGCGCATGCACGAGCGCGCCGACACACATCGCGCACGGCTCGAGCGTCACGTACAGCACGCAACCCGGCAAGCGATAGTTGGCGAATGCACGGCCCGCGGCGCGCAACGCGAGCATTTCGGCGTGCGCCGTCGGATCGTTGCGTGCGATCGGCGCGTTGGCCGCTCGCGCGACGACGGCGCCGCCGGCATCGACGATCACGGCGCCGACCGGCACCTCGCCCGCCGCCTCCGCTTCACGGGCGCACGCGAGCGCCTGCTCCATGAGCTCGAGATCGGCGGCCGCGTCGCTTCCGCTCATTGTAGAAATTGTGCGAACTGAAGCAGTGCGTGGCACCGCGGGCGGTCATCATGACGCACCGGTCCTCCAAGGCGCCAGCCGAGCCTCGAGGTTCGGCACGGGTTGTACGGCTTGCCGGCCCGGAATTTGCTATGGCGCAATAATGTCCATGTCCGAGCTCCATTCGAGTTACCCATGATCTACATCGAGTTCACGAGCCGGCGTCCGCAACCGGGCATTCGAGAAGACGAGAGCGGCGCGCTTGCGCCCGAATCGTTCGAGAGCCAGGTGCAACGGTTCCATCGCGCGGTGCTCGCAGGAGTGAACGGTTGGGAAGGATCCTGGTCGCAGGACCAGATAATCTTCAGCATCGGCCGCACGTGGCGGCTCGGGCCCGAGCCCGAGTATCTGACGGCGTGGTACACGCCAGCCGCAGGACTCGAACGCATCGACGACTGGGACAAAATCTTTCGATCCGGCGAAGCGGACGAGATCGAGAAACCGTTCCGTGAGGTTGCGCGAATCGAGCGCGCCGGATGCTATGAGCCGTTGCTCGAGCCGATTCGCGCCAGCGGCGGGCCCGGCGATGCGAGTCTGCGCGCGGAGAACAATGCAATTTACTATGCCGAGTTCTTCGAGCCAGTCGGCCAGCGCGACAAGATTCGCGCGCTGTTCGCGGAACGCGCCCGGTCACACTCCGATCTAACGCTCGCGTTGTGCGCTATTCGGATCGGCAAGCTCGCACCGGACCCCGGCGGGCTCGCAGTTTGGACGCTGCCTTCTTATGGCGCGCTTGCCGCAATCGCGCGAGATCTCGACGGCGTGACCGAGCCAGTGCGGCTCGAAACCGCCGGTGTCTACAACGACGTCGGAACGGAGATTCTTTAGATGGATACTGAAGAGAAGTACCTGTTCGATCTCATGGGCTTCCTCGTCGTGAAGCAGGTTCTGTCGCGCGAGGAAGTAGCCGAGCTCAACCAGCTCATCGACTCCTACGACCTGTGGCGCAAGGCCGAGTCCGGCGAGGAGCCGGCATGGCTCAACGACCCGAACTTCATGACGGTCGGCGCGCTGCACACGTGGGACGAGCCGTTCAGGCGTCTGCTCGCGCACCCGCGGATCATGCCGTATCTCAAGTCGTTCGTCGGCGCGAGATTTCGTTACGACCACGGACACGCACTGCTGATGCGCCCCGGCAGCAAGCAACTCGGCCTCCACGGCGGCGCCACGCCGTGGGACCCGGCGCAGGAGTACCGCTACCGCGACGGCGAGATCCTGAATGGGCTCGTGGTCGTGTCGTTCGCATTGACCGATGCGGGCCCCGATGACGGCGGCTTCGCGGTCGTGCCCGGCAGTCACAAAGCGAACTTCCCGGTCCCACCGCCGTACATCTTGTTCGAAAAAACCGGACCGTGGGTCTTGCGCGTGCCCGTCCAAGCCGGCGACGCGATCATTTTCAGCGAAGCCTGCACGCACGGCACGTGGCCGTGGCGCGCCAAGCACGAGCGGCGCAATCTGCTGTACAAGTTCGCGCCGGGGCATTCGACGTGGGCGTCACCGTATCCCTCGCCGAAAGATGCGCCCACGATCCATTACCCCGAGCAGCTCGAGCAAATTCTCGAGCAGCCGTACGTGGCACAGATGCCGGACGCGTCCGACATCCGGTATCGCAAGGACGTGGAGTGAGCCGCCTACGCTTGTAGCAGCACGCGCGAAGACAGGAGCTGCGCGGGATCTGCACACGGCCCGACGCGGATCTCTATTTCTCCGGGCTCGAGCACCGGCTCGAGATCGAGCCCCAAGAAGCGCAGGTCCGTCACGGGTAGGCGCAAGCGCGCCGTCGCCGTTTCGCCGGGCTCGAGCGAGAGCTTCGTGAAACCTTTGAGCTCGAGCAGCGGGCGCGCGACGCTCGCGACGCGATCGCGAATGAAAAAGAACACGGTCTCCTCCGCGGCGCGCTCCCCTTCGTTCGTGACCTCGACGGAAACGTCGATCGTGTCGTTCGCCGAGGCGTTCTCCGGGCTCGCCGTGAGATTCGCGTAGCGGAAGCGGCCGTAGCTCAAGCCGAAACCGAACGGCAGCAACGGTGCGCTCGGCAAATCGAGATACTTGCTCGTGAAGTGGTCCTGCGGATTTTCGGGCCGGCCGGAATTGCGTTGACTGTAGAAGATCGGAATCTGCCCGAGCGCGCGCGGCCACGTGATCGGCGTGCGGCCCGACGGCGAGGCGCGGCCCGTCAACACATCGGCGATGGCATTACCCGCTTCCGTTCCCCGGAACCACGCGAGCAGCAGCGCGTCGGCGCGCTGCATGAGCTCAGATACGATCAACGGCCGGCCGCTGAACAGCACGACGACGACCGGCGTTCCGCTTCGACCTGCACGTTCGAGCACGGCCTCGGCGAGCGCGCGTTGCTCGCCGGGCAACTCCGGCGACGCACGCGACGCGGCCTCGCCGCTCATCTCGGCCGCCTCGCCGAGGCAGAGGACGACGATGTCGGAACCCGCGACCAACTCGGCCGCGGCAGCGATGCCGGAAGCGTCCGTGCCGGAGATCGCGGTGCCTTCCGTGTGCACGATCTCGGCGCTCGGCAGTGCCCCGCGGAGTCCCGCGAGCACCGTGATGCTCGGCTCCTCGTAGCCGGCGGCAGCCCACGGGCCGCGCATTTCGCGCCACGCGTTCGCCAGCGGACCAAGCACGCAAACGCGCCGCGTAGCGGAGCGAAACGGCAACGTGCCGCCGGAATTCTTCGCGAGCACGAGCGACTTCGTCGCGGCTTCGCGCGCGAGGCGCCGGCGCTCGGCGATCGTTTCGGCCGCCTCGGCCGTGGAGCCGCGCCGGTAAGGATCCTCGAACAGCCCGAGCCGCTGCTTGAGCCGCAGCACGCGCAAGACGCACTCGTCGATCTCGTCGATCGTGACGAGGCCGCGCTCGAGCGCGACGGGCAAACCCTTGCGATAGCCCTCCGCCATCATGTCGATGTCGACACCGGCCTTTAGCGCGAGCACCGCCGCCTCGACGATGTCGCCCGCCACGCCGTGGTGGATGAGCTCGCGAATCGCGTTGTAGTCACTCACGAGCACGCCATCGAAGCCGAGCTCGCCGCGCAGGTAATCGCGCAGCAGCGCCTTGTGCGCCGTCATCGGAATGCCGCCGAGCTCGGTGAACGCGGGCATGATGGCCGCGACGCCGGCCTCGACGGCCGCGGCGAATCCCGGCAAATGCACCTCATGCAACGTGCGCTCCGAGATGTCGACCGATGCGTAGTCACGCCCGCCCATCACGGGGCCGTACGCGCAAAAGTGCTTGGCCGTTGCCGCGACCGACTCCGGTTGCGCGAGGTCGGCGCCCTGGAAGCCGCGCACTTTCGCCCGTGCGATCTGCTGCGCGAGCCACGGATCCTCGCCGGGACCTTCGACGGTACGGCCCCAGCGAAGGTCGCGCGAGACGTCGACCATCGGCGCAAACGTCATCGCGAGACCATCGGCCGCCGTCTCGCGAGCGGCCTCGCGTGCCGTGAGCTCCCAAAGGCGCGGATCGAACGCCGCGGCTTCCGCGAGCGGCACGGGGAAAATCGTGCGATGACCGTGGATCACGTCGAACCCGATCATGAGCGGAATGCGCAGGCGCGACTCCTCGACCGCGATTCGCTGCATCTCGTGAACGTGCTTCGCGCCGACGAGATTGAGTAAGTTGCCGAGCGTGCCGTTGCGGATGGACTCGGTCGAATCGCCGGCGATGACGGGCCCCGTTACCGCGTAAGAAGCAGACGTCATCGTCATCTGGCCGAGCTTCTCGGCGAGGGTCATGCGACCAAGTAGCTTGTCAATCGTGTTCATGAAGGGAATCATCCTTGATCAGCGGGAACACTACGAGCGCCCACCAGCTGGCGGCGCCGCACGACAGGAGGTCATTTGGCTAAGTCGAAATTGTCCCGAGGGACCAAGTCCGCCGCAACCCGCCGCGCGAAAGCTGACGCGAAAGGCTCGCGTGCCTCGCGCTCGAGCGCCGACCCAAAGACGATCGCGAAGCTGCCTGACGACGCGCTGCTCGAAGTCGTGCAACGGCAGACCTTCCGCTATTTCTGGGAAGGCGCGCATCCCGTCAGTGGTCTCGCCTTCGATCGCCGCACATCGCGCAAACGCGCGAAGGATACCGACGCCATCACGATCGGCGGCACGGGCTTCGGGGTCATGGCGCTAATCGTCGCCGCGGAGCGCGGCTGGGTTACCCGCACCGCCGCGCTCGAGCGCCTCGGCCGAATGCTCGATCTGCTCATGCGCGCGCGTTGCTACCACGGTGCGTTTCCGCACTTCATGGACGGACGCACGGGCGTGGCAATCCCCTTCGGCCGCAAGGACGACGGCGCGGATTTGGTCGAGACGTCGTTGCTGATGATGGGCCTGCTCGCTGCACGCGAATATTTCGACAAAGACGCGCCTGCGGAAGCGGCGACGCGAGCGCGCATCTCCGATCTCTGGAGCAACGTCGAGTGGAGTTGGTTCACGCAGCGCGGACGCGACGTGCTCTATTGGCATTGGAGCCCGTACAACGGCTGGGCCATGGATCACCAGATTCGCGGCTGGAACGAATGCCTCATCACCTACGTGCTCGCCGCGGCGTCGCCGCGTTACGCAATCGAGCCGGACGTCTATCACAGGGGCTTCGCGAACAGCGGCGAATTTCGCAATCGCAAATCCTGGTATGGCATCGAGCTGCCCCTCGGCATGCCGTACGGCGGACCCCTATTCTTCACGCATTACTCCTTTTGCGGCCTGGATCCTCGGGGGCTCAAGGACCGCTATGCGGACTACTGGGCACAGAACGTGCATCATGTCCGAATAAACCGCGCCCATTGCATTGAGAATCCGGGGAAATTCAAAGGGTACGGCGAGTCGTGCTGGGGACTTACGGCGAGTGACGATCCAGGGGGGTACTCCGCGCATGCGCCGGACAACGACAACGGCACGATCAGCCCGACGGCCGGGCTGGCCAGCCTTCCGTACGCGCCCGCTGAGGTCATCGCCCTGCTGCGGCACTTTCTGACCCGGCACGGCAAGCGGGTGTGGCGCGAGCTCGGGTTCATCGACGCGTTCTGCGAGAGCCAAAAGTGGTACGCAGACACTTTCCTCGCCATCGACCAGGGGCCGATCATCGTCATGCTCGAGAACCATCGGACGGGTCTCTTGTGGAAGCTATTCATGGCAGTGCCGGAAGTGCGGGCGGCTTTGAGGCGGCTCGGCTTTTCGAGCCCGCACTTGGAAGAAGCCGCGCGGTGACCGAAAGCTTGGAGCTGTGGCTCGGTCGCGAGTACGGCCACGCCGCGACCTCGATGCTGAGGAGCGTCTCGGCGGTCGGCCTCGAGAAACAACGCCCCGGGTTCGGGCAGACCGTACGGCCCGTCGCGGGCTCGATCGTCGCGTCGCCCGTGCTCGCATCGTGGGATCCGGATCCGGACTATTTCTTCCACTGGTTCCGCGACTCGGCCGTCGTCATCGACGCCGTCCGCGTGCTCTACGAAGCGGGACATCTCGGTGGCGAGGCGCTCACACATTTCGCCGATTTCGTGCGCTTCAGCTTGTCGCTGCAGGCGCTCGACGGCCGTGCGCTCGTCGAGTCGCCGCATTGGCGCCTCAACGTCGCCCCCGAGTTCGTGCAGTACCTGCGCGGCGACGATCTGCTGCTTGCGTCGGGCGATGCCGTTTACGCGGACGCGCGCGTGAACCCTGATGGCACGCTCGATATCTCACGCTGGTCGCGCCCGCAGCATGACGGCGCGCCGTTGCGAGCGCTCGCCGTGCGGCGGTGGCTGCGAACGCTCGAGCATCGAACCTCACGCACGGCCATCGTCTCCGACGAGACGCTGGCCGACGCGGAGCGGCTCCTGCGCACCGATCTCGCATTGACGGCCGTCCACTGGCGAGAACCGTCACTCGATATCTGGGAAGAGGAGCTCGGCCACCACTACTACACGCTGCGCGTCTCGGCAGCCGCACTCCGCGACGGCTCCGACTGGCTGCTCGCGCTGGGCGAGGCCACCGAGGCGGTCGCGCTGCGCGCCGAAGCGCTCGCGATCCGCGAAAAGCTCGACGGCTACTGGCTGCCGCTCGAGAGCTATTACCGCTCGCGCGTCATGCCGCCCGGCGCCGCATCGACGAAGATGCTCGACATCGCCGTGATTCTCGCCGCTGTCCACGCCGGTGCCGGTGAGGACGTTCATTCCGTACGGGACGCGCGCATGCACGCGACATTGGCAGCCCTGGAGCGGCTGTTCGACCGGCTCTATCCGATCAACCGGCAACGCGTCGGCACGCGGGGCCCCGCGATGGGCCGCTATGAAGGCGACGTCTACTTCTCCGGCGGCGCTTACTACTTCTCGACGCTCGGCGCGGCGGAGTTCTGTTTCATGGCGGCCGGCGCGCGCGCTCACGATAGCGGCGAGCGCCAGGCGTGGATCGCGCGCGGCGACGCGTTCCTCGAAACCGTTCGCGCCTTCACGCCGGCGAGCGGCGATCTTTCCGAGCAGTTCGACCAACGCTCCGGCGAGCAGACTTCCGCGAAACACCTCGCGTGGAGCTATGCCGCATTCATCTCGTGCGTAACGGCACGCCGAGCCGTGTTGCCGCCATGACCGAACCCTCCGACACGAGCACGACGGCCGAGCTGGAGTCGCCGCGAGCCGGAGTCACCAGCCAGGCGCGCATGATCTTGCGCGCGATCCTCGCGTCGCCGGCGGGCAAGCGGGTAATCGTGCTCGCGACGATCTTGATCGTCGCGATTCTGATTACGAGCTACGGCCAAGTCATCTTGAACGACTGGAATCAGCCGTTCTACGACGCGCTCACGCGCCGCGACTTGAACGAATTTCTCCACCAGCTCGGCGTGTGGGCCGTGATCGTCGCGTGCCTGCTCGTCCTCGACGTCTCGCAGCGCTGGGTCACAGAAACGTTCAAGTTTCGACTGCGCGAAGGACTCACGCGCGATCTGTTGAACCTCTGGATGGTTCCGCGTCGCGCTTTCTGGCTGGCCACCAGCGGCGGCCAGATGGGCGTGAACCCGGACCAGCGCCTCGCCGAAGATGCTCACAAGCTCTGCGACATCTCGGCCGACCTCTCCATCGGCTTGTTCCGCGCGACCGTGCTCCTCGTGAGCTTCTCGGGCGTCCTGTGGACGATATCCAATGACTTCACGTTCCGCATCGGTGATACCGACTACGCGGTGCCGGGATTCATGCTGTGGGCCGCGTTTCTCTATGCGCTCTTGGGGTCGCTGCTCTCGTATTTCGTGGGCCGGGGTCTGATCCGGCGCAACGCCGACCGCTACGCCCGCGAAGCGGACCTGCGCTTTGCGCTCGTTCGGATCAGCGAGCACGTCGACGGCATCACACTCGCCTCCGGCGAGGCCGACGAGCAACGCCGCGTCGAGATGCACCTGAGCAACGTCATGCTCGCCATGCGCCGGCTCGTGCGCGGGCTCACCAATCTCACTTGGGTGACGGCGGGATTCGGCTGGATCACGGGGATGGCGCCGACCCTCATCGCGGCACCTCTGTATTTCACCGGCAAGACGTCGTTCGGCGGCATGATGCTGGCGGCCGCCGCGTTCACGCAGGCGCAAGGGTCGCTGCGCTGGTTCGTCGACAACTTCGGAGCGATCGCGGACTGGCGAGCCACGCTGCTGCGAGTGGCGAACTTCAGGGCCGCGCTGCTCGCGACCGAATCGACAGACGACGTCGGCAGCCGCATCGAGTACGTGTACGGCGCACCGGGCGAGATGGCGTTCGAGAACCTCGAGGTCGACTCGCCCGTGGGGCGCGAGGGTTTCCGCGAGAAACACGTCGTCATCCGAGCCGGCGAGCACGTGCTGATCTGCGGAACACCCGGCGAAGGCAAGACACCGCTGTTCCGCGCTCTGTCGGGGCTCTGGCCCTGGGGCAGCGGCCGAATCGTCCGGCCGCAGAACGAATCGATGATGTACGTGCCGCGCGGCACGCCGTACTTACCGCGCGGAACGCTCCGCGAAGTGCTCGCCTACCCGCTGCTGACCGATCGGTTCCCCGAGCGCGCGTACGTGCAAGCGCTCGAGCGTACGGGGCTCGGCCGCTACGCGAAGAGCCTCGATAGCGCGCAGCGCTGGGATCGCGAGCTCCGCGAGGAAGAGCAGATGGCGCTGGCGCTCGCGCGCGTGGTATTGCAGGCACCGGCTTGGGTCGTCTTCGACGACACGTTCTCGTCGATGGAGGACGAAACGCTCGAGCGCATCATCGACGTATTTACAACTGACCTCACACGCACGACGATCATTCACATCGGGCGAAGCGCGCAGGCGCATCTGCCACTATTCTCGCGTGTCCTGCATCTGACGAGACTACCGGGCGAAGGCGCCGAAAAAGAACAGTGGGCGACTGAGCGCGTACTGCGCCGACGGCGATGAAATTCCCAACAACGAGAAGCGTGCTCGCCCTCCTGCTGACGTTGGGCGCTTGGCCGCTGCTCGCGACCGCGCAGGACTTCGGCTTCGAGCCGCCCACGGACGCTTTGAATCCGGCGCTGCCAGCCGCGCTGCGCGATCTCGCCGAGCGCGTCCTGCCCGTTTATGAGGAGAACGATCCCGATCGTTATTTCTCGACGCTCGCGGCGCTGCAGATGGCCGTTGGCGACCCGGGGGCGGCACGCAGGTCGCGCGCAACGTTGCGGGAGCGGCTGCAAAGCGAGCAAAGCTCTTTGCTGCCCGGCCGCGCGATCGTGTACGACATCTACGTCGGGGCGCGAGCGCTCGAAGGAACGGAGAACGCTGGTTTCGCGAGCGCGTACACGCAGACATTCAACGAGACGATGGGTGCTCTCGACGACCTCGCCGCTTACGAGGTCGAAGGCTGGTTCCTCGCACCGACAGAGCCGTTGCGGGAGAGCTTCCAGCACGCGCTCGACCGCCGACGCGGGCAAACTTCTATCCCGCTCGAGGAGGCGCTCGAGCTCGTGCAAGCCTGGTTCGCGTTCGAGGCCTACCGCAATTCCGAAGACCTCGTACGACCGCTGCTCGCGGAAGACAACGCGAGACGCTACGTCGTCGAAGAGCTCACAATCCCAGTGGCCAAAGACGCAACGGTCGCGGCGGCGTTGGTGCGGCCGCGGCGCGCCGATGCCGGCACGCTCGCCACTCTGCTCGAATTCACGCTCGATCGCTCGAGCCGCGACGCCCGCGAGGCAGCTGCCCACGGCTATGCCAGCGTGCTCGCGCTTGCGCGCATCGCAGGCGACGCGGCGTCTCGATCGCGTGCGCCGTTCGAGTCGGACGGCGACGACGCGCGCGCCGTCATCGATTGGATCGCGCGTCAGCCGTGGAGCGACGGCCGCGTCGGCATGCAGGGCGCGCGTTACGGCGGCTTCGTCGCCTGGTCCGCCGCGAAACGGCTTCCGGCAGCGCTGAAGGCGATCGCGACCTCCGACCCGATGGCACCGGGCATCGACTGGCCGCAACGGAACGGCATCTTCCAAAACGCCGCCTATCGCTGGGCCTACGGGCTTCTGGCTCCGCCCGACGACGAGCTCGCGGCTAACGACGCGCGCTGGCGCAGCATCGACGAGGACTGGTACCGAGCCGGCAGCCGCTATCGCGATTTCCCGTCGCTACCCGGCCGGCCCACCGCGGTGTTTCGCAGCTGGCTGAATCACCCGAGCTACGACAGGTTTTGGCAGAAGTGGCTGCCGTTCGGCGCTGAGTTCGCGAGCGTCGACATACCGGTGCTCACCGTCACCGGGTACTACTCGGCCGGCCAAACCGGCGCGCTCTACTACTTCACGCAGCACCTCGGGCGCGACCCGAACGCCGATCACACGCTGCTGATCGGCCCGTTCGACGAGCACGCGATCGAACATGGCGCTTCCGCCTCGGTTCGCGAGCTCGGCCTCGACTTGGTCGCACGCATCGCGCCCGCGAACGTGCGCTACGAATGGTTCGCGCACGTGCTCAGTGGGACGGATCGGCCGGCCATCCTGAGCGGCCAGGTCAACTACCAGCTCGACGGTGCGAATGAATGGCGCCACGCGCCGTCGCTTGCGGCACTCGAGAGCAACCGCCACCGCTTCTATCTCGCGACTTCGCCAAATGGCGCGCCGCACGCGCTGCTCACGGCGAAGCCGGCAGCGCCGATGGCGTTGACGCAGACCGCCAATCTTCGCGATCGCAGCGACGCGGAGTCGCGGCCGACGCAAGAGCTCGTCCTACAAGAGGACCCGAGCGGCGGAATGATGTTCGTTACGGAGCCCTTCGAAGATGGCATCGACGTCGCCGGGCGGCTGCGCGGCGAGCTCGACTTCACGGTCAACAAGCAGGACGTGGACTTGATCGTGATGCTCTACGAGCTGCGCTCGCACGGCGAGTACGTGAGGCTGTTCGATCCCCCGTTCGCGTTTCGGGCTAGCTACGCGCGCGATCGAGTCCACCGTCACCTGCTGCAGGCAGGCGTCAGGCAGCAGCTGCCGTTTCAGAGCGACCGCATGGTTGGCCGCAGGCTGCAGCCCGGCAGCCGGTTGGTGCTGGCGCTCGCGGTCAACAAGCGGGCGGACCAGCAGATCAACTACGGTGCCGGAAACGACGTGAGTGAAGAATCGATCGACGACGGCGGCGCTCCGCTTCGGATCCGCTGGCATGAAGGCAGCTTCATCGAGATAGCGGCACGCGAAGTCGAACCTTCATCGTCCAGTGGAGTTGCCGATGACTCGCGGCGTTAGCGACGTCGGCGCGCGTCAATAGCCGCCAAGGATCCCTGTGGGGATCGGAATTCGATCGGCGGCAGAGCTGAGGCGTACTTGCTCCCTGCGGGCGCGTGCGGACACGTCCCACGGCACGAGGCTTTCGAGCGTCTTCGGAGTCAGGTCGACGCTCAGATACCACTTTGCTTCGACTGCGTTTCGCTCCGGGCGAGCTCCGGTCTCGGTAGGTTTCGAAGAAGCGTTGGTTTTGTTCATAGTCGACCTTTGCGAATGCCTTCGCGCCGCCCGTTTACGTGCAGAAAATGTGCCACGGCCGCGCGCGGCGCGGTTCACGGCGAGCTTTCCGCGCGAGCCAAGCCACGGCAGGCCCTCGGCAATGCGAAGATTGCCTGTCGGCGGAGCGCCGATTGCAGGAATTGGTGCGGCGACGCGAGTCGTGCGAAAAGGGAGCGTGTTGCCGCCGGTCTACCCGCTGAACGCGCACGCGCCGAGCCGGCACTCACGTCGAAGCCCGAGATCCGCATGCTCGTGACGTGGCACGATTTCGGAATGCCGATCCGTCACGACCTGGAGGACGCGACATGTTTCTACGCGGACTGGGCACGGCGTACCCCGCGAGACGCTACACGAAAGCCGAGTGCCTCGAGGCCTTTCAGGGCTCGTCGTGGTTTTTGAAGCTTGATCGCCGCGCGCGCACGATTGCCGAGCTCGTGCTGACCGGCGATAACGGCATCAACTCCCGGCACCTGGCGCTCGACTCGCTCGAGGAAGTCTTCGCGATCGATCCGGATACGCTGCACGCGCGCTTCATCGCTCATGCGCCGCAGCTCGCGGCGGATGCGGCCGCGAAGGCGCTGCGCGACGCGAACCTGGAACGCAGCGAAATTGACGCGATCGTCGTGAGCACCTGCACCGGGTATCTGTGCCCGGGGTTGAGCGGTTACGTCATCGAGCGGCTCGGCCTGCGACCCGACCTCGCCGCGTTCGATCTCGTCGGGCACGGCTGCGCTGCAGCGCTGCCGAACTGGCAGATCGCCGACGCGCTGCTCGCGGCGCGCCGCTGCGAGAATGTTCTTTCCGTGTGCGTCGAGGTTAGCAGTGCGGCGATGTACCTCGACAACGATCCCGGCGTTCTCGTCAGCGCGTGTCTGTTCGGCGACGGCGCCGGCGCCGCCGTGCTCTCGCAGCGCCCCGCGGAAGACAAACGTTCGATCGAGTGCAAGACCATCAGCTCCCTGCTGAATCCCGTCGAGCGCGAAGCGCTGCGCTTCGAGCAGCGCAGCGGGATGCTCCGCAACGTCCTGACGCGCCCCGTCCCGAAGCTCGCCGCCGCGCACGCGGAGCGCGTTCTCGACGACGTGCTCAGCAAGGCCGGCATCGGCCGCAACGACATCGCCGCATGGGTCTGGCATGCCGGCGGCCGCGACGTGCTGCTCGCGCTGCGGAACCGCCTCGGTCTCACCGAGGAACACACTCGTTACAGCGCGGCGATCCTGCGCGAGTTCGGCAACTTGAGCAGCGCATTCGTGTACTTCGTTCTCGAAGCCGCGCTGGCGGATCGCGCGCGCGGAGGTTGGTGGTGGATGTCGTCATTCGGCGCCGGCTTCAGCTGCCACGGAGCGCTGCTCGAGGTCGCATGAACGAGCCGGCGCAAATCGCGGCGACGGAAGCGCGCTGGCCGCGCCGTGTCGACCCGGAGTTGCTCGACGAGCTGCCGCCGGACGACCCTCGCGCGCAGCGCTCGCGCCGCGATCTGCGCGTCGTGAACCGGATCATGGGCCATGCCGGCGTGCTGATGCACGCACTCGACGCGGTCGCGACCCGCTCACCGATGCGCCTCGTCGAGCTCGGCGCCGGCGACGGCACGTTGCTGCTA
>Ga0075418_10002795_pt1 | contig 19994 bp, 14 predicted proteins | sample SoiMetdeltSBSDD2_FD_81776 | JGI IMG/M metagenome (GOLD analysis project Ga0075418, IMG submission 81776) | Bulk soil microbial communities from a Populus tree surrounding site in Tennessee, USA - Soil MetaG P. deltoides SBSDD2 | ecosystem: Environmental > Terrestrial > Soil > Tree plantation...
CCTGACGGCGCTGATCGTGGCCGGAATGCCGCTCTGGGTGGCTTTGTTCGAGCGGGTGGCCCCGGGCGGGAAGCCGCTTTCGCTCGCGCGGGTGACGGGACTTCTCTTGGGTTTCGGCGGTCTGGCATTGCTGGTGACCGGCTCCACGCCGGAGAGCGCCGGGTGCGTCAGCGCATCGACACCGTGCGGGGCGGCTTCGGACGTGCCGCTGTTCTACCTGCTCACGGTACCGCTGGCGTCGATCAGTTGGGCTCTCGGTTCGGTGATCTCCCGGCGGGTGCGCTTGCCGGCCAATCAGGTGCTGACGTCGGCGATGAACATGATGGCCGGTGGCGCCGTGGCGCTCCTGATTGCCCTGGTCACTGGTGAGTTGCGGGGCTTCAGCCCGGCGCAGCTGTCGGCGGGCTCGCTGGCAGCATGGGCCTACCTGGTGGTTTTCGGCTCGATGCTGGCATTCACCTGCTTCACCTGGCTAGTGAGCGTCGTTGAGCCGACCCGGGTAGCCACCTACGCCTACGTGAACCCGGTGGTCGCTCTGGTACTAGGTGCCTGGCTCGCAGGCGAGCCGGTCGGCTCCCGCATTCTCCTCGCGACACCGGTCATTCTGGTCGGCCTTGCGCTCGTGCTGCGATCCGGCCCTGCGACGGGTGCGTCCGGCAGCGAATCGTCTGCCGCGCGGCGCGCCGTTTCTCGTCCGTCCGATCCGGGTCAGCCCGCCGACACTGCGGCCTGATCGCGCCTTCGCTGCGCTCGATCTTATTGCGCCGGAGCGCGCGTAGCCTTCCGCTCGCCATCAGCCGATGGTAGACATTCGCCGTGACCGAGCGGCTCTACTACACCGACTCCTATCTCACTGACTTCGAGGCGCGCGTTACCGAGCGTGGCGACGACGGCCGGCGAATCTACCTCGATCGGACGGCGTTCTACCCCACGTCCGGTGGTCAGCCACACGACATGGGCCTGCTGGGCGAGGCGAAGGTGCTCGACGTTGTCGACGAAGGAGAGCGGATAGCTCATCTCCTGAGTCAACCGCTGCCGGCCGACCGCGTAGCGGGCAGGGTGGATTGGGAACGGCGCTTCGACCACATGCAGCAGCACACCGGCCAGCATTTGCTTTCCGCCGTGCTGGCCGACCTGTATCGCTTCGCAACCGTAAGCGTGCACTTCGGTCAGGAGACCTCGACCCTCGACCTCGACGTGGCCGAAGTCACGCCTGGGCAGCTCGCCGAAGCCGAAATGCGGGCCAATGCGATCGCTACAGAGAATCGCCCCGTAACCGTCGGCTTCGAGGACGCCGCACTCGCCGCCAACCTGAGAAAGCCATCCGACCGCCAGGGCCCGCTGCGAGTGGTCACCATAGCGGATCTCGATCGCAGTGCCTGTGGGGGGACCCACGTTCGCGCCACCGGTGAGATCGGTGCCATTCTGATCCGCAGGACGGAGCGCGTGCGGAAGTCGGCCCGCCTCGAGTTCGTCTGCGGACGCCGGGCGATTCGGGCGGCTCGCGCCGACAGCGATCTGCTCTCGCGCATTGCCGGTTCGTTCTCCGCCGCTCCGGCCGACCTGCCGGCCTTGATCGATGCGCAACGGGCTGCACTCAAGGAAGCGGCATCTACCCGTCGGGAGCTTGATTCCAGGCTCGACGCGTTGCGGGCCCGGGAACTCTATGCCGATGCAGCTCCGGGTGCTGATGGCGTTCGCCGGATCATTGTGCGCGACGAGTCCGCCGTCGAACGTCTGCGCTTTCTGGGGCAGGCGGTGGCGTCACTGTCCCAAGTCGTGTTCATTGGGGCTGCCAGGACTCCACCTGGCCTGGTAGTCACTACGTCGGACGATTCGGGTCGGGATGCTGCCGCGTGGCTGCGGACGGTTCTCGAACGGGTTGGCGGTCGAGGCGGAGGCAATGCGCGGCTGGCACAGGGCACTGTGCCTGCCGATACGCTGGATGCGGCGCTGGATATGTTGACCGAGTAGTCAGCGGGGCAATGGGTCGGGAAGGTCGGCCGCGACGTATGCCATGACCGCGAGTGCCGCAACGCATCGTTGTAGCTCGGCCGGCACGATCTTGTCGAATGTGTCGCCGGCGGAGTGGTGATACCAGAAGTATCGCGAGGCGTCCACCCGAAGTCCCATCGCGGGCACGCCATCATTGGCCAGCGGCTCGGCGTCTGCCTCCGGGCCCTCTTTCTCTCGCTCGATGGTCGCAGCGCCCACTCGTTCGAGCAGCCCACCGATCTCCCGTGCGACGGCGGCAGCGGAGTCCGATCCCCGCAGCGCAAAGCCCGTTGGCGCGAACACTCCGTTGTCTGTTTCGATGGCCAGGATGTGGCGGGTCAGTTCAGCCTGATGCCGATCGCGGTATGCTTTCCCGCCGACCGCACCGGTCTCTTCGCTGGTCCAGAGAACCACTCGGACTGTTCGCTTTGGCCGGAGGCCAAGCTCCTTCATCAGCCGGACCGCTTCCCAGGCAGCCATCGCTCCGCCGCCATCATCGACAGCACCCTGGCCAACATCCCAGGAATCGATGTGGCCGCCCAGAACCACTACTTCATCGGGCCGCTCCGTGCCCGAAAGCTCCGCGATCGCATTGCGAGACGCCGCCTCTGGTAACATGCGGTCGTCCATCCTCAAGCGAATCACTACGGAGTCCCCCCGACGTTGGAGGCGATGCAGCAGCTCGGCGTCCTCGACGCTGAGTGCAGCCGCAGGAATCCGAGCGACCGTCGAGTCGTAACGCATGATGCCGGTGTGCGGACTCTGAATCGAGAACGAGGCCACCGAACGGATCAGCACTGCCAGTGCACCGACCCGCGCACCGGCGCTGGCGCCGTCGACTCGATACTGCACAGCTTCATCGTAGGCGACAAACGGAGGCTCGTCGGCAGCCATGGGAACGTCGAACAACACGATTTTCCCTCTTGCCTCAGCGGCGCGCTGGGCGAGCTCGTCGAAGCTCTCGACCACCAGCACGGGCGCCGTAATCCCCTTGGCCGGCGTGGCGACGCTTCCACCCAGGCCGAGGACGTGGAGCGCGAGCCACCGCGGCGCTACAAGTTCCGCGGATTCAGCGCCCCGCAGCCAATGGGGCACCATGACCGGTTCGCCCCGCACCTGCGACAATCCGTCCGCCCGCATGGTCGCAAGCACCCAGTCGATTGCGCGCTCGAGTGCCTGGGATCCGCTGGGGCGGTTTCCAATTTTGTCGGTCAGGTATTCCAGCCTCCGATACGCCGTGGTGTCCGCGAGCGCAGCCTCGATGAGCCGGTTGGCCGGATCGCGGTAGCGATCGATAATCGATCCGGCTGCGGTCTGGGCGCCGACTGGCCGCGCAGAGGAGCAGACTACGCCGGCCACCAGAATCCATGCTTTCAGGCTGTACAACATTGGCGAAAATCTCATGCGAGCGTGCTCGCGGATGCGGAGAGGTTTGAACCGTACGGGATAGGGCCGGGCCAAGTGTCGTGGGCCCGGAGGGATGGTCAGCCCGTAGGTTCTGGCACCACTGCGACCAGTCCAGCATCGCGCAGGAACAGGTCGCCCCCGGATGAACGCCCTCCCCGGCGCTCTGTGCGGGTGAGCACCAGGCGATCTTTGGCCCTGGTCATTCCGACGTAGAGGAGTCGTCGAGCCTCCTGGATTTCCTGTTCCCGATTCTCCTCGAGTGCGTGCCAGCCGGGCATCTGGTTGTCCTCGACGCCCACGACGTAAACCCGGGAGAATTCGAGGCCTTTGGTCGAGTGGAGGGTGAGGAGGCTGACCCGCGCCGGATTGGTCTCGACCCCCTCACTGCTCGAGAGGGCCACCAGATCCAGCAGGCTGTCGATACGCTCGCGCAACAAGTCGCCCTTGCTCGACTCCACCAGCGCCGAGAGACGAGCCACGGCCTCCGGATAGCGCTCGGCCGGCGTTCTCTCTGCCCGCAAGCGCTCCATGATGCGGCGACCACCAAGCCGTTCGATCAACTCCTCGAGCGGAGGGGCTCCGGGAGCGCCCGCCTCGAACTCGGCAGCGTATTGCTCGAGGCAATCCCCGTAGCGTCCGAGTGCATGCGGCAGTGCGATCTCCCTGAGCAGGCGCTCTTCCGGCGTGGGGGCCGGGGCCTGATCCAGAGCCAGCGCCATCGCGAGGTAACCCAGCACTTGCGCCAGCGCGGCCTTGCGCCCGCGCACCAGCTTGAGCTGTTCGAGGTGCGCAAGCACGCCGGCCAGGGCTCGCGCGTCGTCCAATGCGTGATGAGCCCGGCCCAGCGGAACCTGGAATCGCGACGCCAGGTCTTCCAGCCGTGCGCTCTCGTCCAGCACCGATCGGGCGAGTGGCAGAGTGTCGAAGAACACGAGGTCGTCGGTCCCGCCGTACGCGGCCGCGAGCCGACGCAAGACCGGAACATCGAACCGCTGTCCGTTATGGGCGACCAGGAGATCGCTGCCCACGAATCGGCGGAATCGGGACCAGACCTCGGCAAATGGCGCCGCCAGTCGCAAATCCTCGTCACTGTAACCGTGGATGGCTCGTGCCTTTGCGCTCACCGGCCGGGCGCATCGGACCAGCTCGCGGAATTCCGCCACCGGCGTTCCGTCGCGAACCCGGACTCCAGCCAGCTCGACAATCTCGCATCCACTCACGTCGAGATCGGTCGTCTCCAGATCGAATGCGACGTAATCGGTCAGCTGATTTCGTGTGCTCCGCACGTGCATCAGCTGAAGCGCCTTGAACAGCCGCATGGGCCAGCGACCGGCTACGGCATCAGCTGGTCGGAGCGTGAACGCTGCGGCGGGGGAAGACTGACCGGGCACCAGCCGGCTCACGTTTGCCAGGCCGGCCTTTCGGAGCATCCCCTGGAGTGCGATCTCGACGCCGCGATCGGGCTCGAGCCACACCTCCGCTCCCGACTGCATCGCCGCTTCCAGCCGGTCCGCCAGCTCTACCGCGCCGGGATATGCTGCCGGATCACTCAGCTCCTGGTGGTGCTCTTCCAGTGGGTTGCGATACGGTCCAACCCGGAGCCGCAGCAGCTCCTCGACCAGCGCCTCGAGAGACTCATGCGAGCGGCCCAGCGCCCGCAGGTTTTCGACCGAATAAACGAATTGCCACGACCGCCGAGCATCCGGATCTCCCTTGCGCTGCCGCCGCGCGAAGCTCCGAAGGCTGGCGACCAGATCATCGCCCGGCTCCGAAATCCGGAGTCGTTCCAGAAACGGAGCCGGCAACACGCGAGCGGCCAGAGCGTCGATGGCTACCGGATCGTCCGGAGTGCGCACCACACGCAGTGAGGCGACCACGTGCGCGATCACCCTGTCATCCAGCAGCGCATGGCCTCGGGCCAGCCGACACGGCACGCCCGCCTCGAGCAAGCGTACTTCGAGGAACCGGCCGACGCTGTGCCTGCGATACAGCAAGGCGTACTCACCCCACGGTAGCCCGGTCAGCGCATGGTCTTCAACCACGTCCGCGACCAGCCAGGCGGCCTCGGCAATCTCATCCTCGAAGACGTGCGTCGCCACTTCATAGATGGATTCACGATCGGCCGCAATTTCTTTCTGGAACTGACGCGGGTTCCACTCCACAAGGCGCCGTGCCGCATCGAAGATCTGGATCGAACAGCGCCGGTTTCGGTCCAGCACGATGGGCCGGGTACCTTCGAAGTCCTCGGTAAAGCGGCGGAGAATGCTCGGGTCCGCGCCGGTCCACGAGAAGATCGATTGCTCGTCGTCACCAACCACGAAGAGGTTGGCGTGACGAGCAGCCAGCAGTTTGACCACGCCATACTGCGCCAGATTGAAGTCCTGGAACTCGTCTACCAGAACGTGATCGAAGCGCCCGAGCTGTGCCGCACTGACCGTGGCATCGGTTCGCAGCAATTTCTCCGTCAGCGAAATGAGATCATCGAAGTCCACCAGGTTGCGGCTCTTGAGAATCGCCTGATAGGCATCGAACAGCTCCTGGTCACCGGCGGTCAGTTTCCGCTGTTCGAGACGGTACCGGCCGAACAGAATGAGCAGTTGGCCCTGCCGCTCGTCCCGAACCCTGAGCCTTCGCAGCACGCTGCGTTGATAGTCCTCATCCGCCACCCCGAATCCGCGGCGCAGGCCCGCTGCTTCTGCATGCTCGCGCAGCACGCCCAGACAGAGTGAATGGAGCGTCCCACCCACGACCTCATCGGCGCCGGCGGATCGGCTCCGATGCAAACGGGTCGCTATCTCCTCAGCGGCTTTGTTGGTGAACGTGACTGCGCAGATACGGGACGGAGACACCTGGTGCTCCGTCATGAGTCGGTGAATTCGAGCGATGAGGCAGTAGGTCTTCCCGGCGCCGGGGCCGGCCAACACCAGGACCGGGCCGAGCGCTGCTTCGATGGCCCGGCGCTGTTCGGGGGTGGGGTCGAAGTCGCCTGGAGGGCCCGGCGTCATGGCAGAGCCTTGGTCACAGCCCACGAGACGATGGTATCGGCCAGCTCCGCCATAACCTCTTCCTGGGTCCGGCCCGATCGCTTGAGCACCGCAAAGGAATGATCGCCGCCCTCGACGACATGAAGCGTCGCCCGCTCACCCAATCGGCCGCAAACCGTGCGCATGAGCGCGAGGTCGGCCAGCGCGTCGCGAGTTCCCTGCAGGAGCAGCATGGGTAGTTGAACAGCGTCGAGGTGTTCGGCTCGCTCGATTCCCGGGCGATTCGGCGCATGGAGGGGAAAGCCAAGAAACACCAGGCCGCGAACTCCCGCCAATTCTCCACGCGCCGCGGCCGAGGATGTCATCCGCCCGCCCAACGACTTGCCGCCGGCTAGGAGAGGAAGCCCCGGCGCGGCGTTCCGTGCTGCTGCTACTGCGGAGCGAACGGTCGTCTGGAGGACCGCCGGCGGATCCGGCCGGCGCCCACCGACCTCAGTGTAGGGAAATTGATAACGCAGGGTAGCAACACCGCGCTCTGAGAGCCCTGCCGCGACCGCCTCCATGAAACGATGCCGCATGCCCGCACCGGCCCCGTGCGCCAGGACGTAGAGGCAACACGCGTCCGGAGGCCGCATCAGCAACCCGGACACATGCCCGACCCTCTCGCCAACCTCGATGGACAGTGCCGTGGTGTCGATGTTGCTCATGGGTTCGCCTAGGCCCGGGCCGCGAGGCGCTCCAGCACACGACCGAGATCGGGAACGAGATTAATCACATCGCGCAGAGGATCGACTTTGAGCTTGTTCATGCGCTCCGGCACGGTGCGAATGGTGAAGGAGCGGATATCGAGCTTCTTGGTCACTTCCCGCCACTCGAGTGGAGTCGAAACCGGAGCTCCGAGCAAGGGTCGCACGCTGAAGGGCGAGGCGATGAGCTGCCCTGCGATGTTCTGGAGATAGTCCAGGTATACTTTCCCACCCCGACGCGCAACATGGCGCGTAATGGTCGCGATCTCCGGCAACTCCGAGACGACCACGCGAGCCAGCAGCTCACCCAGCGAGCGCGACTGCTCGTAACTCACCTGGCGGCCGAGCGGCAGCATGACATGCAGCCCGGACGAACCGCTGGTCTTCACGAAGTGGGGCAGCTCGATCTCCTCGCAGAGCGCCCGCAGCGACCTGGCGACTTCCACGACATGCTCGAACGGGGCCGCCTTGGGGTCCAGATCCAGCACGCACCAGTCGGGCCGGTCGAGCGTTTGCGCCCGGCTGGCCCACACGTGGAGCGGGATGGAGCCCAGGTTGGCCAGATAGAGCAGCGATTCGAGGTCATCGCAAATGAAGTAATCGATCTCACGCTGGGTGTCCTCGCTCCAGATGCGCTGGGTGCGAAGCCAGCCTGGGACGAAGACCGGCGCATCCTTTTGGTAGAACCATTTGCCGTCGATCCCGTCGGGATAACGCGTGAGGACGACGGGACGATCCTTCAGATAAGGAAGAAGCCAGGGCGATACGGCCCGGTAATACTCGATCAGATCGCCTTTGGTGTAACGCTCGGCAGGCCAGAAAACCTTCTTGAGGTTGGAGAAGACCACGTCGTGCGGCGCGGGACCCTCGTCCTCCGACTCGGGTGCGAGCGGGCGAGGCCGGGAGCGCACGGAAGCCGGCGGCTCAGGCATCTCATCGCTGTTCCCGTCTTCGTCGACCTGCTTCTGTCCGTTCTCCTCGGGTCCCGGCCGTGGCTTGCCTAGCACCTCGGCAGGACGCTTGTCGTCCCGAAAGCGGAGGAAAACCGGCTGGCGGAGGAGGCCCTCGTCGGTCCACTCCGTGTACTCCACCTCGCACACGATCCGCGGCTCGACCCAGGTCGTGCTGCGGTCTTTCGGCAGCGGCCCTTCGCAGGGCGGAGTCGGCCGACGGATAGCCTCGAGATCCGCATGGACCCGGGCCAGCTCCTTCCCGGTGAACCCACTTCCCGCCCGCCCGCTGTAGATCAGCTTCCCGTCGACGTACTGTGCCAGATGCAGCGCACCGAATCCCTCCCGCGCTCCTTTCGGGGCAGTGAAGCCAACCACGATGAAGTCGTCCGTTTTCCGGGTCCGGACCTTGACCCATGCCGGCGACCGGCCGCCTCGATATGGCGAGTCCGCCTTCTTGCCGATGATCCCCTCGAGCCCGAGCCCACGCACCTGCTCGTACAGAGTGATGCCGTCGCGCTCGAAGTGATCGAGATAGCGGAGCACGCCGGTCGCGGGGAGGATCCTCTGGAGCACGGACTTTCGGTCGAGCAGCTGCAGCGGCCGGAGATCGAGATCCTCGAAGCCGAGGAGGTCGAATCCGTAGAATGTCGCGGGGCTTGTAACCGCCGCGCGGCGAACGTCCAGTGAGCGGCGCAGCCGGGCCCGGCCCTGCAATCGCTGGAAGCTGGGACGCCCGTCGTCATCCAGCGTGACGATCTCGCCATCGAGGAGCAATCGCTCGAAGGGCAAGGCTGCCACCGCCCGGACGACATCAGGGAAGCTGGGAGCGAGGTCGTTGCCGTTGCGGGAAAGCAGGCGGACGATGCCACCCTCTTTTGCCGCCAGGATTCGATAGCCATCGAGCTTGAGCTCGAAGACCCAGCCCGGGCGCGAAAAGGGCTCGTCGGCCGTCTCTGCGAGCATGAGTTGCGCGGCATCGGGCTTCACCGGCTTGGCCGGAGCCTCCAACCTCTCCAACACCCGGCGGATCTCGCTCTCCGGCGTCCGCCCTTGCTCCAGGTCCTCAACCGTCAAGCCCGAGAGCACCGACTCTTCCGGAAATTCGGTGCCCGGACTTTTTGCGTAACCGTCGCGCTCCTTGATCAGTAGCCATTCCTTATCGGTCTTCTTCAGTTTCACCAGGGTCCACATCCCCTTCAGCTTGAAGCCGCGCAGCTCGAACAGGAGCTTCCCTTTCTCCAGGCCCTGGAGCGGGTCCTCCTGTGGAATCCACTGGCCGCGATCCCACACGATGACCGCCCCGGCCCCGTAGTTGCCTTCCGGGATCAGCCCTTCGAAGTCGCCGTATTCGATCGGATGGTCCTCCACGTGAACCGCGAGCCGCTTGTCGCCCGGATCGTACGATGGCCCCTTGGGAACCGCCCAGGACCGAAGTACACCCTCCATTTCGAGCCGGAGGTCGTAATGGAGCCTGCGGGCCGCATGCTTGTGAACCACAAAGAGGCGGCTTGCCTCGGGTTCCGGTACGACGGTGCCGGCCGGCTCGGGAGTCCGGCCCAGGGAGCGTTTCGCCCGGTAGGCCGATAGCGGGTCGGGGTGCGGGGAAGGCATGGCGTAATTAAAGGCGTGAATAGTGAACGGCGTAAGGAAAGGCGTGAACGGTGAACAGTGAACGGTGAACCGGCCGCCCGGCACCACCCCCCTGTGATCGCAGACCCGTTTACCGTTCACCGTTTACCGTTCACGCTTTTTCTACAACGACTTAGGCGATTCAACCCTGCGTTGCCCCGTCTTGCGCCCGCTTCCAAAACCTCCTATCGTCTCCGTCCTATGCCAGCGCGCTCAATCGCCTCCGCCACGATCTCGTTCGGACTGGTCTCCGTGCCGGTCGGCCTCTACTCGTCCAGTGAGAGCTCCGCGAACGTCAGCTTCAACATGATTCACAAGAAGTGCGGCACGCGGCTCAAACAGCAGTACATCTGTCCCAAGGACAATGAGGTCGTCGAGCGGGACGACATTGCCAAAGGTTACGAGTTCGCCAAGGGTCAGTACGTTCTGTTCTCGCCTGAAGAGCTCAAGGCGCTGGACGAGAAGGCCACCAATACCATCGATATCGCCGAGTTCGTGCCTCTGTCCAAGGTAGACCGGATCTATCTCGACCGGACCTATTACCTCGGGCCGGACAAAGGCGGCGAGCGGGCGTACAAGCTCCTGACCGAGGCGCTCGAGAAGACCGGCCGCGCGGCCATCGGGCAGTATTCCGCGCGGGGCAAACAGTATCTGGTCCTGGTGCGGCCGATGAACGGCGTGCTTGCCATGGAGCAGCTGCACTATGCGGACGAGCTTCGGAGTGCGGCGGACGTTCCGGTCCCCGAGGTGAAGCTCAAGCCTACCGAACTGACGCTGGCGGAGCAGTTGATCGAGCAGTCGGCCACGGACGAATTCAAGCCTCAACAGTACCACGACCAGGTGCGTGATCGCGTGCTCGAAGCCATTCAGCGGAAGGTGGAGGGCGAGGAGATTACAGCAGAGCCCCAGGAAGCCCCGCAGGCCAAGATCATCGACCTCATGGAGGCCCTGAAGGCGAGTATCGCGAAAAAGGGAGAAACTTCGGCCGAGGGAAAGGCCGATCGTGCCGCCTCGACGGCCAAAGCCGCCAAGCCGACACGGAAGCGCGCCCGCAAGGCGTCGTAGGGACGGGCTGGTGGTCCTAGTATCGAGCCCGCACCGCGCCAGCAGTGCGGGCTAGTCGTTTGAATCGCGTGTCAATCAGCGGCGCTCGCGCATCCCCACGTCAATCATGAATCCATTGCATCTCTGGCTTACCCTTCTGCTCGTGGCCGTCCAGTCACCCGCGCCCGCCGACACGATCCCGGGCTATCTCAGGTTCGGTTTCGCCTTGCTGCGACAGCGTCTCGAGGTAACCCCGAACGAGAACATCTCCATTTCCCCCGTCAGCGCCGGATTCGCTCTGAGTGCTACAGCCCTCGGCGCGCGGTCCCGGACTCAGGAGCAGATGCTGAACGTACTCGGCTTCGAGGGCAGCACGCCTGATGATGCCGGGCGGGTCAACCAGGCGTGGATCGCCGCGTTGCGTAATCCACCTGAGGTCGAGCTCGAGATCGCCAATGCCGTCTGGGTGGACCGGGAGTTCGCGCTCGATTCGGGCTACGCACACCGCACCGCTCAGGTCTTTCAGGCAGAAGTGACATCGGCCGCGTTACGCACGCCCGACGGCGTGGCCGACGTCAACGCCTGGGTTGCCCGCCATACCCATGATCGTATCGAGAAGATCCTGGACGCGCCGCGCCTCAACACTGCGGCGTTCATCGCCAATGCGATCTATTTCAAGGGCAAATGGCTCAAGGAGTTTGCCAAGAACGCCACCCGCCCCAAGCCGTTCTATTCCTCGCCCGGTTCAGCCCACAACGTTCCCACCATGCATGCCAAGCTCTCCGCAGGCTATGCCGAGACGGGGAGGGTCGCGCTGGCTCGTGTACCCGATCGCGGCGGCGGATTAGAGATGGTGATCGTGCTGCCGGATTCGGGCGTGGAGGCCGTGAGCGTTGCGAGGGACCTGAAGGAGTCCGTCTGGCAGAGCTGGCTGGCGCAGACCAGATCCACCGAGCTCGAGCTTGCCCTGCCTCGTTTCAAGCTCGAGACGGCAATGAGCCTCAAACCCGACCTCGAAGCAATGGGAATGACTGATGCGTTCGATCCGAGGTTGGCGGACCTTAGTGCTATGTTCGCGAGCGGCACACCCAGCACGTTCCTGTCGGAGGTGGTCCAGAAGACCTGGCTGGTGGTCGACGAAGAGGGGACCGAGGCCGCCGCGGTAACCGGAATCACGATGGAGGCAACCTCGGCGCTAGTCAGGCGGCCCCCGATTCCCTTCGTGGTAAACCGGCCGTTCATCTACGCTCTGCGCGATACCAAGACGGGGCTGGTGCTTTTCCTCGGCCTGGTCAGAGACCCATCGGCTGCCAGCCACAGCTGACGGCTGATCGCTCTCGGATAGCTGATAGCTGATAGCTCTTTACCCCCCCTTGATCCCTCCAGCTCTACATGGTGAACCACCTTACGGAGGTTCCCATGCGCCGCATTATTGCCCCGTCTCTCCTGCTGCTCGCCGCCTGTCGGCAGGACCAGCCCACCGAACCCGTTACCCAACCAGCGGTCCGCGCGACAGAGGTCGCAGCCGGGTCCTCGATTCAGGCCGCCATCGATGCGGCCGGCGCTGGCGACGTGATTCACATCCGCCCGGGTCTCTATCGCGAAGCGCTCCGCATCGACAAGCCGGGCATCAAGATCATCGGCCAGTCGACCGCAGCCGGCGGTGTCGTGCTGGAAAACCCCGCCAATGCCGACAACGGCATCGTCGTGACGACGAACGGAGACGGGTTTGCCCTGTCTGACATAACCGTGCGTGGGTTCGAGGAGAACGGCGTGCTGTTGGTCGGGGTTGACGGCTTTTCTCTTACCCGGGTCACCACCGAGAGAAACGGGGAGTACGGCCTTTTCCCGGTGCGATCCAGCCACGGCGTAATCAAGGACTGCTCTGCCAGCGGCCATACCGACACCGGGATTTACGTGGGGCAGTCGCAAGGCATCGAGGTGAGCAACAGCCTGGCATTCGACAACGTTATCGGCATCGAGATCGAGAACTCGTCCGACGTCCGCGTCTCAGGTAATCGAATGCGGGACAACACTGCGGGCATGCTCGCAGTTCTTCTGCCCGGTCTCAACGTCAAGACGAGCAGCAACGTCGTGCTGACTGGGAACGACGTTCGCGACAACAATCGCCCCAACGCCGGGGCGCCCGGTGAGCTCGAGTCGTTCGTGCCGGCGGGCTCGGGTATACTGGTGGTCGGTCCGGACGCAGTAACGGCGGATCACAACACTGTCACGGGAAACGGCTTCGTCGGCATCGGTGTGGCTAGCACCCTGGTTCTGGGTGCGCTGGCCGGGTTGCCGCCGGAAGCATTCGGGGATATCGAGCCGAATCCGGATGGCGGGCGAGTCATGTCGAATACCGTGCGCGGGAACGGTGGATCGCCGCCACCCATCCCGCTTCCAGGAGCCGAGTTGTTCTGGGACGGCTCGGGCACCGGGACCTGCTGGGACAAGAACGACTTCGGGTCCAGCGTGCCGAGTCCGCTGCCCGCGTGTAGATAGCGCGAAGCCGATCTACCCGGCGCCCTCGCATCCGGCGATGTTGGGGTGCAGGACGGAGGCTTGAATGCGGCTGTCTGTCGGGACCAGCGGGTATGCGTACAAAGAATGGAAGGGTGCGTTTTACCCACCGAAGCTTCCGGCGGATGAAATGTTGCGCTTTTACGCCGGGCGTCTGCCGGCGGTAGAGATAAACAACACGTTCTACCGCATGCCGACCGAGCGGGTGCTGTTGGACTGGACCACTCAGGTCCCGGAGGGGTTCCGCTTCGTGCTCAAGGCCCCGCAACGGATCACCCACTACGCCCGGCTCAAGCTCGAGGATGATTCACTGGAGTACTTCCTCCGCACCGCGAACGTGATGGGCGGGAAGCTGGGACCCACGCTGTTTCAGCTCCCGCCCAATTTCAAGAAGGACCTTTCGCGACTTCAGGAGTTCATCGCCAAGCTACCACGGACCTGGCGGGCCGCATTCGAATTCCGCCACGAAGGCTGGTTCACCGACGAGGTGTTCGACACCCTCCGAGGCCGCGACCTCGCCCTGGTGACGGTTGATGACGACGAGGGCGAGTCTCCCTTGGTCCCGACGGCATCCTGGGGCTACCTCCGTCTCCGGCGAACGAACTATGACCGGCCTGCACTCGCCGGATGGTCGGAGCGGATCAGGGCGCAGCCTTGGCAGGAGGGGTATGTCTTTCTGAAGCATGACGAAGAGGGGACCGCGGCGAACGGTCCCCGGTGGGCGGAAGAGCTGCTGCAGCTTGCCAGCACGTGACGACCGCTTCCGCCGAGCGGCCTCGAATTCTCAGGTCTCCTGCGTCTCCGATGGCGATATCGATAGCATGAAGTCGTCGGGCGAGGGCACCGGAATCTCGAAATCCATCGCGCCCCAAGAGTCCAGCTTCTCGCTCGGCTCCATGCTATGGCGGCCGCCCCGTTTCCACCCATCGTGCTCAGTGCGCAGCGCGGGGGCGGTCCAGGTCAACGAGGTCCGCTGCTTCTTGCGCATGATGTCGAGCTTAGCCTTCTCGCCGGGCGCATAGGAGCCAAGGATCCTGAGCGCGTGCTCGACGGACTGCGGCTTGCGTCCGTCGATCGAGAGAATGACGTCGCCCGCCTTGAGAGGCGAAGCCGAGTCGGCCGGGGGTCGGATCACCAGCATCCCTTCACTGGTGCCGAAGTACTCACCCAGATCCTTACTGAGCTGAACCAGGGCGAGCCCGCTGCGACCGTGGGATCGGAAGTACATCATGTCGGGGCCGACACCCATTCCGAAGTGCGGGCCGCCCATCCGGTCGAACATCATCGCGAATCGTGGGCGCATCCGGTCAGCTACGAGGCTCGCGGTCCGGGTTTCGCTGCCCCGGCGGTATTGGAGCTTGACGGTATCACCCGGCTGCAAACGACGGGCAAGGTCGACGAGTTTTTGGCTCTCGTTCAGGGCGGTCCCGTTGAACCGCAGGATCACATCGCCCCGCTCGATGCCGGCCTTTTCCGCCGGCCCATCCGGCACGACGCCCCGCACCCGGGCGCCGCCACTATCGGCCCCTTCATCCAGGAAGATTCCCAGCCGACCGCGGTCCGAGGGGCCGCTGTGCTGGGCCGCAAGTGGAGCCAACGGAAAGGCGAGACACGTAAACGCCACGCCAAGCAGTGAAATGCGCATTGGGTTCTCCGGTCCGGGGTGCTGGTTTCCTATGGATGCCGGGACCGGGAGCAGCGTCGCGGCCTTCTACTTCCCCTCGACGTCCAGGTACTTGGCCTTGAGCGCGGCGATGAGGGGTCGCCAGTCAGGCGGGGCGCCGGTGGCATGCTCGACCAGCTGCTTGGGCCGGTACCGCTGGCCATGGCGGTGCACTCGGTCCCGGAGCCAGCCCAGCAACGTGACGAAGTCTCCTCGCGCAAACTGTGCGTCGAGATCGCCCAGGTCGGCACGCGCGGCGGCAAACAGTTGGGCCGCATAAAGGTTACCCAGCGTGTAGGTAGGGAAGTACCCGATCAAACCTTCGGCCCAATGCCCATCCTGGAGACAACCTTCGACCGGGCTGGACGGCACCACCCCCAGATAACGCTTGTATGCCGCATCCCAGGCTTCTGGAACGTCAGCCGTTGCCAGATCGCCCGCAATCAACGCTTGCTCGAGCTCGAATCGGATGAGGATGTGCAGGTTGTAGGTCACTTCGTCGGCACGCACGCGAACACACGATGGTTCGACCCGATTGATCCCGGCTAGAAACGTGTCGAGCTTGAGATCGTGCATCGCGTCATGGAATACGGCGCGAGCCCTCGGGTAAAAGTGCTGCCAGAAGCTCCGGCTCCGGCCGACCAGATTCTCCCAGAGCCGGGACTGCGACTCGTGAATACCCAGCGACGCCGCCTCGCCCATAGGCGTTCCGTAGTGCTCCGACTCGAGGCCTTGCTCGTACAGAGCGTGGCCGGTCTCGTGAAGTACTGCGAAGAACCCGCCGGCAAAGTCGCGACTCGAGAACCTCGCCGTGATGCGGCAGTCTCCAGGTCCGAGGCCGGTGCAGAATGGGTGGAGCGAGGTGTCCAATCTGCCGCGCTCGAGATCGAAGCCCACCGCCGCCGCGACGGCCTCACCAAACAGGCGCTGGCGGTCCACCGCGAATTCGCGTCGCTGGCTCAGGCTGCGGGCTCTCGGCTTGCGGCCGGCCGTAATGGTCTCGACCAGGGGCAGCAATTCTCGCTTGAGTTCTTCGAACAGGCTGGCAGTCTCAGCCGCGGTCATTCCCGGCTCGTAGTCATCGAGCAAGGCGTCGTAGGCGGTTTCGGGATATCCCACGGCTTCGGCTTCTTCACGCGCGAGCTTCAAGATTCGCTCGAGCCAGGGCCGGAATGCGTTGTAGTCGCTCGCCTCGCGCGCGCCGGCCCAGGCCTGCTGCGCCAGCGCCGTCACCCGGGCCAACTCTGCGACCAGCTTGCGCGGCAGCTTGCGCTCCCGATCGTAGCCCCGCCGGATCTCCCGGGCGTTCACCGCCGCGGCCGACTCGACTTCGCTCACCAGACTGGAACCCTCGACCACGTCGAGCAGCTCGCCCAGGCGAGGATCGGTGCTGCGATCGTGCAGCAGGCCGGCCAGCAGCGCGAGCTGCTCGCTGCGATGGGCGACCCCACCACGAGGCAGGCAGGTCTCCTCGTCCCATTCGAGCAGATCGACGCAGGAAGAGAGGAGAGCTTCCTCGCGGGCGAGACGGATCAGCTCGTCGTAAGCCGCTTGTGGCTGCATTTGCGCATTGGACAAATCGGCGAAAAGATACTCATCCCGATGGAGGCCGAGAAACCCGTGTCACAGGAAGAGCAACCGCAAGTCGATCTCTCTCCCGCCGAGGCGGCAGGGCTCGCCGGGATGCGCTTGGCGGCGCACGTCCGGCAGGCCCTCTATCGCATTCCCACGATTCGACTCGCCGAAGCGCACCGGCACATGCAGCGGAAGGCGGCTGAACGCAGGGTCGCGTATTTCCGTGAGGGGGAGATGGATACTATCAGGATTCTCCCCTGCCCTATCGCGGTGTTGCCGGATGAAGTGGAGTATCTCCGATTCGTCTGTCGCACCCTCCAGGGAGCGCTGGCGCGGCTGCCCGATCTCTACCTGTCAGACCCAGGCGTCCACGAAGTACTGCGGCTGTATCCGGAAGAAGAGGAGTGGCTGCGGGCTTGCTGGGGCGCGCCGCAGGCGCAGCGTAACCCGATGTTCTCCCGGCTCGACGCCATGATCGACTACCCCAACCCGATGTGGAAGGAGACCCTCTGGTTCGTAGAGCCGAACCTGACCGGCATCGGCGGCGTGTACCTGATCCCCACGATCGAGGAGATCGTAAGTGAGGAAATCGTCCCTCTGCTGAGGGAGCAGGACGCCGGGCTCGACCTTCGGCGACTCTCCGACGCGCGCGAGCTTCTCTTCAGCGAGATCTCGCAGCAGCTCAGCGCTACCGGACGGCGAGGCCGCTGCGTGTGCTTTGTCGAGCCCAAGTACGAAGGCGAGGGAATCGACGAGCAGCGGTCCCTGGTGGAGTACTTTCGGGCCCGCCACGGTTGGGACACCGTTCACGCCGATCCAGCCGAGCTCCGGCTGGAGAACGGAGAGGTTCGCTACGAGGACCACGTGGTGGACCTGGTGTATCGGGACTACAGCGTCCTCGACCTGGTGGATCTCGGATCCCAGGGTGTGGACGTCGAGCCGATGCGCCGGCTGTTTCGCGAGAATCGGGTGGTCTCCTCGATTGGCGCCGAGCTGGACCAGAAAAGCTGCTGGGAAGTCTTTACCGATGCTGCCCTGGCCGAGCGGCATTTCACCGCCGAGGAACGAGGTGTCTTTCGGCGCCACATACTCTGGACTCGTCTACTCGGCGACCGATGGACCCAGCTTCCCGGCGGCGAAGAAGGCGACCTGCTCGATTTCACCAGGCGAGAGCGCGAGACGTTGGTCCTCAAGCCGAACCGCGGCTACGGCGGTGACGGCGTCACCATCGGACACACCCTGTCCCAGTCCGACTGGGAACGCGCCATCGATACGGCCTTGAGCGACGAAGAGCGCTGGGTGGTCCAACGGCTCGCGGCGATACCCGTAGTCGAATTCCCCACTCTCGATGAGTCAGGCTCTCTGCAGCCTGAGCCGTTCTACACGGTGATGGGGTTTGCGCCCGGGGCCAATGGAGTAGCCATACTCGCGCGCGCATCGCAGCGGCAGGTTGTGAATGTAGCTCAACGAGGCGGGATGTGTGCCGTGCTGGAAGCTGCGGCAACCGTAGTCTGAGCCGTGGCGGCGTGAGGAGAGTGGCCGGAGCGGGCGGATGAGTGAGCCGATCCGGGTCAGCTATCTGGTCGATTGCGACGCCGATCGGATCAGGGCTCGTGCCGAGGCGCTCCTCCTGGAACAGACGGTCGAGTTACCCCGAAAGGCGGTGCGCGACCCGGCCGTCGCTCAGTATATCATCGGCCAGGTGGAGCACATCGAGCCGATCGGCGAGCGTCGCTTTCGAGTAATCATTGCGCAACCGCTCGCTGCCGCGGCCGGCGATCCGGCCCAACTCCTCAACCTCCTGTTCGGTAATTCGTCGCTGCAGCCCGACCTCGTGCTCGAACAGGTGGCACTACCCGATGAGACGCTGAGCTTCCTGTCCGGGCCTCGATACGGACTTGCGGGTCTGCGGACGCTGAGCGGGGTCACCGATCGGCCGCTCCTCGCGACGGCGCTCAAGCCCATGGGGCTAACTCCCGAGGCGCTCGGCCAACTGGCCCGCCAGTTTGCGCTGGGCGGCCTCGACGTCGTAAAAGATGATCACGGGTTGGCGGACCATGCAGTCTGTCCGTTCGAGCGGCGGGTCGAGGCGTGCCTCAGTGCGGTAAGCGCGGTCTACCAGGACACCGGTCATCGAACGCTCTATGTGCCCAACCTGATCGGAACGCCGGAGCGGGTTCGCGATCAGCTGCGCTTCGCGCGATCCGCCGGCGCCCCGGCCGTAATGCTGTCACCCATGCTGCTCGGCCTCCCGTCCCTTGCAGAGCTGGTCGGGCACGCCGAGCTGCCCGTCATCGCTCATCCCGCATTTGCCGGGGTTCTCAGGGCCACGGAACCCGCGCTCCTTGGCACGCTGTTTCGGTGGTATGGTGCGGACGGCGTCATCTTTCCCCATGTCGGCGGTCGGTTCAGTTACTCCCTGGAGACCTGCGGCGCGCTCGCCCGGACGCTTCGAGCCCCGCACCGCGGAATGAAACCGGCTTTGCCGATTCCCGCAGGTGGCATTCATCTCGACCGCGTAGCCGACCTGATCGCGTTCTACGGAACGGATTGCATGTTGCTGATCGGCGGCAGTCTGTATGAAGCGGGCGACCGTCTGATCGAGACCACCCGCGCCCTGGTCGAGCGCGTGGCGACAGTAGCCCAGCAGGAGGAGACCAAATGAGTGGACCGGAAGAGCGAACTCATGTCTCGGAATCGGCCCCGTTCCGCTGGGAGGGGATTCCGGTGTTGGCATATAAGGAGGAGGGCAGTCACTTCCGGGACATCAGCCGTCAGGTCCTGTTCGAGGACGAAAGTCTGGGAGCGGAGCTGCGCTACTTCGAGATTGCACCCGGTGGATGGTCATCGCTGGAGCGTCATCACCATATGCACGCGGTGATGATTGTGAGAGGTGAGGGCCGCGCGCTGGTTGGCGACCGAATCGTCGATCTAAAGCCGCACGACCTGGTCCGGGTGCCGCCACTCACCTGGCATCAATTCCGGGCGGGACCGAACGACAGCCTGGGCTTTCTCTGCCTCGTGGCGTGCAATCGAGACCGACCCGAGCGCCCGGACGAAGAGGCGGTGAAGGGGTTGCGGGCAAACCGGGAGGTCGGGGAGTTCGTGAGGATGGGATAAACGGAGAAAGGGGAACGGGGAAAAGGGGAACGGTGAAGCAAACGGGGGCTCACTATGCGCGGAGCCCCCGTTCACCGTCCACTGTTCACGCTTTTTCCAATTACGCTGCCAGGTCCTTCAGCCGATCGCCGTGCTGCTCGCGCAGCTGCTTGAGTGCACGGTCCCGCAGCTGCCGGATCCGCTCGCGCGTGACCCCCATCATCCGGCCGATCTCTTCCAGCGTCCGCGCGCGACCATCATCGAGCCCGAAGTAGAGCCGGATGACCTTGGCATCCCTCGGAGGAAGAGATGCGAGCGCCGTCTCGAGATCGCTGGTACGGCTCTTCGCCAGCGTCGCTGCATCGGTTCCTTCATCCGA
>Ga0075418_10002796_pt1 | contig 19992 bp, 13 predicted proteins | sample SoiMetdeltSBSDD2_FD_81776 | JGI IMG/M metagenome (GOLD analysis project Ga0075418, IMG submission 81776) | Bulk soil microbial communities from a Populus tree surrounding site in Tennessee, USA - Soil MetaG P. deltoides SBSDD2 | ecosystem: Environmental > Terrestrial > Soil > Tree plantation...
GCTGCGAGCTGAAAGGGATTATCCTCGATCCATTGCACCACGGTGTCTTTCAGTAGTTGCCAAATCGACTTTCGTTTCATAGCCGACCTAACGCTCCGATCCGCCTAATTGGCTCGCAATATTCTCGAGCTCAAGATCGAGCGAAGGCGATATATTCGCTTTCAGCACTCGTTGCATCAGTATCAGCGCCTCGCGGCAACGCTCGTCAGTTTCGCAAGCAATGCAATCGGCCGGAACGAAAATACGGAAGTCTCGCATATAGGCATCATTGGCGCTAAACAGCACGCAGATGTCGCCCGCGATTCCGGTCAAGATCAAACTCTTGGCGCCTAGATAATCCAGAAGAATTTCTAAACTGGTCTGAAAAAACGTCGAATGTTTCGGTTTGAGAACGAAATAGTCATCTTCCTCGGGCCGGAGCTGGGCGACGACGGGTCGCGCGCGCACACTGGTATGCAAACAGCGTTGCACGAGCTTGGGAAAGTCCGAACGCCAGCGACCGAAGTTATCATTGGCATAGATCGCCGGAATGCCGTGCGCCTTGGCGCGTCGTTGCAGCGCCGCCAAGGCATGAGCCATCGGCATTGCGCGCGTCAGCAGATTTTCGCCACCGTCGAATTCGAGATCGTTGATCACATCGATCAACACCAAAGCCAGGTCCGCCTGATCGGGAGCATGATGCAAACGATCAAAAGAGCGTGCGGTTCGTTTCATCTATTGTCCTTCAGAGGTCGACGAGATTCCACATTTCAAGCAAAGCAAATTTCGATCCTCGAAAAATACGACACCGCCAAACCAACATAGATGGTTCTACTCGAAACGAGCTGATTTGCTCCCATGGAGAGCTTCGCTAGGTTTTTGGCGTTCTTACGCGATCAGCGAACAGCGTATCTAAATGCAGAGGGGAAAAGCAACAAAACTGTCCAACAGCCTGCGGCGCCGGAGTGTGCGAGCCATCCCTGCTTTTTGTATGGAAATCTCCTGCAATTCGCAGAACGCTGAAGGTTTCATGGCGCCGTCTCAAATTTGCAACACCGGTCAACCCGGGAAAGCGGCGAATCTATCTCGGATCGCTTTTTATCGGAACAGCGGCTCTCGCCCATTGTTCGCCGCCACAATTGGGTTAGATTAAATTTTACTCATGAGGCGGCAATCCAAAACGGCAAAGAGGAAAATCCGTTCAGCAAAACGAACCAAAGCGCGGCCGGACATTCCGCTGCAGATCCGATCCGATCAGGAGAGCGAGGATTTCACCGCCGGCGATCAAATCGTGCGTTTGACCAACCTGAGCAAAGTCTTCTGGCCCGACCTCGGTATCACCAAGCGCGATCTGCTCCAGTTTTATATCGATCTTGCGCCCGTGATTCTGCCGCACCTCTCGGCCCGGGCCATGGTCATGAAACGTTATCCAAACGGCATCACCGGCGATTTCTTTTTCATGAAGCGCGCGCCGGTACCACGCCCGGACTGGATTGATACCTGCGCCATCGAGCACGCTTCGGAAAGCGTGATTGATTTTCCCGTGATCCGCGATGTCGCTTCACTTATCTGGGTCGTCAACCTGGGCTGTATCGATCTCAATCCCTGGTATGCCCGTTGCGACGACGTCGATCGCCCCGACTATTTGCATTTCGACTTGGATCCGGTGAAAGGGGCGAATTGGGGACAAATGCTGGAGGCCGCCGCGGTAGTTCACGATGCTCTGACTCAGCTAAAACTGCCGGCGTTTATCAAGACCACCGGTTCGCGCGGCTTTCATATTTACGTGCCGATCGTCCGCGGACCGACACAAAAACAAGTCTGGATCTTCGCTAAACAGTTTGCCTTGAGCTTAGCCTCGCTCCGACCCGATCTGCTCACCGCCGAATATCGAATCGCCAACCGGCCGCGCCGGCGTGTTCTGGTGGACTATAATCAAAACGCCTGGGGCCGCACGCTGGCGTCGATCTACTCGGTGCGGCCGCAACCGAAAGCCACAGTGTCGACGCCGATCACATGGGACGAGCTTGAACGCGGCATCCGCATCGACGACTTTCGTATGGACAATGTGCGCCAGCGGGTCAAGAAGCTCGGCGATCTTTGGGCGCCTTTGCTGGCACAAAAGGGTCGCGCCAACCTCGAATTTTTTTATGGCGCTGCCGATTAGCGCCCTATCCGTCGATGGAGCCTCTCTCCATCGATAAAATCCCCCCGAGAACCTCTGGCGCTAGGAACTCCCATGGGATGGGTTGAGCTGCTTGCGTTCAAGGAGCGCAAAGACATCGAACTGCAATCGAAGAAAGGCGAATCGCTGAGCCGCTACTTCCCGGAACTGATTGCAGCCTTAGGCCGGCTTAAGTCAAAAAATGTTTAGTGGACGGCGAAATCGTCATTCGCTCAGGCTGCACATTTTCTTTCGACGATCTCTTGCAAAAACTTCACCCCGCGGAAAGCCGAATCGAGAAACTCTCGAACACAGATCCTGCGCAAGGGGGTTGGTTCTGATTTGCTGGTAACGACCGGTAGCCGAGCACTGGTCAAGCTTACCTTTATGAGCGCCGGGTGCGCCTGGAAGACTTCTTCGTGAAAAATCTCGCCATGATCCGATCTTGCAGCTCTCACCGTCAAGCGAGCGGCCATCCCCGATCAATCGGACAACCGCGACGGCATTGTGAAGATCAAAAACCTGCACAGCACCGATTGAATTTATCTGCATCGAGATCCCATCGATCCTTTCAAGACGCGTCTGTGCAACTTTTCTCCTTGCCCGCTTCGAGCGCTTTATCACCGCACCCATTGTTCAGCAGCGAAGATAAGTTAAACTATTGAGAGATGTTGTCGCGCAATGAACAAAATCTGCTACTTGATCGCGATCTGGCGTGGCTCGAATTCAATCAACGCGTGCTAAAAGAGGCCGAAGATCCGACGGTGCCGCTCCTCGAACGGGTCAAGTTTCTCGCCATTTTCAGTTCCAATCTTGATGAATTTTTTATGGTCCGGGTGGCCGGCTTGAAGCGCCGGCTTTACAACAAGCAACAGGGCCCGGCCCCGGAGGACTCCGGCGTCGCCTCAGCCCTGAGTGCGATTTCTCGAAGAGTTCATGAGCTGACCGAAGAGCAGCATATCTGCTTCCTCAACACCATATTGCCGCAGCTTACGGCAGAAGGCATTCAGCTTGTGCGTCCTGAAGAGATGACCAAGGCGCAGGAACAGTGCCTGGAAGGGTTCTTCCACAAGACGCTTTATCCAATCGTAACCCCGTTAGCCATCGATCCGGGTCATCCGTTTCCATACCTGACCAATCGTTCGCTTTCGCTGATCGTTTCGCTGCGCTCGAAAGCGGCTTCGCCGTTGCCTTATACCGAGCTCTCCATCGTCAATATCCCGGCGCAGGTGGTACCGCGTTTCGTTCAGCTTCCGGCACAGGAAGGCCAGTACGCGTTTATGCTGCTCGAGCATGTGCTGCGCCATTATTTGCCGCGCCTTTACCATGGCTTCGAAATCCTCTCCGCCCACGCCATTCGTGTCACGCGCGACGCTGAATTCGGGCTCGTGCGCCGGCGTGATGAAGATTTGTTGATGTCTATCGAACAAGGGATCCGCGAACGGCGCATGGGCGACGCGGTGCGTTTACAATATGATCCGGATCTGCCCAAAGAATTGCTCAATCAACTGGTCGAGGAGCTCGAGCTCAGCGGCGAAGATCTTTATCCGGGCAAGGGTTTGACCGCGTTTACGGACTTATTTCAGCTCTATGGCGCGCTGCCTATTCTCAGGTTGAAAGACCGGGTTCAAATCCCGCTTAGAGTCCCATCCCTCGAGCGCGGCCCGGATATCTGGAATACGATCCGCAACGGCGATCTCATGGTTTTTCATCCTTATCAATCCTTCGATGCCGTTACGCACTTCGTCGATGAGGCGGCAAAGGACCCCAAGGTCTTGGCGATTAAAATGACGCTCTATCGGGTCAGTCCCAATTCGCCGATCGCGCAGGCGCTGGCGCGCGCCGCCGAAGCGGGCAAAGAAGTGTCGGTCCTAGTCGAGCTACAGGCTCGCTTCGATGAAGAAGCCAACATCACGTGGGCCCGGGCGCTCGAAGAAGTGGGCGCTCACGTTGTCTACGGCTTGGTCGGCTACAAAACCCATTGCAAAGTTTGCCTGGTGGTGCGCCAGGAGACCGATGGCATCCGGCGCTATTGCCACCTTTCGACGGGCAATTACAATGTGCGCACCAGCGGGATTTATAGCGATCTCGGAATTTTTACTTGCCGAGAAAGCTTCGGCGAGGATTTGACCGAGCTGTTTAATTTTCTCACCGGCTATACCCGGCCGCAAAAATTGCATCACTTGGCGCTGGCGCCGATCGGCCTGCGCGAACATTTCATAGCTCTGATCCGACAAGAAACCGAGCAGGCCCGCGCCGGCGTTGCCGCTCGGATCATCGCTAAAGTGAACAGCCTCATCGACGGCGCCGTCATCGAAGAGCTCTATGCCGCCAGCCAGGACGGTGTCAAGATCGATCTGATCGTGCGCGGCATGTGCAGCCTTCGGCCCGGCATCAAAGGAGTCTCCGAAAACATTCGCGTCGTTTCGATCATCGATCGCTATCTCGAACACGCCCGCGTCTTTTATTTTCACAACGGCGGAAATCCGACTTTTTGGTTGGCATCGGCGGATTGGATGCCGCGTAATTTCATTCGCCGCATCGAAATCGCTTTTCCGGTCCTGGAACCTCAACTGCAAAAAAGATTGAAGGAGATCCTTGAGCTTCAACTCACCGACACTGTAAAGAGCTGGTGGATGAAGGCCGATGGCAGCTACAGGCGCAACTCGCAGGGAGAGTCCCCCGCGCGGTTTCAAGAGCACATTTATGAAATCCTACAAACCGAAGGACGACCGGGAACTTCGAAAAACATCGCGGCTATCGACGAGCAGGATTTTCGCGCGGTCGACTATTAGCCCGATCCCACTCGCTCAACAAAGGAGAACAGCACATCAAAATCACTCTCATCCATAATCCCGCGGCGGGCGACGGTTCGCGGCGTTCTGGTGATGATCTGGTTGAACTGCTTCGCGCCGCCGGGCACAAGGTCAATTATCAATCGTCCAAAGAAACAAAGTGGAAGAAGGCCCTGAAGAAACCCGGCGATATCGTGGTGGTAGCGGGCGGCGACGGAACGGTCGGTAAAGTCGGCCGGCGCATGATCGGCAGTCCCACGCCGATCGCGATCCTGCCGCTGGGAACCGCCAACAACATAGCGCGCACGCTCGGCGTCGCCGGCAAACCGCTACGAGATCTAGTCCACAGCTGGAAGGACGCCCGCTGCGTCAACTGCGATGCCGGGATCGCCAAGGGCCCCTGGGGCACGCAGAATTTCATCGAGGGTTTCGGCGCCGGTTTGTTTGCCGAGACCATGGTGCGTCTCGAGACCTCAAACGTCATCGAGTTGGTCGGCGGGGATGACCCTCCGACGGTGCTCCGCACCGTGCTCAAGATCCTAAGAACCCAACTCCAAAAACACACGGGGAGGCCCATGAAGATCCGGCTCGACGGCAAAAAAATGTCGGGCGACTACCTGATGCTCGAAGTTCAAAACATCCGCTACATCGGGCCGAATCTCGAACTGCACCCGGAGGCTGACATCAACGACGGATTCCTGGACGTCGTAATGGTCGGCGCCAAGGAACGAAACAAGCTGAAACCCTACTTGATGAAGACAAAGCCCAAGCGCGACAGTTTGACCGTGCGCCGCGCGCGCCATGTGCAGATTGAATGCGAATGCCCGTCGGTCCACATCGATGACCAGCACTGGCCGGACAAAAAGAAAAGCGAGGCAACGGAGTCCATTGCCGTTGACATCAAAGTCCATCCCGGCGCCCTGGTTTTTCTCGCTCCGCAGGAAGCAAAGCGGGCGGCGCGACGTCGAACTTAAGCTAAACTCCACCGGTTATTTTGATTTGATATGAGCAGGCCAGCACGCGAAGCGCCGATCCAGCGATCGCATGAAAGATTTTGCGACAAGAAAACTCGCGCGGCGGAAGGGATGAATGGCGGAGAGAGAGGGATTTGAACCCTCGGTACCCTTTTGGGGTACACACGCTTAGCAGGCGTGCGCCTTAGACCACTCGGCCATCTCTCCGTGCCGGTCTGATGAGTCGTGCTCCCCGAAATCGAATCGTCGAAGCCAAAAAACGCGAATAGAATTGCCGTCGATCAGGGATCGCTTGCGCGAGTGGAGTTAAATTAGCACACGACTTGGCGCTTTTCTACAATTACGGAGCGAAAGCGTCATGGCGTGACGGATGATGTCGCAATCGTGGCAAGACGCACCAAAAAACGGCCGGGGAGCAAGCACGTCGCCATGCTCGCTGCCCCGGCAGTGTGAAATTGAAATGTCTGGCTACCCTTCCCAAATCGGTTTCACGTAAGTATCGAGCCATTTCTTCGGATCTTCGAGAAACAACTGATCCGTGACCGGCAGCGGCTTTGCCCCTTTGCCGAAGGCCGCCTCGATCGAAGTCTTCGATTTGAAATCGTTCCGCGCAGATTCGCGGCCGATCGAATCGATGGTTTTCTGCCCCTCTTCAGAGATCAGCCATTCGGCAAATAGCTTCGACGCATTGGGATTCGGCGCCTTCACATAGATACCGGCTTGGCGCGGAAACAACACCGGCGGTACGGTCTTTACATATCCGACCGGCGTGCCTTTGTGCATTTCTTCCATGACATCGTGCAGTAGCGCCGGCATGCAGATCGCGTACTCGCCCGATATCACCAAACGGAACATCGCGCTCGTGCTTTTGTGTACCGGCACGTTCAACGCCTTCAGACCTTTAACAAAGTTGTTGTAGCGCGCATCGTCCTTCCATTGAGTTTTCAAGCCCGAGAGCATCGAGCTGAGCGGACCGGCGCGCATGGGATCATCGAGCGCGATCATGCCTTTATATTTTGGATTCGCGACCTCTTCCCAACTCTTGGGCAAATCCGCGGGCTTGATCTTTTTCGTGTTGTAAGCCAGCGCCTGAATCTGCAAACTCACGGTCGGCATCGTCGGATCGTGCAAATACAAGACATCCTTCTGTACCGTTTCATAACTTTGGATCGCACCCGCGGCGCGAATGACTGGCGGTGCGTTATCCGAAAGCACCACGTCCCAACTCGCTTGGCCCCCTTGGAATTCAGTCAAAGCGCGGGTGACGATCTCCGGGTTTCGGCCCTGCCAATAGGTGGCCTTGATACCGGGATACCGTTTCATGAATGCTTCGGTGATGATCCTAAGATGCTCCACATCCCATACCGAATAAACGACCAGATTCCCTTCCTGCTTCGCCTTGGGATAAAGCTCGGCACTCACTTTCTCGAAAGCCTTCGCCGCCGCCGCCGTGGCTGCGGCGCTGCTGTCCGCCTTGGTCACCTGCTTGGGAATGGCCTTCTGCGCCGCCGCTTTCGGATCTTTGACCGCGTCCTGCGACGTCGGCTTCTCGGCGGCCCACGCCACCCCGGCGAGCCAAAAGCTCGCAGATAATGCGGCCGCAATCATCGTCCTCGACTTCCTCTCCATAATTGCCTCCTCTTTTTTTGAAAACTCGATGCCGTTTCGATCACAGACTGAACTTCATCTTGAATGCGAACTTAGCCACAGAAACCGCAACAATCAAGATAATTAAATAGATGACCCCGCCGGCCGCAGCCTCGGCCCATTGGCCGACGCGAAAATACTCGAACAGGGTTACCGGACCGTATTCTTTTCCCGGCGACGTGAGCAGCACCGCGACGTCGACGTTGCGGATCGCCTCGATGAATATGTAAAACAGCGCTCCGCCCACCGATGGTTTGAGGATCGGCAAAGTGATCTTGAAGAATACATGGCGCCATCTCGCGCCGTGCACCCAGGCCGCTTCGTCCAGCTCTTTGTGAATGTTGACGATGGCCCCCGACGCGTTGCGAAACGCGTACGGGAAATAAGCGACAAACAATCCCAAACCTAAAGCCCAGAGGCTATTATATAGCGGCGTGCCGATAAAGATGATCAACAATCCAACGGACAGAACCAACGGCGGAAAGGCCAAGGGCAGCGTGCCGATGAACTCAAATACTTTAGTTCCCGCCGCTCTCGTTCGGTAGATCGTAAACGCCATGACAATCCCCGTGAGTACGGTGACGATGGCGATGGTGACCGACAAAATGAGTGAGTTATATAGGCCGGTCATGAAGCTTGGATGCCTAAGTACCGTATAATAGTTCGTCAGCACGGCGTTGAAGGGAAACCGCATGAAAGTATCGTAGTCAAAATAGGGAATCATCGACACGACGATCAAGACAATGAAAGGAATAACGATTCCGACTAGAAAATAGAGCAGCACCGCCGCGAACGTAAGATATTTCCACGGGCCGATGTCAATGACTTTGACCCGATAGCCTTTACCCGTGATCGTTGCATAGCGCTCCGAAAAGCGCGTCGCGCGAATGTAAAAATACAGAGTGATGATCGACATCACCACCAGCACGACGCTGTACGCCGTCGCGAGGCCGGTATTGAACTCCAGGGCCATGGAATCGTAAACCCGGCTGACGAACACTTTGATGTTGCCGGGCGTTCCTTGCAACACCGGCGTCTCGAAAGAGCGCAGCCCTCTCAAAAAATTCAGCACCAGGGCCGAAGTGAAGGCGGGAAGCGCTAGGGGAAAAGTGATTTTAAACATGGTCCTGACCGGCTTGCTGCCGGCGATGTAGGCGCTCTCTTCGAGGGATGGATCGAAGGACAGAAACACCGGAAGCAGAAATAAATAACCTAGCGGCACACAAGCGAGACCGAAGACCCAGATCATGCCGGCCATGCTAAAAGCGTTGAAGACCAGCGTGTCGATACCCAAAAACTGCTGTAGCATGCCGTTAAGTATGCCGGAGCGCGGCGCCAGCAGTAAAATCCAGGCGATGTTTTTCATGATCGGCGGCATCAGGATCGGATAGAGCGGCATCAATTCCACCAGGCCCTTGCCCGGCGTGTTGGTACGCGCCACGATCCACGCGAGGGAGGCGCCCAGGCCGGTGCCCAAGAGCGCCGCACCGCCCGCATAAATGACCGAGTTGGAGAGCATCGGCACGAGATCTCGATCGGTAAATACCCGCAAATAATTGGTGAGATTCAAACCGACGGTGAAACCCAACTTACCGGTGGTGAAGCTGCGCCACATCACGACCAAGACCGGTGTGATGATCGCCGCACCGGCGATAGCGCTGGCGACGAGCGGCACGAGCGTCCCCTGCCGCAACGCAATTTTGATCGACTTTATTGTAGCCGTAATTCCGTTCCTCTAGCTAATTTAGCGAGAAGTGCGCCGTCAATCCGTTTGGCAGATCAGTGGGTCACGATCACCGTGATCGCGGAGCGGTCGATCGATACGAAGGTTTTGCCATCGTCGCCGTTGATGCGGATCATCGGACAGAGTTTATGCGAGGTCACGATCAGCTCCTTGGCGCCGATCTGCACGCGGTGGTCGGTCAAACCGCCGCGGTATTCACGGCCGGTCATCATTCCTTCGAGGACGTTATCGACGCCTTCGGCAAATCTCTCGTGGCTGAGCTTGAGTTCCGTGGTGCGTATGACCACTTTACAGGCGTCGCCCACTACAGCCGGGGCTGCCGGCGATATCAGATCGGCGCCGTTGAAATCCGGCACGTTCACGAGACAACCGTCGCTGTCGCTGCGCACGACTCGGCCATCAAAAAGCATCGAGTGGCCGACGAAGCCGGCCACGAACGGATGAAGCGGACGATTATAGATCTCGTCCGGCGTGCCGTATTGAAGAATTTTTCCGCCGTCCATCACCACGACCGCGTCGGAGATCGTAAAAGCCTCGTCCTGATCGTGGGTAACGTAGAGCGCGCTGATGCCGACCTTTTTGATGAGCTTTTTGAGCTCCACGCGCATTTCTTCGCGCAGCTTTGCGTCGAGATTGCTGAGCGGTTCGTCGAGAAGAATGAGCCGCGGCTCGAGCGCTAGGCTGCGCGCCAGCGCGACGCGCTGCTGCTGGCCACCGCTCAATTGCGACGGGTAACGCTGGTCGCGGCCTTGTAGGCCGACGAGATCCAGCGCCGCCATCACTTTCCGTTTTATCTCATCGTCGGACTTTTTACGCAGCTTGAGACCAAAGGCGACGTTTTTGAAAACGGTCATGTGCGGCCAGAGCGCATAGTTTTGAAAAACAAAGCCGATCTCGCGCGAGTATGGCGGCACGAGAATTCCGTCCTCGATCGAAGTCTGCACTTTATCGGCGATAGAAATCGAGCCGGCATCGGGAACTTCGAGGCCGGCGATCGATCTTAACAAGGTGGTTTTGCCGCAGCCCGACGGGCCCAGAAAAGAAATAATGCCGTGGTCAAATTCAAAGCTGACATCATCCAAAGCTTTAACGTCTTTGAAAATCTTGGAAAGATGTTCGACTTTCAGTATTGGCATCGTCTCCATCCACGGCCGCTGGCGCAAAAAACAGGCCACGACCTAACCGGCTTAAATTGTAATTACTCTATTCGTAGAAACATCTCAAATCCCCGGGCAAACGGCAAAAAATCAATTAACCGTCGCTTCAGTTTTTCACCAACAGCAAGTGCGCCCCGGGGTCGCGTGTTATTTATTGGGCAACGCTGCCGACTATTTGGGTGGTGCGGTGTCAGTTCGGCGCTCTCGATTCGAGTCGTTCGTCATCGACTTGACTCCATCGAAAGATCTTACTGCATCAGCCATTCTATGCGGCGGGGAATGAGTGGCATCGCCTATTTGCTTTACCGAGGCTTTCAGGCGAGCGTCACTTTTTGCTGGTATTTTGCGATCTCTACTTTCCACTTGAGCCGCTCACGAATCGAATCCGCCAATGCCGCGGCAGCCGGCGGCTCACCGTGCACGATGTAAGTCATGCGCGGCGCCTGCTTGAACGTGCCGAGCCAGCGTAAGATCTCGCCCTGATCCGCGTGCGCGGAAAAACCGTCGATGACTTTGATCTGGGCGCGCACCGGCACGACCTCACCAAGGAGTTTGACTTCCTTGGCGCCGTCCTGGAGCAGTCTGCCACGGGTTCCTTCTGCTTGATAGCCCGCAAAAAGCACCGTCGTGTCCAGATTGGACAAGCGTTGTTTAAGGTGATGCAAAACGCGCCCGCCGGTCGCCATGCCGCTAGCCGAGATGATCACCATCGGTCCTTTAAATTGATTGATCGATTTCGATTGCTCCGGAGATTTGTGCACCACCATGTGCCGCGAGGTGATCGGACAACTCTCTTGGCTGCTCAATTGTTGCATCTCGAAGTCATGCTCTTCGGGGTGACGGCAGTAAATCTCCGTCGCTTCCAATCCCATCGGACTATCCACATGCACTGGTATCGCCGGGATTTCGCCTTCGTCCTCCATCTTGCGAATCGTGTAAATCAAGTCCTGCGTTCTGCCGACGGCGAAAGCCGGGATGAGAAGACAACCGCGCCGCGCGACGGTTTCTTTGATCAAGTTTCGCAGCTCCATCTCCGAGTCCTTCGCGTGCGTGCGATTGCCGTAGGTCGATTCGAGGAGTAGCCAATCGGCGTTTCTCGCCGGCTCAGGATCTTTCAGGATCGGCCGGTCATAACGACCGAGATCACCCGAATCCAGCAAAGTCCTTTTCTGACCGTTGATCTCAAAAGACAAACGTGCCGAGCCCGCACCGAGAATGTGGCCGACCCGGCCAAAATCCAAAGACACTCCTTTGATCACCTCGACAGATTGGCCCACGCGAAGCGAGCGCAAGAGGGTCAGCGACTGCTCGGCATCTTCGACCGTATAAAGTGGCAAGGCCGGCGAATGCTTCGAGTAGCCTTTTTGTCTGGCGTAGCGTGCCTCCTCTTCCTGCAGATGGGCGGCGTCGGGAAGCATGACGCCGAGAAGATCGCAGGTGCCCGGCGTCGCGAACACCGGCCCTTTGTATCCTTTGGACACGAGCCGCGGCAAATAGCCGGAATGGTCAATATGCGCATGAGTAAGAATGACCGCGCGCAAGCGCGCGAGATCGATCGGCACCGACGCCCAATTCTTTTGTCGAAGCTCTTTGAGACCTTGAAACAATCCACAATCGATCAACAGTTGCTCATCGCCATAAGAAAACAAATACTTCGAGCCCGTCACTCCGCCCGCAGCCCCGAGAAACTGCAATGAAGCACTCACGCCGTTAACCATCCATTTTGACCCTGAATTGACTCACTCATGTCTCAGCTCTATACCCGATATGCCTTAGAAGCCGATCGGTTCTCCATATCCATCTTCATCGGCAGCTTAGGCGGTAAACGCTGTGTCGGTTCAGCACTATACGATAATTGTCAAGTCGAATCGATCTCGCAGGGCGGTGGACGAGGCGATCGTCTCGTTTTTGGTTTCTACGATGAAATGTCGCACAAGCTAAATTATGGGTCACGATAGGATGAAGCGTTTAAGAATTCCATTAGTGAACGCCTGGTTATGGAACAAATCCAACAGATAACGACTGGCTTAAATAGAAAAAAGTGGATGGTTATCGGGGTGTAAGACGGCTGGGCAACTTTGATAAGATAATAGCGAGGTCAACAGCATTCACGTACCATCTACATCGCCTCCTGGCCCGCAAACACGCTTGGCCTCCGTTGTATTTCGGAAAAAACACCGATGTAAATGGTTCGTCGAATATCGGACAAATTGTCTAGAACCTCGGATGTCACTTTATTGCCCGTGGCAAAGCAGCGAGATCACCGACCACATCCCTCGCGCCAGCGCCGCGAAATAGCCTTTTTGTCTTTCGACCGTCATATTTTCTCTTGGGGATTTTTCGACAACGCCCTAAAATTAAAGGATGAGGTATAGGAAGCTTCCTGGCCGAATTCATCAGCAATGGCACAATCAACCTTCATGCCCTGAATGGCCCGAATCCGGATATATGGAGCATGCCAAACCTAAAGCAAAAGTTATTTGTCTGCACTGTGCGTCGCTCACCAAACTCGAAGCCAAGCCTCCCAGAGCCAAAAAAGCCGATAAACAATAATCGATCATTCCGCCTCGCGTTTTTTCCTAGATCACCCTGTGTTCCGGCGAAATGCTTTGAAACGGATCAGCACCTTGTCAGTATCACTAACCTTCTCCAATAACTAAACCTTGTATCGCAAGTCCTCTTAACAAGCCAAAATCTCCAGGTTCTTTTCAAATCAGCTACTCCAAGTAGATGTTCCAAATTTCGGATACTTTCTCACGCTCCCGACCCGCCATCTGGCGGAATCAGAAGTTGCTGTCCGATATATAGATAATGGGGATTTTTTAAGGTGTCCGCATTAGCCTGGTGAATCTTGGGCCACTTAGCGGAGAAGCCATAAAAACGTAACGCTAACTGACCGAGCGTATCGCCGGCTTCCACCGTATAGGTTTGCGGAAGATCAGCCGCGACAGGTGCGGTCGAGACACGACGCTTCACCGTCGCAGTTTTGTCTTTTACTACCGCAGAATCACCCGAAGAACGAGTGTCTATGCCACTCGCCACGACCGGTTGGGTTTTATACAGACGATCAATAAACCCCGAACTATCCAATTCTTTGACGAACGTGAGGTCCATAAACTCCTCGGGGCGGGCGCTCTTAGTCTTGGGGTTTCTTGCGGCTATCTCCCGCAGAATCACTTCAATTCCGCGCAGCGTAGGATAGGGTTTCTCGGGAGTGAGCTTAAGCCCTATATTCTTGTACACTTCCATCAGAAGGTCCGTTTCAGACGTTTTCAAATACTTTCCAAGAATTGCTAAGGACTCGGCACGCTGCGTCTTGTAATAATGAATCCCTTCTACATAGGCTTTCATGACGTTGCGGACCAGGTCAGGCCGGGACTTAATCAGTGCTTGAGTCGTGGCTAAACCTGTGTGCTGATACTCGAGTCCGAGCATTTGAAGATCGGCGAGGGCATGAAAGCCGAGAGCCTTGGCCTTGAGTGTTAACGGTATTGCCACCATCGCTCCTTGGATTTTGCCGGCCTCAAGAGCGGCGAAGCGGGCTGGCTGGCTTCCGATCTCTAGAATCGTCACATCCCGCTCGGGCATGAGTCCATATTTATTCAGAGCGTAGCGGGTAGCAAAATCCGACGAAGAGCCTAATCGGCTGACGGCTAATGTCTTTCCCCGGAGATGATCGGGTCGGCTGATGCTTTTCTCGACCATCAGCTGATAATCCATGGTATTGAGAAATCCCGCGATCATCACGATATCTGTTCCCTGTAGATGACTTTGGACCACCCCGGCTCCCGCCATCTGAGCGAATCCCACGTCTTTGGATATCAGGCTTTTGGCTGCAGTACTTCCACTCTCGATAAAAACGAGCTGTACATCCAGGCCATGTTTACGAAAAAAACCACGGTCCTGGGTGATCCACAACGGCGCCATGTGCCCCGAAATAGAACTGTAGGCAATAGTGATCTTTTCCAATGGGGCATTTGACACTGTCTCCGCTGCATTGGCGGTACCACCGAAAAGAATCATGAGTGTAAAGACCAGATCCCCCAACCCAATAGATTTCTGTTTGATGTACATGATTTTTCCCTCAAAATCGTTTTCTAGGTTGATTCGTGGCCTAGACGCGCCATGGCGGCTCTAAGGCTGGCACGCATCCGTTCCAGAGAGCGGGCCAAGTCGCCAATCTCGTCGCGAGATTTTGGGTATTCCTCAGATGTTTGCAGATCACCCTTCGTGATCCTTTCCGCAACTTCTGTCAGGCGACTGATCGGCCGAACAATCCAATGGGCCATGAGAAACGAGAGCACCGCTCCCAGAATAGGTACTATCGCAATTATTCCCATAAGAGGGAGAAGAGCGCTTTGAATTTCTTGCTCCATGGCATCTCCCCAAAATCCGACATGCACAGTACCGACCTGTCCATCGAGAACGGGGACACTGGTTTCGTATATTGGCTTTTCCTGCAATGATAATTCGCGCTGGTTTGCTACGCGCTGTCTGCCGACAGGAAGTCCTTGATGAAGTTCTGGCGGAAATGTTCCAAAAGTGTGGGCAACGATCGCTCCTTCGCTATTCTGCACAAAAGCGTATGCCAGGCCATCGAGAAACGTATACTTTTGTAGCAGAGTGTTAAGCTCTAGAAGATTTCTCCCGACAATGTGGCCAGCCGAGGCTCCGCTCAAGTTCGTGGCTATAGTCACGGCTCGCTTCTCGAATTGCTCTCGAAGCGTCTTTTGGGTGAGGTGATATACCGCGGCAACCATAAGAGCACACAATATTAGCATTACGCCTGAAAAGAGCCCGGCAACCTTCCACCGAAGTCCAATTCGTTTTTGGGAACCACCCTCATTTCCTTGCCTAACTAATTCGAGCAACTCTGCAAGATTTTTTTTTCGAGGCCGCGTATCCCTCGCTTCGCGGAAAGGAGCAATTTGATCATCCAATAAAAACGGTCCCGTGGCTGCGACAGTTTCGGTCGCTCCATTTGCGGGGTTATCAGACACTGCCGTAGAAACTGACGGCGCTTTAGCTTCAACGGTGGAGGAGGTTACCGGGTCAGATGATCTTAAAGAAACGGCAGCTGGCTCAACTCGATCGCCCATTTCTAGCGGGGTTTGGTTTGCTTCAGCTTTCTCGTCGAGCCTTGCCATTGGAACCACCGCCGGTTCCGAAGCTACGAGCTCTGGAGTTTCGATTTCCCGCTCCAACTGAAATCCACTGGCTGCTTTTGTAGCCACGTTGGCGGAGACGTTTCTATCTCCAGCCTCGCAAACCAGCGCGAGTGAATTGTCACAGATCATATTCACTAGCCGAGGCGACCCCGACGAATAGCGAAAAATGGCTTCGAGCGCTTCTTGAGTGAAAATTTCTGGACCATTGTAACCAGCTACCTGCAGACGCTGGCGAATATAATGTTCGACTTCACTCAACGTCTGCAGCCCGTTCAGGCGGTGCTGAATAGCGATTCTTTGCTTGATTTGCCGTAGCGAAAATTTACTCAATATAGTCATCAATTCCGGCTGCCCTACCAACACAATCTGGAGCAGTTTTTCATTGTCCGTTTCTAGATTTGAAAGGCTGCACAAGCTTTCCAACGCTCTTTCGCTGAGATTTTGTGCATCGTCGATTAGTAGGGCGACGGTGTTCCCGTTTCTGATTTGTTCTAACAGGTGTCCTCTAAGTTCTTGGATCACTTCGAATCTGCTCTTTCTCTTTGCCAAGCCAAGCTCATGGGCCACTAGAGGAAGAAGGCCATCAGAACTAAGATCGCTTGATGAAACGAAAACAAACTTAACCGTTGCCTCTAAATCGCGCATTAGCTTGCGTAGGAGAATTGTCTTGCCCGTTCCGACTTCCCCCGTTACGAGCATCAGCCCTTTCTTTGCTTTGATCCCATAAGCCAGCGCCGCTAAACTTTTCATGTAGGCTGCGTCGTTATAAAAGAACCGCGGATCCGGCGTAACGCCAAATGGCGTCTCTCGAAAGCCAAAGTGAGTCTCTATTATTGTCTTTTCTTCTTGCCCGTTAACTTGGATCATTCTTGCCCTCCGTTACAAGGATTGTCGTAACAAATTTTCGAAACCGTGTCCGTGTTGCCTTCGAATTTTCGATAGCATCAGCCTCCCATTGAGCGAAGCTGGATGTTGCGGTTGGTCTCGTTGAAAATCGAGTACCCTGAGTCGGCATGCACTGAATTGGCTAACATGGATGCTTATGAGCACACCTCCACTAGTCAATTCATTTAGGTATCCAAAACCGAGTTGCCGTTGAGTGAGCTGAAAGTGAAACGAGCCGTTCGAATTCAGGAGCTCATCTCATGATGCGGAACTACGCATGAGAAAGCTTGGGACAACTGTCGCGACTTTTAGTCAACACGACAGGAATTGTCAAGATGGAACAATAGGAAATTTGATTCAGCTCCAAGGCAGCTGTTGACATGATCGGTACGCCCTTAACCTTCGCTCAAGTGGGGTCTCCAGCGTTGCACCAAACGTAGGTGAATTAGTACAGCTGCCGACGTCGGTCTCGGCGAACTATGGGCGATCATTGGCCGGCAAATTTGACCGGGGTGGAGACCGGGTAGGGCTTCTTGCAGCGATCAAACATTGCAAAAGCGTGCGGGATTTTGCAACATGGTTGCAACACGGATTCTCCTGCCAAACATGCTAAGCTGTAACTAGCTGAAATAATTGTCGGAGGGGTGGGTGAGCGGTTGAAACCACCGGTCTTGAAAACCGGCGTCCACTTCGTGGACCGCGAGTTCGAATCTCGCCCCCTCCGCCAAACAAAACTGAAATCTGCTAGACTACGACGTAGTGATGTTGGCTTCGACTTTTCGGTTTTGGACTTTCTGGCCGCCTGTAACACAACCTTGACATCATCTTTAGCCGTGCCAAATGCTCGACCGACATCGCATCTGTTGCAAGTGGACAATGCCTCAGTCCATGGAGGAAAAGCGAGTACTTGCTCGAGGTTGAGACTGTCGGCTGGTGTTTCTATATTTACTGTAAACGGTATACCGGCCAAGCGAAAAATCGCTGGGCGGCAGATAAACGCATGATCAATCAGTCGGCCATGGTCTCCAGCGCATTGTTACTGCAACGGCCTGACATTGCCGAAAATTTCTCAAAGCCATGATCGAGAGCATCGCCTTTACATAGGCTCCCAAGCACAAGCCGATCGTGATCTAAACGATCACGCCGCCTCAAAGCCGATCAAAATTTGGCCGAAGAAGGCTACGACGACCTGCTCTGCGCCGTCGAAAAAAACCTTTTCATCCATCGAACGGCTGCGCAACGCTCAGCGCCTCATGAAGATACGCTCGCCTAAGATCGGTGAGGTCAAGGTGGAACCGCTGCACGAGCAGCTGCTAAAAGCTGCTGTCCCGCGAGCGGTGCAACTGAAGCAAAATTCTGCTGGCGAAATAACGAATGGTCGAGCGGGCGGCGAGCGTGACCTGTGTCACTCCCCTTTAACGAATCTGATCTAAACCGCCCATATAAGACTTGAGCGCTTCAGGAATAACGACACGGCCGTCTTTCTGCTGATAGTTCTCTAATATCGCGACCAGCGTGCGGCCCACCGCAAGGCCCGAGCCATTGAGCGTGTGTACAAATAGCGGTCGACCCTTCTCTTCCTTGCGGTAACGAATATTGGCGCGGCGCGCTTGAAAGTCTTCGCAGTTGGAACAAGAGCTTATTTCGCGATAGGCTCCTTGCCCGGGCAACCAAACTTCGAGGTCGTACGTTTTCGCCGAAATAAAACCTAGATCACCGGTACACAGCTCGACCACTCGATAGGGCAGCTTGAGACGCTGTAAAACTTCTTCCGCGTTCTGCACCATTTTCTCCAGTTCGTCGTAGGAAGTTTCCGGCTCGGCGAATTTCACCATTTCGACTTTGTTGAATTGATGTTGGCGTATCAGACCGCGCACGTCTTTGCCGTAAGAGCCAGCTTCGCTGCGAAAACATGGGGTGTAAGCGACATACTTGATCGGCAGCTCCTCACGCTCGAGCATTTCGTCGCGGTGCAAATTGGTCAGCGGTACTTCGGCGGTGGGAATGAGAAAATAATCTCCCGGAGCAAGATGGAATAGATCCTCTTCAAATTTCGGCAACTGCCCCGTGCCAACCAAGGCGGCCCGATTCACCAGCGCGGGTGGCAGTATCTCCTTATAGCCATTCTCTCCCGTGTGTAAGTCCAACATAAAATTAATCAGAGCGCGCTCCAGCCTCGCCGCCGCGCCGCGATAAACAGTGAAACGCGCTCCGGCGATTTTCGCGGCTCGGGCAAAATCCAAAATACCCAGCTCCTCGCCGATATCCCAATGGTTCTTCGCTTCAAAATCGAACTTCGGCGGCTCGCCCCAGCGACGCACTTCTTTGTTATCGTTTTCATTTTTCCCGACCGGGGCGCCGACATGCGGCAAATTGGGCAGCGTCAGCATGAAGCGCTCGAACTTGGCCTCAAGCTCAGCAAGCGGACCCTCGCTGGCGCGAATCGCTTCACTCACCTCTTCCCCTTCGCGCATCAGCGCGCTCGCGTCCGCGCCGCTCTTCTTCAGCTTGCCGATCTCACCCGATAGGCGGTTTTTCTTTTCTTTGAGCCGTTCGATGTTCGCCAATGCATCACGCCGCTCGCGATCGAGTGAAACGAATTCGTCCCAGTCGATTTCGGCGCCGCGCGTCGCCAGGCGCGCCTTCACTTGACCGAGATTTTCTCGGAGCAGCTTTACATCCAACATGGATTATTTCCTAAGACAATTCGAAGGCATTTTCGATATGCTCGACCATCGGGTCGCGCCCAGGCCAGGAAATGCCGACGACGTCGAATCGGGCGTCCCGTTGCTGGAGCTTTTTTTCCGCCAGGAAATACTGTGCGGCTTGAATCATTTTTCGCTGCTTCCTGAATTCCACCGCCTCAAACGGCGAGCCAAAGGTCTGACCGGTTCGAGTTTTTACTTCGACAAAAACCACTACGCGGCGGTCTAATACGATCAGATCCAGCTCGCCCGCGGCGCAGCGGTAATTTCGCTCGACCAGCCGATAGCCTTTCTTTTTAAGATACTCCTCGGCGATCCGTTCCCCTTCTTTGCCAAGGAGTTGCTTGCCGTTATTGAGGCTCATATTCAAACAGCGGCCCGTGACTCTTCGGCCCGATCACGGCGTCGCGCACCGGTTTAAAGCTCTGGCGGTGCGCCTGGGATGGACCGAAGCGCTGCAGCGCTTCGAAATGCGCCGCGCAGCCATAGCCCTTGTGGGTGGCAAATCCATACTCCGGATGCTGTTTGTCCAAGTCGACCATCATCTCGTCGCGCGCGACTTTGGCCACAATTGAGGCCGCGGCGATCGAGAGACATAACTGGTCGCCTTTGATAATCGTCTTTTGGTAAACCAGCCTTCCATTAGAAAATTCGCCGATGCGAAACAGCGCCGCCGGTATGGTTTGATTGCCGTCGATCAGCGCGCAATCGGCTTTCGAGGTCAAGCCGGCCAACGCCTTCACCATCGCGAGCAGACTCGCTTGAAGAATATTA
>Ga0075418_10002797_pt1 | contig 19990 bp, 13 predicted proteins | sample SoiMetdeltSBSDD2_FD_81776 | JGI IMG/M metagenome (GOLD analysis project Ga0075418, IMG submission 81776) | Bulk soil microbial communities from a Populus tree surrounding site in Tennessee, USA - Soil MetaG P. deltoides SBSDD2 | ecosystem: Environmental > Terrestrial > Soil > Tree plantation...
GCGATGACCTACGCGCGGGCGGCCTCGACGGCGACGCCCTCGCCGCACTGGGCATCGACCTCGACGCCGTGCGGGAGCGCGCCGACGCCGTCTTCGGGCCCGGCGCCCTGGAGACCGCCGGGCGCAGCCCCGCGCACATCCCGTTCGGCTCGGACGCGAAGAAGGCGCTCCGGCTCGCGCTTCGCGAGGCGATCCGGCTGGGGCGCAGGACCATCGACGGCGGCCACCTGCTGCTGGGTATGCTGCGCGCCGCCAGCCCCGCCCGTGACGCCCTCGCCGATACCGGGGTCGACCTGGACGCCCTCCGTCGGGCGCTGGAGAGCGACAGGGCACCGGGATCGCAGTCCGCCTGAGCCGCCTACGGATCCACAAGGCAGTGGGTCGACCCGCGCCCCTGCGCTGTACAGGATGAGTGCGTTCGTCGCGGTCGAGCTCGTCGCCGCTTGCCTCGGTTAGTTCGGTGCTGGTGTGCTGATGACACGCCGGGCATCCACTTCGTTCCATGGTGTGGACGCCCGGAGGTTCCAGGTTGGCAGCATTCTGGCTAGTTCGTGGGACCGAGTCGCAGCCTGGTTACCTTGGCAGGGAGTCGCTTGATGGTCCAGGTGGCCATGAGCTGACCGTCGTGTACTACGCCACAGAAGAAGCGATCCTCCAGTGGCGAGAGCATGCTGAACACCTGGTAGCGCAGCGCTTCGGGCGGGAGCGCTGGTACGAGGCGTACGAGGTACGAATTGCCCGTGTGGAACGCTCGTACCGGTTCCAGCGGGGGTAGAAGCTCGTTGGGCCTTCTGGGTAACGGTTCGTAGCGTTCGTGATCAGGTCGTACGGCTGTGCTCGATGTGGAGGAGGACGAGGGCCGCCGCCACGATGTCGCCGATCTTCTGGGGACAGAGGCTGGCGTTGCGCAGGGGCCTTGAAGGTGGTCTTGAGTAGCGAGTTCCCGCGCTCCCTGATGGCCCGGATCCTGACCTCCGCGCCCGACCGGTGTTCCATCGCCAGCGCGACTCCATCGAGACCCACCTCACCATCGTGTTCGCTGCACTCGCAATCAGCCGTCACCTCCAAGAACAAGGCGGCGTCTCGATCAAGAAGCTCGTCCGCACACTCCGGCTACTGCGCACGGTGCAGATCGACATCGGTGGGCACACCATCACCGCGCCGCCCGAGATCACCGACGAAGCACGAGACATCCTCCACCGGCTACCCGCCATGACCAGCTCACCGAGGCCTTCGCCGGCCCGGACGGGCGACTCAGCGAGCACGCGCCAGGTGGTCGACGCCATGACGGACCTCAGGTCGGTGTTCCTCCAGACTGCAGGCGCCGTTCCCTATCAGTGACGATGGCTGGGCAAACCCACGGCTGGTGCGCGGCTGCCCGATCCTGCATGGGTCGGGTATGACGCGATCCCGCGTGGAGGCACCGAACGTGACCTGGTCAGGCTACTTGGTTGGCGGTGGTCGTGATGCTGGATTCGTACTGTGCTGGGCTGAGGTAGCCGAGCGTGCTGTGCCTGCGGCGGGTGTTGTACCAGCCCTCGATGTAGTCGAAGATCGCGCTGGTGGCGGCCTTGCGGGTCTGCCAGGTGTGGCGGTGGATCAGCTCGGTCTTCACGGTGGCGAAGAACGATTCAGCGACCGCGTTGTCCCAGCACTGGCCCTTGCGTCCGACCGAGAGCCTCACGCCGAGATCGGTTGCCAGGTTGGCGTACTGGGTCGAGGTGTATTGGCAGCCGCGGATGCTCTCCTGTTTGTCAACGGTCGTTGGTCCTGCTCCTTCCGCCGATGATGGTGTGCCGGTTCTTGGCGCGGTCAAGGTCGTTCATCCGGTGGGGTGCTCCATCTTGACCGCGCCTGCGTTCCCGTCGGCAGTGGCGGCGACGGAGGAGCCAGCCGGGAGTGTGAGCTCAGGCCGCGGTGCGTCGTCGGTAGGGGCGGCGGGCGATGTGTTGTTGGCCGGGGTTGAGCAGGTAGTAGATCTCGCGGGCGAGGTAGCGCTTCAGGCAGCGGATGATCTCGAGCTTGGAGTGGCCTTCGGCGGTCTTGCGCGCCATGTAGGCCTGGGTCTTGGGGTCCATGCGGATGCGGCTGACGACCGCCAGGTGCAGGGCGCGGTTGGCTTGGCGGTCCCCGCCGCGGTTGAGTCGATGTCGTTGCGTCATCCCGGACGACGCTGGCAGTGGGGCGACGCCGCACAGCATCGCGAACCCGGCTTCGGACTTCATCCTGGCGGGGTTGTCGCCGGCGGTGACGAGCATCTGTCCGGCGATTTCGATGCCGATGCCGAGCCGTGCGAGCAGCTGCGGTGCGAGTGCTTCGACCAGTGGGGTGATCAGGTCGTCGAGCCCGGTGATCTCGTCGGTCAGTTCGAGGTAGCGGCGCGCCATCGACTTGAGCCCAACCCGGTAGGCGGTGATCGGGTCGGCCGCGTTGGAGACGTCGGGGCGCCAGGCGGCGACCACGCGGATCAGCTGCATGCGGGTGAGGTTGCGGACATGGTCGCGTACCTCGTCCGGCGCCGCGACGATCGTCATCCGCAGTAACTGCAAGGCATTTCGCCGCTCACGGACCGCCTGGGCTCGCGCCGTCCGCAGCACTCGCAACGCCCCCACAGCACCGTCCTTGGACTTCGGGATCGTCGTTCGGTGGTTGTGCAGCGCTGCCCGGGCCGCGTTGATCGCGTCCAGGTCATCGTCCTTACCCTTGCGGCGGCGATCGGAGCGGTCCGGCCGGTCAACCTCGAGGACGGTGACGCCTGCCTTGGCCAGATGCCGGGTCAATCCAGCGCCGTAGGAGCCGGTGCCCTCAACACCGATCCGCGCCAGCTGGCCGTACTCGCCCACCCAGGCCAGCAATGCGCGATAGCCGGCGCGGGTCGTCGAAAAGCTACGCGTGCCGAGCACCGTCTCGCCGGCATCGACCACGGCCGCAACATGCAACTCCTTGTGCGTGTCCACGCCACCGTAGACCACCCGCTCGGGAACTCTCCTTGCCCGCCGCTGGCCCGGCTGAGCATTCTCAGCAATTCTGGTCATGTCGTCCTCTCCGATCCACTCGATGGCAAAGGGCGGCACCGCGCATCGACCGAACCGGCGGACAAGAAAGTGATGAGCACCTGGTGGCGCAGGCTCTCCTTAGGTCACCCCGACGGCGAGGCGTAGCGCCTCACCGGACGCTCCCAGGGCACCGACAGATCCGAGGAAAGACACCAGGTTCAAGGAGTCGATCGGAGTGAGGGTCAGGAAGCCCTGGGAGCGCCCGGCACCAGCATCCTGTCGTGTCCATCACTGTGCGGGTCAGGAACCCTGAGAACGCCGGCACGGACAGTCTCACTGTCGGAGTGGAACACCACTCCAGGCGCCGGCCGGCGCCGGTTCACCGCATCGATAAGGGCATCGGCGACCAGATCGGTGCGCAGGTGATCGGCGACCGCCCAGCCGACCACCCGACGCGACGCCAGGCGATCACGGTGGCCAGGTAGAGCCAGCCTTCCCCGGTGTGGACGTAGGTGATGTCGCCACACCAACGGGTGTTGACCGCTTCGGGACGGGCGAGGTCGACAGCGAAGTCGCGGCCGATCAGGTCTGGGCGGGTCGTGGCGGCCGGGTCGGGAATGGTGGTCTTGGCCGACCGCTTCGGCTGCCGCCCGTGCCGGTCGGCGGCCCGCATCAGCCGGGCCACCCGCTTGCGGGAGCACCGCTCGCCGCGGGCCCGCAGCTCGTGGTGAACCCTCGGCGAGCCGTAGGTGTGCTTGGAGCTGTCGTGGATCTCGACGATCTTGTCGGTCAGCTCCACATCCCGCTGCTGGCGGCGCGAGGCGCCAGCGGTGCGGTCGGCGTAGTAGGCGGCACGGGAGACCTGGAGCAACTCGCACGTCCGCTTGACGTTGCCGTTGCCGACGTTCTCCGCCTCGCTGAACCGATAGCAGTTCACCGGGTCTCCTTGATGCTCCTATGTCAAGCGGCTGGCTGGTCAGGCGGCAATGGCCACCGGAGGTGTGGCCTGGGTCTGGTGTTGTTGGTCGGCTCGTAGGGCGGTGAAGACGGTGTCGGAGAGTCGGTGGCGCAGCAGTCGCAGGGCGGCGGTCTTGTCCTTGCCGCGGGCTTGTTGTTTGGCGAGGTAGGCCTGTCCGGGACCGATACCGCGGGCCTGGGTGACCGCGATCATGTGCAGGGCACAGTTGACCGCGCGGTTGCCGCCGCGGTTGAGCCGGACTTTTCCGGCGCTGGCGCCGGACCAGACCGGGACGGGTGCGGTGCCGGTGAAGCGGGCGTAGGCGTCCTTGCCGCGGAAGCGGTGCACGCCGGCGGTTTCGCCGATGATCACCGCGGCCGTCAAGACGCCGCAGCCGGGGATCGCCAGCAGCGTTGGGGCGATCGCACGGACCAGGCCGCGCAGCTCGGTCTCGAGGGCGTTGATCTGGTGGTTGAGCTCGTCGCAGCGGGCCAGCAGGTTGCGCGTCAACCGGGCCACCAGGCCGTCAAAGCGGTCCAGCTCCACGGCCAGCTCGGCGACCACGCAGTGCCGCCGGAGCCCTCGGGAGGGAACCTCGAGGTCGGGGTCGAGTTCGTGCAGGTACCAGCGGATCTGGGAGGCGATCCGGGTGCGCTGGACGACCAGGTCGTGGCGATGATCCGACAGCAGCTTCACCTCACGCGTCGGTCCGTCGAGCTCGGCCACCGGCAGGTCGGGGTGCCGCAGCGCGGCCAGCGCCACCGCCTCGGCGTCGATCGGGTCGGACTTGCCCGGCTCCCTGGCCGCGCGGCGGGCGCCGGCCATCAGCTTGGTGGGAACGCGTACGACGCGACGGCCGGCCGCGAGCAGGTCGGCCTCCAGGCGGCGCGTGAGATGCCGACAGTCCTCCAGCGCGAAGGTGATCTCATCGAACTGGGCCGACCAGCGGACTAGATCGAGATGGCCTTCGCTGTTGGTGCCGACGGTCTTCACACCCAGTCGCCGGCCCACGTCGTCGACCGCGACCACAGTGTGGGTGCGTTTGTGCGAATCGGTGCCGATCATGACCATGCCGAGGCAACTCCTCACGTCGAAAGCTGGAAGGGATCCCGGGACGCGCGGAGGCGGGCACGCCTCAATCGAGCACGATGGCAGGCTCCTATCAAGCCACACTCCCCGCGCGCCCTGGGTTGCCCGGCGGAGCCGCACATCGAGGACAAGCCATCGACACCGCGAGGCAGCAAAGAAATGAGCGAACCCCGCCGGGCGCCAAGATCATGGCATTGACACGAAGAAAGCCGTGGCCCGCCTGAGGATCTCGACATCCTCGCGGAGCCGACGGTTCTCTCGCCGCAGCTCGGCGAGCTCGTCTCGCTCGGTCGTGGTCAACACACCGTCATGGCGGGTGCCAGCGTCGCGCTCGGCCTGCTTGACCCACTCCCGTACCGCGGTCTCGGTCAGGTCGAAGTCCCGCGCGACCTGACCTACCGAGCGGTCGCCACGCTGACACTGCTCGACGATCTCAGCCTTGAACTCGGCACTGAACGAACGACGAGGCCGCGGCTTCTTCTTGCCCATGGTCTCCATGATGAACATCCTTCCGGGACCGAAGCCCCTGATCTCGGATGTCCGTCAAAACGGGTCAGGTCCACCTCTGGTTGTGCTCGCCCGGGCATGTGGTCTTCCTAGCGGTGTACTGCTCGATCAGGTCGATGAGGCGCGCTGCTGCTGGAAGGAATGGGTTGCAATCATTCTGGCAATCAGGTGCAGTCCGGACATGGCACGGATGCCAACGATGACAGCCGATCTGACGGCGCCAGACGCTCAAGACGTTCTGGTCGGAGTCGACCAGCAGACTTTTAATCCGCGGGTTGTGGGTTCGAGTCCCACGGGGCCCACCGCTGTGACCTGCGGATATACCCGGCGACTGGTGTCGCAGACTGCCTTCACAGGTGGCTTTGCTTGCCAAAACTCGCGTCATGACTCGTGTCATGGCCCCAACCGTTCGAGCTTGGTTGCCTCGCCAGTGGCAGGGTGACCACGCCGGTGCGATCAACCTTGTTGTGTCAGAGACTTCCTTAGCCTCGATCCGTGGAGCCGCCGAGTTGATGGTCGTTGGTGGCGAGCAGTCGCGGTTGGCCGCAGGTGAACAGGCCGGGTCTGCTGGTCTGTCCAGCTTGTCCAGTGTGGTTCCTCGGGTCTGGCCTATGCGGCGAGTGGCTGGGTCTCAGGCGGCGACCGGTGGTCCGGTCGCGGTCTCGGCGATCTGGCCGATCTCGTGAACGTTGAAGATGTTGTCCCAGAGCGCGTTCCAGTGTTCGACCCAGGGCCAGTGGGCTGGCAGGTGCAGGATCGGGCGGCGTTGGGGGCGGGTGGTCCGGGCCGGGATGGTGACGATGTGGCGGCGCAGGGTTGCGCCGCGGGCGACGGCATGCTTGCCGCCGATCAGGGTGCCGGCCGCGCGGAGCAGGTTGTGGGTGACCTGGGCGCAGATCGCCCAGGCGCTGTTGGCGGCGAACCGCCCGGACGGCAGGTGCGCCAGTGGCCCATCGATCAGGTCGGCGAACACGGTCTCGATGATCGCGTGCCGGCGGTGGGTGATGTCGGCGGCGGCGGTCGGCTCGGTGGTGTTGGTGAAGAATGGGTGGTAGCGCCAGACGGGGAACAACTCGTCACCACGGGCCTGGTCGCGGACTCGGCGCACGATCAACCGGGCGGTGACCGGGTGCTTGGTGGCGGCGAACGCGGTGAACGGCACCTCGGCGACCTCGGCGTCGGAGATCAGCTCACCGGTGTCGGGGTCGAGGACCGCGCCCGGGTAGTGCACCGGTGTCCAGGCGTCCTCGGCGACGCTGCCGATCGCGCGGTCGACCGTGCGGTGCCTGGCCAGCGCGACCGAGAACTCCACCCCGGCCTTCGCGCAGGCGCCGACTACCGGGCCGATGCCGAAGGCCGAGTCACCGCGCACCAAGATCTCGCCGGTCGCGCCGGCGGCACGGGCGACTGCGATCGCCTCGCGCACCATCGAGACAGCGCCCCTCGCGGAGCCTGCCTTGCCGGCCCGCAGCCGGATCCCGGCCACTACCGGCGCGCCGCCACTCGCGCCCTGGGTGCCGTGGGTGCTGTCGGTGCTGATCGTGGTGGCCAGCGGGGACAGTCCCTTGCGGAGCACCTGACGGCCACCGATCTTGGTGTGCCCGAAGCTGGCGCCCTGCTTGGCGTGGCCGTAGACCGGACGCAGCAGCGAGTCGATATCGATCAGCGCCCGCCGCTGGATACCGGGCAACAAATCGGCGTACCGGGCCAGGCCGACCAAGTGTGCCCGCGCGACCGCGGCCAACTGCCGGGTGTGGCCGTGGGTGAACTCCCGCAGGAACTGGCCCAGCGTGGCCGGCGCGTACACCCCGGTGAACAACCGCGCCATCCCCGCGGACCGGATCACGCCCAGATCATCGATGCAGTCCGCGCCAGCCGCCATCCCGGCGATGATTGAGGTGAGCTTGCCCGCCGGGTTCGCCGTGGCCGAAGCCACCCGCGTCGACTCCAGCGAGTCGATCGAGACCCGCTCGGCGATCAGCTCCGACAAGCCCGCCCGCTCGGCCAACACCATCACCGGCACCAGACCAGCGCACGACACCAGACTCTCGTCATCGAACACAGGCGTGGCACGCGACCAACCATGAGATAGTTGCACCGAAAGTGCCTTCCGTGACCAGGGCAATCAGGACCTTGACACTCCCGATTCTCCTTGCACAGAGGCACTTTCACCGTCACCGCGCCGACAGGTCAGCCACCCGGTCCACGGATCGAGGTTAAGAGGAGTCTCTACGGTTTGAGGGGATTGCCACGGTGATGTACGGCACGTCCGCCTGCCGGATGCACGCTGCGACAGTTGTTGGTGCTTTGGGCCAACAACTGTCGCAGCCTTTCGCTCTATCGAGTTGTGGTCGGGGCGTGAGGGTTGGCGGGTAAGGCGTCGTCGGTTGGCGTGGTGGGAGCGTCGGGGTCGGATGACGAGGCACACCCTGGACGGGTACGTCCGGTGGCTTGGACCTCGGGGCAGCCATTCTTCACCACCCAGGCGACGGGCTTACTGCGGAAGTTGCCGCTGCCGGCCTCGCGGGTGATAGGACCGACGGAGCCCTCGTAGCTGGTGAGGTTGCGCAGGTACTCGACCACGCCTTCGTCGCTTTCGAAGCCGTTGACCAGCATGCGGACCGAGTCGTATGCGTAAGGCATCATGTGGGTGATGAACTCCGAGGTGGGGTAGGCCTTCTGGAACTGGGCCATTAGGTCCGGGTTCAGGTCGCTGTCGGTGTACCAGGCGCCATCGAAGGTGCTGATCTCCTCGCTGAGCGAGATGGAGACGATACCCCCGACGTTGAGGTCCTTGCCGTGGACCTTTTCGGCCACCTGGATCTGCTTGCCGACAGCCGTCAGCGACGGCTCGTAGGCAGAGACGAAGTAGACGTCAGGGTTCTTAGCGCCGGCCGCCTGCATGGGCTTGAGGAACTGGGTGGTGCCCGCCGGGAAGCGGTACTCATACACGACCCTCATCCCGGCCTTCTCGGCGGCGGCCTTCAGGCCCTTAACGTGGCCGTCGATGCTCGGGTACGACTGGGCGAGGATGGCGATCGTTTTCAGTCCGCGGGACTTGGCTTCCGCCACCCAGGCCTCGGCCTCGTCTTCGGCGAGCGGGATGTTGGTGAAGTTGTACTGCCCGTCGCCAATAGTCGGGATCGAGCAGATGCAGATCTGGGGCACCTTCGCCTCGGTGGCGATGGGCACGACCCATTCTCCGACCTTGGAGATGCCTGTGACGATGGCGTCGACCTTCTCCTCATCGACGACGCGCCGGGCGGCCCGCTTACTCTCCTCCGGCGTGGTACCGCCGTCCTCGACGACGAGCTCGTAGTCGTGCTTGGTGTCGCCAAGGTTGTCGATCGAGACCTGCACGGCCTCGAGGAACGATTTGCCGAGCGAGGCGCTCTGGCCTTCGAACGGGACGATCGCGCCGATCTTGATCGTCGACTCCGACGACGGCGACGCGGTGCTGCCGCCACCGTGGCCGGCGCACGAGGCGAGCAGCGTGGCGACGGCGACCACGCCGACGCCGAGAATAGTCCTTAAGGGATGCATGTTCTTGCTCCTGAACGCACTGGAAGTGATCTCGAACTTAGTTGCAACTAAGTTGATCTTAGTTATGACTAAGTTAGGAGTCAAGCGCGCTACGATGCACCCATGGCCACTCGTCTCGGTACACAGGAACGTCGGGCATCGATCCTGGCCGCCGCCGCGGAGCTCTTCGCCCAGGTTGGCTACCACCGCTGCCGGGTCTCCGACGTCGCCGCTCGCCTCGGCGTCACCGAACCGGTCGTCTTCCAGAACTTCGGGTCGAAGTCGGCGCTGTACGCCGCAGTCCTCGACGACGCGGCCGAGACCCTCACCACCCGCCTGCGCCGCTACCTTGACGAGGGACACCCGGTGACGGAGCTGCTTGACGAGATCCTGGCCCCAGGCCACCTCAACCACCTGCACAGCGCGGGCTCACCCGGCGCCCTGTTCGCCGACGCCATCTCGCTCACGGCCGAGCCCGACGTCGAGGCCGCGGCCCGCCGCGGCATGCGGAAGGTTGCCGAAGCGCTCACCGCGGTGCTCGCCCACGGCCAGACCACCGGAGAGGTGTCCGCCGACGTCGACCCGGCGACTGCCGCCTGGTGGGTGCTGTCGCTGATGGCCTCCCACCGCTTCCGCCGCGCGGTCATGCCCAACCAGAAGCGAATGGAGGCGGGCATCGCCACCATGGCCCGCGCCGCGCTGACCGGTCGCTAGCGATCCTTGGTTGAAGTGCTTGACGGTTTGCATTCCTGAGGCAGCGCCCGCCGAAGCGGAGAAGCCGCTGCCGAGAACCCTCGGAGCGCGGCGTACACCTCGCTGCACAAGTACAGCAGCGAAGTACAGCAACGACACGACCTGCGAACGCGTCAGTTGGCGGGGGCGCCGAACCACCTTTGGATCTGGCCGCGCAGCTCTGCTTGGTTTTCCCCGGCCCAGGCGACGTGGCCGTCGGGGCGGAGCAGGACGGCGGGTGCTTCCAGGTCTTTGCTGGTGTCGACGACGTGGTCGATCCGGTCGGCCCAGTCGGCGACCGACAGTTGGCCGGTCTGGTCGAGCAGTAGCCCGCGGCCGCTGTGCATCAGCTCGTAGAGGCGACCCTGCTTCAAGGCGATGTCGCGCAGCCGCTTGCCGAGCAGTTCATGGCCCTCGCCGAAGTCGTAGCGGATCCCGATCGCGATGATCTTCTCGGTCAGGTACCGGTTCACGTCCTCGAAGTCCATCAGTTGCGAAACCAGCCGGCGTACCGCCTGGGGGCCCGGCTCGAGGGACGTCAGCTCCATCTGCGCGCGGGTGTTGTCCAGTACGTCGGCGGCCACCGGGTGCCGTTCGGTGTGGTAGCTGTCCAGCAGGCCCTCGGGAGCCCAGCCGTTGACCTCGGCGGCCAGCTTCCAGCCGAGGTTGAACGCGTCCTGGATGCCGAGGTTGAGGCCCTGCCCTCCCATCGGCGGGTGGACGTGGGCCGCGTCGCCGGCCAGCAGCACCCGGCCGGTCCGGTAGCGCTCGGCCTGGCGGGTGGCGTTGCCGAAGCGGGAGAGCCAGCGAGGTGAGTGCACGCCGAGGTCGGTGCCGGCGGTCACCTGCAGCTGCCGCTTGAACTCCTCGAAGGACGGCGGGACCGAGCGGTCCTCGGCCACCCCTTCGGCGGGTACGCCGACGCGGTACACGCCGTCCCCGAGAGGCATGGCGCCGAACCGCAGCTGGGTCTTGCGGACCTCGGTGTTGACGGCGTTCACCGTTTCCGGGTCCGCCGCCACCACCATCTCGCCCAGCAGTGTGTCGACCGTGCTGGACTCGCCGGGGAAGCCGACGCCGAGCACCTTGCGTACCGTGCTCCGGCCGCCGTCGCAGCCGACGAGGTAGCGCGAGCGCAACTGCGTGCCGTCGGCCAGCTCGGCGGTCACCCCGTAGTCGTCCTGGCTCAGCCCGACCAGCTCGCAGCCGCGCCGGACCTCGGCGCCGACCTCGATGGCGTGCTCGGTCAGCAGACGGTCGGTGACGGTCTGCAGGATGCCGAGGACGTACGCATGTGCGGTGTCCAGCCGCTCCGGCGACGGCTTCGCGATGCCGGCGAAGAAACCGCCGACCGGGTACTGCTTGCCGAGCGCGAGGAACCGGTCGAGCAGGCCGCGCTGGTCCATCACCTCGATGCTGCGTGCGTGCAGGCCGAGCGAACGGACAACCGGGGTCGGCTCGGCGTCCTTCTCCAGCACCAGCGCCTGCACGCCGTGCAGCCGCAACTCGCTGGCCAGCATCATGCCGGTCGGTCCGCCACCGGCAACGATCACGTCAATCATGAAACCCCTCATTCAACAAGGTTGCATTTCGGCCAGATGCTTCGCGCAGTCCGGCGGCGGGCACACTCGCACCTCCGCGCCGAGTGCCCGCAACCGCGCCGCGAATCTCACCGGCGGTTCGACGTCCCGCGAGACCCACGCGTCGACAAAAGCGAATCCCTGATTTCCCGCAGGTTCTGGCTTCGGCTGGAGATTCTGCAGTACTACCCGGGTCTTGCCGCAAGGCCCCCAGTGCGTTATACGTTGAAAGTGGCAAGGAGTTTGCAACCTCCTTGCCTTTGCATTTTGTCGTCCGCTGTGGACGGACAAGCTCCTCCCGAAGCGGTGACGCGTCGCGTAAGGCGATGCCGCCGCCGGCCGCCGGGCCGTCGTCATTCCCGCACACACAGTCACACGGGCTTTCACACGGTCGCTCACACGGTCGCCCCTCACAGTGGTCCTCGAACCGCCGAAAACCGGCGGACTCCATCGGAGGGGAGAGCATCGTGCAGACGGAGACGGTGGACTTCGAGTCCATCAAGCAACGGCAGCGCACCGCCTGGGGGACCGGGGACTATCCGCGGGTCGGCAACACGCTGCAGATCATCGCCGAGCGTCTGGTCGAGGCGGCGGGCGTACGGGCGGGCCAGCGGGTCCTCGACGTCGCCAGCGGGCAGGGCAACGCCGCGCTTGCCGCGGCCCGGCGGTTCGCGGAGTCGACCGGCGTGGACTACGTGCCGGACATGCTGGACCAGGGGCGCGCGCGAGCCGCGGCCGAGTACCTGGACGTGACGTTCACCGAGGGCGACGCGGAACGGCTGCCGGCACCCGACGACTCGTTCGACGTCACCCTCAGCACCATCGGGGTGATGTTCGCGCCGGACCAGGAACGAGCCGCCGCTGAGCTGGTCCGCGTCACGAGACCGGGCGGCACGATCGGTCTGGCCAACTGGACGCCGCAGGGCCTCGTCGGGCAGCTGTTCGGGACCATCGGGCGGTACGCGCCGCCGCCTGCCGGCGTTCGCTCGCCGATGTTGTGGGGTACCGAGGAGCGGCTCGCCGAGCTGTTCGGCGACACCGTCGAGTGGGTCTCGCTGACCAGGCGCACGTTCGACTTCTGCTACCTGTCGCCCGAGCACTTCTCGGAGTGGTTCCGGCTCTACTACGGTCCGATCACCCGGCTGGCCGGGTCGCTCGACGACGCCACCGCGGCGCGGCTCGCCGCGGATCTCGCGGACGTGCCCAGGCCGTTCAACCGGGCCGAGGACGGCACGGTGCTGGCCGGAGGCGAGTACCTGGAGGCGATCGGCGTACGACGCTGAGCGGGGCTGGCCCGGGTGGTGCGCGGCAGGCGAGAATCGCGATTGGGGGACTGATGTTGACGATCCGGCTGCTGGGACCGCCGGCCATCGAGCGTGACGGCCGGGCGGTGCGCGCGCCGCGCGGGCGGAAGGCCTGGGCGGTGCTGGGGTACCTGCTGCTGGCGCAGCGCCCGGTCAGCCGGCGCCACCTGGCCGAGCTGCTGTTCGGCGACGCCGACGACCCGCTGGGAGCGCTGCGCTGGACACTGGCCGAGCTGCGCCGCTCGCTCGGCGTACCGGATGTTCTCGGCGGCGACCCATTGATGCTGCGGCTTGGTGCGGGCGACGTGGCCGACGTACGACTGCTGTCGGTGTCGGACGAGGAGGGGTACGACGCCGCGCCGCTGCTGGATCTCACCGGTGAGCTGCTCGAGGGGGTGGCAGTGCCGTCGAGTCCCGCGTTCGAGTCCTGGCTGCTGGTGGAGCGGCACCGGGTCTCGGCGGCGGTCGAGGCCCGGCTGCACCAGGTGGCGGTCGGGCTGCTCGCCGACGGCCGGGCCCGGGAGGCGGTGCCGTACGCGGCGCGCGCGGTGGCCCGCAACCCGCTGGAGGAGAGCAACCACGAGCTCTTGGTGCGGTGCCTGGCGACGGCAGGAGACCGCGCCGCGGCGCAGCAGCAGGTCGCTGCCTGCGAGGATCTGCTGCGCCGTGAGCTCGGCGTAGGGATCTCGGCGGCGCTGCGGGACGCGGCGACGGTGGAGTCGGGAACACCCACGACGCTCCCGCTGAGCGGCCGGGCGGCGGCGCTCAGCCAGCTCGAGGCGGGTCGCGCGGCGATCATGGCCGGGGCCACGGACGCCGGACTGCAGTGCCTGCGGCAGGCGGTCGCCGAGGCGGATCGCTGCGGGGACACCGCGCTGCACGGCCGCACCCTCGCCGCACTGGGCAGCGCGCTTGTACACGCCGCGCGGGGCCGGGACGAGGAGGGCGCGGTGGTGCTGCTCGAGGCCGTGCGGCTGGCGCACCACTCCGGTGACGCTGCCACCGCCGCGACGGCGTACCGGGAGCTGGGCTTCATCGAGGTCCAGGCGGGCCGCCGGCGTACTGCCGACAGCTGGCTCGCGAAGGCGGAGGCGGAGGCCGGTACGGACACCGAGCGCGCCGCCGTGCTCGGCGTGCGCGGGATGAACGCGTCCGACCGCGGTGATTACCCGGCCGCGTTCGAGTACCTCGGCGAGTCGGTCGAGCGCGCCCGGAGCGGGGCCGACCCGCGCCAGCAGGCCTGGTCGCTGTCGATGCTGGCCCGCGCGCACCTGCTGCGCTCCGAGCACAGCCAGGGAGCGGCCGCGCTGACCCGGTCGCTGGACCTGATCCGCGAGCAGCGCTGGATGGCCTTCCTGCCCTGGCCGCAGACGCTGCGAGCCGAGCTCGACCTGTACGACGGGGACATCGAGGGTGCCGCCGAGCGTCTCGAGCAGGCCTGGGTGCTCGCCTGCCAGCTCAACGACCCGTGCTGGGAGGGGATGGCGGCCCGCGGACTCGGCCTGCTGAACGTGGGTCGCGGTGACCGGGCGGCCGCGATCACCTGGTTCGACGAGGCAGAACAGCGCTCCAACCGGGTCACGGACCGGTACCAGTGGGTCCGCGGCTACGTACTGGACGCGATGGTCGGCAACGCCCTCGACAGCGGCGATCCCGACCGCGCGACACCGCTCGTCGACGCCCTCGCGTCGCTGTCCGCGCGCTGCGACCTGGGCGAGCTGGTGGTGCGCGCCCAGCTGCACCGGTCCCGGCTCGGTGATCCGGACGCGCTCGCGGCGGCCCGGCTGCTCGGTGCCGGGATCGACAACCCAGCGCTCGCCGCGCTGCTCGCTACGCCCGCGCGCTAGCGCTTTCCGTCCCGGTACGCCGGCTGCGGTACGCCCGGATACCTCGGCCGGCAGACGACGGCCAGGGGTTGTCCGGACAGGGTTGTTCTCATGAGCACGACCGCACCTGCCCAGCAGACAACCGGAGCGAAAGGGAGCACCATGACCACCCACACCGTGGACGTTGCGACGCCAGCCGCACGGCCGTGGCGGCTGGGCGGGAAGACCCGCAAGGGCGTACTGGTCCTGCACGTCGGCTCGGCCGGCGCCTGGCTCGGCGATGCTGGTGCTCGCGATGGTGCTGTCGGTGTACAAGCCGTGGGGCCGGATCCGCAGGCGCAAGCGTCAGTAGAACTGCCGCAGGGACGGCCAGAGGGTCGACCACGGCCTCGACGGACTGGAGCAGAGCACGATGAGTGAGCCCTGCTCCTCGTTGTCCAGGTCGAGGCCGTTGTCGACCCGGCCGACCTCCCGGCAGCCGGTGAACGCCCGCTCGAGCGCGGCGCCGCCGGCCTGATGCACCAGCAGCACCGGGCCGTCCGCGGAGTCCGGCGGCGGGCCCCAGTCGGCGAAGCTCATGTGACCCGAGTACGGCGCGGGCAGACCGTGCCCGGGTCCGTAGCGGTCCAGCGCACCGGCCTGGCCGTAGTTGCTGGTGAGGATGACCGCTCTGCTCCGCTCGGCGGCCGGGATCCGGTCCCACGCGTCCGCGACGTCGGTCACCAGCTGCGGCCAGCCGGCCTGCTCGCCCTGCTCCTTGTTGATCGCCTGCACCGGACCGAGCCCGCCGGGCGGCAGCACCGGCAGAGTGATCACTGCCGAGCTCGCGAACGCCAGCACCAGGCCGGTGGCGACCAGCACCCGTCGTACGCCGCCGCGCCCGCGCCGTACCCAGGCCATCACCGGCTCGCAGCCGGCCGCGGTCATCACCAGCAGAAGCGACAGCGCGTAGTACGGCTTGCCGCCGGTCACCAGCACCAGCCCGGCCAGGACCGGGTACGCGAACGCGAGCGGACGGGCCCAGCGCAGGTCCGGGGATCGCCACAACCGGACCAGCCCGGCGACCCAGACCGGTACCAGGAACGGTGACAGCTGCAACAGCTGCAGCGGCACGAACATCGCCCGGTTCTCGCCGCCGTCGTCGGAGCTGATGCCGCGGGCAACGGTCAGCTGCGGCCAGTCGTGTGTGCTCTGCCACCACAGGTTCGGCGCCGCGACGACCGCCGCGGCCGCGATCCCGGCGAGCAGCCAGCGGCTCCGCAGCAGGACCCGTTGCTCGGTCAGCAGCAGGCCGGCCAGCAGTGCCGCGACGAGCAGCAGCACCAGGTACTTGTTCTGCAGGCCGAGCCCGGTCACCGCGCCGAGCGGCACCCACCAGCGGGTGTCCCGGGTACGCAGCAGCCGCAGCGCCAGCCAGCAGATCGTCATCCAGCAGAGCAGGTCGAAGGTGGCGGTCGACACCATGTGCCCGAGCACCAGCACGTACCCGGACGCCGTCGCACAGCACGCTGCCAGCGTCTGCGCGGCACGGCCGCCGCCGAGCTCGCGGGCGATCATCGCGACCAGGACGACGATCCCGGCGCCGGCCAGGGTGGCGATCACGCGTAGGCCGGCCGGGCTCTCGCCGAACACCGCCGTCGACAGCCGGGCCAGCAGCGGGGTGAGCGGCGGCTGGTCGACGTACCCCCAGTCCGGGTGCCGGCCCGCGACCAGGAAGTACAGCTCGTCGCGGTGGAACCCGTACCGGCCGGACAGCGCGGTGAGAACGACGGCGAGCCCGGCGACGACCGCACCGACCGGTCCGGCGGCGAAGGCGGGGAGCCCGCGATCAGTGCTCATGGCCGCGATCCTGCCGCCCGGAGGGGACATCGGACACCCTTGACTTTCGGCAGTACGCCGTGCGGGCCTCGTGGAGCAGTACCCTGCGATCTGCGACGATTGACACTCGCAGCGTCAGGACCCGGCTACCGTGTGTGTGACGTGGGTGTCCTACAGGTTCTACGGGGTGGCTGCTCCGCTCCGCCGACGATTCGGGAGATCGAGGTCGTGGCCGACTCATACAGCGATGAGTACGACGAGGACTACGAGGGGGACTCGAAGTCACGCGCCGAGCTGAACGCGTGGGCTGAGGCGCACGCCCGCGCCGCAGCGCGGGACGACGATGAGGTGCCGGACCGCGAGCAGCAGTGGGCGCTGCACAGCCGCTCCGCGCAGGAGCAGGCCGAGGCGGACGCGCGGCAGAAGGACCGCGAGGACCAGGAGCGGGCGGCCGCGGAGGTACAGCGCAGGCTGGCGCACGCCGCGTCCAGCGAGGCCGTCTTCGGCGAGCCGGCTGCCGACCCGGATCCCAGCGGCCTGCAGGACCGGCCGACCACCGCCGGGCAGCGGCCGCAGCCGACGTACCGGGCCGACGAGCTGATCTCGGCGCTGCCGGTGCACCGCGAGGCACCGGCGGAGAAGGGTGTGCGCGGCATCCTCGGGATGCGGCCCGGCGCGGCCGAACGCTCCGAGCGGATCGCCCGCGACATCGCCGCGACCTCGTTCCGGCGGCCGGTCACGGTGGTCGTGGCCAATCCCAAGGGTGGCTCCGGCAAGACCCCCACGACGCTGCTGCTCGCCGGTGGTCTCGGCCAGGCCCGCGGTGGCGGCGTCGTTGCCTGGGACAACAACGAGCTGCGCGGCAACATGCACCTGCGCACGCACGAGACGAACCCGCGGTCCACGGTGACCGACCTGCTGCGCGCGATGCCGATGCTGACCAAGCCGGACGCCCGGCTCGGCGACGTCGCCTCGTACCTGCGGCACCAGATCGCCGGCCAGTACGACGTGCTGACCTCGGCGACCACCACCTATGCGCAGATCGAGGCGGCGGACTTCCAGCAGATCCACCGGCTGCTGAGCCGGTACTACCGGGTGCTGGTGATCGACACCGGCAACAACGAGGGCTCCAGCAACTGGCGCGAGGCGATGAAGGCCGCCGACGTGCTGGTGATCCCGATCAAGTGGAAGAGCCTGTCGTGTGCCGCGGCAGTGCAGATGCTGGAGGAGCTGGACCGGCAGGGTCCGGCCGCGCAGCGGCTGATCCGGCACGCGGTCGTCGCGGTGAGCAACGGCCCGGGTGAGGTGAACAAGGAGATCGAGCGGAAGCTGCGGCCGTACTTCGAGAGCCGGGCCGTCGCGATGATCGACATCCCGACCGACCCGCACATCGCCGAGGAAGGCGCCCTCGACCACGCAGCCCTGCAACCCTCCACCCGCCGAGCATCCCTCGAGCTGGCCGCCCGGGTGGCCGAGCAGCTGACCCTCCGCCTCAACTCCCACCCGTAGCCATCCCCGGGTGGTGACCCGCCGCCGCCACCCCCACCTTGCGATGATCGCCACGTGGGGTGCGCCGTACCGCTCCCATCGGCCGATCGGCGTGCACCACCCTTGACTTTCGTCAGGTACGCCGCGCCGGGAGCCTGTGGCCCGCTCGATACCATCGCTGCGTCGAGCGGCGCGCAGCCGGCGTGCCGTCCCAGCCGAGGAGCTCAACGTGTCGGAAGTCAAGGTGCTTCTGGTCGGCGTCGAAGGAGAGGCCGAGCGGAGCGTGACCGAGACGACGACGGTCGGTGAGGTCTTCGCGGAGATCTTCGGCCAGGACCGGTCCGCGATCGCGGCCCGGGTGAACGGCGAGCTGCGCGACCTCAGCCACGCACTGGCCGACGGCGACCAGGTCGAGCCGGTCCGCAACGACTCCGAGGACGGCCGGGCGATCATCCGGCACTCGACCGCGCACGTGCTCGCGCAGGCGGTGCAGGACCTGTTCCCGGACGCCAAGCTGGGCATCGGGCCGCCGGTGGAGAACGGGTTCTACTACGACTTCGACGTGGCCGAGCCGTTCACCCCGGACGACCTCAGCAAGCTCGAGAAGAAGATGCAGCAGATCATCAAGGAGCGGCAGCGGTTCAGCCGCCGCGTGGTGTCGGACTCCCAGGCCCGCGACGAGCTGGCCGGCGAGCCGTACAAGCTGGAGCTGATCGGGCTGAAGTCCGCGGATGCCGCCGAGGGTGCGGGAGTCGAGGTCGGGGCCGGCGAGCTCACCGTCTACGACAACCTGCGCCGGGACGACTCGCTCGCCTGGAAGGACCTGTGCCGCGGTCCGCACGTGCCCGCCACCGGGTACCTGGGCAACTTCAAGCTGATGCGGGTGGCCGCGGCGTACTGGCGGGGCAGTGAGAACAACCCGCAGCTGCAGCGGATCTACGGCACCGCGTGGGAGTCCAAGGACAAGCTGAAGGAGTACCTGCAGCACCTGGAGGAGGCAGCCAAGCGCGACCACCGCAAGCTCGGCCAGGAGCTGGACCTGTTCAGCTTCCCCGAAGAGATCGGCTCCGGGCTGGCGGTGTTCCACCCCAAGGGCGGCGTGCTGCGCAAGGTGATGGAGGACTACTCGCGGCAGCGGCACGTCGAGGACGGATACGAGTTCGTCTACTCGCCGCACATCACCAAGGCCAAGCTGTTCGAGGTCTCCGGGCACCTGGACTGGTACTCCGACGGGATGTACCCACCGATGCACCTGGACGCCGAGCTCGATGCCGAGGGCAACGTCCGCAAGCCCGGCCAGGACTACTACCTGAAGCCGATGAACTGCCCGATGCACAACCTGATCTTCGCGGCCCGCGGCCGGTCGTACCGCGAGCTGCCGCTGCGGCTGTTCGAGTTCGGCACCGTGTACCGGCTGGAGAAGTCCGGGGTGGTGCACGGGATGACCCGGGCCCGCGGCTTCACGCAGGACGACGCGCACATCTACTGCACCCGCGACCAGATGAAGGACGAGCTGCGCGACCTGCTCACCTTCGTGCTCGGGCTGCTCGCCGACTACGGCCTGACCGACTTCTACCTCGAGCTGTCGGACAAGAACCCGGACAAGTTCGTCGGCGACGACGACACCTGGGAGGAGGCGACCCGGACGCTGGCCGAGGTCGCCGAGGAGTCCGGGCTGGACCTGGTCCCGGACCCGGGCGGCGCGGCATTCTACGGGCCGAAGATCTCGGTACAGACCAAGGACGCGATCGGCCGGACCTGGCAGATGTCGACGATCCAGCTGGACTTCAACCTGCCGGAGCGGTTCGGGCTGGAGTACACCGCCCCGGACGGGTCCCGGCAGCGGCCGGTGATGATCCACCGCGCACTGTTCGGCTCGATCGAGCGGTTCGTCGCGGTGCTCACCGAGCATTACGCGGGCGTGTTCCCGCCGTGGCTGGCGCCGGTGCAGGTGGTCGGCATCCCGGTCACGGACGGGCACGTCGAGTACCTGCAGGACGTCGCGAAGAAGCTGGGTGCCCGCGGGGTCCGGGTCGAGGTCGATGCGTCCGACGACCGGATGCAGAAGAAGATCCGGAACGCGCAGAAGGCGAAGGTGCCGTACATGCTGATCGCCGGCGACGAGGACATTGCCGGTGGCAACGTGTCGTTCCGGTACCGGGACGGCAGC
>Ga0075418_10002799_pt1 | contig 19980 bp, 14 predicted proteins | sample SoiMetdeltSBSDD2_FD_81776 | JGI IMG/M metagenome (GOLD analysis project Ga0075418, IMG submission 81776) | Bulk soil microbial communities from a Populus tree surrounding site in Tennessee, USA - Soil MetaG P. deltoides SBSDD2 | ecosystem: Environmental > Terrestrial > Soil > Tree plantation...
TCTGACTTCTGTCATGGACGACACTTCCCTCCCGCCGCACTTTGCCGATTCCCGCTGGCGGCGGTCGCTGGCCACGCGTCTTTTGCGCTGGTTCGACCGGCACGCCCGTGATTTGCCTTGGCGCAAGACGCGCGATCTGTATCGCATCTGGGTCAGCGAGATCATGCTCCAGCAAACCCAGGTGGTTACAGTCATCCCCTACTACGAGCGATTTTTGTCGGCATTCCCCAACGTGACAAGGCTGGCCGCAGCGCCTGAGCAGCAGGTGCTGAGGCTGTGGGAAGGGCTCGGTTACTACCGCCGCGCCCGGCAACTCCATGCCGCGGCACAGGAGATTGCGACGGTTTTTGATGGCAAGTTTCCGCGCACCGTCGATGAGGTGCGCTCGCTGCCTGGTATCGGACGTTACACGGCTGGCGCGATCCTATCGATCGGACTCGACCAGCGACTGCCGATCCTGGAGGCCAACACAATCCGCGTTCTGGCGCGACTGGCGGCCTTTCGAGGCGACACGGCAACCGCGGCAGGAAAGAAATTCCTCTGGACAGCAGCAGAAAGGCTGCTGCCGACCAGGCGCTGCGGCACGTTCAATCAGGCGCTGATGGAACTCGGCAGCGAGATCTGCATGCCGAAGTCGCCGGCGTGTGACCGTTGCCCACTGGCCCAGCTCTGCTCAACACGCGAGCTGAGCTTGCAGGCAACTATTCCGACGTCGAAGAAGCGCAAGGAGTACGAAGACGTTACCGAAGCGGCCGTCGTCATTTGCCGTAGCGGCCGAGTTCTCGTGCGGCAGCGCCAACACGGCGAACGCTGGGCCGGACTTTGGGATTTTCCGCGCTTCGCAGTCTCGCCGGATCCAAGCGGCAAGTTGCTAACGCAAATCGAGCGAGAAACAACGGCGCTTACCGGCGTCAGGATTGGCGGACTGCGTCAACTGGCAACGCTCAAGCATGGGGTGACGCGGTTTCGAATTACGCTCAAGGTCTTTACTGCCTCGGCAGCGTCATCACGGACGAAAGACGGTATTTGGATTTCGCTAGCGGAACTCGGCAATTATCCGCTCAACACGACGGGCCGCAAGATCGCCAACCTTCTGGAAAGCCAGGCGCGAACCGCGAAGTCGCCGGGCCAGAAGAAACCCACCAACCGGGCGACCGCCGAGATGTCCGCTTTCAGTCGCAGCTAGCGCGGCGCTGCCTCGCCGCCCGACGCTTCGCTGTCAGGCACGATCGATAGGCCATCGCTGGCCCGAAGCTGGATCCGATAGGTCTTGCCCTTTTGAACCTTCATCGAGAGGGCCTGGCCGTGTGCCGCACGGATTCCTTTTTCTTCGGCTTTGGCCTTGTCGTTTGCGATGCTCCAGAAGTCGTCCCAGATTCCTTTTTCGAAGTCGCTCATCTGTCCGCCGCGAGCGTAGGCGCTTGGCCGCGAGCCCGTTTCGTCGAGTGCATAGCCGTCGATCGGCTTCTGCTGATCGCCGAAGATGCGGCTGAACAGGCACAGCGACGTCGAGCGGTCGAGGTCCTTTTCCTCCACGTACTTGTCGTCGAACTTCACCACCAGGTAATCCACGTACACGGTGTCGCCGGGAAGGACGAACGGCCGCGGCGGCGTAATCGGGTGGCCTTCCTCATTGAGTTCCACGAACTCGACGGTAGAGAAAGTCGCTCCCCCCTCTTCCTTCGGCCCCTGGTCGATCACCGTCAATTTCGCAACGCGGTGATCGACCTTGAGCAGCGCGATGCGCGTTTCCAGCTTCTCGACTAGCAGCTTAAGGTCGGCGACGTCCTTGTTCAGGGCGGCGATCTGCTCGCCGCGGTGCGTCAGCTCGGTTTCCGCGTCCTTAAGCTTGATCCTCGTCGCATCCAGTTCCTCCGCTGCCCGTTCCTTCGCCGTGTACGCGTCGTATCCAAAATAGCCCGCCGTGCCGATCGCTCCGAGCACGACCAGCGCGATCAGCGTGCGCAGAAAGCTGTTGACAGTGGACAGATTCTCCATCATGCCAGGCATGTTCAAATCCTCCGCTGAATGCAGGCCACTCGCAGAACAAGCACACTACTGTTTTCCAAGCAAGTGCCGAACTGCCGCACCTATGTCGGGCTCCTTGATCAGACTCTCGCCAACCAGCATGGCATCTACGCCGGCTGCCTCCAAGCGTAGCACATCTGCCCGGTTGTGAATGCCGCTCTCGGCCACGAAAACCGCGTCCAGCGGCACCTGGTCCCGTAAGCGAAGGCAGTGGTCGAGATCGACGGCAAATGTCTTCAGGTCGCGGTTATTAACTCCAATGAGCGATGCCCCGGCCGCGAGGACCCGCGGCAGGTTGGCCGGCTCGTACAGCTCCACGAGCGGCGTCAGTCCCAGCTCCAGCGCCTCGTTGTGAAGTTTCCGCAAGTTGCAGTCGTCCAGACACTCGGCAATCAGCAGTACCGCATCGGCGCCGGCGACGCGGCCCTCGAAAAGCTGATAGCTGTCGAGAATGAAATCCTTGCGCAATAGCGGCAGCGACACCGCCGCGCGAATTCTCGTCAAAAACTCCAGCCGCCCCTGAAAGAATTTCTCGTCGGTGAGCACGCTGAGGCAGCTCGCGCCGCTTTCCTCATAGGTGCAGGCAATCGCTACCGGATCGAAGTCACCGCGAATGACTCCTTGGCTGGGGCTGGCCTTCTTCACCTCAGCAATCAGCTTGATTGGTCCCTTGGCAGCCAGCGGCGCAAAAAAGTCCCTTACGGGCGGCGCGTCCTTCAGCTTGGCGCGCAGCTCGGCCTCCGCAATGTGTGCCTTGGCCCGCGCGATCTCATTGCGCTTGTGAGAAACGATCTGTCCTAAGATGTCACTCAAGGCCCAAATGCAAAGCGCAGCCACTGGGCGTTGAAGTCCGCCTGGCTTGCCGCACTCTGCAACCTTAGATGTAGTACATCCCTTCCATCTGCCCTTTCAGACTCCCGGCCAGGTCCGCAAAAGTCATCTCGGAAAGCATCTCACGCTCGGCAGCATTAATCTTTCGCCAGGCGTCGAGCAGCACACGCGTCACAGGGTTCTGCGCTCCGGCATTGCTGGTGATCTGGCCGGACTGGCCATCGACGGCACTCATCACTTCCCCTAGCGTGATCTCGGCCGGGTCCCTGGCAAGCTGGTAGCCGCCGCTGGCCCCGCGCGTGCTCTGCACGATGCCAGCGCCTTTGAGCTGGAGCAGAATCTGGACGAGAAATCGGGAGGGAATGCCGTGAGCCTCGGCAATTTCGCGGATACGAACGGGGTCGGGGCTGCCATAGCGCGTGGCCAAGGTGAGCACGGCGATACAGGCGTATTCCGTTTTGGCCGAGACAATCACGCTCGTAGAACGGAATTCACTCCGTTTCCAAGGAATATCAGGATCCAAATCCCCGACGAGATCTTACGGACTGAATGAATGCCGATCTATTTGTCGAGCGAATGCAAACCACACTCGGTCTTGGCAAATCCGCTCCAGCGGCCCGCCCGCTCGTCCTCGCCTGCCAAAATCGCTCGGGTGCACGGCCAGCAACCAATGCTCGTGTACCCCTGGTCGTGCAGCGGATTATAGGGCACGTCGTGGTCGCTAATAAACTTCCAAACGTCCTGTTTCGACCAATTTGCCAGCGGACTGACTTTCACCAGGCTGAACTTCTTGTCCCAAGCGACGATCGGCACGTTCGCCCGATCGGGACTCTGGTCGCGGCGAATGGCACTTGCCCAGGCATGAAACCCGACGACTGCGTTTTTGAGGACCGTCACTTTGCGGTCGAAGCAGCATTGATCGGGGTTGGTCCGATAGAGCGGCCCCCCATGGAGATTTTCGTATTCTTCCACGGATGTAGCGGCACGCTTCAATTCCACTTCAATGCCATAGCGGCGCGCCACTTCATCCCGAAGCTTAAGCGTCTCGGGGAACTGGTAGCCCGTGTCGAGGTTGAAAACGTGGGTCTTGCGGTCGATCTCGGAAAGCATATGCAGAATGACCATCCCCTCGGGCCCGAAAGCGGTGGCCATCGTGAACTTGTCGCCAAACCGACCCACCACCCAGCGCAGAATCTCCTCCGGCTTAGCCCCGTCAAGCTCTTCACTTTGAGCTTTAATCTCCGCCTCTAATTCCGCGGTCAGCGTCAATTTGTTGTCGCCAGGAATTGGCCGCTCCTCGCCGGGCGGTTGATACATGCGAATCGCGTGAGGCTGTACGATGGTCACCATGATTGCGGCCTAGAAAACCGCGGCTCCGCAGCAAATCGCTAACTCCACGAGGCAATCTTACCCATGTTGCTAATATAAGTCAACAATTGGGTTCCCTCCCGTTTCATCGGTAAGGATTAGGAGGATTCTGCAGCCTAGCCTGCAAAACTTGCAGCGATTGGGAAGCCGCGAACACGACATAACCCATTCACTCACTTTTGGTTACAAGCAGCCAGCCCTGCTCAGCCTTTGTTCCTGGTCAGACCGATGGTCCCAGGAAAGCTATTGCAGCGCGTTCCCAATCCGCATCAGTTCCTTCTCTCCGGGAAACTCCTTGACGCGGTAGCGCTCTGGATAGAGACCCAATGGCTCCATCAAAGTGCCGACAACCTGCTGCACATGCTCCCACGCGCCGCTGGCTACGATTTTCGCGTCGTCTGCCGCATCGGGGCGAAAGAAAAGCACGGCATCGGTTTGGGGGAGCAGATTCTCCACACCGTCGTACCACACGCTGTAGCTGGTCACGCGTCCGGTATCTTTGTTTTGCAGCGCGCCAAAGGGAGCCACGATCACCGCTTGCCCCTGTTGCTGATGAACCGCATCCAGGAGCTCTTTTTGGTCGTTGTATTCGGCACCAATCGTTCGCAGACGCAACTCGCGGAACTCTGGATACAGCGGCGAATCGGCCGGCGGCAGCCAGGGCGTCCACTCGTCCCCCTCCAACCGCAGTGCGATCGTGGAAATCGGCCGTGGTTTGTTGAACGAATCTTTGGCGATTTTCGTCATGATCTCCAGCCCCTGCGCGTCGTCTGAGCCAGTCACCACGAGCGTATCGCGATTGGGGACCATCGCTACGTGCTCACCCTGGACGTCGAACCGGCGAATCAAGTCCAACAAGACCAGCCGTGAGGCATCGTAATTGTCGCCGCTGGCGGACGCGTACACGCGCCCGTCCAGTACTGCGAATTTGACTTCGCCCATTTGCTCCAAGTTCTGTCGCGCCGCCTCGAGCGCCTCGTAAAAGCCCACCTCCCAGCCATCGAGATCCTTTTGACTGATGCTTCGCATCGCGGTGGGCAGGTCGTACACCAGCGACAGCGCCAAATGTTCGCCGATCACTTGCTGCGGCATATCGAAGCCCTCGCCACCGCGGACCTTCGATTGAAGGATGGCCGACTCCAGATAGAACCGCGAGCGAACAACGGGGAGCAGGTCCGGATGGATGTCGGCGAAATCCGCGGGCAATTCGTAGCTACGGGAAGCGACACAGCTTTGCAGAAATCGCTTGAGCAGCCCGGCTCGGCTGGTGGCCTCGGCCCGACAATACTCCTGGTAAATGTTGGCCAGATTGATGAATCCCTCGTCGGGCCGCAGGAGCAAGAATTTTTCCTCGTCGTAACGATATTCGGCTTGTGGGTCCAGCTTTTTCAGCTCGGCAAGCACAATGCCGGCGAACTTTTCCCTGCTGGGCGGCCCCGAGAATAGATCGAAGAGTCCCACGAGACTGACCTTCCTGCGAAGGCGGATGGCCACTGGCGTAATGCGACGGCATCGGCCGACCATCTTATCGTAAGCCACATGCGCTGTCGTGTCGGCAAATCCGCCCTTGGCGGAACTCGTTGATCGTTGGCTGGCAACGAGTTACGCTGCGTCAAGAACGTCCAGCTGGCAACGAATAGATTTACCAGACACTTTTGATGAAGCGTTGGGGCCCCTCGCCGGCCACCTTCATAGCCAAATCCGTTCTCTGAAGGAAATCGATGAATTCACTTTGCCTGTGGGCCATGCTGGTCTGCTCGGGCGAACCGTTGGACGACGGCACGCTGCTGTTCCTGGAAAACGCCAATAGCGTCGTTCAAGCGGCAACCCGCGGCAAAATCGGGCATGTGGCGATCTACATCACGGTCGACGGCCGACCCTGGATTTTCGAAGCGACGCCAGCGCGCGTGCGGCGCGTAACTCCCGCGGACTACTACGAAGAGCTGGTGCGCATCAACGTCAAACGAGACGACGATAAGAAAATTCGTGCCTTGGCACTACGCCCGCAGATACCCTATACCGAGGCTGAGAAGGAGGCGATGCGCACTTACTTGAACGACCAGCTCGGCCGCCGCTACTCGCTGCTGAATTATGTTCAAGACAAGGAGGGCGACGGCATTCACTGCGCCGAGCTGGCCGCCAGCGCGCTCAACGCCACTGGCCGTCACGAATTCAAGCCGCCGCGGTCAATCCATCCTGCTCGGTTTTTTGATCTCGTCCAGCCGAACCACCGCAAGGTCGAGCCTGTGACACTGCCGGAGGCGGCAGCGAAAGAGACCTGGTGCCAGCGAGCCGATCGTCGCTGGGGAGAAATCTGGCGCTGGAGCTGCTGGGGTTGCGGCGAAGCCTGGGCATTGTGCTTCTAGTCGAGAGGCCGGGACGCTCTACGTCGATTCGTTGCTGGCCAGGGCATGGACGCATGCCACGCGCAGCGGCGGCGCACCATACCGATTGATCATTCGCCGCTGCGGAAGACGTCGCGACGAGCTGATTGGGCGCTGCACCCTGGCAGCCGGCAGGCAAGCCTGAGGCGAATCATTTTGCGTCGCATCACTGGCATCGGCATGCCTCGGCATTTCGTCAGCGGCCTCGTCCGCCTGCTGGTCGGCAGGCTGCTCGGCCTCGCGCGGCAGTTCACCTCGAACGACGCGCACGTCGCGCGGAGCCTGGATGCCTATCCGAACCGCATGACCTTTAACCCGCAACACCGTGATGGTGACGTTGTCACCGATTCGGATTTGCTCCTGGAGCTTTCGCGTCAGTACGAGCATGGCACACTCCTTGTCCCGGAGAGGAGAGTTCTGCGAGCAATATGAACGGCTGTCACTTGCAGTGGCCGTGCCAAACAAACGTTCGCAGCTGCGGTTCCGACTGCAAGTGATTGCCATAACCGCGGTTAAGCCCGGCGATTCGAGAATGTGATGATTTTGGAAGGAGCTGCGCCAGGCGCACCGCATGAAAATGTTTCAAGATTTGTGCATCTATTGCCGCAAGGTTACAAACGGCGGCACTTGCTCTTTGAGAAATGGCGGCGTCCTGGCAGAATGCGGGAGCGGACGAACAATTCTAGCCCGGGAGCTAGCGGCGCCGTGCTGACAAGGATCGGTCATCTAGCGGTTTATTTCCTCGTGCGAGCGCTGCTGTCGCTGGTGCAAGCGATGAGCATTGAGTCGTGCGCCGCCTGCGCCAAAGTGCTGTCTGTAGTTCTTCACGACGTGCTGCGACTTCGCCGCACCATTGTGGAACAGAATCTTGCAACCGCATTCCCCCACATGTCTCACGAGGAGCGCAACCAGACCGCGCGCCGGATGTGGCAGCACGTGCTCGTGATGATCGCGGAAATTGCCCACGCGCCGCGGAAGATCCACGATTCGAATTGGCGTAAGTACCTCGATATCACCCCCAAGCCAGAATTGGTTGGGCTGATGCTACAGCCGCGACCTCGCGTGTGCGTTACCGCGCATCTGGGCAACTTTGAGCTGGGAGGGTACCTGACTGGACTCCTCGGATTTCCCACCTTTACCGTTGCCCGCACGCTGGATAATCCCTATCTGGATACTTTCGTAAACCGCTTCCGTGAGGCAAAAGGGCAATACATTCTTCCCAAGATCGGCAGTGCGCCGCAGGCCGACGCAGTGCTGACCACCGGCGGCACGCTGGTGCTCCTGGGGGACCAGCACGCGGGGCCCAAGGGATGCTGGGTGGAATTCATGGGCCGTCCGGCCTCCTGTCACAAGGCTGTCGCTCTGTTTACTTTGCTCAGCGGAGCGCCAATGCTGGCCGTGGCATGTATCCGCCGAGGACGACCGCTGCAGTTCACGCTGGAACTGGTGGGAGTCGTGGATCCCGCAGCCGCATCTTGTGATGCGCTGGCCGGAGTGCAACAGCTTACGCAGTGGTACAATGATGTTCTGGCCGCGCAGATCCGTCGACAGCCCGACCAGTATTGGTGGTTGCACCGCCGCTGGCGCGAACCTCCCAAGCGATTGCGGCAGAAGCTGACTGCCGCCCGCCAGGCGGCCTAGGCCTGTCTACTGACCTCCGGCACTTGACTCGTCCGATGACCACCTGGCACCGCGTGATTGCCGCCCGCGATTGTCCTCCAGGAACGGGCATGGAATGCGTCACCGGCGATCGCGTGGTGGCGCTGTTCAACGTGGATGGGCAGTTTTATGCGTTGGACGGCATTTGCCCGCATCAGGGGGGGCCGCTAGGCAAAGGCGTGCTCAGCGGATGCGTGGTCACTTGCCCATGGCACGGCTGGCAGTTCGACGTAACGACAGGCCAGCATCAAATCAGCAAAACCCTCGTGCACAGCCACTATGCAACCAAGGTGGAAGGGGAAGACGTCCTGGTGTCATTTGACGCCTGGTGAGCGACTGCCTTTCGCCCTAAATCACTGCTCACGCCCCGTCCGCGGCCTGCCAATTTGGATTTCGGACTTTGGACATTGGACGGAAATCCCTTGATCCACTACCGCAGTTTCTTGAATTGGGATCCGCCGGCCATTGCCGAAATCTGGCGAACCCAGCCGCCACTGCGGGGCCGGCTTCAGGCGATCACGCCGGTGATGCTCGAGGAGTTGATTTTCGCCAAACCCTATTTTGACCGACATGGTTTCATCGTGGCGGTCGACGATTCCCGCCTGGTCGGCTTCGTCCATGCGGCGCTAGGGGCTAGCGAAGACGAGTCGACCGTGTCCACAGACCAGGCCGCGATCTGCCAGCTCATGGTCGTGCCACACGCGAGAAAGGGTGAAATCGAGGCCGAGTTGCTAGCCGCTGGCGAAAACTATCTCCGCCGCAAAGGGGTCCGGCAGGTTTTTGGCGGTTGCCGCTACCCTGTGAATCCTTTTTACCTTGGCCTCTATGGCGGCAGCGATCTTCCCGGAGTCTTGTCCAGCGATTTGACGTTCGCCAGCTTGCTGCGGGCATACGACTACCGCGAAGGGGCGCGGCGGATTCTTTTGTCACGGACACTGGAGCAGTTCAAGGCGCCGGTCAGCGGCAAGCTGATCCAATTGCGGCTGACGCATCGCGTCTCCAACCTGCATGTCATTCCGGACACCTGGTGGAGCGCCTGCGTCTGGGTGCATGCCGATTGGACGCGGTACGAACTGCGGCGCAAAAACGCCGACGACGTGCTGGTATCCGCGACCTTCTGGGACGTGATGCCAATCGCGCGCGAGTGGGGAGTGCATGCCGCGGGATTGGTGCGAATCGACGATACGGAGGAAGCGCGGGAAGCAGGACTGACAATGCTGCTCATGTCCGAGGCGCTCCTGCAGATTCATAAGCAAGGCATAACGCTGATCGACGCCCAAGCACCGGCGAGCGACACGTCACTGGTGTCGCTTTTGACGCAGCTTGGCCTTGTGGAATACGACTCAGGAATAGGATTTGTGAAGGAGGTCGGCCAGTAGCAGAAGCGGATTGCTCCACATTTACGCCACGCCACGCTCTTCCTCCGGCTCCTCGCGCCGCTGCCGGTCGATGGCATCCTGCCGGATATGACCGTCTTCGCTCACGTCGTCGAAGCGGACGGAAACGCGTTTGGAGACGCCGCTCTCCTGCATCGTAACTCCGTAGAGCGTGGTGGCCGCCGTCATTGTCTTTTTGCTGTGCGTGACGATGATGAATTTTGTCCAGCCCAGGAACTCGTTCAGCACGTCGATGAAGCGGCCGATGTTGGCCTCGTCAAACGGCGCGTCGACTTCGTCCAGGACGCAGAACGGACTGGGACGGAATTGAAAGATGGCCAGCAGCAATGCCACGGCCGTCAGCGCCTTTTCGCCCCCCGAGAGCAGCGAGTTATTGAATGACGGCTTGCCGGGAGGAGTGGCGATGATTTCGACGCCGGCATCGAGCACGTCCACGCCTTCCTCGAGCACGATGTCCGCCTTGCCGCCGCCAAATGCCTTGCGATACAGCGTCTGAAAGTTGACGCGAATTGCTTCCAGTGTCTCCACGAACAATCGGCGGCTGTCGGCATTGATCTTGTGGATGATCCGTTCGAGGGCCTGCTTGGCCTCGGTCAGGTCCTTGTGCTGGCTGACCAGGTGGGCAAAGCGGGCCTCGAGCTCGTCGAGTTCGTCCAGTGCGTCGAGGTTGACGGCGCCGATTTGATGGAGCTTGCGGCGAAGTGATTCGATTTCCGCCTCGACTTCGGCTCGCTGCTCGGCAAGCTGTGGATCGTGGTCCAGTCGTGCGGTCAGCTCCGCGAGGTCGATCTGATAGTCCTCCCGCAGGCGATCGACGAGCGTCTGTCGTTCGTGTCGCACCTGGCCAGCCGCAAGATCTATCTGATGCTGCTTTTCCTGAAGCTGGCGGAGGGTCTTTTGAATCCGCTGCACTTCTTCAGTTAGACCGGCGCGGCGACGTGCGGCTGCCTCCCGCGTCTGCATCTGAGTGGCGATGTCGCGCACCAACTCTTCCTTGCGGAAATAACCGGCGGCAATCGTCGACTCGGCGTGCAGAATCTCCAGCTCGGTTTGCACGTGCCGGTGCTCGCAATGTCGTAGTTGCTGCCGGACCTGATGCACGGCCCGCTCACGCTCGCGCTGGTCGTCCTCGAACTGCGACAAGCGGATTTGCAGCCCTTCGACGCGCTGCTCGCTGCGCGCCAATTCGACGCGCGCGGCAGTCGCCTGCTGCACTGTGGATTGTCGCTTGCGCTCGATCTGACTCTGCTGCGCTTCGTCGTCATCAATCGCCGCCTGCTGCTGGGCCGCCTGGGCCTGGGCTGCGACCAATTCGTTGCGGCAATGGGTCAGACTGGTCGCCAATCGTTCGGCGTGTTGACGATTCTCGGCCAGCGCGGTCTCCACGGTGGTGGACTGCTGTTGGTATTGCTGCGATCGCTCTTGGAGTGTGTGTGTCTGCACGCGAACATCGGCCGCGGCGCGCATCAGTGTCTGCACGGCGGAGCCCAAATGAAGCAGTTCGCGATCCTTGGCATCAATTTGCTCGCGCAGTGCGGCCACTTCACTCTGCGATGCGGCGATCTGGTCAGCGAGTACAGCCAGGTCGCTGCGTAGCGCCCTCAGCTCGCTGCGCCGCGAGACAATGCTGGTCGCCGATTGACGCGTTCCCAGTGAAAAGGCGCCATTGGCCTGGAGCAATTCGCCTTCCAGCGTGACGAACGACTGACCCGCCTCGAACCCGAGTTCGCGCCACAAGCGGAAGGCATCCGCGCGGGACTTTACAACCCACGTACTTCCCAGGAACTGCCTGGCTAAGTGCTGAACCTCTGCTGGAATCTCCAACAACTCGTCGCCCCTGCCGATAACCGCCTCTGGCTGTGGGAAGTCCCTGGCACCAAAGCGTCCGTTATCGCCCCTGGCGCCCTTTTCCACTGCGCCGGCCGGCGGCTCCTGCGTCGCAATCCAGGTCACCCTGCCGGACAGCGGTCCCAGTGCCCCCATCGCCGCTTCGACCTCCGCCAGGCCGCCATCCACAACCAGCGCTTGTGCGGCGTCTGCAAGCGCCACGTCGATTGCCGCAGCGTGCTCGACTTTGACGGCAATCAAATCCGCCAGCACGCCGCGGACTTTCGACAGCGGCCCGCTCGTCTGCCCCTTGATCTTTCGCAGAACCTCTTTCACGCCGGCGCCGAGACCCTCCAGCGTCCGTTCCAGTTCGTCCAGCAGATCTGTCCGCTCCTCCAAGCCGCGACTGCGCGATCGAAGTTTGGCCAGATCCTCCTGACGCGCTGCATGCAGCCGGCGCGTCTGCGCCAGGTCATGCGAAAGATCGTCCAGCGCCAATTGGTGTTGGGACGCCTCGTCGTCAACCTGCTGCTGTCGCTGCCATGCGGCGGCCAGCGATTGATCCAGCTCGACGGCCGCATTTTGCAGTACTTGCAAGTTCTCCTGGCATTGCCGGCACGCCAACTCGGCGGCGGCGCATCGTTTTTCTTCTTCTTCGATACGGCTGTTCAGTACGGCGACCGCCTGTAGCCGGGTTAGCTGCTCCCGCCGACGGACGGCTCCCAGCCGATGGGCCTCGTCGAGTTGTTCGGTCAAGGCCTGCACCTGTCCCTCGCAGGCGGCCAGGCGAGCTGCAATCGCAGCATGGATTTCCGTGGCGGTAGCGAGTTCGGTTGCGGTGGCCACCATCCGCGCTTTGACGTCACCGGCCCGATCGCTGATGGCGGCAAGATTCTGGCGGTGCAGTGCCGCTTCTTCGTCCAGTTCGCGTAACCGGGCAAGCTGTTGCTGGATCGTCGCCTCGCGCTGGGCGATCTGCTCTCGATTCGTGGCGGCCAGTGCCTCGGCAGCACGAATCTGCTCATCGCACCTGAGAACCGTGGTTTCCGCCTCCAGCAGCGATGCCTCCAGCGCTTCGCTCTGCGCCGTGGCGTCGGCAGAGTGGGCACGCAGCGCGGCCAACTCCTGCTCATAGGTTTCGATCCGACCGGTCAACTTGCGCCAGTCCACAAGCGCCACCTGCGTGCGCAACTGCTGGAGCCGGTCGGAATATTCGCGGTAGCGCTTGGCTTTGGCAGCCTGATTGCGGACGCTCCGCAAGCGATTTTCAACCTCCTCGACGATATCCGACAGTCGCAGCAGATTCTGTTCGACGCGTTCCAGCCGTCGCTGGGCTTCGATTTTCTTGGCCTTGAACCGGCTGATGCCGGCGGCCTCTTCGAAAATCGCGCGACGGTCCTTGGCCGATGCTTGCAGCAGCCGGTCTACCTTTCCCTGCTCGATCAAGCTGTAAGCATCGACTCCCACGCCGGTCCCGCGGAACATGTCCTTGATGTCCTTGAGACGCGCCGGCTGGCGGTTGATCAGGTATTCCCCTTCGCCGCTGCGATAAACGCGGCGCGTGATGTGCACCTCCGGAGCATCGACGGGAAGCCGTCCGTCGGCATTATCGAAAATGAGCGTTGCCTCTGCCGCGCCGGCGGGCTTGCGGCCGCCGGCGACCGTCCCGGAGCCTTTGAAGATGACGTCAGCCATCTCCTTGCCACGGAGGCTTTTGGCGGACTGTTCTCCCAGGACCCACTTCACCGCATCGACGATGTTCGACTTGCCGGACCCATTGGGCCCGACGATCACCGTAATGCCGGGGGGAAACTCAAAGCGCGTTTTGTCGGCAAAGCTTTTGAAGCCGAAAAAATCGAGAGCTTTGAGCATGCGAAATCAGTCTCTCGGAGGCCGCGGTCCGCAGGCTCGGCGGCTCCATGACCGCAACGACCGCGGCCGCTCGACGGAGACTCGGGACCGTGGACTGGCGACTTGAAACTACGGCGTCGCCTCCTCCTTCTTGGACCACGGATTGATTCTATCAAGAAAGCCTTTCTCTTGCGGCTCTCGATAGGCGGGATCCACATAGGTATCCGTTGGAGATTCGCTCAGAGGGGATGCCGCCGGCTGCTGCTTTAGCGGATCGCTGAAGATGCCGGGAGCCGGGTCGGCCGTTTGCCGGTTGGCTTCGATTGCGGCCGCCGATGCTTCGCTCGGGTTGCCGTTGACCGTTTCTTCCGAATCGCGCTGGAACTCGCGCCGGGGGGAGGGGAGCGCTTCGATCGCGATTCGCGATGCTAGCGACCCGTTTTTCTTCAATTCGTGAATGAGTTGAATCACGTCGGCATAACCGCCCCCCAGCCGCACCACGGTGCGGATCAGTTGGTCGAGGCTGGTGCCGCACGTTTCCGAGAGCGTGTCTTCCCCGGCACGGAAACGGCTCACTTTCACCGTCTCATCATTGATCGTGGTCACCAGGATCGATTTTCCAGCGTTTGCCGCCTCGGGCGGCGTGAACCGCTGGTCGTGGCCAAACAGGACCATCTCGGGCCGCTTGCTGCGCGTGAAATGGACCATCGGCTCGCCAGACGTCGGCAGCAAATGGTAATAGAACGCGTCGCCGAGGGTTTCGCCCCGCGTACTCGGATCGTCCGGACTGCGGGTGTGGATCGCGCGGAACGCACCGTACCGCGTCTCGGCGCTGTCCACGTGCAAGAGTTCGCTCAGCACGCTCAGCGCGCTGACGTGGTTCATGGCCGTCAGCGCGGTAAGTGCGTGCCAGCGGAATGCCGACTCGCTGCGGGCCACCTCTCCCAGCGGCGCTGCCGCAGCGGGGTCGTCGAGATAGGCCAGGGCTTCGGCCGAATAGAATTTAACTTCGGGATCGCTGGAGGCAATGCCGCGCTTGAGCGCATCGATCGCTTCCTTGCCGATCGCCTCCAGTTGCACCGCGGCACTGGCTGCGGATGCGGGCTCCAGCAGCTTCTTCTCGAGCAGCTCCAGGCGCTGGGCCCGCTTGACGCCGTCCTCGCGCAGTGGGATCTTCGCGACGACGCGGACGTAATGATAAATGTTGTGCCGGTAGTTGGCGGGAATGGAAAGTTCGAGGAAGTTGGGGCGCTTCGCCGTACAAACGCCCGTTTTGACCCCTTGATCGAACGTGTAAAAGCGGTTGTTGATGGCCCGGCTGATCAGCGTCACGATGCGGTAGGATGCGTCCTGCTCGCGGATCGCCAGACCCAGGTCGCGAGTAACATTCGACATGGCACGACCGAGGATCCGTCCCTGCGTTTCGGTCGCCCGAGTGGACTGATTCTCAAATACAGCGTCTACCAGCACCGTTCCATCCACCAGCGCGTCGACGTGCCCCGTGTGCAGCGTGCCGTCGATTACCGCCACTTGCCGCAGACGGGAACTCATCAGCCAGCCGCTGCGCAGGCTGCTGGTCTCACTCCCGCCAGGAAGCATCACTTCCACATCGAACGTGTCCCCCTTACGAATTCCCGGCGGCAATACGCCCCGCACGAGCACGATCGACGTCGTCGGTGACTGGAGAACTTTGTCTGGCTTCTGCACCTCGTGCGACAGCATCTCGTTCACCAGGACCTGACGCTGCGGCGCGGTCGGCGGCAGGTCGCGGCCTGTATTATCCAAATTCGTTACCAGGCCTACCGACTCCAGTTCGGTAAAGTGCAGCCCCCAGGGACGCGCGTAATCTCCCACCAGTTCGACTTCGCGTTTTTCCTTGTCGTCGGCGACCAACTCCTCCGCCTCGGGTGTCTGGCCGCGCATCAGTTGCGATGCGCAACCGCTGCATGCAGCCAGTCCCAAGCCCAATCCCAAAAACGCCCGACGGCTGAGCCACAGACTGCTGCGCTGGTGGCGGGTCGAGGTGGGCATCATGCCGTTTCGCTCCGTGAAAAATGAGCCTGGGCGCGCACCGTCCTGGTGCGGCATTTTCAGGGCGTGAAACGATAGGAAGGACAGAAATTCCAGTCAAGTGAGAATTGGACCTCCTGCTACGAAAGCGCCCTTCTTATTTCACCTTACTCCTTCGTTTGCCGACAGTTAGAATACATTGGCTACCCAATCCTGCGACCTTGGCCATGATGGCCGACCGTCCTCACTCGCCATCCTTCCACCGCGAACTAAGTGAATTTCTCGAATTGCCTGCAAGTGGCGTCCATCACGGACGTCGGCATGAGGCGGACGTCCAATCAGGACTCTCATGCCCTGGTGGTGGCCGAAACGCCAGAGCTGTGGCAGGCGCGGGGGCATTTCTTTCTCGTGGCTGACGGCATGGGGGCCCATGCCGCTGGCGAACTCGCCAGCAAGCTAGCCGCCGACGGGGTCCTGCACCTCTACCTCAAGTATCGCGAGGAATCTGCTCCTGACGCACTTTCCCGGGCTATCCGCGAAACGAATGCCGAGATCCATCGACGCGGCACGGCCAACCCGGACTTCCACAACATGGGGACGACGTGTAGCGCGCTGCTGCTCCTGCCCCAGGGCGCGGTCGTGGCCCACATCGGCGACAGCCGCATCTATCGGTTGCGGGGACAGAAACTGGAGCAGCTTACCTTCGACCACAGCCTCCAATGGGAGCTCCAGGCCTCCGGTCAATTGCCCCCGGGAAGCGACCTGGCGGCAGTCGTCCCCAAAAACGTGATTACCCGCTCGCTCGGCCCCAACGCCGCCGTGCAGCTCGATCTGGAGGGGCCGCACCCAATCGAAGTGGGTGATATTTTCCTGCTTTGCAGCGATGGCCTGACGGCCCGCGTGGAAGATGCGGAGCTCGGTCCGATCCTGACGGCACTTCCTCCGGAGGAAGCAGTCCGGGCCTTGGTGGACCTGGCGAACCTGCGAGGTGGCCCGGACAATGTCACGATCGTTGTTGCCAAAGTGATGGGGTCCGAGCTGGCGACTGCCGGCGCTCATGCGTCCCCTCTGACCGTTGGCGCTGAGCCGAACCGGACGCTTGTGCATCCGGGCATCTGGATTGCCGCCTGCGTATGTGCCTTGGCAAGCGTGGTCATGCTGGTGCTAAGGCTGTTTCCGGCAGCCGCCGTGGCGGCTGCTCTGGCGGCCATCATCGGGTTGGTCGGACTTGCCAGGCGATTTGGGACTGGCGGAGGGACGTCATTGGCAGACGGCCGCCGCATGGGCCGCGGTCCCTACTCCGAAACGTTCAGTCAACCGGACCACGAGTTCCTGGGAAAACTCGCCCATACGGTGGACGAGCTGCGCGAGGCGGCTCGCGAAGGGGACTGGGTCATCGATTGGCGGAAGTTCGACGAATTTGTGAGCAAGGCACTGGCTGCCGACCGCGACAAGCAATACATCGATGGCGTCCGCTACTTCTGCCGCAGCATCACTTTCATGATGAACGAGCTTCGCTCCCAGCCGATCCGCTAAACATCGGCTCAAGCGGATTTCTGACCCCTGCCTTCCGACCCCTGAGTCCTGCTACGATAATCGTGTCAAAACAACACGAGCGAGATTTCCAACCACGATGCTGTTCAATCGCAAACGACTGAGATTGTCCGAAGGGGAGCGCCAGGCGATGCGAGCCGCCTGCCGCTTCAACGCGCAATTGATGGACGTCCTGCGGGACTTTATCCGCCCCGGTGTGACTACCGAGTCCATCGACAAACTGGTCTACGACTTCACGACCTCGCACGGGCACAAGTGCGCCCCGTTCGGCTATCGCGGCCAGCAGAACGCCCCCTATCCCAAAAGTTGCTGCACGAGCGTCAACGACGTCATTTGCCACGGCGTTCCCGGACCGCTGGTCCTCAAGGACGGTGACATCGTCAACGTCGATTGCACCAGCATTGTCAACGGCTGGCACGGCGACTCGTCGGAGACCTTTGTCGTCGGCACTCCCGGCGAACTGGCTCGCCGGGTCGTTCAGTGTGCTCACGACGCTTTATGGGCAGCCATCGATGTCTGCCGCCCCGGCGCCCGCATGAGCGACATCGGCGACGCGATCGTGCACCGGGCCAAAAAGGACAACTTCAGCGTGGTCGAGGAATACGTGGGCCACGGCGTGGGCCGCCAGTTCCACCAGCCGCCGACCGTACCGCACTACCCCACGCCGGAGGCGCGCCGCGCCCGCATGGAGCCCGGTATCTGCTTCACGATCGAGCCCATGATCAACACGGGCACCAAGGAAACGCTGCTGAGCAAGCGCGACGGCTGGACGGTCCGCACGAAGGACGGCGGTTTGTCGGCCCAGTTTGAGCACTCGGTCATGATCACCGAATCGGGCGTGGAAGTGCTCACGCTGAGCAAGAAGGGACCACAGCGGGGGCAGACTTTTTAGCGAGATTCTTGATCTTCCGCTATCGCGCCATAAAGCTCGGCGCCTCCGCCGTGGGACCCGCCACTGCCTCCAATTCGGCCAGATGGTCCAGCAGGATCCGCCGCACTTCCAGGATGGCCAGCGGGTGGCGATGGACGTACAAGTGGGCCGAGGAGACTACCAACTCCGAATCCACGTCGTCCAGGTGCGCGCTTTGGAAGCCCACCACGCCGTCCCCCTCCTCGGAGAGCCGACTGACAAAGCCTTCCCGCGGCGTCAAGCCGACGATGTTGTGGTATTTGACGCCCGGTCCCGTTTGAGCCTTGAGCATGACTGGAAAAATCGGATCGCTGGGGGAAAGCGAGTCGATGCTGTTGGTCATGGTGAGCAGCTCCGTGTTGGTGAAGAAGTCGGGATTGTCCCGAATCAGCTTGTTGCTCAGCTCGGCCATCATTTCCGGCAGTCTGATCAATCGCTGTGCCGCCAGCCGGGCGTAATCGCTGGCAAAGGAGCTGCCGCGGTGCGGCGTACTGATGGTCACCACGCGGCGGATGGACGGATTGGGCTGGAAAAACACCATCCTCGCCAGCCGGGCCTTGTCCTCGGCCGACGCCCGCAGTTCTTCAAAGGAACGCTTGGAAAGGATGCGCCAAAAGTCATTTCCGCTGTCGATCGTCTGGAGTTTCGAGACCAGCCCACCCATGCTGTGACCAACGAGGACCATCTGGTCGAGGTTCGGATTGGTGTGCGATGGATCGAGCGAATAACGCAGCTCCGCGAGCGCGTCGCGAAGCTGTGCGGCACTCGTCCAGAACGGCTGCCCGGAGGGATAGAGATAGAACCAGAACTGATAACGCGACCGCAGCTCGGGGTATGCCCGCAGGTCGTTGAACATCTCCATCCAAGTCGTGGGACTTGACCACAGGCCATGGACCATCAGCACGGGGATCTTGGCCGGATCGTACGGCTCGACCATGTACAGCCCCTTGACCTTTGTCTCGACGGCGCCCCCCGGGTTGAGCAGTCCCCAGGTTGAAATGTCCGTCTCCTGAAATTCCGGGCTGTCAAGAAAGTATGCCAGCGGCGTCGAGAGGTCGGTCTCCAGCGGCACCACGCGGCCGGCCACCTCGATATTTGACGCATGGAGCGGGTCGTATAACTCGAGTACGCAGTGATGCACGTCGCTCTTATCGCCCGGCGCATGCGGCGCGACCCGCAGGAATGCCGACACGGGAAAGCTCAGGCCGCGGGGATAGTATTTTTCGGTTGCTTCCTCCCCGGCCCGCCGGCTCCGCAGGGCGATCAGCGGCACTCCCAGACCGTAGGTGTGATGCTGGTTGGTCAGCCCCCCGACAATTTCGTAATCGCTGACGAACTCGAGTCTCGCGATATCATCCGCCTGCCAGGGGCCGTGCAGCGCCACCTCAATCGTGAACTTGCGGCTGCCGGTTTCAATCGAGAGGATCTCGCCCGGGTGGAGCTTGTTTTGCTTGAGCACAAGCCGCAGTGCCGACTCGAGCGAGCCATTGTAGATATCGCAGGCGCGGCGGAACTGGGGATCGTACGGATTTCGGAATCGGTCCAGACCCGGCTCAAACAGGTAAAGATACGAATAAGAGACGGAAGCGCCGAAGTGGTCGAGGGCCTCCTTCGTCTTTCCCACGGCCTCGCGCTTTTTGCCGTAGATGTAGGCCAGCTCGGCATAAGAATAGATCTTGTCCGCCGTCGGCTCGCTGGCGATTTCCTGGCCCAGCTTGACGAGCGTCTGGCCGAGGTCCTCTTCTTGGAGCTGTGCCAGATCGTAACGTCGCAGGATTTGCTCCGTGCGGGGCGTGGGGCGGGGGCCAGTGCGGGAGATCAGCCGGAGCGGTCCTTCCAGCGGATTGTGAGGCGCATGGCGAATGCTGATATACCGCTGTCGGGCACAACCGCCGACCGTCATCAGGACCAGCGCGAGGATCACCGCGCGCACCAGCAGCCCATCAAGGGAGGCAGACGCCTGTGGGCCACTAGCCAGCATAGAAATCGAACGGGTCTGGGCGCGCAAGCGCACCCCGCGGATTGGGACACGAACTGGCGAGAGATAATCAGGGGCAGGCGGAGGGTCAAGTGAGATTGGGCAAGTGGGGCTAATCGCAATGTTACGGCGATACTGGCAATCTGAAGGCGTTGACGGCAAAATGGCTGCGCCCCAAGACAA
>Ga0075418_10002800_pt1 | contig 19980 bp, 16 predicted proteins | sample SoiMetdeltSBSDD2_FD_81776 | JGI IMG/M metagenome (GOLD analysis project Ga0075418, IMG submission 81776) | Bulk soil microbial communities from a Populus tree surrounding site in Tennessee, USA - Soil MetaG P. deltoides SBSDD2 | ecosystem: Environmental > Terrestrial > Soil > Tree plantation...
CGAGAGACTTGCGCACTACGGGATCCTGTACGACCGCGATGGTGCTGCCGAATACCTGCAGTTCTACAGCCGGGCGTTCGCGAAACGAGTGTTCTTCGAGATCGTCGAGCGCCGAGGCTATCAAGCTTATGGCGCGGCGAACGCCCCGATTCGTCTCGCTGCTCAAGCGCGCTTCAAGGAGGCCGACACCTAGATTATGCGCGGCAATCCCCTGAGAATGACGCCACTCAGTCAGCTCCGAAGAGAGGCAACCTTTGGCTCGAGGACGGAAACCGCGCGTCGGCGATCGACAGACCGACGCCGAAGATGGCCGACTCAACATCCTCGAAGTCGCGGCCAAGGAATTTGCCGACAAAGGTCTCGCGGGCGCGCGCGTGGACGAGATCGCCGAAAAGATCAATTCGTCGAAACGAATGATCTACTACTACTTCGGCGGCAAGGAACAGCTATACCGCGCGGTACTGGAGCAAGCGTACGCGCAAATCCGGACTCGCGAATCCGCCGCGAACTACGCGGCGATGAGCGCAGAGGACGCATTGCAGCAGTACGTCGGACACACGTTCGACTATCACGCCGAGCATCCCGAGTTCGTCCGGCTCGTGATGAACGAGAACATCCATTACGGAGCGCACATCGGCGCCGTGCAAGGCATCAAAGAGCGCAACCGCAGCGTGATCGCCACGCTGCAAGAGATCATCGACAAAGGCGCCAAGGAAGGACGCTTTCGCAAGGGCATCGATCCCGTCGAGCTGCACATGCTCGTGAGCGCGCTCTGCTTCTACAACGTTTCGAACCGCTACACGTTCGCGGCGAACTTCGGCGTCGACATGGGTTCGCCGAAAGTCGCGAAACGCCGGCGGGAGATCGTGATCGAGACGATCCTACGGTTCTGTCGTAAGTAGCCGCGATCAGCGGCTACGACCAGCGCCGCCGCTCGCAGCCAAATGGACGAAATGGTTCGAACAGGGGGGCACATGAAGCAACGAATGGTGTTGGTGGCGGCATGCGCGTCGCTCGCGGCGATCGGAGCGAGCGCCGAGCCGCGAGTGTTCCCGGTGGCCGAAGTCGCCAGCCAGACCGACGTCTATCCGGATCGCGTGACGCACTTCCCGAAGGGCGTCACGGGCCTCGCCGACGTGACCTATTCGGTGATTCCAGGCTTTCGCCCACTCGTGCTCGATCTCTACCAACCCGCCGGCGAGACGCCAAAGCCGCTGATCCTGTTCATTCACGGCGGCGGCTGGGTGGGCGGCAATACGCGCCACTCGGGAGCCCTCGAGAACTTTCCGCTGGCGCTTGCGCAGCTCGCGTCCGAAGGCTTCGTGGTCGCGAGCGTTGAGTATCGCTTGTCGAGCGAAGCGCCATTCCCGGCAGCCTTGCAGGACGTGCGCGCGGCGCTGCGCTACCTCAAAGACAACGCAAGCAAGTACCGAGTCGATCGAGGCAAGGTTGCCGTTTGGGGCGGCTCGGCCGGCGGGCAACTCGCCGCCCTCGCGGCTGCATCGTGCGGCGACCAGAGCCTCGACACCGCGCCGGCACCTGCGCGCAGTGAATGCGTACAAGGCGCGGTCGTGTGGTACGGCGTGTTCGACTTCGAGCCCGTCGTCGCCGAGCGTGCGGACACACCCGTGAGTCGGTACCTCGGCTGCGAAGGAGCCTGCCCGCCCGCGACCGTGCTCCGCGCGAGCCCGATGAGTTACGTTTCGTCGGGCGACCCGCCCTTCCTCCTGATCCACGGCGAGCAAGACAAGACGGTCGACGTCGGCCAGTCGCGGAATTTCGAAACCGCGCTTCGCAAAGCCGGTGTGGAAGTCCGGTCTCTTTATATTCCGGGCGTCGATCACAGCTTCGTCGGACACACCCCGGACGAGACACGTACGGCAACGTTGGCGGCAACGAACGCCACCTTCGATTTCTTCCACACGCTCTTTGGCAAAGCGCCATGAAACGCCTCCTCGCTTTCATGCTGCTGCTCGCATGCAGCGCAGCTCGGGCCGATCCGATACGCACGGAGTCCGGTCTCGTGGAAGGCATCGTGCTTCCGTCGGGCGTGCGTGCCTGGCTCGGCGTGCCGCAGGCGGCCCCACCCGTGCGCGAGTTGCGCTGGAAACCGCCCGCACCGGTGCCGAGTTGGTCCGGTACCTTTCATGCCGACGCCCAAGCACCGATGTGCCTGCAGTCGCTGCGCTCGCGAACGATGAATCACTACTTCGGCAACGAGGCGACCAGCGAGGACTGCCTCTACCTCAACCTCTGGGCCCCGGCGGCCGGCGAGCGTCTGCCGGTGATCGTCTGGATCTATGGCGGCGGATTCAACGTCGGCTCGGCGAGCATGGCCAACTACTCGGGAGAGAATCTCGCGCGCGACGGCGTCGTGCGCGTGAACCTCGCCTACCGGCTCGGCGCACTCGGTTTCCTCGCGCACCCGGAGCTGACACGCGAGTCGGGGTACGGTGGCTCGGGCAACTACGGGCTCATGGATTTGATTGCGGGCCTCCGTTGGGTCCAGCGCAACATCGCTGCGTTCGGCGGCGACCCAACCAATGTGACGATCGTCGGTCAATCGGCGGGCTCGATGGCCGTTTCGTTGCTGCAAGCGAGCCCCGAGGCCCACGGCTTGTTCAGCAAGGCCGTTGGCATGAGCGGCAGCGCGTTCGGTGAGCAGGCGAACGCCGTGCCGCTCGAGCAAGCGGAGGCGTCCGGGCTCGCACTGCAGAATGCGCTCGGCGCGGACTCGATCGAGGCCATGCGCGATATTGCAGGCGACAAGGTCGTCATCGCGGCCGTACCGCGCGAGCCGATCGTCATCGACGGTCGCTACGTCATCGGCGCTCGCGCCGCCTTCGAGCAACATCGGCAGAGCGACGTCCCGCTCATGCTCGGCTTCACGAAGGATGAATCGTTCCGCTCGCTCGGCCCCATCGCATCCGTTGCCGAGTACGAAACCGCCGTGCGCCGCACGTTTCCGGCAAACCCGACCGCGGTGCTTGCCGCCTACAAGGCAACCGACACCGCGAGCGCCGTGCGCGCGGCGACCGACGTCGGCCGCGATTCGTCAGTCGGGGGGCAGATGGCGAGCTGGGCGCGGGCGCAAGCCGAGTTCGGTAAATCGCCGGCCTACGCTTACTTCTTCATGCGGCGCCAGCCGTATGCCCCGGGAATCACCTTCGTCGATCACGATCCCGCGACCGCGGGAGCGTACCACTCGGGCGAGATCCCCTATTTCCTTCGCACTCGCGACTCGTTGAACCTGTTTCGCAAGACGCGGATCTGGGAAGACGTCGACGTCGCACTCGAGAACGACATGGCGGCCCTCTTGGTGTCTTTCGCACGCGACGGCAAGCCGACATCGGCGCGCGTACCCAGCTGGCCGAAGTTCACGGCCGCGAAGCCGCGAGTGGTGGCGCTCGGCGCCGCAATCGAAATCGTCGACTGGCCGAACTACGAAGCGCTACCCCTGTTGGCGTCACCGGCGGTCAGTCCGACGCGCGGCGCGCCCGGCGGGCGCCCGCGCGATTGAACGCGATGCGAGAGACGATCTACGCATTGAACGGTCCCAACTTGAACCTGCTCGGTCAACGCGAGCAGGTGGTCACCGGCACGATCGCAGGACTCGGCGTCCACGGCTATGAGCTGGCGATTCAGCACCTGCTCCATCGACATGGCGCGGCGCGCCGATGACGCGCTCGACTCACGCGCGTTTCGGCGCACTGGCGCTGATCACGATCGCGACGATGCTGAACTATGTCGACCGCTCGGTCATGGGCGTAGCGCAGCCGGCGCTGGTTCAAGAGCTCCGCATCGGCCCCGAGCTCATGGGCCTGATCTTCTCCGCGTTCTCCTGGACATACGCGCTCGCGCAAATTCCGGGCGGGCTCGTGCTCGACCGCCTGGGCTCGCGCTTGACCTACGCGCTTTCGCTCGCCTCTTGGTCACTCGCCACGCTGGCACATGGGCTCATGTCGAGCGTCGTCGGTCTGTTCTCGGCTCGCCTCGCCCTCGGCCTCGCCGAAGCACCCTGTTTCCCCGCGAATAGCCGGATCCTTTCGACCTGGTTCCCGCAGAACGAGCGCGCTCGCGCGAACAGCGTCTATGCGGTCGGCCAATACGTCGGCCTCGGTTTCATGATTCCGATACTGACGTACATCGTTGCCGTCTTCGGTTGGCGCGCGTTGTTTTTCCTATTCGGAAGCGTAGGCATCGTGTTTGCGTTCGTTTGGTTCGCGCTGTATCGCGAGCCGCACGAGAGCACCCGCGTGAATCAGGCGGAGCTCGACCACATCGCCGCGGGCGGCGGATTGGCCGGCGGCACGACGCGCTTCACTTTGAGCTGGCCGGCCGTCGTGGCTTTGCTGAAAACGCGCCAGATTCTCGGCGCTTCGATCGGCCAGTTCTGCGGCAACTCCACACTCGTATTCTTCTTGACCTGGTTCCCGAGCTACCTCGCGACGGAACGAGGCATGGACTGGATCCGCTCGGGGTTCGCGGCATCGTTGCCTTACATCGGCGCGTCGATCGGCGTGCTCGTCGGCGGCGCCATCTCCGACGGCATCATCCGCCGCACCGGCTCGGCCACGCTCGGGCGCAAGCTGCCGATCATTGCCGGCCTACTGCTGACCTCGACGATGGTCATAGCGAACTTCACGCCGAGCAATGCGCTCGTCATCGCGGTGATGTCGGTGGCGTTCTTCGGTCAAGGGATGGTGAACCTAGGCTGGACCCTGATCGCCGACGTCGCGCCGAAGCACCTCATGGGACTCACCGGCGGCGTGTTCAATTTGTGCGCCAACCTCGCCGGCATCGTCACGCCGTTGGTCATCGGCTTCGTCTTGGGCGCGACGGGCAGCTTCTACGGCGCCGTTGCTTACATAGCAGCCCTCGGCATCATCGGCGCGGCGGCCTACATCTTCGTCGTAGGCGACATCAAACGCGTCGAAATCGCCGGCCACTGAGCCTGCTTTCCCCTTGCGTGTTGACATTAACCATTTGGTACAGTAGATACACGTACTAGTTCGTACAATGCGGCAAGCACCCGCACGAGGCGCTCCGCAAGACTGGGGGAAATCAAATGAGCTCGACCATGCGTTCGTCCGTCGTTGCGGCGTTGGGTGTCGGTGTCGTTGCAGTCGTCGGAACCCACGGGGCCTCCGCGCAGACGTCGACGGCAACCGAGGAGATCGTGGTCACCGGTTCCACCCTGCGGGGCGTCGCACCCGTCGGGTCGAACCTCGTCACTGTCGGGCGCGAGGAGATCGAGGCAACCGGCGCGCAAACGGTTCAGCAGATACTCAAGACCGTGCCGTCCGTCGTCGGACTGCAGAGCGCGGGCCAAGCAGCCTACGGCAGCTTCGATGGTGCGGGCACGAACGCTCCGACGATTCATGGGCTCGGCGCGTCGGCGTCGAACAGCACTCTGCTCTTGCTGAACGGTCATCGGATGCCCGTTTCCGGCATCAATCACGTGCTCGCAGACCCGAACATCGTCGCGCCGCTTGCGCTCGAACGAGTCGAAGTCCTCGCGGACGGCGCTTCGTCCGTCTACGGCTCGGACGCCGTGGCCGGAGTCGTGAATTTCATCACCCGCCGCAGCGTCGAAGGCATCGAGGCGTCGGCGCAGACGGGATCCGGAGACGGTTACGGCACGATCAACGCCGGGGTCCTCGGCGGCACCACCTGGGACGACGGCTCGTTTCTGATTTCTTACAACTACTCGGACCGCGACAATCTAGAGGCCACCGATCGCGACTACATCCGCGCCGACCAGACGCCGCGCGGAGGCAGAAATTTTCTTTCGAACCGCTGCGGACCCGCCAGCATCACGATCGGCACCGCGACGTACTACACACCCTACTCGACTCCGGGTGTCGTCGCGGGCGACTGCGATCCGTCATTGCATGCCGACGTGCTCGCCAGCGAGACGCGCAACAGTATCTTCTCGACGATTCAGCAGAATGTCAGCGAGCGCCTGACCCTTACCGCCGACGTCATTTACTCGAAGCGCGAGAACGATCAAGTCGTACCGCGCGGCAACGCCAGCGCCACGATGTTCGGACCTGGCGCGGCGAACGCGGCGCAGATCAATCCCTTCTTCATCCTGCCGGCCGGTGCGCCGGCGGGCACGACGTCGGCCACGGTGAATTTCAGCGGCGACGCGTTGCTGGGCCCCGGTGCGCATATCGAGAGCACGGTCGAGACGATGTACGGTCGATTCGATGCGGAGCTCGGACTCGGCAATTCGTGGAATTTCAACGTTGGGTACCTCGCCGGACTCGACACGGCGAGCCAGCAGAACTTCGGCCAGTTGTGCGCGTCATGCTTCAACCTAGGCATCAACGGCACGACCAATGGAGGCGGCAACACGACGTTGCCGTCGATTCCGGGAACGACCACGGTCGTCCTGAACACGCCGCTCACGACTGCCAATGCCTTGGATCCGTTTGGCGCGCGGACGTCGTCTGCGGTGCTCCAAGCCCTGACCGATTCGGGTCAGATCCAGATCGGCGATCAAGTCATCAAGAACTTGTACTTCCAGTTCGACGGCGAGCTGTTCTCGATGCCCGGCGGCAGCGCGCGCCTTGGCGTCGGCGGCGAGGCGATCGATTACGAGCTCGATCAGAGCATCGCGCGCCCGAACAACACGGGCCCCGCGTCGACGGGCTCCGCGCAGCTCTTCATTCCGTACAACCGCGACGTCAAGTCGGCGTACGTGGAGCTTTACCTGCCGCTCACCGACAACTTCGACGTGAATCTCTCGGCACGCTACGACGACTACAGCGACGTGGGCTCGACCAGCAATCCCAAGATTGCGTTCAACTGGCAGATCGTCGATGCGCTGATGCTGCGAGCCAACTACGCGGAAGCGTTCGTCGCCCCCGCTCTCACGAGCCGCGGCTCGAACGCTGTGGGCTTGACCGGAGAGTCGGGCTTCACGGGCATCGCGGGACAAGGGTTGCCCGGCGGCGCGCCGACGATCGTGACCGCCAACTTTCCGGACGCCATCGGTATCCCGGGCTGCCCGCCTGGCTCCGTCACCTGCTCGCTGAACAACGTGACCGGCTTGTTCCTCACCGGCGGCAACGCCGAGTTGGAGCCGCAGACCGGCGAGACCTGGAGCGTGGGTCTCGACATCACTCCTCCTGGCATCGAAGGCCTGCGCGTGAACCTCACGTGGTGGACGAACGAGCTGCGAGGCGGCATCACCGCCCCGGTGCCATCGCTCGTGCTCGGATCGGCAGACCTGAGCTACCTGCTTCAGTTCTTTCCGACTGGCGCGACGCCGGCGCAGATCGCCTCGCTTGCGTCCGGCTTGCCGCAGACGGGCCCGCTGAACGCCGCGACCTACTTCAGCTACAACTTTCAACAACGCAACGTGCTGAACCTCGATGTCGAGGGAATCGACATCGGGGCGAACTACCGGTTCAGCACGGACTCGGGGAGTAACTTCTCCATCGGCGCCGCACTGACGCACAAGACGAAGTTCGACCAGTTCTTCGGAGAGCAGGGGCAGAAATTCAGCGTGCTCGGAACGGCCGGCTTCAACACGACGTTTCCGTCGGTCGAAGACGAAGCTCGGCTCAGCTTCGGCTACGCGCGCGGCTCCTTCGACATCAATCTCTTCTACAACCACCTCGGCGATTACCTGAATTGGAGCGGCACGACCGCGATCCCGCTGACTCGTGTAAACGGCTTGCCGACCGGCGGCGGCGATCCCGTCGATTCGTTCGCGACGGTTGATTTGCACCTGTCGTACAGCTTCGGCGATACGCAGCTATTCCTCGACGGCGTGAACGTGCTCGACGAGGAACCGCCGCAGTACAACACGTTCGCGATCGGCGGAAACAACGGCGTAGGTGTCGCGGGCTACGACCCGATCAACGCGAGCCCATTGGGGCGCGTGTTCACAATAGGTGTTCGCACTCGGTTCTAACCTTTTCAGCTGACTGCTGCGGTTCCGCAAGCCGCGCAGTACTTGTGTCACGATGAGACGCTACGCGTCATTGGGATTGCCGGTCTTGTCTCACCCTAGCGTTTCGGCCGAGGTCCAACGGAAAGGCATCCTGACCGGCCTGATCGGGCGCCACATCGGCGCGTCTCGTTCGCCGTGGATGCACGAGCAGGAAGCTCGAGCGCAGGGGCTCGCGCTTACCTACACGCTCTTCGACTTTGCGGCCCTGGGGCGCGACGAATCGTACTTGTGCACGCAACTGAAGGCCGCCGCCGCTCTCGGCTTTGCCGGCGTGAACATCACCTATCCCTACAAGCAGGCCGTCATCGACTGCCTTGATGAGCTTTCGCCGAATGCCGCGCGCGTTGGCGCGGTCAACACTGTCAAGTTCGCGAACGGAACGATCGTAGGGCACAACACCGACGTCATCGGCTTCGCTGAGAGCATTCGCAACGGCCTGCCGGGCGCGCCGCTCGGGCGCGTGCTGCAGCTCGGAGCGGGCGGCGGCGGCGCCGCCACGGCCCAGGCATTGCTCGAGCTCGGCGCCGCGAGGTTGATCGTCTGCGATATGGATCGTCAACGAGCGGGGGCGCTCGTAGAGAAACTCGAGGAAAGCTTCGGACCCGGCCGCGCGGAGACGACCGCGGATCCGGAGGCTGTCATCAGCAGCGTGGATGGGCTCGTGAACGCCACGCCGCTGGGCATGGCCGCAAGCCCGCAGTCGCCGATCGATACTTCGACGCTGACCCGGCAGCAGTGGGTAGCCGACATCGTGTACTTCCCGCTCGAGACCGAGTTGTTGCGAGGCGCGCGTGCACGCGGCTGCCGCACGCTCGATGGCAGCCGCATGGCGGTATACCAAGCGGCAGCGGCGTTCGAGATTTTTACGGGACGCGGCGCCGACCGCGCGCGCATGTTGCGCAGCTTCGTGGAGTACTCGGCGGGCTCTCGCGCCGCGGATGAGTCCTAGGGCGTATTCCCGCGCCTGGATGGGCCGCCGACAATCGAGGTGGGTCAAGGACGCTGACGCCATCAGTGCCAAGGAGGGCCACATGAAACTCTCCGTCCGCCACTCGGCTTTACTCGCAGTCCTCACGCTCTGCTCGTCCCAAGTCGCAGTCACTCAGCCCGCCGCTCCGACCGCGGTTGCGCTGTTTCAGAACGTGCGCGTGTTCGACGGCGCGAACGAGCGGCTTTCGCCGCCAACCAACGTGCTCGTGCGCGGCAATAAGATCGAGAGAATCTCGACGCAACCGATCGCAGTCGATCGTAGTGCTGACACGCGCATCATCGACGGCGGCGGCCGGACATTGATGCCCGGGCTCATCGACGTGCACTGGCATGCGATGTTGATACGAAACAGCGCGGCCGAAGCCATCTTCGGCGACGTGGGGTTCAACAATCTCGCGGCCGGACAGGAGGCGACGGACACGCTGATGCGCGGCTTCACGACCGTCCGCGACGTCGGTGGGCCGGTCTTCGGTCTCAAGCGCGCCATCGACTTGGGGCTAGTCGCCGGGCCGCGCATCTACCCTTCCGGCGCAATGATCACGATCACGAGCGGCCACGGAGATTTCCGCCAGATGTCCGATCTGCCCCGCACGATCGGCGCGCCGACCGCGCGCATGGAGCAGCTGGGCGGCGCCGCGATTGCGGACAGTCCGGACGAGATGCGCGTGCGCGTTCGCGAGCAGCTCATGCAAGGCGCCTCGCAAATCAAGCTGACGGCCGGCGGCGGCGTCTCGTCTCCGTTCAGTCCACTCGACGTGTCCACGTTTACCGACGCCGAGCTTCGTGCCGCCGTCGAAGCCACCGAGAACTGGGGGACCTACGTCGTCGCGCACGCATTCACATCGGAGGCGATCCAACGGTCCATCGCCGCCGGAGTGAAATGCATCGAGCACGGCTTCCTGATGGACGAAGCGACCGCCCGGCTGATCGCCGAGAAGGGCGTCTGGTTGAGCCTGCAACCACTGCCCGAGGAGATGCGGACGGGGCTTCCGGAGGGTTCGGTTCAACGAGAGAAGGCCGAGGAAGTCTGGCCCGGAATCGCCAAGACCTACGAGCTCGCGAAGAAATACAAGATCAAGACGGCGTGGGGCACCGACGTCCTGTTCTCCGCAGAGATCGCCAAGCATCAGGGCGCGATCCTCGCGTCGCTCGCGCGCTGGTATACGCCTGCTGAAGCGCTCGTCATGGCGACCGGCACCAACGCCGAGCTGCTGACGCTGTCCGGCAAGCGCAATCCCTATCCCGGCAAGCTCGGCGTCGTGCAAGAGGGTGCGTATGCCGACCTGCTGCTCGTCGAGGGCAATCCGCTCGAGAACCTGACCCTGGTCGCGGATCCCGGCAGCTTCCTGATCATCATGAAGGACGGCAGGATCTACAAGGACAAGCTAGCGGATTGAAAGGCAAGAACCGGAGTTCGGCGCAGCTGCGCGCCGCGCATCATTTGGCTCAAACCCCGACCTAGGAGTCTAAAATGATGACCGCGATGCTTGCCAAGACCTCGAGAGCGCCGCTCCCGTCCGTGGCCAGCGATCCTCGCTGGGCCCGCGTTATCGCGCGCGACAAGACCGCGGACGGGCGCTTCTGGTACTCGGTCTCGACCACGGGCGTGTACTGCCGACCGTCGTGCCCCTCGCGCACGGCCAACCCGGGCAACGTCGTGCTGCACGACACGCTCGCCAGTGCCAGGGCCACCGGGTTCCGGCCGTGCCGCCGCTGCAATCCCGACGGACCGTCGAACGAAATCGAGAATGCCGCGCTGGTCGCGAAGGCGTGCAGGATGATCGAGCAAAGCGCCGACGCTCCGTCATTGGAAGAGTTGGCGGACACGATCGGCTTGAGCCCCAGCCACTTTCATCGCGTGTTCAAGGCCGCCACCGGCTTGACGCCGAAAGGCTACGCTGCCGCGCACCGCTCGAAGAAGCTCCGCGAAGAATTGGCCTCCGGCAGCACCGTGACGGAAGCGATGTATGGTGCCGGCTTCAACTCGAGTGGGCGCTTCTACGAGAAGTCGACGGACCTATTGGGCATGAAGCCATCACGGTACCGCGCAGGAGGTGCAAACGAGGAGATCAAGTTCGCTGTCGGGCAGACTTCGCTCGGCGCCATCTTGGTCGCCTCGAGCACGAAAGGCGTCGCGGCCATTCTGCTCGGCGACGACGCCGACGAGTTGGTGCGGGATCTACAGGACCGTTTCCCGAGCGCGCGTCTCATCGGCGCCGATCGCGGTTACGAGGCGCTGGTGGCGCAAGTCGTCGGGTTCGTCGAGGAGCCGGCGAAGGGCTTGAGCCTGCCGCTCGACATCCGCGGCACTGCGTTTCAGCAACGCGTCTGGCGTGCGCTCGCGCGGATTCCGGTCGGTAAAACGGTTTGCTACGCCGACATCGCGCGGCGCATCGGCGCGCCGAAGGCGGTGCGCGCGGTTGCGAGCGCGATCGCCGCGAACAACGTCGCGGTTGCGATTCCCTGCCATCGAGTGATTCGCAACGACGGATCGCTGTCGGGATATGCCTGGGGCGTCGAGCGCAAGCGCGAGTTGATCAGACGAGAGTCGGGCGCGTGAACGCGATCTCGCGGGCAATCTCGGCTCCGGTCGACGCGTCCGCAGAGACGCGCGTCGCCGCGTACGACTGGCAGTCGATCGCAGAGGAGCTCGATAACACAGGCTGCGCGATACTTCGCGCGCTGTTGTCGCGCGAGGAATGCTTCGCCATCGCCGCACTCTATTCTGACGAGAGCCATTTCCGAAGCCGCGTCCACATGGCGCGGCACGGCTTCGGCAAGGGCGAATACCGTTACTTGAAGTATCCGCTCCCAGACTTGATCGGCGACTTACGGACGGCGCTCTATCCGCGTCTTGCGCCGATCGCCAACGAGTGGAACGCGCGGTTGAAACTCGACGAGCGCTATCCCGAAGAGCACGCGGCGTTCTTGAAGCGGTGCCACGACGCCGGCCAGACGCGGCCGACGCCACTGCTACTGAAATACGTGCCGGGCGACTTCAACTGCCTGCACCAGGATCTCTACGGCGAGCTCGCGTTCCCGATGCAGCTCACCATTCTTCTCTCTCAGCCGGGCAAGGACTTCACGGGCGGCGAGCTCGTGCTGACCGAGCAGAGACCGCGAATGCAAAGCCGAGCGGAGGTCGTGCCGCTCGAGCAAGGCGATGCGGTCGCCTTCGCGGTCCACCATCGGCCGGTGCAAGGCTCGAAGGGCACCTACCGCGTTAATTTGCGTCACGGCGTGAGTCGGATTCGTTCCGGCCTGCGGTACACCGCCGGGATCATCTTCCACGACGCAATCTAGGGGCGAATCCGCTGCGGGCTTCCGCTATTCTCCTCCACAAACCACGACGCGAGCCCGTCGAATGATACTTCGCCGCTTTGCTCACGCGATTCGCGCACAGAACTGGTTCGCGGTTGTGCTCGAGGTGGCCGTCGTCGTGCTCGGTATTTTCGTGGGCTTGCAGGTAAACGACTGGAACCAGCGGCGGCTCGAGCGGGAGAGCGACCAGCGCGCCCTCGCCCTTTTTGTCGACGAGCTCCGGCTGATGCGGGAGGAGGCGAGCGTCGATGTGGAATTCGTGACCGCATCCCTGCGAGATCTTTCACTCGCTTCCGAAATCGCACTGAATTGCGATGCGAGTGACGAGGAACGCACCAGATTGACCACTGCTATCTGGGGGACGCTCAACTGGCGCGTGCCGGATGTCAGGCCCTCGGGACTTGCCGAAATAGGCAACTCGGGAACTCTAGCGCGACTCGGCAACCCCGAGCTGTCGCGAGCCGTGGGCTCTATACATCAGAACATCAAGAGCATCGATGACGCGATGAATTTCATCGCGCCCCAGTACGACCGCGCGTGGCAAATGCTGCTGCCCTATCTCGTGCTTACGCAGCCGATAAGGCTCGAGAAACTCGAAGCTCCAGCTACCCCCGACTATGTCTCGCTGGTGCCGCAGGAAAAGGTGTGCGGCGGTCAGGACTTCCGGCTCGGTCTTGCGCAGCTGACAGACTTTTACAGATCGAGCGTCTACAACTTCGAGGAATGGCAGAGAGTCTTGACCACAGCCTATGAGCTGGCCGAGGCAGAGACTCCATAAACGCTTCTGGTCGATAGCAGCGTTTGAGGTGGGAACTGCGCGCTCGGAGAGATTCGGCCGTCGCAGCGCCATGCCTCACCGTGGCGCACGGTACACTGTCGACACGCTCTGCAGAAGCGAGGGGAGCCACCGTGATCATTCGTTACAGCAGCCTGTTCGCAGCAATCGCCGGACTCGCCAGCGGAGCCGTCGCAGCGCAAGACGCGTGCGCCCCGCTCGCGCGGCTCGAGCTCGAGCACACCGCAGTCATCTCCGCCGCGAACATCCCGAGCGATAGCGCGACGCGAGCACCGGCGTATTGCGAGGTTCAGGCCACGATAACACCGGTTCCGGGCTCGAAGATCGGCGCCGTCTATCGCTTACCGGCAAACTGGAACGGCAAGGTGCTCGGCATCGGCGGCGGCGGATTTGCCGGCAACGTACGCGCCGAATCGGCGGCCGATGGTCTCGGTCGCGGCTACGCCGTGATCCAGAACGACATGGGTCATCCCACCGCGAGCGCGCTCGATCCATCATTCGCGGTCGACGCAGGCGGGCATCGCAACGTCGAGGGCATCATCGACTTCGGTCACCGCGCCACGCACCTCGCGACCGTGATCGGTAAGCAAGTCGTCGAGCACTTCTACGGTCGCGAGCCTGCGCACGCGTATTGGCAGGGCTGCTCGACAGGCGGTCGCCAAGGCCTCGCGGAAGTCCAACGCTATCCGGACGACTACGACGGCGTGATCGCCGGCGCGCCGGTGTACACGCCGCTCACGTATGCGAATGCGATGCTGCGCGTGCAGATGTTTCACGCGCGTCCCGAAAGCAATCTTGCGCCCGAGCACGTGCCATTGATCCGCGACGCTATTCTTGCTGCGTGCGATGCGAAGGACGGTGTCGCCGACGGAATCCTGACCGACCCTCGCACATGCGCGTGGGACCCCGCCGAGCTTCAATGCGGAGCCTCGCAAGCGTCCGGGGCGGCGTGTCTCTCGCCCGCTCAAGTCGAAACTGTGCGGCGCGCGTACTCCGGCGTGAAAATGAAGGACGGGCGGTACGCGGCGATGCCGCTGATGCGCGGCGGCGAAAGCGACTGGGTTGCGCGCATGATCGGCACGCCGAACCAGCCGCGCGGCGTCAATGCGCTTCTCGGTGCACCCTTCATGGCGTACATCGCAGTCGGGGATCCGAAGTACGACTTCATGACGTTCGATCCCGACCGCGACTTCGGCAGGCTCGACGGCGGCATCGCGGCGGCCGAAGTGCATCAACAAAATCCGAACATCGCGCCGTTCATCGGCGGCGGCGGCAAGCTGTTGCTCTGGCACGGCTTCAACGATCCGGGGCCGAGCCCGCTGTCGACGATCGCCTACTACGAAGCGGTGCGTGAGACCGTGCCAGCGGCTCGCGACAGCACTCGCTTGTTCCTGGCACCGGGCGTGCTGCACTGCGGCGGCGGCTCGGGACCGGATCGTTTCGACACGCTGACCGCGCTCGAGAACTGGGTCGAGCGCGGCGTTCCTCCGGCATCGATGCTCGCAACGAAGCAAGGCTCGCCGCTGTCGCGTCCGATCTGTCCCTACCCTGCACTGCCGCGCTACAAGGGCGCCGGCGATCCGAACGACGCCAAGAACTTCGAGTGTCGCTGAGCGACCGGCCGGAGCCCGACCGACTTTCCTTCCGCGAGCGCCTAGCGGTGGCAAGTATCTAAGCCTTACCTAAGAAGTCTGGGCGCCAATATTCGCTGCGTTCGGGCTTCCGCTATCCTTCTCGGCGAGGTTTTGCGACGGGGGAATCTCGCATGAGAGTGGGACGTTCCGTTCTGCAGGCTGCGGCGTTATGGGTGGCCATGGGCGGACTCGGCGACGCACAGCCGCAGCCCATCGGCGTACCGGTACCGCCGTTGGCTGAGGGACCCTGGGTCTTCGAGACTGCCGAGCAGCACAGCGTGCGCGTCAGCGTCGTGACCAAAGGCCTCTCGCATCCCTGGGCCATCGCGTTCCTTCCTGACGAGGGCATGCTGATCACCGAGCGAGCCGGTCGCCTACGCGTCGTTCGCGGCGGCGTGTTGGACCCACGGCCCATCTCGGGTTTGCCCACGATTCGGACCGATGGCAATGGCGGGCTCATGGATGTTGCGCTGCATCCTGAGTTCGAGCGTAACGCCCTCGTCTACCTCACCTACACCAAACCCGTAGGCAACGGGATGGGCACCCCGGCGCTCATGCGCGGCCGCCTCGAAGGCCACGCGCTCGTCGACGTGGAAGACGTTCTCGTCCCCGACTTCTACGAAGGCAACTCGGGTCTTAACGGCCGCGTCGTCTTCGGCCGTGACGGCAAGGTCTACATGTCCACCGGCGGCAGGTCGCAAGGCGACGTTGCGAACGTCGCGCAAGATCGCATGAGCCTGCGGGGGAAGATCCTGCGTCTCAACGACGACGGCTCCGTGCCGGCCGACAATCCGTTCGTAGGCCGCGAGGGCCATCGGCCGGAAATCTACACCGTGGGCCATCGGAACCAGCTGGGCCTGATCGTGCACCCCACGACCGGCGAGATCTGGCAACACGAAAATGGCCCTCAAGGCGGCGACGAGCTCAACATCATTCGGCCGGGACGCGACTACGGCTGGCCGGAGGTGAGCTTCGGGCGCGACTATTCGGGCCGACGTGTGTCCGAGAATCCGACCCGACAAGGGATCGAGCAGCCGATCGTGTATTGGGTGCCCGCCATCGCGGTCGCCGGGTTGGCCGTTTACACGGGCGACCGCTTTCCGGCATGGAAAGGCAACGTCTTCGTCGGCGCGATGATGGAGGGTCGCATTCCCGGCACGGGCCACCTGCAGCGCGTCGTGTTCAACGAGAACATGGAAGAGATTCGACGCGAGTCGATGCTCAGGGAGCTAAGGCAACGGATCCGCGAGGTGCGCCAAGGACCCGACGGATTGCTCTACTTGCTCACGGACGAAGAAGAAGGCGCGCTGCTCCGTCTCGAGCCCGCAGCCTGATCGAAGGTAAGGACACCCGACATGAGTGCATCGGCTGCTTCCGCTCAAGACGCGACGCATCGCGCGTTCAAGCCCTCGTTCTTCTTTTGGATGACGCTGGTGATGGCGTTCTTCGTCTTCACCGGCTTCGGCATGACCTACTTATTCCCGCTTGCGAGGGGGACGTTTCCACCGGCGCCGCCGATCGTGCATTTGCACGGGATTGTGTTCTTCACCTGGATGATCCTACTGATCGTGCAGGCCGCTCTGATCAATAGCGGCAACGTGGCTTTGCACCGCAGTCTCGGCACGTACGGCATCGCGCACGCCACCGTGATCCTCTACACCGGAGCGCTGATTCAGCTGCTGGGAATCGCGAGGAGTATCCGCAATGGTGGCACGGGCCCCTTCGATGCGGGATTCCTGGGGCTCATGGCGGTGGTGGGGTTCGCGCTCCTGTTCACATTGGCCATTCGCAACGTGCGTAAGCCGGACGTGCACAAACGGCTCATCCTCTTCGCGATGCTGCCGATCCTGCCGCCCGGTGTGAACCGCTTCTACCAGGTTCCATTTGGTCTCGACTACATCCCCGTGCTGCCGTTGTACGTGACGCTGGATTCGATGGCCTTGGCCATCCTCGTGCAGGAGTGGCGCAGGACCGGCAAGATCGGCAAGTACTCCATGATCGGGGCCGGCTTCATCTTCGTGCAGAGCCTAGTTCACGTCCCCATCGTTCACTCGGACTGGTTTTTAGAAGGCGTCCGCTACGTTGCCGGCCTGATTCGCTACCGTTGACGTCACGAGGCACGCATGAACAGATACACGCTCGCGATAGTGACGCTCCTCGCCTGGCCGGCGCTCGCGCAGCAACGCGTGCCGGAGATCCGCTTCACGTCAGTCCCCGACTACCCGACTCTGCCCGACGGCATGAACTTCGGCGAAGTGCCCGGCGTGGCCGTGAACTCGCTCGGGCACGTGTTCGTATTCTCGCGCTCGAACAGCGCCACGGGGCCGGCATTCGGTGCGGCGGCGGCACAGCTCTTCGAGTTCGATGACAACGGCAAATTCATTCGCGAGATCGGCAAAGGGCTCTACGCCTGGTCGGAAGCGCACAGCGTGCGCATCGCTCCGAACGACGACATCTGGGCCATCGACAAGGGCTCGAACATGGTCGTGCGCTTCAACCCCGCCGGACGCATCGTCTGGGTGTTCGGGCGCAAGGAAGAAGCGGCAGACGGCGCCGAGCCGCTCGAGCATCCCGACCCACCGCTGCCGCCCGTGGACGGCATGTTCCGTCAGCCCACGGACGTGGCGTGGGACTCGCAGGGCAACACCTACATCACCGACGGCTACGTCAACTCGCGCGTCGCCAAGTACGACAAGAACGGCGACTGGGTGAAATCCTGGGGCACGAAGGGCACCGGACCGGGCCAATTCAACATTCCACACTCGATCGCGATCGACCGTCAGGACAACGTGTACGTGGGCGACCGCACGAACCATCGCATCCAGGTTTTCGACACGGACGGCAACTTCAAGCGCATGTTCTCGATCGATTTGCTGCCCGACCCCGCGTCGCGGCCGGTCAACGGCGCGACGCCGACCGGCGAAGCGCTTGCGAGAGCGATCGGCGCGCCGAACTCGATCTGCATCACACCGGGCTCGCCGCAAATCCTGTTCGTTGGCGAGTCCACGTACCCGGGCCGCATATTCAAGGTGGCGCTCGACGGCACGGTGCTTGGCGTCATCGGCCGCGCGGGACGAAACCTCGGACAGTTCTCCGGCGCGCACGCACTCGCCTGCCCTTCGGACCGCGAGCTCTACGTCGGCGAGACGTCGAACTGGCGCGTGCAGAAGCTTCTATTGCAATCGCCACCTCGGGGGTCTCCATGAAGCAACTATTCTCGGCTGCGTCGCTTGCCGCCGCGCTCGTCCTCTGCACCGCATGCTCGCCTGGGGAAACCAGCACGTCGGAACCTGCCGCTTCGGTTGCGGCCGCGCCAATACCCTACGGCGCCAACAAGGATACCAGCGCGACTTTCGTTCACGATGACGTGACTCTGTATTACGAGACCTACGGACAGGGTGAACCGCTGCTGCTGGTGCACGGCAACGGGGGGAGCATCGGCACGCTTGCTGCGCAGATCGAGCACTTCAAGACAACACATAAGGTGATCGCGATGGACAGCCGCGACCATGGGCGGTCGGCCGACAGCCAGGAGCCGATTACCTACGAGAAGATGACAGACGACCTCGCCGCCCTGATCGATCACCTGAAGGTCGGCCCGGTGGATGTGGTGGGCTGGAGCGATGGCGGCATCGAAGCTCTTCTTCTCGGCGTTCGCCATCCCGAAGTGGTGAAGAAGATCGTCTCCATGGCCGCAAACCTCAGCCCGGGCCCGGAGGCGTTCGACCCGGAGGTCGATGCGTTGATCAAAACGATGATGGAGCTGCCCGACGAGGCAAGGAACACGCCGGAAGGCAAGCGCCAACTCAAGGTGGTGGGCATGATGCTGAAGGAGCCGAACATCCCACCTGCCATGCTTGGCAAGGTGACGGCGCCGACGCTTGTGCTGGCGAGTGACCACGACCTCATCCGGCTGGAGCACATCGTCACGATCTACAAGAGCCTGCCAAACGCGCAGCTGGCAATCTTCCCCAACAGTACGCACCTGATCCCGTATGACGACCCCGACCGATTCAATAGCTCGGTGGACCGTTTTCTCGCGACGCCCTTCAGGAAGATCGACCTCATCCCTGAGACGATGGCATCGTTCGAGAAAATGATGGCCGGGCTGCCGCACTGACCCGCGCGGCGCCTTCGCCTCGCTAAAACGCTTGCTTGTATTTGTCTCTCGCGCTCGGATCGCACGTACCCGTGTCCTGCGATAACTCGAGGTCGGGGCGGTGCTCCCACTGCTGCGTCAACATGGCCGGCGCCGTGAGATACATCGGGTCTTCCACGGTGATCTCGTAGCGCAGGCGCAGCTTGTCCGGAGTCAGCGCGAATCGCTCGACGGTGTGCTTGGCCGGACCCGACGGCACGCTCGCGCCGAGGCCGGACTTGTCGGGCGTGAAGGCGACGGTGTCGACGACGAGGGTGTCGCCGTCCCACCTGCCGATGGAGTGGCCGTGCTGCGTGGGCTGCACGTTGGCCGGATGCGTGGCGGTCATGTGGACGACGCGCTCGAAGCGGTCGCCCGTGTTGTCGAACTTCATCACGATCTCGTTCGCGCCGACGTCGATCGTACGTAGCTCGTCGAGTATGGCGCCGAACGGGGCCGGCTCGACGTAGCAGAGACCGTCGCCAAGGTCCTTCGCCTGAACGGCCTTGGCGTCGGCGTTCAGCGGGAAAGCCGCCATCGCCCCGAACGCAGCACCGGTCGAGGCGCGGTTCGGCGCCCAGTGTCCCGCGATGCTCGCCGCCGGCGTCAACACTCGCGTGCGCGTGTTGGCCGCGTAGAACGGATGAATCTCGCCGTCTCGAGTCGTGGCGTCGAGGATGCGCACCTGCTTCCCCCAGCCGCTGCGATTCGGATTGACGCGGACGACGACCGGAGTGCCGGGCGGGAGGTCCTCGCGCTTCAAACCGTCGACCAGCGCCTGCGTGATGCCGAGGCCTTCGCCTTCGACGAGCGCAGGTTTGCCGTCCGGCCCCTTGGTTTCGATGGCCAGGTACATGTGCGGGTTCGTCCACTCGAGCTTCGCGACCTTGCCTTCGATCACCTCCACTTTCGACATGTCGAACATCGACATGCTGTGGTGGGCGAATGCGGAGCCGCTGAGCAGCGCGGCGGCGGCGAGAACCGGAGTAGTAGCAGTTAGACGCTGCATCGAACCCCCTCCAAACGGAAATAGAGAATAATAGTGAGAAACGCTGGGGATGGAACACAGTTATCGCCACCACCCGGCCCCACGGAGACCGCGGCGGCCAACTCCGCAATGTCGGGACAGTCATCG
>Ga0075418_10002801_pt1 | contig 19968 bp, 14 predicted proteins | sample SoiMetdeltSBSDD2_FD_81776 | JGI IMG/M metagenome (GOLD analysis project Ga0075418, IMG submission 81776) | Bulk soil microbial communities from a Populus tree surrounding site in Tennessee, USA - Soil MetaG P. deltoides SBSDD2 | ecosystem: Environmental > Terrestrial > Soil > Tree plantation...
CGGACTGCGTGGGCGGGTCAGCAGAGGTTCTTCAGTACGGGAAGTGGGGCCACTTGGTTGCAGTAGGTGACTACCGTGCGATGGCCGACGCAATAGCGAAGACTCTGGAGGCGACGATCCACCCTGATGTGCGGCAACGGGCGAATGACTTCGCCCACGACAGGATTGCGCGGCAGTATCTTCAGATCCTGCTCCCGAATCATGTACCGCCTGGTGCGGAGCGGGACTCCTGATGTGCGGCGTGCTTGGAATTGCCATCGGGCCGACAGGGCAGGGCCCAGGCTCTGCCGAACGCTTTCAATCCGCCCTCGCATCCCTGCGTCATCGTGGCCCGGATGCGCAAGGGCAGTATCAAGACGGGAATCTCTGGCTTGGCCATACGCGCTTGAGCATTCTCGACCTCTCTTCCGCCGGCAACCAGCCGATGCAATCGGCGGATGGGCGCTTCGTAATCAGTTACAACGGCGAGGTCTACAATTTCAGGGAATTGGCGAAGGAAAACAACATTGAGAACCTGCGTTCAGGTTCCGATACGGAGGTCGTCCTGCGCTTGTTCTCAGAGCATGGGATCGATTCGCTGACGAAATTGAACGGTATGTTCGCGTTCGCCGTTTACGACGTGCGGGCACGAAAGCTCTGGCTGGTTCGGGATCGCCTCGGGATCAAGCCACTCTACTACCAGCTGAACGCAAGCCACCTGATCTTTGCTTCCGAGATCAAGGGGATCTTGGCGCTTAGTTCGACAGCACCGACCTGGGAGACATCTACGCTCCATGAATGGTTGTACTACGGCAATCCACTGGCCGGCCGCACGCTCTACAGCGGTATCAGGCAGTTGCTGCCGGGGCACTATCTGGAAGTCGACCTGAATTCCTTCAGGCACGAGGTTCGTGCGTATTGGTCGCTCAAGCGGCAAGCAGAGGGGGCGCTCACAGCCCCCACCGACGAGCCTCGCGCATTGGGTGAAACGCGACGTTTGCTGGAGCAAGCTGTGCGGCGTCAGTTGGTCAGCGACGTGCCGGTCGGGGTGTTTCTTTCTGGAGGCGTTGATTCGAGCGCCATTACCGCCTTTGCATCACGACACTACGCGGGGCGGTTGGCGACGTATTCGGCCGGATTCGATTTTGCACGAGGCGGCGGAGAATTGCCGAAGGCGAAGCGCATCGCTGCGCATTACGGTACGGAGCATCACGAGCTTCAAATCGCCGGAGGTGCTGTCGCCGATCTAGTCGAGAAGATGGTTTATCATCACGACATGCCGTTCTCGGACGCGGCCAATATTCCCCTATATTTGCTTGCGTCCCAGATCAGCGGGCACACCAAGGTCGTGCTTCAGGGCGATGGTGGCGATGAACTGTTTGGTGGGTATCGACGTTACTCCACTCTGAACCACTATCGGTTGCTGCACGCGATGGCGCGGCCTCTGCAGCATCTGCACCGCTTCACGCCCAGATACCCGCTTCGTCACAGGGTGCAGCGGTACATGCATGCCTTTGCTGCCGAGGACATTGCCACGACGACGGCGCTTTTGCTTACTCCGGAGGATCGAGTGCCGGAGTGCGCTGCCATCTTCGCGCCTCGGATACGGTCGGTTCTGGAGAAATTTGACCCGTTCGCTCGCCACCGCGAATGCCAACAGATGTTCCGCGAGCACGACATTGGGAATCAGATGTCCTTTGTCGACCTGATGACTACGTTGCCTGATACGTACCTCGAAAAGGTCGATCGCTCAACTATGGCTGCCAGCCTGGAGGTGCGTGTTCCATTTCTGGATCACGATCTGGTGGACTTCGTTGTCCAGCTGCCAGGGCGCAGCAAGATGCCGTGGGGACAGAAAAAATGGTTCTTGAAATCGGCGCTTGATGGCATCGTACCCGCAGAGGTTCTGCATGGCCCAAAGATTGGTCTCGAGGTGCCGGTCAGGGAGTGGTTGCAGACTGCGCTGAAACCCTTGTTCTTCGATCACCTGTCGAGTTTCGCGCACCGAAGTCCCGGCATATTGGACATTGATCACGTGACAGGTCTATTTGCGCAAACAGTCTCGCGGCAGCGGAACCATTCACACATGCTGTGGAAGGTGCTTAATTTCACCGTCTGGGCGAATAGTTCGAAGGTCGACATTCCTGAGAAAGTGGTTGGCTAAGTGACACCGGCAAGAGCGCCTGCATTTCCCGCGATTGTCTGCCCGGTCGATCATCTGCCGCTTGGTGGTCCGGATGGGGGAGGGGGCCTGGTCTGTCCTGCGGGACACAGTTACTCGACACGTCAAGGCATTCCACGGCTTTTGGCTTTGGAAAGTACCTACGCTGATGCCTTCGGTGAACAATGGCAGCAGTACCGGACGACCCAGCTGGATTCCTACACCAAGACGGACATCTCCCGACTTCGCCTCAAGCGGTGCCTGGGAGACGAGTTGTGGCATCGGCTGCGGCAGCGGGACAAACTGGAAATTCTTGAGTCAGGCTGCGGGGCGGGGAGGTTCACGGAAATTCTGCTCCAGCTGCCTGCGGCATCAGTAACCTCGACCGACTTGAGTTCTGCTGTTGAGCCGAACCAGACCAACTGTCCGCAATCTGATCGACACAGGGTCATTCAATGCGACATCAACCAGTTCCCGTTCCTGCCCGGACAATACGACATGGTTCTATGTCTTGGCGTCATCCAGCACACGAAGAATCCGGAGAGAACGATTGCGGACTTGTATCACCAGGTAAAGCCGGGCGGTTGGCTTGTAATCGACCACTACGCACATTCGCTTTCGATTTACACCAAGCTCTCTAGATGGCTCGTCAGACCCTTGCTCAAGCGCCTATCGCCGGCGCGAGGCGTGGCAGCAACCAAGGCCCTGACACGGGTGTTTTTCCCTATCCACCGTGCCGTAAGGAATCGAAGGCTGCTGCAAGTGATACTGTCGAGGTTTTCTCCTCTACTCACCTACTACCACGCGTTTCCACAGCTGAGCGACAGGTTGCAATACGAGTGGGCTGAGCTGGACACGCACGACTCATTGACCGATTTCTACAAGCACCTGCGTTCACCGCGCGCTATCAATTCGACGCTTGAGGGCTTAGGTGCCCAGAGTATCTGGGTAGCGAAGGGTGGAAACGGCGTCGAAGCCAGATGTCAGAAGCCCGGTTGATCAAGATATCGGGGATACGCCGGCCGGAATCTTCATTAAACAGCGAGTCAGGGCGCTCTTGTTTGCCTTGACGGTATTCGACGAACTCGTGCGCCTTTTCGTGAGGAGATCGTCTGTTCCAGACGACGGAGAGTTCCCGTTGCTGAATCCAGAAGAATGATACGAGTTCTGCTCATCGGGCCACTTCCTCCACCCATGGGTGGCGACACCCGGCATTTTGCGACATTGGCCGAAGACCTGGACAACCACAAGCGCTTCAGCGTCAAACTGATAAATACTTCCAGGGGGCAAGAGCATTCGCATCTTGTGCGCAATATGGCCGTCGCGCTCAGGACGTTGCTGGCCGTCATCGCCAACCTGCGCAGCGTCGATGTCGTTTCGTATCATGCCAGTGATCGGGGCATGGTCCTGTTCGGTCCTTTCATCGTGGGTTTGAGTAGATTGCTCAGGACTCCAATCGTGCTCCGCGTATTTGGCGGTTCGTTCGGAGATTTCTACCAGCGACAAAGCGCAGTTACGAAAACAATCATAAGAAGGTCGATACTTTCGTCAGACGTTGTCCTCCTGCAGACGCGACGCGCCATTCAGCAGCTTCAGGAGCAGGCGACGGGAAGATTGGTATGGTTTTCGACGTATATAAAGACTGTCGCTCGCGCGGCTGGTCATGACAATGTCCTAGACGACAATGGCATGTGCAGCAGATTTGTCTTCCTCGGTCACTTGTGGCGGACAAAGGGATTGGAAATCATCCTGGACGCGGCACGTAGTCTGCCGGGAGATAGCCAGATTGATATCTATGGGCCGCTCGAAGATGAATATACAGCCGAGGAGATCCAACGGCGGGGCATGGGCCGCGTTCAGTATCGTGGGTTTCTGAACCAGAGCGAGGTCGACGCGAAGCTGTGGGAGTACGACTGTCTCGTGCTGCCCACGTATCACAGGGGCGAAGGGTATCCGGGCGTGATCGCGGAGGCCTTTGCTCATGGCCTGCCGGTGATTACGACGAGGTGGTTGGCGATACCCGAGATCGTCGACGAGCACTGCGGAATCCTGATTGAGCCGAATGACACGCAAGCATTCGTCGCTGCGATTACAGCGCTGCATCAGGACAAGAACCTGTGGCACAGGCTGAAGGCAGGAGCACGCAGCAAAGCCGCGGAGTTCGATCACGCGGTCTGGTCAAGGAAGTTCGAGGAGATTTGCGAGGAGCTGGTTCGAACCTAGATGTGTGGCATCTTCGGCATTCTGCACGACGCATCGGTGCAGTTGGACCCCGCGGTACTCGAGGCAGCCTCAAAGGTGCAGGCGCATCGTGGCCCCGACAGCCGCCGTATCCAGACCTTACGGTTTGCGCGTAGCAGCCTGGTTCTCGCGCACCAACGCCTGTCGATCATCGATCTCACGGAGGCAGGTCTCCAACCAATGGCCTACAACAACGGCCGTGGCACGCTGATTTACAACGGAGAGTTGTATAACTACCTGGAACTGCGCGACGACCTCGCGCTGGCCGGCGAGAGGTTCGCGACGCGTTCAGATACCGAGGTCCTGCTGGCGGCGCTGCATCACTGGGGCCCTGAAAGCGCCTTGAGCAGGTTCAACTGGATGGGCGCCTTCGCCTGGGTCGACCGAACGGCGGAGAGACTCGTCCTGGCGTGTGACGCAGGTTCGGAGAAACCGCTCTACTACTACAGTGACGATCACCAGTTCGCCTTTGCGTCGGAAGTCAAGACGTTGCTCACGCTGTTAGGACGGAAGTTTCCGGTGGACCGGGATACAGTGGGGCAGTTCATATTTCAGGGCTTGAGCGACACGTCGACGCGGACATTCTTTCGCGGCATAAACAGACTCGAGGCGGGCACGTATCTCGAGCTCGCGCTTGCCGAAGATAGGCGCGGCATCGAGCCGGTGCGCTACGAGCCGCCGCCTTACCCAGGCGATCCTGCGAGCATGTCCTTGGAGGAGTTTACAGACGAGCTGCGCAGCGTATTCATCGATTCCGTCCGCGTTCGATTGCGCAGTGATGTTCCTGTCGGCGTGCTTTTGTCGGGCGGCATCGATTCGTCCTCGATTGCCGGGACTGCGCAGATGCTGATCGGCCGCGAGAGTGCACCGCGGCTGTTGTCTGCAATCAGTGACGACCGGCGCTTCGATGAGTCCACTCACATCGAAGTCATGGAGCGCCACCTCAAGCAGACCGCGCACAGGATCACGCTACGAACGGCGCCGGAGTCGTTGGTGGCAGATCTATCGACTGTGAACTGGTACAACGACGCTCCAGTCGCGGGCCTCTCGGCATTGGGACACTACAGGCTGATGGAACGGGCGAAGGAATTGGGCCTGACCGTGATACTGAGTGGCCAGGGCGCGGATGAGATCCTCCTCGGCTATCGAAAGTTCCTGGGATTTTACCTCCAGTCGCTCCTCAGGCACGGTCAGTATCTAAAAGCAGCGGGCGTGCTCGGACAGTTCACGATCAACCGTACAGTCGTGAATCAATTCGATGCAAGTGACGCAAAGCGCTACGTGCCAATCCTGCGCATGGTCAGTAGGGCGCTGAACGGGGACGAGTCTGATTCCGCGACGGAAGGGGCGCGGCTGAAGGGATGGAAACCATTGTGGCTCGGCCTGGGATCGGGATCACTCGCCGACCGACAGCTGCTGGATTTGAAAAAATACTCGGTCCCCTCCTTGTGCCATTACGAAGATCGGATGTCCATGGCGATGAGCCGCGAGATACGCCTTCCGTTCCTCGACTCCAGGCTGGTCGATCTGTTGATTCGGGCACCGGATGATTACAAGTTGCGAAACGGATGGACGAAATATTCGTTCCGCAAGGCTATGGAAGGCCTTCTGCCACCGGAAATAGCCTGGCGCAAGGACAAGAAGGGGTTTTCCAACCCGCAGGGAGAATGGCTCAAACACGAGTTGCAAGAGTCGGTGCGTGACGCGTTTTCGGCGGATAGTCTTGTGTGTCAGAAGGAGATCGTAAACGGCACGGCTCTGCGTCGGAAATATGATCAGTATTGTCGCCAGCCCGTGGGAGGCGGAATGATCTGGTACCGCGAAATATTCGCACCTTTTTCACTCGAATTATGGATGCGACGTTATGAGGCATGGCTTGAATGAAGTCCGGCACCAGGGTCACTCGACATCGGTAGCGACGAGCCGGACGAACTGAGGGCACCTTAGCAATCCAGTCCGATGCAAGCCTGACTCAGTCCAAGTAGTTTGCGCTGGTATACCAATATCACGCGGCCGCACGTGCGAAGTGGCCAAAGCCTAGGTAGAATTCGCCGCCGATAAATTCAGGCTGCACGGCCTGCGACCAGGCCGGTTCCAACGGCGACGTCGAGACGGCGAGTTACTGTTCCGACGGGTCTTGCGGTAGGGGCTTCATATCGAGCCGATGCGTCACGCTAACCTAGCCGATGGGCCTGAACTGCAGCGATGGTCCGCTCACCCGCTGGACCCGGTGATCATAATCGGTGCGCCACGGTCCGGCACGAACATGCTGCGTGACGTGCTTGCAGCGGTACCCGGGTTGGCGACCTGGCCATGCGATGAGATCAACTACATCTGGCGTCACGGTAACCTCCGCTATCCGTCTGACGAGTTTCCAAGGGAACTCGCTCGCCCGGAGGTTCGCAGTTTCATACGCACCAGGTTCCACCGCCTCGCCATGCGGGCAGGTGCGTCGCACGTCGTGGAGAAGACCTGCGCGAACAGTCTGCGAATCGGCTTCATTGAGGCAATCGTGCCGGAAGCGCGCTACATCCATATTCGCCGCAACCCGATCGATGCGATTGCTTCCGCGTTCAAGCGATGGCGTGCTCCGCTGAGTTTGTCTTACGTGATGAGAAAGGCACGCTTCGTGCCACCTTCTGATGTCGCATATTACGCGCTTCGCTACGGCGCAAACCGCCTTCACAAGTTGGCGTCTGCAGAACGACACCTCGCCACGTGGGGACCGAGATTCAATGGAATGGATGCGATGCTGCATCGGGCCACGTTGCTGGAGGTTTGCACCCATCAGTGGCAACGCTGCGCGCAGAGTGCCGAGCGGGCGCTGCGGGTGTTGGGCGCGGAGCGCTCCTGTGAAGTTGATTACGAGGAGTTCGTCAGCCGCCCTCGCGAGGAACTGCAACGTATCCTCGGCTTCCTCGGCGTGCCCGCGGACGGCATCACCATGGCGGCGGCGGTCAAGAACGTCGCACCCACCGAAGTCGGGAAGGGTCAGCATGAATTAACCGAGACCGAACTTCGAGTCGTGAGGCGCGTGCTCAGTGACCACTGAGCTGACGAGGCTACAAGCGGCTATAAAGCGAGCTATTGACATCATACTTGCGATGGCCGGACTGGCGCTGACCACATGGTTGATAGCCCTCGCCTGGATGATTGCGCGGCTGGAAACCGGTCGGAGCGGATTCTTCGTGCAGCAGCGAATTGGCCTTCACGGCCGCCCATTCAACATCGTCAAGATCCGCACGATGAAACCCGTGGCCGGATTCGATACGGTTGTCACAACCGAGCACGATCCTAGGATTACGCGGATCGGTCGCCTCTTCCGGCGTGCGAAGATCGACGAACTGCCACAACTCTACAATGTCTTGATCGGCGACATGAGTTTCGTGGGTCCGCGGCCCGAGGTTGCTAGCTACATCGACCTTCTGAGCGCGGAGGATCGGGTCATTCTCTCGGTAAGACCCGGACTCACAGGTCCGGCGACGCTCAAGTATCGGAACGAAGAGAGGCTATTGGGGCAAGCGTCGGATCCGGAACGATACAATCGCGAGGTCGTCTTTCCCGACAAGGTCCGGCTGAATCGTGAGTATGTCGAGCGGTATACGTTACTGGCTGATTTCGTATACGTCTGGCGAACGATTGTTCAGCGACCTTCGACGAAAACGGCGCGACACCAGTCATGAACCAGACGAAACCGCGGTCGCGGCTGGTTGTGTTCACGCACGCCGGCGGTTCACCACATCACGGACCGAACATGCGCTGGTATTACCTCGGGCGTGCATTGCGCGCGTTCGGATGGTCCGTCGAAATTGTCTCAGCCTCCTGGTTTCACAAGTACAACGCGCCGCCACAGCTTGAGAGAACCGGTCCGAAGCAGGAGATTGATGGCCTGATATACCACTGGATGCCGAGCCGCAGATACGACGGTCACGGCTTTGGTCAGATTCTTAACCAGTGGGACTACACCAGGAAGGCGTGGCACCTTGCCGGGTCTGCCGCGCTGGCCGGGACCGACGTCGTCATCGCCTCGTCGCCTCATCCGTTCGCGTTCTTCCCCGCCTGGCGTCTGGCGCGGCGGAGCCGGGCGACGCTGCTATTCGAAACACGCGATTTGTGGCCGTTGGCGATCCGAGACCTCGGGAGCTTCAACCCGCTCCATCCGTATATTGTGCTCCTCGGCCTCGTGGAGCGTTTCGCAGTGCGTCGCGCGGATGCCTTGGTATCGGTCAAGCCCGGAGATTGGCGATATTTCAACGACCGTTACGGCATCGAACCCACCCGTCAGCACTATATGCCTAACGGTTTCCTCGCACCTGCGGCACAACAGGGTGCCGAATCGCGGCAGTCATCAAGTGAATACAGGATCGGCTATGTCGGTGCGTTGAGCAACTACTATGGACTGGACTGCCTGCTGGATGCTGCTCGGTTGCTACGCGACAAGGATTTTCGCTTCGTAATCGTCGGAGGAGGCAGCGATAGCGGGCGTCTCAAGGCCGCTGCTGCAGATCTATCGAAGGTGGAGTTCGTCGGCCCTGTACCGAAGCACCAGGTCCCCGCCATGTTGTCGTCGATCGACCTATGTTACTTGGGGCTGACGGACATAGCGGCCAACCGCTTCGGAATCTCCTGCAACAAGCTGTTTGACTACATGGCCGCTGCGAAACCGGTGCTGGCCAGTTATCACACGGACTACGATCCTGTCGAGGCAGCGAACTGCGGGATTACCGTTGTTCCCGGCGACGCCCGCGCGATAGCCGATGCCATACTATGGATGCACGCGCACAGCGCCGATGCGCTGGAGATGGGGAGAAGAGGGAGATCGTACTTCGACGCCGAACACGATTTCCGACACATTGCCGAACGCTATGACCGGTTGCTTCGTTCCGATTTTCGGCCGACGATCCGAAAGCGATGACAGCACACCAATTCCCGTCTTGGCCATTCTACGCCGAGGATGAGCGTGACGCTGTCGCGGCTGTCCTTGGTAGCGGTCGTGTCAACTATTGGACTGGTGGTGAGGGGCGCGCCTTTGAGCGCGAGTTCGCGGACTACTGTGACGTCAAACACGCAGTCGCACTCGCGAATGGGACGGTCGCCCTGGAGGCCGCCCTCGCGTCCGCCGGTGTTGGCACCGGGGCTGAGGTGATCACGAGCAGCCGCACCTTCATTGCGTCTGCCAGCGCAGCCGTGATGCGCGGTGCCGTGCCGGTCGTTGCCGACGTCGATTCCGACAGCCAGAACATTACCGCGGATACGATCGAGCCGCGGATCAGCAAACGGACGAGGGCCATCATTCCCGTCCACCTCGCTGGTTGGCCGTGCGAGATGGATGCGATTATGGACCTGGCCGATGCCCATGGACTACGCGTCATCGAGGACTGCGCACAGGCTGCCGCAGCCTGCTTTCGCGGACGCCGCGTTGGGAGCATCGGCCACGCTGGCGCGTTTTCGTTCTGTCAGGACAAGATTCTGACGACGGGCGGCGAGGGCGGGATGCTGGTGACGAACGACGCCGACCTGTGGTCGCAGGCCTGGTCATTGAAGGATCACGGCAAGAGCTACGCAGCCGTCTATCACCGCGAGCATCCACCAGGTTTTCGCTGGGTGCACGAGTCCTTCGGCACGAATTGGAGGATGACCGAAATGCAGGCGGCCATTGGCCGCGTCCAATTGCGCAAGCTCGACGCATGGGTCGCCAGACGGGCCGCGCACGCTGCGTTCCTGAATCGCGAATTAAGAGACGTACACGGCCTGCGGATACCGATGCCAGCCGCTCATCTTCAGCACGCCTGGTACAGGTTCTACACCTTTGTCGAGCCCCTGGCGCTGAAAGGGGGATGGAACCGCGATCGGATCATGACTGAAATTGCCGATCGTGGCGTTCCCTGTTTCTCAGGGAGCTGCAGTGAGATCTACCGTGAAAGAGCCTTCGTGCGCGCGGACTTAGGTCCCCGCGAGCCGCTGCCGATCGCGCGGCAGCTCGGAGAAACGAGCTTGATGTTCCTCGTCCATCCAACTCTGGGCGAAACCGAATTGGACCAAACAGCTACCGCGGTCAGGGCTGTCATGGCCCAGGCCATTCGATAACCGCGCCCTGTAGCGTACTCAATGGCCGTGCCGGCCACTTGGATCACACACTGAAGACCCTCATGAACTGGAGGCTGAAATCCAGAATTCAGAACGCGGCGGTCCTGCTTCCGCCGTCGTTTTCCTATGCGGCCTACTACTGGATGCAGAGACGGTTCGGCGGTCTTCGACGCGTGGACCCCATCACGGGATTTAGGAAATCCCTGAACGCCTGTCAGCGGCTCGATCAGGTCGGCGCGTCCCCGGTCGGAGGTGCCTTCCTCGAGATAGGCACGGGCCGCCACGTCAATACGCCACTCGCTTGGTGGTTGTTCGGAGCCCGCAGCGTCACGACCGTCGATCTGAATCTCTACCTGAAGGAGGAACTCGTTCGCGAAAGCCTCGATTATGTCAGGCGCAACACGGATAAGGTCCGGGCGTTGCTCGGCCCCCGAGTGCACGAGGATCGCTTGAGCATCCTCGTTGACTTCACCAAGGGGCCCTGGTGTTTAGCGGAGCTGCTGGAGTTTTGCGGAATTCGATATATCGCGCCCGGTAATGCCTGCAACTTGGACCTGCCACCGGCCACATACGACTTCCATATGTCGTTCAACGTCTTCGAACACATCCCTCCGCATACACTCAGAGCCATACTTCACGAAGGAGACCGTTTGTTGAAGAGCGCGGGTGTCTTTGTGCATCGAATCGACTATAGCGACCACTTTTCGCATACCGACAAGTCCATCTCCGCAATAAACTTCTTGCAATTCAGCGCCGAGGAGTGGCACCGAATTGCCGGAAACCGATACATGTATATGAACCGGATGCGCGTCGATGACTTCATAGAGCTGTTTCAAGACATGCAGCACGAGATTCTGCTCATCGACTCGGATGAGGATCCGGTCGTCGAAGCAATACTCCGACGTGGCGAGCTGAGACTTGATTCCGCATTCTCTGGAAAGCCTCAGAAGGTATTGGCGACCACCGGGTCGTGGTTCATTAGCCGCAGGGCGGCGCAGGCAAACTGATCGGGTGTCGGCCTCCCGCGATCGGAAACGAGGGTCCCGATCTCGGTCTACTGCATGACCGATCCCGGAGGTGCCCAATTCGTGCTGCAGGCGGGCACAATGGGGCACAGGGACGTGACGTCTTCGTGCTCGACATGGGCAAGCGATCCGTATTGCGGATCTCGCGCGTCGCTGGTGACGCCCGTTGAACCGGCGGACGCAGTGCTGGAAATACTGCTATCGTCGCTTGATTCTCCAAGCGCATTGTCCGATCCGGCGGCACGGCGATGCAATCCAGCGTTGCGTCCGGTGCGAGCGAAGGTCAGGTCGAGGTCTCGGAGAGGCCTTTTCACCGATTTCCCCAATGGATTGAAGAACTTTCACCATGTCAAATTGACTGTTTCGCGGCTAGAATTGCTACCCAATCGCCTTGGTGCGCACAAACAGCGGCACGCGGCGCGGCAGGGTGATCGCTGCGTCAGAAGGGAGCCCTAGTGACGAGATCGATCATCGGTCCTGCGCAGCGGTGGACGGCCTGGCTCGCGGTTCTGCCCAGGTCACGCAAGCGCCTGCTCATGGTTGCGGCCGATGTGGTCTGCATTCCTGCAGCGCTCTTGACCGCTGTGTGGCTAAAGCAGGGGACCGGGCCGGATGCTTACGGCCCCGAGCCGTGGCTGTACCTCGCGGCGCTGTGCACCAGCCTTCCTGTGTTCGTCAAGCTCGGCCTGTATCGGGCGGTGATGCGTTTCGTCGGCTCGAAGGTCGTCGGCGTCGTATTCGTGGGGGTCACCGTTTCCGTGCTCGTTCTCATCGGGATCAACGAGCTGTTCGCGACTGAGGCGCTGCCGCGGCAGACATTCGCGATCTACTGGGCGGTGGCGCTCGTCTATGTCGGAGGCAGCCGCCTTCTGGTCCGGCACGCCCTGTATGCGCGGAAGCCCGGCGCCGCACGGGTGGTCATCTACGGCGCGGGAACCGCGGGCGCGCAGGTGGCGAACGCGCTGCGCAGCGGAGGCCGCTTCGAGCCAGTGGCGTTTCTCGACGATGATCCGTCGCTGCGGAACAGCGTGGTCGCGGGGATAAAGGTCTTCAGTCCTGCGGATCTGCCGCAGCTGGTCGAGTCCAGGAACGTCGACGTCGTGTTGCTCGCGTTGCCATCGCAATCGAGGCAACGCAGGCAGCTGATCATCAAGCGCATTGAGCCGCTGCCCGTGCGGGTCATGACGGTACCTGACATCTCCGATCTCCTTGCGGGTGAGGCGCAGGTCGAGGACCTGCGTGACGTCGACGTCGGGGATCTGTTGGGCAGGGACCCTGTGTCGCCGAACGAGTATCTGTTCGACGCCTGTATCCGCGACAAGGTCGTGATGGTCACAGGCGCCGGTGGATCCATCGGCTCGGAGTTGTGCCGGCAGATCCTGCGCAACGGCCCGCGACGACTGGTTCTGCTGGAAATGTCGGAACTGGCGCTCTACAGCATCGAGCGGGAGCTTGCACGGCAGATGAAGCACGACGGGCGTTATGTCGAGCTGACTGGCCTGCTGGGCAACGCGCACCACAAGTATCGGGTCCGGGAGATCATCCAGTCCTACGAGGTGCAGACGATCTATCACGCCGCCGCCTACAAGCACGTGCCCATCGTCGAGCACAACGTCATCGAGGGAATCCACAACAACGTCATCAGCACCTGGTACACGGGCGAAGCGGCGCTCGAGTGCGGGGTCGAGACATTCGTGTTGATCTCGACCGACAAGGCCGTAAATCCGACCAACGTGATGGGAGCGACGAAGAGACTGGCCGAGATGGTGCTGCAGGGGCTGCATCACCGGGGAAGCCGCACGCGATTCTGCATGGTGCGATTCGGCAATGTTCTCGAGTCGTCGGGTTCGGTAGTACCGCTGTTCCGCGATCAGATCCGCCGGGGCGGCCCTGTCACGGTGACCCACCCTGACGTCACCCGGTACTTCATGACGATCCCGGAGGCCGTACAGCTTGTGCTGCAGGCCGGAGCGATGGCGCAGGGTGGTGACGTGTTCGTTCTCGACATGGGCAAGCCGATTCGGATTGCCGAACTCGCGCGCCGGATGATCAAGCTGTCGGGGTTTACGGTGCGGGACGAGGGTAATCCCCAAGGCGACATCGCGATCGAGTTCACTGGACTGCGTCCGGCCGAGAAGATGTTCGAGGAGCTCCTGATCGGGAAGAACGTGGCGGGGACCGAACACCCGATGATTCTGAGAGCCGTCGAGCATTCCCTGCCTTGGGACGAGATCCAGCTGATGCTTCACGACCTGCTGGTCGCGATGGGCCAGTTCGACGTGCCGGGCGCGCGGAGGTTGCTGATCTCGGCCGTACGCGAATACCAGCCGGGACCGGAGGAAATCGACCTCGTCTGGAAACGACGCGACATCCTGCGCGTACCGGGCTCCAAGGTTACGAACATCGACAGCCGCCGCTTGCGCGGGCGGCGCGAGGTCGGACCCGGTCCTGATTGACCGCCGGCTGGACGCTAGGCGCTACGGCGTTGAGGCGGCGCGGGGTGATGATCGCGATCGCGGCGGCGCGCGGGCGGCGCTGCAGGTTTGCGTGAACGACGCCGCACCCCGCGAGCACCCCTTTGCTAAGATGCGATGCCGATGTCAGTATCGTCAATCATAATAGTAAATAAAACAAAGGCGTAGGTTTGAAAGTTACCGTATTTGGTTCGGGTTACGTCGGGCTGGTGACCGGCGCCTGCTTTGCCGACGTGGGCAACCAGGTCCTGTGCGTCGATATCGACGCGGCGAAGGTCGCACGTCTGCAGAAGGGTGAGGTCCCGATCCACGAACCCGGGCTCGAGCAGCTCGTCCGTCGCAGCCTCGACAAGGGCCGGCTCAAGTTCACGACCGATGCTGTGGCCGGGGTCCGCCACGGCCTCTTCCAGTTCATCGCCGTCGGCACGCCGCCGGAGGAGGACGGTTCGGCGGACCTGTCGCACGTGCTCGCGGTCGCCGAGACCATCGGCCGGCACATGACGGAGTTCCGGATCATTGTCGACAAGTCGACCGTGCCTGTCGGCACTGCGGACGAGGTGCACGGACGCGTCGAGCGCACGCTGGGTGAGCGCGGCGTGAACCTCGAGTTCGACGTGGTCTCGAACCCGGAGTTCCTCAAGGAAGGCGCGGCCGTGTCGGATTTCATGAAGCCGGACCGGATCGTGGTCGGAACCGACGACCCGCGCACGGCGGAGCTGCTGCGCTCGCTCTACGAGCCGTTCACCCGCAACCGTGACCGCATGATCGTGATGGACGTGCGCTCGGCGGAGCTGACGAAGTACGCGGCAAACGCGATGCTTGCCACCAAGATCAGCTTCATGAACGAGATGGCGAACGTCGCCGAGCGCGTCGGCGCCGACATCGAGAAGGTCCGGCTCGGCATCGGTTCGGATCCGCGCATCGGCTACAGCTTCATATACCCGGGAGCAGGCTACGGCGGTTCCTGCTTTCCGAAAGACGTCAAGGCGTTGGTGCACAGCGCGCGCGAGCGCGGCCTCGACGCACGCCTGCTCGCCTCGGTCGAGGCCGTGAATGTGCGTCAGAAGAGCGTGCTGTTCGACAAGATCAACAGCTACTTTCAAGGCAAGCTCTCCAGCCGAACGCTTGCGCTCTGGGGGCTCGCGTTCAAGCCCAATACCGACGACATGCGCGAGGCGCCGAGCCGCACGCTGATGGACGCCCTGTGGTCGGCCGGCGCGACCGTGCGTGCCTACGATCCAGTCGCGATGCCCGAGGCCCGGCGCATCTACGGGGAGCGCGCTGATCTCGTGCTTGCCGACAGCGCCGAACAGGCGCTCGCTGGCGCCGACGCGCTCGCCATCCTCACCGAATGGCAGGAGTTCCGCAGTCCGGACTTCGATGGTATCCGCGACGCGCTGCGTTCGCCGGCGATCTTCGACGGACGCAATCTGTACGATCCAGCCCTCGTACGTAGCTTCGGCCTTCGCTACTTTGCGATTGGCCGTGGCGAACCCCTGACGGGATAGGACTGCGCATGACCCCATCGACCGTGCGCAGCGCGGGCGGCGCGAGAGTGGCTGCGGCATGACCTTCGAGATCGTCATTACCCTGCTGGTCGTTGCCGGCGTCCTCCTGCTGTTTACCACCACGCGCTTCGACACCGACGTGATACTGGTCGGTGCGATGGTGCTGATCGTCCTGCTGGGGGTGCTGACACCGGACCAGGCGCTGCAGGGGTTCGCGAGCCCCGGGGTGCTCACGATCGCCGCACTGTACGTCGTCGTCGCCGGGCTCCGCGAGACAGGTGCGATGGCGTGGATTTCACGGTGGGTGCTCGGCAAGCCGACGTCGCTCCCGGTGGCGCAGACCAAGCTCATGCTCGCGACCGGCGCGCTGAGCAGCGTCATCAACAACACGCCCGTGGTGGCGCTCTTCATCCCGGTGGCGCAGGAATGGGCCTCGCGGTTCGGTTACTCGATCTCGCGGCTGCTGTTGCCGATGAACCACGTGGTAATCCTGGCGGGTACCTGCACGCTGATCGGCACCAGCACCAACCTGATCGTGAACAGCCTGCTCACGAGCACGGTTCCGGATTCCGGGCTGGGGCTTTTCGACCTCGCCTGGGTCGGTGTGCCGATTACGCTGATCGGGATCGCTTACGTTCTGCTTTTCAGCCGGCGGCTGCTCCCCGAGCGCCAGGGCCCGGTCGCCCAGCTGCAGAATGCGCGCGAGTACAGCGTCGAGGCACGCGTGCTGCCCGGCGGAACTCTGGTCGGGCGCACGATCGCAGAGGTCGGCCTGCGCAGCATGCAGTTCGCCTATGTACTCGACATCGCGCGCGGGAACCGGCTGCTGACTGTCGTCGGGCCGGACGAGGTGCTGCAGGCGGATGACCGCCTCACCTTCGTCGGCGTCGTCGACGCGGTGAAGGAACTGCGCCGTATTCCTGGTCTGTCCGTCGCCGACGACCAGCGCTTCCAGCTCAATCTCCGGCATTCGCAGCGCTGTCTGGTCGAGATCGTTCTTTCCGCGCGTGCTCCCATGATCGGGAGGACGATGCGCGAGGCAGAGTTCCGCAGCGCCTACCACGCCGCCGTCATCTCAATCTCGCGCGACGGCGCGCGCCTGCCCGGCAAGCTCGGCGACGTCCGCCTGCGGCCGGGCGACACGCTGCTTGCCGAGACCGATCACGGCTTCGTCCGCCGCAACCGTTACAATCGTGATTTCCTGCTGGTGAGCTCGCTGCAGGATTCGACGCCGCCTGACTTCCGCCGCGCGCCGCTCGCCGTCCTGATCCTGCTGGCAATGCTCACCGTGTCGACGCTCGAGGTCGTGTCCTTGTTCGAAGCGTCGTTCATCGCGGCGGCGCTCATGATCGCCACCGGGTGTGTGACGCTGGGCGTTGCGCGGCGCGGTATCGAGTACCCGGTGCTCGCCGGGATCGCCGCATCCTTTGCACTCGGCATAGCGCTCTCGGAGTCGGGAGCCGCGACGCTGCTCGCCGGTTGGATCGGAAGGGTCGCGGGCGCGGATCCGTTCTGGTCGCTGGTCCTCCTGTATGTCGCGACCGTCGTGCTGACCGAGCTGATCACCAACAACGCGGCCGGGGTGCTGATGTTTCCGATCGCGATGGCGGTCGCCCAGAACGCGGGCGCCAGTTATCTGCCGTATGTCGTGGCGATCATGATCGGCGCCTCCTGCGGCTTCATCACGCCCATCGGCTATCAGACGAACCTGATGGTGTACGGGCCAGGCGGCTATCGCTTCAGCGATTTCGTGCGTTTCGGCACGCCTCTCAGCATCCTGGTAGGCACGGCAACCGTGCTGATGGTGCCGCGCATATGGCCGTTCTGAGAACGCAGGACCGGGCCGTTGGCCTGGCGGACGGCGGCGCACGCGCAGGCATCGAGGGTAGGATAGTCAGCCTCGCCACAGGGGCATGCGGCACATGCGGATAAATTCAACGCTTTTCATCCCGCGGATCCCGGAGGCGTCGTGCTGGTCCCGGTGATCCTGTCCGGCGGGGCGGGAACCCGACTCTGGCCTCTCTCACGAGAGCTCTACCCCAAGCAGCTGCTGCGGCTGGTCGGCGAGCGAACGATGCTCCAGGAGACCGTTGCCCGAACCGAGGGCCTTCCGGGATTGGCCCGGCCGATCGTCGTCTGCAACGAGAATCACCGATTCATGGTGGCCGAGCAGCTGCGGGAGCTGGGAACGGCGCCACAGGCGATCGTGCTCGAGCCGCAGGGTCGCAATACCGCGCCGGCGGCGGCCATCGCCGCACTGCTCGTATCGGGTGGCGCTGACGCCGATCCAGTCCTGCTGGTGCTGCCTGCAGACCACGTGATCACCGACGTGCCGGCGTTCCAGGCCGCGGTGGCCGCGGGCCGTGTCGCGGCGGAGTCGGGCAGCCTGGTTACCTTCGGCGTCGTCCCGGATCGCGCCGAGACCGGTTACGGCTACATCCGCAGGGGTGCGGGTCCCGGACCCGCGTTCACCGTAGCAAAATTCGTCGAGAAACCCGATACCGCGACGGCGCGCGGCTATGTCGAGTCGGGCGAGTACTACTGGAACAGCGGAATGTTCATGTTCCGCGCAAGCGCGTATCTCGCGGAGCTCGGCCGGTACGCCCCCGTGATGCTCGCAACCTGCCGCGCCGCGCTCGCCGCCGCCGGCCGCGATCTCGATTTCCTGCGGCTGCCGGCGCAGGAATTCGCCTCGTGTCCGTCCGATTCGATCGACTACGCGGTCATGGAGAAGACCGACCGGGCGGTAGTGGTGCCACTGGCCGCGGGCTGGAGTGACGTCGGTTCCTGGGCGGCGCTCGCCGATGCGCTGCCGCGCGATGGCGAGGGTAACGTCACTGCCGGTGACGTGCTGACCGAGGACTCTAGCGGTTGCTACCTGCACTCGACCAGCCGTCTCGTGGCCGCTGTGGGACTCCGAGATCATGTCGTAGTGGAGACGAAGGACGCCGTACTGGTCGCGCCTCGCGACCGGGTACAGGACGTCAAGGAACTGGTTGCAGAGCTCAAGGCACGCGGGCGCTACGAGACCTCGCTCCATCGCGAGGTGTACCGGCCGTGGGGCAGCTACGACAGCATCGACAGCGGCGACCGGTTCCAGGTCAAGCGCCTGATCGTGAAGCCGGGCGCGACGCTTTCGCTGCAGTTGCATCATCATCGCGCCGAGCACTGGGTAGTCGTCACCGGCACCGCGAAGGTCACGCGTGGCGACGAAGTCTTCACGCTGAGCGAAAACGAATCTACCTACATCCCGATCGGCGCTCGCCACCGCATCGAGAACCCCGGGAAGATCCCGCTGCACATCATCGAGGTGCAGTCGGGCACCTATCTCGGTGAAGACGACATCGTTCGGTTCGAGGATCGGTATGGCCGCGACAAGACCTGACAACGTGATCATCCTGACGGGCGGGCTGACCGGGAGCTCGGCGCTCGCCGGACTGCTCGCCGCGGCGGGGTTCTGGTCTGGGGAGAACACGTTTCGCAAGCGCGACTACAACACCTACGAGAACTCGGAGCTGATACGGCTCAACCGGCAGCTCATGCAGCGCGCGGACGTGGGCGAGGAGTACGCGATGCGCTTCCTCCCGGACGCGATCGATCGCATCGCGGCGCTCGCGGGTGTCGAGGATCCCGCCGAGTACCGCGCACTGCTGACCGAGTGTGATGCGCACTCGCCGTGGATCTGGAAGGAGCCGCGCCTCTGGCTGACGATCCGCTTCTGGAACGGCCTCCTTGACTGGAGCAGAACGCGGGTCCTGTTGCTGCGGCGGGACCACATGCAGGCCTGGGTGTCGATGACGCAGCGTCGTCAGATCCAGACCTATGACTATGCGCGGCGCTACAGCGAGTCGATACACGCCTCGTTGCAGCAGTACCTCGATGCGAATGCGATCCGCTACCTCCCGGTGCTGTTCGAGGACCTGATCGTGAAGCCCGAACGCGAGGTCGCGCGGCTCGCGTCCTTTCTCGGCGCGGACGTTGCGATGGATCACCTGCGCTCGACCTACGACGGCGTTCTGTATCGCCGCCCGAAATCGTTCAAGGACACCGTCGAGGCCGGTCTGATCTACCTCAAGAATTACCGCGAGCGGCTGCGTTGAGCGCGAACCGCCGCGGTCTGATCTACCTCGAGAACTACCGCGAGCGGCTACGTTGAGCGCGGACGGCTGGCGCAGCGTCGCTGTCGTGAGATGAGTACCCCGGAGCCGCCGGAGCGGCTCATCCGGGCCGGGCGTGAACTGGCACGCGGTTCGGCATGGATGATCGGGATGCGCTGGGCAATCCGCGGCGTCGGGCTGGTCAGCACCGTCATCCTCGCGCGTTTGCTTGCGCCGGACGACTTCGGCGTGGTCGCCATGGCGATGGTCGCTGTCGCGATCCTGCAGTCGTTCGCTGCATCCGGGACTGACCTGGCACTGCTGCGCAACACCAAGGCGACACGCGAGCATTACGACACCGCCTGGACGCTCGAAATCATCCAGGCGGTGGTGCTC
>Ga0075418_10002802_pt1 | contig 19968 bp, 14 predicted proteins | sample SoiMetdeltSBSDD2_FD_81776 | JGI IMG/M metagenome (GOLD analysis project Ga0075418, IMG submission 81776) | Bulk soil microbial communities from a Populus tree surrounding site in Tennessee, USA - Soil MetaG P. deltoides SBSDD2 | ecosystem: Environmental > Terrestrial > Soil > Tree plantation...
CGACAACCTCCGCAATGACTTAGGACGGCCGAATTTGCTAAGTTCGCGCTGTCATGCGCGTCGCAACATATTTGCACATATGCCGATGCAGCAATCCGCGCAGTAAGTGCGCGGACGGCGACCTGTAGAAAACGTTCCTCGGGGCCGAAGTTCTTTGCCTGAATCATGCTGCAATCTCACGGATTTCGCCTCACCGACAACCCTCTGTTCACCAACCCGACGCGCCGGCGGACCATCCAGCAAATCGCAGCATTCGAGTAGTGAAGTACTCAGGAAATCGCGGTGACGTAGGTGTAAAAGTAATCCGGGGGACCAATTAAGCCGCGGCTTTCGGGGAGGATCTATGGGGGACAACCGACTCAACCTGCGAAACATTTTCATCCACTGGCACCGTCGTCGACCATGACGATCGGATCAGATGTGCAAGGCGCCAATCGGGCCCAACTGTCGCTCTTCGGAGGGTTCGCACTCAGGATCCGCGGCCAGAAAATCTCACTGCCGATGCACGCACGACGAGTGCTTGCCTACCTTTCCCTCAACAAGATGGTGGAGAAGGACTGCGACCGCCAGGTTCTCGCCGAGCGACTGTGGATGGATTCATCGCCTGACCGGTCACGCGCGAGCTTGCGCACCGCGATCTGGCGCATCCGATCTGCCGCCGACGACCTGATCCTCGGTGATTCCGAGCGTGTTGCGTTGGCCGATTCGGTGCGTGTCGACGTCCACGACTTTCGCCGTCATGCCGAACAGATGCTCTCGGACTCAGCCACCTATGAGCCGCCGACCCTAGTTCCGCACCTGCGAAGCCCAGCAGATCTGCTGCCGGGCTGGGACGAGGACTGGCTCCTGCTCACGCGCGAGCAGCTGCGTCTGCTGCGGCTGCACGCTCTGGAGCACACCGCGCGCAGGATGTGCGAGGCCGGCCTGTACCCGCAGTCGATCGACGTGATCCTGTGCGTCGTCGACGAGGAACCGCTGCGCGAATCCGCGCAAGCGATCTTGATCAAAGCCCACCTGCGTGCGGGCAACCTCGCGGATGCCTGCCGGCAATACCACCGTTTCAAAGCGAATCTGTGGGACGAACTCGGCTTGCGGCCGTCGGCGGACCTGTCTCGTTTGGTCTCGCCGCGAAGCGAGCGCGCAACGACCGCAGCTGCTCACTGAGATCGGCGCCGTTGACGCTCGCAGCTACGCGGCCGCATCAGCGTTGGTGGAAGCATGAAAGCCGTCAATGTCGTTCCCATGCACATCACGGACATGCGCGCGGTCGTCACGCTCGATGCGGAGACTTCTCAGGCGCATGTCGACGCGACGATGACCTACGTGGTGGGACCGGCCGACGGCAATCCGTTCTTCGATCTGCGCCAGAAAGTCGAACGCTGCTGGATCGACGGCATCGCGATGGATCCCGCCGCAATAGCCGGTCACGACATCGGCGAGACAGGACGGCACAGCTCGGTGCGGGTGATACGTCCACCGCAAGGCGCCAAGTCGGTACACGCGCTGCGCGTTACCTACCGACTTGGTGTACCGAACTCCGATCTCGGCGGCGCCTATCCGCCGGTGCTGAGGTGGCTATCCGGCCCCCGCGTCCGATGGTCGATCGGCATGGCCGACTTGTATGCGGGCCGTTACCTCGAAGCGTGGTTTCCGTCCAACCTGCCCTTCGATCACTTCCCGTTCACGCTCGAGCTGGCGATCACGGGGACTGCCGTCCCACATGCGGTGGTGACCAACGGGTATGTCGCCACCAGAGGAACCAACCGGTGGCGGATCCGGTTTCCACCGTGGTTCACCAGCATGTCGCCACTCATCGAACTCCACGCGGCGGACCGGGTTCGGACGGCAGCGATGACGACGCGGCTTCCAATCTCCAAGCGGCCGATCATGATTAGCGCCGCCAGGTTTGTCGACGGCGCCGAGGATTTGGCGGCGAGCCTGCCCCGAATTGCAGCCTTGCTGTCGGAGCAGGAGCGCCGCTTCGGTGAATTCAGCGGGAGCTCCTACGTGTGCTTCTTTCACGGCGCATCGGGCGGGATGGAGTACGGGAACGCAACCACGACGTCTGAGTCAGCGTTGCGGCACGAGGTCATCCACTCCTGGTTTGCGCGTGGCCTCACCCCCGCGTCGCAGGCCGACGGTTGGTGGGACGAGGGCTTCACTCGCTACCTGGAAACTGGCGGTGGCGCGGAACGATTGGACTTTGCGGCACCCCCGGTTGAGCTGTGCTCGCGCAGGCCTTTTCAGCGCACCACGTCCCCGCGTTCGTATGAGGCCGGAAGTCGAGTCTTCCGCGGGATCGCGGCGCTCATTGGCCGCGATGGCCTGCAAGCGGCGATGCGCGACCTCTACCGGACCCGACACGGAACGTCCATCTCGACGCCGATGCTCGAGTCCCATTTGATCGCGTGGACTGGCGCGGTCTCGCTGGCCGATGTGTTTCACCGGTTCGTTTACGGATTCGGCGACGATGCGCCGAGCCCGCGGCTAGACATCGAGATCCTGGCTTGCGGCGACCGCTCGATTCGAGTTCGCGTGCGCAACAACGGCGAAGGGGGGTGCCGGCACTACGTAGTGATCGCCACCCAGCGGGGGCAGGTCATCGCTGTGGCGACGGGTTTCGACCTCGCGCCAGCGCAGGTGCGCTCGCTGTCGCTGCGGTGGCGCCGCGACCACGTACCATCGGAGCCTGGGCAGCTGGTCGTGTCGGTGCATGCGCCCCCACACGGCCGCATAGCTCGGGTGACGGGCGCATGCCCAGCTCGGTCCACAACAAACCGGCGAACAGTTCGAACTGCCTGCGCGCTTCAATGACGTTGCCCTCGCACAGGTGCGCCTCGATCAGCGCGCTCTGCGCTGTCTCCCGCAGCGGCTCCTCGGCCACGACCATAAGCATGACGTCTATCGCCTCGGGGTATCTGCCCTGATCGGCTAGCCGCCGACCCGATGTCTCCAGCGCGTGAAGTCGCAACTGCCGCAACTGCTCCCGGGCCAACAGCAACCAGGTCTCATCCCATCCTGGCAACAGTTCACAATTGCGGGCCATCAGATGTGCCCGCTCGCGGGCACAGTCACTCTTATCGGAGAGCAGTCGCTCCGCATGCCGTCGATATTGGTGAACATCGACGGTGACGTCGTCGGCAAGCATCACCCTGTCGTTTTCACTAAGGACGAGCGTGGGGCACTCACGACGGATCCGCCAGAGTGCGGTCCGCAGGCTGGCGCGCGATCGCTCTGCCGACGAGTCCGGCCACAGCCGCTCGGCAAGGATGCCGCGGTCGCAGTCTTCTTCGGCGGCCTTGTCGAGGCACAGGTAGGCCAGCACCCGACGCGAATGCTTCGGCAGCGCGACGCTACTGCCGCCGACACGGACGCTGAAACCGCCGAGCAGAGAGACGAGCGGACGCGCGTCAACGCTTGAAGAGGCCGTCTGTAACCCCGTAACAGACATCCGAAGTCCTTCCGACGCGCCCCATTTCGCACGATCCACTTCGCTGATTGGCAACAGCATCGGCGCTCGGCAGTGCAGAGACGTCAACGCTGCGTCAACGCCACAAAACGTTGACGCCCGCTGGACGGCGTGCTGTCACAGTGCCCGTGTGACAGCCGACACCAGCCGAGTGGTCGTCGTGCGGGCCTGGCTCGATTCGCAACGAATCATCGTGCGAGTCCTCGCCGGCGCCGGCCACTCCAAGCCAGCCGATGAGTGGGTGTTCGCCGACATCGACGCCGCATGCAGACAGGTAGCGAATGTTCTGCGCGAACTGGTTGAACAGCACGAACAGTCAGCGCAGCCCGGCACGAGCCCGCCGTTGATACAAAGCATTGACGCCTCCGCACACCACGGCCCCCCAGAGTGACCACAGCAGCTGCTCGTTGCGGAGGTGGACATAGTGACAATCGAGTCGTACGCCGGGTCTCCCGTAGACATGGAGGCCAGCACGTCGCCATTCGCGGGACTGTCCTATATGGAGGCGCCCGTCGTCGAGGCACAGGAAACGCCTACTGACACCGGTGAGGCTCCGTTCGACGCGTTCTACGCGACGGAATCTCCCTTTGGCGAAGACGTTTTCACCGAGGCCGACACCGAAGCCGAGGAAGCCGCCGACTTCCTGGAAAGCATTCACGACGAGGACTTCGACGAGGCCTTGGAACAACTCCTCAACGAGGGTGCGGCGCACGTGCTCGCCGATGCGCAACAGTGGGCCGCGCCGCCGTCGAAAACCGAGGCCCGCGAAGCGGTCGAGCAGTGGATCGCGCCGCTGGTGGCGGAGTGGGAACGCACCGTCGACGGCCTTGGCGCCGGCCTGGAAAGCGCCGATCTGCAGGGCATCGCCGAGCAGGAGCTCGACGAGCTGCTCGAGTCTTTGGAGTCAGCGTCGGGCCTCGACTCCGAGGTGTTCGACAACTTCATTTCAGTGCTCGCCCGCAAGGCGAAGGCCTTCATCAAGCAGAAGGTCAGGCAGGCCGTCAAATTCGTGAAGAACCCGGTGAAGGGCGTGGTCGAGGCGGCCAAGAGCGGTCTGCAAACGATCAAAAGCGGCGTGCAGGCGATCGGCAAGCATCTAATCGGGCCGCTGCTGGAGAAGCTCAAGAACGCGGGCCTCAAGCTGCTCAAGGGTGTGGTCGCGAAGTTGATGGCACCACTGTCTCGGATCCTTCCCGCCCCGGTTCGGCCCCTGCTGCCGATCGTGATGAAGAAGCTGGGCATCGGCGAGGCCGCCGACGATGAGAGCGACGAAGCCACCTCTGACGAGATGGGCGTCGCCGGTGAGATGGCCCATGAATTCGACAATCAGCTGCTGTCGCTATATCTGGCGACCGACTCCGAAGACATCGGCGATCAAGAATTCGACGAGTCCTACGACCACGAGCAGGGTCCCGATGTGGTGGCCGAGCTTGACGACGCGCGGGCTCGACTAGCCACGCAACTGAGCGAGCACACCGGCTCCGAACCACCGGTCGCCGAGATCGAACAGTTCGTCCCCGCGGTGCTTGCGATCCGGCCGCTGCTCAAATTGGGCCTGACCGTCACCGGGGCGCGGGAGAAGTTGATCAACCTGATCGCCACTCCCCTGGCCAAGCTGATCAAGGACATGATCGGTGCCGAGGCGTCGAACACCATCGCACGCGCTGCGGGTCAAGAGCCGTCACGGATGATCGCCAGGGCCGCGGTCAACGTCGGGTTCACGGCGCTCGGCCTTGAAAGCCCGCCCGGACAAGACGAGAACGTGGCCGGTGAGGCGCTGGCGTCGGCGATCGAGAACACCATCCTTCGGGTGGCCGACGAGCTTGACGAAACGTCGGCGTCCGATCCACTGCAAGTCAGCGCGGCAGTGCAACAGGCGTTCGCGGAGTCTGCGGCCGCGTATCTGCCCGATCGTCTGCTCCGCGCAGACCTGCCCGAGCGAGAGACCGCAGAAGAGGGCGGCTTTTGGGTGATGATGCCGCGTTCGAATCGGCCGCGGTACCGATTCCGGAAGTACACAAGGGTTTTCGCCGTTCCCATCCCACGTCAGGTGGCGCGTTCGGTGCGGTGGTCCGACGGCGGCACGTTGGAGTCCTACCTTCTCGACCGTGGCGTGCAGGAGTGGCCGGTTCAAGCCGAGATCGACCTGTACGAGACCATGCCGGGCACACTGCCGGGGCACTTCACGCGAGATGAAACGCTGCCTGCCGACGAACGGCCGTCCGATGACGAATACCAGCCGCTGACGCCGCGCACCGCTGGTGTGCTGCTTGGCGAGCCGGCGCTCGGGCGGGGTCGCAGGCCAGGGGTGCGGGCGGGCTCTTACCGGCCGGTGCCCCGCCAGCGCTACTACCGAGTGCGTGTCGGCCGACTCCCGGCTCGCCGCGGTCGTCGGCCGCGCCGACTGGTCAGCGTGCACTGGGATCCGAAGGCCACACGGATGCGGATCTCGATCCGGCTATCGGAGCGCCGGGCACGTGCTTTGCAGGCCCGGCTACAACGCGCCGCTCCCTCAGGTCAGCGTGATCTGCCCGGTGTGTTGAACGCGCTGCGACAGATTGCCTTGCCGCGCTTGCCATACCGGATCGCCCGGCGGCTGGTCAATTCGTCGGTCGTGAAAGATCCGATGGCGGCAGCGCAGCTCGGCGCGACGATGACGGCAGCCACCACCACGGCGCTCGCGACATTCCTGGCCAAGAGTGGGGCACAGTTGGCCTCCGCTGTCGCTGATCCCGCGGACGGCGTGACGATCACGGTGACGTTCGAAGGGGTCGGGGCAAGCCCGTCCCAGATCTCGGCCCCCACGGTGGCCGTTGCACCCGGGATGGTGCGATGACCGCTGATTTCTCGACCGAGGCAGCCGCTCTCGGCACCGAGGCCCGACACTGGCGACGCGCCTGTGCGGCCCTCGGTGACCTCGAGGTGGGTGCGTCGGTCGCAGCGTGGAAGGAACTCGAGTCGTATCTGGGCGAGAGCGTGCGAAAGAGCCTTACCGCACAGGCCAAACGCTTGACCGCCCAGGCGGATCGAGTTCTGTTTGCGCTGGAGGCGGCGCAGACGATGGCTGACCTCGGGGCGGCAAGGTCCGAGCTGTTAACGCTGCGACGTCGGTACACACGCGCCGAAGCGATGGTCGACTTCTATTGTGAGGCAGTCAATACGCGGACCAGCCCGCGTATTGCGGCGGTGCTGCGAGGTCTCGACACACTGGCCGTGCACAGCATGGACGTCGTGCTACGGCCGCTCGGCATCGAGTCGCCGCCCGTGCTCACGTATCTGGACAAGGGCATGGGCGCATCCATCCTGCGGGCCGGAGCGCGGCTGTGGGATGCGTCGCTGTCGCCTGCCGCAGCGATCAAGATCACTCGCCATAACCTTTGGCAGCCAACATCTTTGGTGCACGAAACCGGCCATCAGGTCGCACACCTGACGGGTTGGGTGACCGAGTTGGCCGCCGGGTTGCAGTCAGCGCTGGCACCGCACAGTCCGCTCGCCGCTGATGCCTGGCACAGCTGGGCCAGCGAGGTAGCGGCCGACGTATATGCTTTCTCCCTCCTCGGTTACGCACCGGTGCCGGCTTTGGCGACGGTTGTCGACGGGCCGGCGCGCACGGTGTTCCGGATGCTGATCGGTGATCCACACCCGCTCGGGATGCTGCGCGTTCAGTTCAACGTGGCTCTGTGCCGATCCTGGTTTGGGACAGGGCCGTGGGACGCGCTCGGGGAACGTTGGTTAACGAGATATCCACTCGCAAAGGCACCTTCGGAAGTGGCCGAAGTGATCCGGGCGAGCATGCCCCTGTTGCCAGCCATCGTCGACATCTGCACACGAGTGCCGATGAACGCCTTCCACGGCGCGGCGCTGTCGACGCTTGCCGACCCGCGCCGCGTCGCCCCCGCGGAGCTGAACCGACTTGCCGAACGCGCAGGCGCGTCGCTGTACACGTCGAGCTTCCTCCAGCGGCAAGAACCGATGCGGATTCTGGCTCTCACCGTCCTGCGCGGGCTGGATTCGAAGACGGCACCCGTCGAGATGGAGACGTGGCTGCGGCGCGTCGGCGGCGACCGATCGATTGCCGCGTAACACAGAAGGAGACAGAAATGGACGACGGCAGCTACGACACCATGGACCGGCTCGCTGACAGCTCCGGCAACCAGATCGGTGCGCTTGTTGAGGCACTTCGCCTCGCGTTTGGCAATGGCGCGGCCGAAAACGAATTGACTGACCAACAGAAGCGCGTGCTTGCCCAGTTCCTAGCTATTCGCAATGGGCATGGGGACTTTGGGCCCGGCCGGAATCTGCAAGCGTTCTTTGATTCGCCGGAACTCTTGATCCCGACGACGAACACGCCCGCCACTCTCACATTCAGGAAGTTGCCGGGTGGTACACGCAGACTCATCGTCCGAAGCAAGGACGCCACTGGCAAGGACAAGGAGATCGTCAAAGACTTTACGACCGATCCTACATTGCCTTATGAGATACCAAATATTCCAAAGGACGAGGCGCTTCGCGGCTTACTCACAGAGTCACAGGATGCCAAGAAGGTCATCCTGGGCGTCGCTTTTCCAAAGCGCGTATAGGCCACCGTCTGCAGTTCGGCTTCCACCCTGATTACGGAGGACCCAAATGTTTCGCACACTAGTCAACACACTCATAAGCGCCAACACGACGCTGGACGGCAAGAGGGTCGCCGATGCCCTGCTGTCGGTGAACCCTCTCCAACTTAGTCGCTGGTTGGACGAGGTCTGGTCCGCGGATGGGATCGGGGGTAGCGAATGGGGAGCCATCCTGCAGTTGCCACCTGGTCGGCCCCTCGGCGATATTGTTGACAAGACTCAACTTCCGGACTTGCTTTTGGCGACGTTCCATTCAGGTGTCACGGTTGATCCAGCGTTAGCCATCCAGACCTGGACCGATCAGCCGGGGCCGCTGCTGAAGCCGCTTGCCGGCGGGCAAGCACCGGCGATCTGGCGGCATCTTCTTTACGCCTACCTGGCAGAGTCAACCGGACTCTTCGAAATAATGGGCGAAGTTGTTCGGCGCTATGTCGTCGGCGAAAGTCTGCCTCTTCCGACATCCGCGACGATGGTCTGGGTGCGATCCACCGAAGAGCTGTACTTCCGAGATCCGCCACTATTCAGCGCCGGCGGTTCGATGACCAGCCAACTACGGCCGGATGCACGAATCAACCGACGCAACGCGTACTGGCGGATGTTCGGTCTAGACCTACCCCATCCGCCAGGGCGGGGAATCGATGGTCAACCGTGGAAGCGCGACGCTGGAGTCGCAGCCAACTTGCGGTTCCTCGAAATTTGGAACGAATTGCTCCGACAGGTCTGGCTCGGTTACGAGAACGACACCAACTCGTCGGGCGCAAAGCCAACCGACAGTTCGTATATCGCTTATCTCTGCCGCACGCTGAGTGAGATGCTCCAGCTAAGGCGGCAGGGCGGCATGCTCGCTCGCGAGGAGTTCGCGTACGTCACGATGCTGAGCTGGTTCCATCTCACAGTGGAGTACGACACTTCGGTAGTCGATGACCTGTCCGCCAATGCCGGACGCGACGGTAATCCTGCGGATCGCCTCGCGAAAATCGGTGCTCAGGTGGGAATCTCACCGTCGCGGCAGTCTCGCGAACTGTTTGAGCTTGCCGACAAGATCTCGCCGCTGATGTGGGCGATCGAGATTGGCATGTTCAACGACGCGAAGTCAGCAGAGTTGCTTTTCCACCACCAGAACCTTCCAAACGGTGTCACCGATATCGCAACGGAGATGCTTCGGATCATCGATCTTTGGCAATCCGCAACCGGTGCACCGATCAAGGATCTGGCGGTCACCCAGCGGCGGGTGCAAGGACCCGTGCGTTCGGCTCAGCCGACCAAGCTGCTCCCGCCTGGGGGGCTGGTGCCGACCGCGGCGTCGCCGTCAACACCCCGGCAGCCATCGCCCGTGCCGTCGACAAACGGTCAACCGGTTGCGTCTCGGCGCTGACGTGCCCTGAACTCGCGTAGCAAGGGACCGTCATGAGCAGCACCAATGGATCCGTATTCGTCTCGTCGCCCGCAAACCTGTCGGAAGAAACGGCATGGCCGGTGCGGTCGGACGTCTTCGCCGAAATGCCCGACGTCGGCGCTGGTGAAGACTTGGCTGCCGATGAGTACGACAAATGGGAGGCCGACGAAGAAGCCTGGGATGAGTACACAGACGAATCCAGCTGGTATGCAGAGGATTCGCCCGAGGCATGGTCGGAATCTCTAGGTGAAGCCGACACCGTCGGCGAGGCCTACGTTGACGAAGCCGATTGGGCCGCCGAGTATCCGGCGGACGAATGGGCCGATTCCGAGTATGACTTCGCGTCGATGGAGGAAGCCATCGAGCTCGAGTCATTTCCCTCCGGCGTGGTTCTCACTCCTGTGGCGGGGCCCACCGGGCACAAGGAAGAACACTGGGACCCGAACAACACTGGGTTGCCGCTCTACGACACCGGATCAAAGGTGCGGGCTAAGAAGCTATCCCGGTCATTCACGGTCGGTGAATTGGCATCGAGCGGCGGTCGCGCGGATGATCGCGCACGAATATCGCCTGCACTCGTGCAGTGTTTGCAGGCACTACGCGACCGAGCAGGTCGCGCCGTGAAGATCACCTCCGGCTATAGGTCATGGAGTCGGAATGTTGACATATACCGTCGCGCAGGGAAGAACCCCACCCTCAGCCGGCACTGCAGCGGACAAGCGGCCGACATCGTTATCGGCGGCATGTCGGGGTTGCAGATCGCCAAGCTCGCCATAGATTCCTGCGGCGACAAGATCGGTATCGGTGTTGGCAAGACGTTCGCGCATATCGACGTGCGCGGCACCCGGACGGTATGGACCTACGACGGCCTCAACCAGGCGCAAGTGCAGGCCGAACTGGACGCCCATCGAAAGGGCGGGCGGGCGGCACCAACCCCGAAGCCACCAACTCCGAAGCCCTCTGGTTCGGTGCCGGCGCATGTCGTCGAATTCGTCCGGAAGTACCGTCCGCACGCGCAAGCCAACGAGGCAAGCACCCGTATCCCGTGGCTGGTCACGCTGGGGCAGGCCGCTCTCGAATCCGCGTGGGGCAAACGCACATGTGGCAACAACATGTTCGGTATCAAGGCGAAGCCGAGCATCCCGGAGTCGCAACGGAAGCTCTGCACAACCAAAGAGGTGCACAAGACGCCGAACGCGAAGTATCCGGAAGTCATCTCGGTGACACCGCGATCGGACGGCAAATACGACTACGTGGTCCGCGACTGGTTCCGAGCATTCGCGTCACCGGAGGATTCGTTCGGGCATCACGCGAGGGTGCTCCAACATCCGCGCTACGCGAAGGCTTTCGCTCACACCAACGATCCGTATGCCTTCGCGGATGAAGTCGCGGCTGGGGGTTATGCCACCGCCCCGAACTATGCGTCGGTGCTGAAGGGCGTCATGAAGCTGATCGAGAAGGTGCCCTGATGCCGCTTCTGGGAAGGCCTCTCGAAGAAGGCGCAACGAGCGCTGACGTCAGTTTCCATCGCAAGTACACGCCTGACGTGATCGACCACGGTTGAATCCGGCGCCAGGCGATCCGGAAGGGGATGTGATCGCGATGAGCATTTCACAATCAGAGATTTTCAGCCCACTTGAGGAAGCTGACGATTTCGCCGCCGAGGCCTGGCCCGACCACGAAGACGTGGTCGATGAATCAGCTTGGGATACCGAAGAAGACACCGACTGGGAGGACTACCCGGCCGACGAGGCCGATGAGGACATCGCCGACGAGGTGATTACCGACGAGGGGTATCCCGAGACCGAATACGACGAAGCGGATTACGGCGAGACCCCATATGACGAAGCGGACTACGGCGAGACCGCATATGACGAGGCCGTACCTGACTTAGGTGAGCTCGACACCTTTCACCGAATACGCCGCGCACCGCGAGCGGGAACCGTCGGCTCCCCGCTGGCTGCATCGGCTGCTCAGATCGCCGAACAGGAATACCAGCGTTGGCGTCCTGGCGGCGGCAAATCCTTGGTAGAGACCGATCCCGCCGCGACACCGATCCTGCAGGACTATTACCGCACGGGCGTCGGAATGAACGTCAGCGCACGTCAATTGCAAAGCAAGCAGTGGCAACAAGGTCACCCTTGGAGCGCGGTATTCATCTCGTGGGTGATGAAGAAGGCCGGTGCGGGCGCAGCGTTCACGTACTCCCCGGCACACCAGAACTACATCCGCGCTGCTCGTCGCAATCGTCTTACGGGCAACACTGCCAATCCGTTCTGGGCGTTCCGCGTCTCCGAGATCGCGCCTCAGGTCGGCGACCTCGTATGCACAGCTCGCGAAAACAGCGGCGCGACATATGACAATATCGCCGGACAGTCTCGGAAAACTCACTGCGACATCGTCACCCAGGTCCGTCCCGGCGAGATCCGTGTCATTGGTGGCAATGTGCGCCAGAATGTCGATGCCAAGACACTACGCACGGGCCCCGATGGCAGACTGCGCCTCGACGGGAAGCAGTCAGGCTATTTCGCGATCATCCGCTGCAATGACACTGCGGTGCCAGCACCCGTTCCACCCCAACCCACACCGCGTCCGGCACCCGGGCCGGCTCCGCAAGTCCGTGCCAGCACCCATGTCGTCGAACGGTTCTCGTTGTTGCGTGACCACGCTGGGACACCGCCGGATCTGGTGCTCAAATGGAACGACATGGCACAGCCCACGGCTGTGGACGTAGTCGTTCACCTACACGGCTGGTCCCCGGGCGTGGGACGCCGCCTCAACATTCTGCGGCACAAGTTGCCCGCGAGCGGTCTCGACTTCGCTGATCCAAAGAACTCCGCCAGCATCGGTCGCACCACGCCAACGCTGATGATCCTCCCCCGTGGCCATCACGATCCAGTCGGCAACAAGACGGAGCGATACACATTCCCGGCACTGGTCAATCCCGGGGCGCTGCAGCGCCTCATCCACGAATCGCTGGCGATTTTCGCTGCACAGACGGGTGTCCCCGTCCGCCGGAACCGATTGATACTCACGGCGCATTCGGGCGGTGGCGCACCGCTGATGAAGATCCTTGGCCATACCGACCCTGACGAGGTGCACACGTTCGACGCCCTCTACACCGATCCGACGCCTCTCATCACGTGGGCGCAACGCCGGATGGCATCGGGCTCGGGTGCATTACGCGTGATTTACCGCCCGGGTGAAGGTACTGCCGCGTACAGCAAGCGGGTTGCACGAACAATCGCGGGAAGGGGTTCGCCGAGCTTCCGTGTCGAGAGCACCGGCGTCAGCCACAACGACATCCCTCCACGATTTGGTTGGCGGCTCTTGGCCGACCCGTCTGCTGACCTACCCGGGGTCGCCCTTACCCGTGAGGCTGACGACGAATTCGACTTCGAATCCGAAGGATTCGACCACTTCGATGAGACCGATGAAGCCGATGTAGCGTGTGCTCAGTTCGCCGAGGCCGATGATGAGTGGGGTTCCGAGGCAATTGACGAGTGGAGCACCGAAGCCGATTACGAGGACATCGCCGACGAAGTCGACGAGGACCACGCCGAAGAGGCGAGCGTCCACGACTATTACAGCGAGGACGAGGAAGCCGACGACGAAGTCGACATGGGCGAGGCTACGGACTCGGAACAGCTCGCCGAACTGGTCGAGTCGGAGTTCGCCGCGGCGGACGACGAATCCCCCGAATGGGATGAGGAAGCCACGGACGAGCCAGAATTCGAGGAATTCGGCGGGGCCGAACACAAGCACCTCGGCGACCAGGCTTCGGGTAACGCACACACGACTATCAGGTACGGATCGCCGCCACAGTGGCTGTCATTCGGCGACGTTGTCTCGATGGCAGGCGACTACTTCGAGTCCTACTTCGATATGAACGAACTCGCACGGACTCCCGAAGGCCGGATGGAGCTCGCCTGGGCACGATGGCATTGCCTGGGCCTCAAGGCCGAAGGCGTCGCCGAGCCGGCGGCTCCGCCGGCACGGAAGAAGGCAGTCACCGACCGCTACTTCGCGCTCGCGAGCCGCAATCTGTCGCACTTCTCGGCAGGCGGCAACGCGGCCGCGACGTACGCCAAGTGGCATTCGGACGCACTCGTAGATGCTTTGGAAGCCGGCCAGTCTGGTGACAAGGCAATCTGGCGGCGGGCTCTGACCAAGGAGGCATTCGCGGATCACTTCCTGACCGACGCCTTCTCCGCAGGCCACGTCCGAACACCTCGTGCGGATATCAAGCAGTGGTACGACACGAACATGCCCGGCAGCAATGACGCGCTGCTGCGATACATGGCCCGGTTCATCTTCAATCGGCTCGACGAACGTCAGCAGCTACCACCCGTCGTGTTCTGGTACGGCTGGATCTCGCGGCTATGGGGAAACGAACTTCTGAAGGCCGACATCAGCAAGACCGGCGGCGAGGCAACCAACACGTTCTCCGTTGGTGACATCATCAGCCTCTCGCTGCATAACTTCGACAACAAGGGCCTCGATGTCGTCTCCGCTGTTGACGCGGATGGGCGAAAGCCAGCAGGGGGATATCGCTGGCGCGCGGTGGGCGACGGTCACCTCGGCCTGAGGCGCAAGAGCACTGCTCCGCCACGCCCCAACCGGTGTGCACCCGTATTCTCTGCTGCCAGCGGACTCACTACGCGGATGGCAACTGCCGCCGTGGTCACATCGTTGCGAGACCTCGAACGTGTTCGCGGCGTTGGTGTCAAGCTCGGCAAGCGGCAGTTGAATCGCACCGAAAGCGTCGGCGCCATCAAGCAAGGCGTTGGTGCGAAGAGCTTCCCGGCTCTGGAGTTTGTTCCAAGAGCGGATGCCGCATCGAACAGAAATAGTCCCCTTAAATCGGCGTCCGGCTCAGCGTCGCTTGATTGGCGGTGGGGACGTCTCGGCGACGTGGCTTACCGGGCAGTGGACGAAACGGTCAAGTGCCAGATCGCCGACGACCTCGAGGGACTGATTCCCAGCGTCGCAGACCCCGCGATAGCGCAGCGCGCTGGAATGACGTTCCGGATCTACGGCACGCGCAATGCATTCCGCGCATTCGTCAAACATCTTCAGACGTCGGGAATCAAGGCGATCGAGGATGCTGTCGGGAAGGCGGCGCGGTGACATGACCGTTTACGAGGACATCGAATCACTCGAGGGCTGGGAATATCCGGACGAATCGGTCGACGAATCAAGCGATACGTCGGAATGCGAGTGCGAAGAGTGCAGCGGATGCGGCGGTCGGGTGGGTGTGGCGGACGAAGTGACGGCGGTGCCGTCAGGGACCCGACCGCCCATTCGACCAACAGCGACGTTGCGCAACGCCTGGCGTGAGGATCGATGCGCTACCAACCGCATGGTCACCGTCCGCTTGTTCGGCAGGTGGAACACCCCGGTCAATCCCAAGACCGTCGACGCGTGGCGGGCCTTGGAAAAGACTTTGACGGCAGCCGGATACGACGTCCACCGAGCTTGGGTCTATGTCTGCCGGAACATCGCCGGCCAGAAGGGTGCATCGCTGCATGCCTACGGACTGGCCATCGACATCGACCACGCGGGTCCCAAATGCAACGTCAACAATCCGACACCGAACCGTCGGTTGGTTCGGTTCTCCACAGGTGCGACGAAACTGGAGCGGTGTCGCGACGTCCAGCGTGGTAAGGCCGACACAGCGTTCACCCCGGAACAGGTTGCCGCAGTCGAAGCCATCCGGACTGTCGACGGGCATCAAGTCTTCGCCTGGGGCGGGCGATGGCCTACGACCAAGGACACGATGCACTTCCAGATCAATGTCACACCAACAGAGTTGGGTCGCGGCATTGCACCCGAAACCGTCGGTCGCGTTAGCGCTACGAGCGATTCCAGCGAATACGATTACTTCGATACGGAAGCCTGGACTGATCACTTCGACGAATTCGACAGCGAATGGGACGAATTCGGCGGCGACGGCCCATTCAGCCCCGAAGCAACGTCGGAAGAGACATGGGACACCATCGGGACTGTCCTCGGTGGCTTAGCCGGCGGTCTGGTGGGCGGCCCGATCGGGGCCGTAGCCGGCGGGCTTGCCGGCCGCGCCTGGGGTGCCGCGGCGGATCGTCCGGGAGCGACCGCTGTCGCCCCTGCGCCGACGCCAACACCGACGCCGATAACTCCATCACCGACGCCGTCGCCACCGTCGGTGCAACCGGACACGCGCCCCGCCGGGGCGGTCGCGGTCCCTGCCGAATGCGTCGCGATCCCGCCATTGGTCACGCCGCCGAGCTCGTGCCCTGTCGGCACAGAAACTCCAGCGAGCAGGCCATTACGGATGCCGTCGCCCGGGATCGGTCGCTTCGAAGGAAATCCGGCGATCACCGCGTTCGCCGCTGACCTCGCTCATTGTTTCGCCACACGCAAGGGCAAAACCGACCCCGAACGCGCACGGCTTGCTACCCAAAAGGCCGACGAACTGGCGAAGGACTATGCCGCGACGCTCACGGCTGGACTCGTCCGATACGGCGCAACATGGAAGAAGCGGACGCAGAACGCAGTTCAGAAACGCGAGAAGGAGCTTCGTAGCCGTAACCGCGGACAGTTAGCGGCCGCCGACCTTACGGCGCTGGAACGAATGCGTTGTGAACAAGAGGTCTGGCTTGCCGGACGGATGAATTGGTTGCGGACCGGCTGGATGGTCGGTCGCCGCGAACAGGTTGACTTCGAAACGTTGATGCCGTCGGTTCCTGGGCTGGCCAACTTCGCTCCCCCGCCACTCGCGCCGGGGGCAAAGCCAACATTGGTAGCAACAGCGCCTGAGGGCACGGGGACACCGATCACCCAGGAAGTCAAGGCATTTCTCGTTGAGCTGCGGCGTCGGACATCAGGATTCGATGCGAATAACTACCCAGGGCATGGTGGAGGTAAGTTCTCCGGCCGAGGCTTCTCGCTCGACCTCACCTTGCGCGATCCGCTCGACAGCCGTGGCTTCTATCCCCGCGACAAGGCTGCCGCGTTTCTGCTCCATGTTGACGCCGCCGCGCGTGCAACGGGACTCAGGTGGCGCGTGCTCTACAACGACTACGCTGTCGCCGCTCACATCAACCGCCTGAAGCGTGCGCGCCACGTTGTCTTCATTGGGTCAGCCGGAAGCAATCTGAATTGGCATGGACCGCTGGTGCTGCACTTCCACCTCGACCTCGCGCCGACCTCGGGCGCGGCGTCCAACGAGATCGACGGTGCGGCTTTCGAAGACACCCCACTCGATTCGCTCGAGCAGCAGCTGCTGGGGCATGTGCAGGCCTCGTGGCAGCGCGCGAACTTGACGCCACCAAACGGTGCACAGCTGGGTCAGATGCGCGCGGGGAAGAAGGGCTACAAGCGCTACATCTCCAACGGCATGTTCGTCGACGACATCGCGGTGGCGCTACGCAGACGACGTCTGCTGAGCATCTCCGACGACGACATCGACATGCTCCAGCGCGCGTCCAACGTAGAGACCGGCGGCAGACTGACAGCGCTCAACAGCTGGGACAGCGCGTTCATGAGCGTCGGATTCATGCAGTGGACACTCAAGTACAGGAAGCTGCAGCAGTGGATCGCGCTCGCTCCGCAGGCGTTCCGACGCTACGGTATCGAGCTCGAACCGACACGCAAGTACACCTTCTCCCCGAAACACGCGGAGAGGGCCATCGTAGGCGCTGCGCGGCCAGCGGACCTTCGTTCTCGGGAGTGGGGCCTGCGCTTCTATATGGCCAGCCTCGATCTCGACGCGGTCGTCGTCGAATACCGCCGCGCACTGGAAGTGAGCAACGAGGTACGCCGCTCCATCGTCGACCCGCACGGGGCCGCGGTTGTCGCGCACTACAACTCGTCGCCGGTGCTCCGCGCACTGGTCCAGGAGACACACAACAATCGGCCGGCGTACATGAAACAGGCGATGAAGAACGTGGCATCGAAGGCCAACACCGACACCTCCACCTTCCTGAACCTGATTCGCAACGAGATTGTTCGCGTCTATACCGCTCGGGAGAACGCGCCCGGGAAGGCGGCGAACCTCATCAAGAAGACACAGTCACGCCGCCTTGGGGGTCACTGATGGCAACGCTATCGATTACCTCCGACGACGGTGAACTCGACTCCGCCTCAGCTGTTTTAGAGGTGAGAGCGACCAACCCGAATTACAACCAACCCGCCCTGCGCGTGAAGCAATCAGGACGACACGGGGGTGCCGCCTCGATCCGGATCGACGATCCCAATCCCGACATCGAGCTTGTCGAGACTGGTCTGGCAGGTACCCCGCCGGGCGCTGGGAAGTTCGAGATTGCGGTCCAGGACGACAGATTTCAGATCAATGGCCGCAGGGCGACGGTCAATCCCGACGAACAAGGCTTCGACACCATCATCGTGTTACAGCGTCCGGCAACGGGTGGCAATCTCGGATTCGGTTTCGTCAAGGCAAGCCACTTCGGCACGTTCGGCGGCGGTCACGGCGCCATCGTGATTGCGAATGCGACTGTCGCACCGTCGAAGAACGTCATCGGTGCCGGCATCCTGTACGTCGAGGATGGCGCGCTGAAGTTTCGCGGTTCCAACGGCACAGTCACCGAACTTGCACCGGCCTAGCGCTCAGGAAGTGAGGTTCAATCATGAGCGATACGTACAGTCACAGCCAACCACCGTTCGTCTGGCCACTGAGCCAGTCGACCGTGCCCGACGAGATGAACACCTCGTACGGTCCACGAATCGACACTGACAGATGGGACTTCCACGACGGCATCGACTTGCCAGCCCCGGTCGGCACGCCGGTCCATGCGATGGCAGACGGAAAGGTCTACCGTGCCGGTCCGGCCGACAAGACGGCGCCTGGGCACGGTTTCGGTTCGACACACATCGTCTTGAAGGTGCTGGATCCCAAAGATGGACAATACGATCTCTATCTTGTCTATCTACATCTCGACGCGATCGCCGAAGGGGTCATAGCGGGAGCCGAGGTAAAGCAAGGTGACGTCTTGGGTGCGGTCGGCGAGGAAGACGCAACCTATCCACACCTACACTTCGAATTCAGAAAGCACGAGCCGCGAGAACCCAATAGTCAGCACCCGTTGCACCACCTTCCGTACGACAACCAGATGAATGTCGGAGGTTTGGGTTTAGACCGCTGCAATTTTTCCGCCGATGGAAGACGCGCGGTACGAATTCGTTTCGACATCGCCGACCGCCGCGAGGGCGACGTCCAAGGCATAGCCCTTCAACTGACCGGCGACACGGTCGAATGCCGGGACCTCCTGGTCGATTTCGACAAACGGAAGACCATCGCGAGCGACAAGGGTGATGGACACGCGTTCAACAGCGAGGGGGTCGCCGTTGAGGGGTACCAAAAGTCCAATATGAAGGGCGGCGGTTTGACCAAACTTCACTATGGGGTGCTGGTCAAAGACATCGCACCCGGATATGAGTGCGCAAAGCTTCAGATCCTGGACGCCAGGGGCGAGCGATCCGCGGTAACCGAGTTCAGCTTGCCAACACTGCAGAAGAACGAGAACCCGGTCCACGTCGTGGCTGACTTCGAGGAGTCGCAGTTCCCGCCCTCCGGGTGGGAGCTGCGCGTCCAGCCCGGAAACGTGTGCAAGACCGATGAGTCCGCTGCCGCAAGCGGGCAGGGACCAGGGCGAAAAGGGCTCGTGTGTAAGGATATTCCGGAATCGTATGAGTCGTTGATCCGTGCCGGCATCCGCTATGCACTTCCCGTTGAGCGTCTTCCCGTACGCCCGATGTCATGGCGATTGAGGGCCACCGTCCGTCCTGTGGAAGTCTCGATGGACGAAGGCCTCGACATCTATCCGCTGGCCTTTTTCGTCGGCAACGACATTGTCGCCGCCGCCTGTCTGCAGAAACTGGAGAAGGACAGGCTGGCAGCTGGCGTGCTGATCCGCGGCAAAGACGGCATGTTCAGGAAACGCATCGATGTCCAGCAAGGGCGAATAGAGCCCCGCGCCGAGCACATTTGGCAGCTGGAACTCTTGAGGATCGGTACACGTCAGACGACCGCCGTCGTATGGCTCGACCACCAGCCGGTGGTTCGGATCAACGGCGACACGACAAGCGTAGAACCCGACTACGCGTGTGCCGGAATCCTGCACGAGCACAGCGGCTTATCGGTCACCCTTCATCTCGATCAGCTCCTGCTAACCGAAGCATTGTGACCGGCTAGACCTTTACCGCCTGTGGCGCCTTCCACGTGCCGTTGAGCGCGTCTGGCTTGGGCCAGTACAGCCGCAATGCCACCGTGAACGGACCCTTCGGCGCCGGAAGCCAATTCGACTCTTTGTCGATGCCTGGTGACTCGTTCTGGATATAGAACGTGTAGCCCCCATTGGTGTCGGGCACCAAGCTGGACAGCATCGACGAATTGACGGAATACCGGTTCATGGGGTTGGGGACCAACTGACTCTGCGGCAACTCGTAGATGGTGATCGACCAGAACGCGTTGACCGGCGGCAACTGGC
>Ga0075418_10002803_pt1 | contig 19967 bp, 20 predicted proteins | sample SoiMetdeltSBSDD2_FD_81776 | JGI IMG/M metagenome (GOLD analysis project Ga0075418, IMG submission 81776) | Bulk soil microbial communities from a Populus tree surrounding site in Tennessee, USA - Soil MetaG P. deltoides SBSDD2 | ecosystem: Environmental > Terrestrial > Soil > Tree plantation...
CTGGCCAGCACGACGGCGGCCGCCCCATCGGTGATCGGCGAGCACATGAACAGGCGCAGCGGGCTCGAGATCATCCGCGAGCAGAGCACCTGGTCGAGCGTCGCGCCCTTGTTGAAGTGAGCGTTGGGGTTCTTGGACGCGTGCGTGTGGTTCTTCACGCCCACCCGCGCCAACTGCTCTTCCGTCGTGCCGTACTCGGCCATGTGGCGCTGCGCGGCCAGCGCGAAGCACGGCGGCGCGGTGAGACCGAACGCCGCCTCCCACTCGCGGTCCACGCCGGTGCCCATGTTCAGGATCGCCTCGTCACCCGTCGGCTGGTTGAGCTTCTCCACACCCAGCACCATCACCAGATCGGCCAGGCCAGCCGCGATGAACGCGTAGGCGTAGCGGATGCCCACGGTGCCGGAGGCGCACATGTGCTCGGTGCGGGCGCTGAGCGTGCTCGGCCGGATGCCGAGCGCCTCGGCGGCCATCGACGAGATGTGGCTCTGGAACGCGGTGCGCTCCGGCATCACCGAGCCGACCACGAGGCCGTCGAGATCCTTCGGCTTCACGGCGGGGATCGAGTCGAAGCACGCCTTGCCGGCCTCCCAGATCAGGTCGCGGTAGCTCGCCTTGCGGACGCCGAACTTCGACACGCCCGCGCCGACCAGCGCCACCTTCCTCATGGCAGCTCTCCCCGCAGCCGCCGCGCCGCCTGCGCGTGGCCTCGCTCCTCGGCGATCGCCAGCGCGGTCTTACCGTCATCGGCACGCGCATCCGCGGCCGCGCCGTGGGCCAGCAGCGTGTTGATCAGCGCGGCGTCGCCTTCGAACGTCGCGATGTGCAGCGGCGTATAGCCACCGCCGCCGCGGGCGTTCACATCCGCACCGCGCGCGAGCAGCGCGCTGACGACCCGCACGCTCTTTCGCCCGGCCAGCGAGGCGTGCAGCGCCGTGTTCGCCTCGTGATTGTCCGACAGCGCGCGCACGTCGGCACCGACCGCGAGCAGCGCGTCCACCGCGTCGCCGTGGCCGAAGTGCGCCGCCAGGTGGAGCGCCGGCCAGCCGTCGGGGCTTCGCCCGGTGAGCGACGCCGGCTCGGCGCGGGCGATCTCGCGCACGCGGGTGGCGTCGCCCAGTGCGGCGGCCTCGAACAGCGTCAGCGTCGGCTGCGTGGCCAGCAGCGTCGCCAGCTCGTCGCTCTTCCCCCGATACACCGCGGCCAGGATCGGTGTGGGTGCTGCCATGCTCAGCTCCTTGCCATGAACGCGCGGATCTCGCGCGTGATCAGCTCCGGCTGCTCCTGCACCACCCAGTGCGTGCCGTCGGGCACGCGCGTGATGGTGAGATGCCGAACGTACTTGTCCAGCCCGTCCAGGTTTCCGGTGGTCAACGCCCGGTCCTGCTCGCCCCAGATCACCAGCGTCGGGACCTCGATCACCGGCAGCGCGGCGGGATCGACGAGGCTCTGCGCCGGGGCATCCGCCGTCGGCGGTCCGACGCGCGCGGCGCGGTACCAGTTCAGCCCGCCGGTGAGCCCGCCCGGCCGCGACCATGCCTCGAGATACATCCGGCGGTCCTCGTCCGTGAAGCGCTTGTCCCACACGTCGCCGAGCGCGACTCGCAGCGCCTGATGATTGTCAGCGCTCAGCACCGCCTCCGCTTCGGGGCTGCGGAACAGCAGCATGTACTCGCTTGCCTTCTGTTGCGCCGGGTTCTCGCGCAGCTCGCGGGCGAATACCCCGGGATGCGGCGCGTTGATCAGCACCAGGCGCTCGAGCATCCCGGGGTGGATCATCGCGAACACCCAGGCCACGGCGCCGCCCCAGTCGTGCGCCACCAGGGTGAAGCGCGGGTGCCCCAGGTGTGTCGCCAGGGCCCGGATGTCCTCGACCAGCGTCGGTACCGCATAGGCGCCCAGATCGCTGGGCCGGGACGAGAGATTGTACCCGCGCATGTCGGGCGCGACGGCCAGGTGGTCGCGACCGAACTCGAGGAGCTGGCGGCGCCACTCGTACCAGAACTCCGGGAAGCCGTGGACGAACATCACCAGCGACCCGGCGCCGGCGGCTGCGTAGTGCAGCCGCACGCCGTTGACCTCAGCTTCGGCGTGACGGATCTCGATGCTCATGCGAAGGCACCTCCCCGGTCCCAGTCGAGCTCGCGGCCGATCACGACCTTCAGGATCTCCGACGTCCCGCCGCCGGGCAGCAGGAATCGCGCGTCACGGAAGTAGCGCTGGACCGGATACTCGGTGGCCAGGCCGTAGGAGGCGAAGATGCGCGCGGCCTCGTCGGTGACCCGCACGGCCATCTCGGAGGCGAAGAGCTTGGTCATCGCCGCCTCGCGCCCGACCGGCCGGCCTGCGTCGAGCCGCGCGGCGGCCTGATAGGTCATGACGGCGGCGGCGTGGATCGACGTGAGCATCTCGGCCAGCTTGAAGCTGATCGCCTGGTGCTCGACGATCGGCTTGCCGAACGCGCTGCGCTGCCGTCCATAGGTCAGCGCGGCCTCGTAGGCCGCGCGCGCCACGCCGACCGAGAGTGCCGCCGTCATGATCCGGATCTCGGCCAGGATCGTACCGACCTTCTCGGCGCCGCCCGTCTCGCCGCCCAGCAGGTGCTCGTCCGGCACCTCGACGTCCTCCAGCAATATCTCGCCGGTCACCGAGGCGCGTACCGCGATCTTGTCGATCGGCTTGCCGAGCGTGATCCCGCGCATCGTCGAGCGATCGAGCAGGAATAGCGCGATGTTCTTCAGGCCGCGCTCGCCGGAGGTCTTGGCCGCCACCGTGAGGAGGTCGGCCACCGGCGCGCTGGTGACCCACGTCTTGGTCCCGCGCAGCACCCAGCGGTCGCCGCGCCGCTCGGCGCGGGTCGTGATGCTCGCGACGTCGGAGCCGGCGTTGGGCTCGGTCAGCGCGAACGTGGCGACCAGATCGCCGCGCAGCGCCGGCGTCAGGTAGCGGGTGCGCAGCGCCTCGGAGCCGTACTTGTAGACGAAGTACGTCCCCATGAGCGACTGCATGGCCGCCGCCGCAGCCACCGAGAGCGAGCCGCGTGCGAGCTCCTCGGCGAACAGGCAGAACGTCACCATGTCCGCATCCGCGCCGCCGTACGCCTCCGGGTAGCGCAGGCCCAGCCAGCCCTGGGCGCCCAGACGCTTGAACACCTCGCGCGGGAACTCGCCCCGCTCGTCGATAGCCTCCGCCTGCGGCGCCACCTCGGCGTCCACGAACCGGGCGACCGTACGGCGAAACTCCTCCTGCTCGGGGTTGAACGCGATCACGTGCGCCTCCGGTTACCGCGCAACGCGGCCGTCGCGCGCTCGTCCACGCGCAGGTCGGCGCCGGCGCCGATGATCACGACGCCGTACTCGTCGCGGGCCGCGTCGATCGACACATAGTCGTCGAGCACGTCGTCCAGGACCAGGGCGGGGTCGCGTTCCAGCGGATCACCGTAGCCGCCGGCCCCCGACTGCTGGAAGGAGATGACGTCGCCGTACGCGAACTCGCGCGACTGCTTGCCGTGCACCGCTTCCTCGCCGGGCCCCGGGTTGATCACCGTGCGCGCCAGGCGTCCGGGCTTGCCGCCGAACACGCCGTACGGCGCGAAGCGCTGGCGCTCCGAGAGATTGGTGAGCTTGCCCTCGTCGGCCAGGAATCGCATGTCGCGGCGGACGCCGCAGCCGCCGCGGAACCGGCCGGCGCCCGCCGAGTCGGCAATGAAGCCGAAGCGCTCGATCACGATCGGTTGCGCCGCCTCCTGCGCCTCGATCGGGATGTTCGAGGCGTTGAACGCCCACGACATCCCTTCGCAGCCGTCACGTCCGGCGCGGCCGCCGGTACCCGACAGCACGAGCTCGTAGGCCACGAAGCGCCGGTTGCGCGCGCGATCCCATCCGCCGAAGGTCGGGTTGGCGAAGTGCGAGGCGGCGGCGGCCACGCGGTCGGGGAGCGCCGGCGCCAGGGCGCCCAGCACCGCCTCGAACGTCCGGTAGCAGATGATCGCGCGCGGCCCGCCGCCGGCCGGCGGCCGCGGGTTGAGGAAGGAGCCCTCCGGCGCCGTGACCGTCACGGGCCGCAGCGCCCCCTCGTTCATCGGGCCGAGCGGGTCGGTCAGGCACTTCACCGCCGCGTACGAGTACGAGCGCGTGTAGTTGATGTAGGAATTCATGCCCGACGCCGTCTGCGGGCTCGAGCCCGCGTAGTCGATCGTGATGCCGTCGCCGGCCACCGTCACGGTCACCGCCACCCGCAGCGGATCCGTCCCCGGGCCCCAGTCGTCCAGGAAATCCTCGAACGCGTACACGCCGTCGGGGATGGCGCGGATCGCCGACCGGATGCTGGCCTCGGTGCGCGTGATGATCTCGTCCATCGCGGCCATCACCGTCGCGTGTCCGTACCGCTCGACCAGCTCGATCAGCCGCAGCTCGCCCACCCGGAGCGCGCTGCGCTGGGCCCGCAGGTCGCCGAGCACCTTGTCCGGCGTGCGCGTGTTGGCCGCGATGATGCCGACGACGCCCACCTCTTCCTGGTAGGCCGTCCACACTTTGGTGGGCGGGATGCGCAGCCCTTCCTGGAAGTAGTCGAAGATCCCCTCGACGCCCTGGCTGCCGGGGCGCGAGCCGCCCACGTCGGTGTGGTGGACAATGTTCACGACGAAGCCGATCAGAGCCCCGCCGTGAAACGCCGGCTGGGTGATGAAGAAGTCCGGGAAGTGACCGGAGCCGAGGAGCGGATCGTTCAGCAAGATCGCATCCCCCGGCCGCAGCGTCTCGACGGGATGGGCCGCCAGCGCGTTGCGCACCGCCGCCGACATCGCGCCCATGTGACCCGGCGAGTATGGCCCCTGCGCGACCATGCGGCCCTGAGGATCAAACACGGCGACCGAGAAGTCCTGCCCCTCGCGCGCCTGCTCGGAGTACGCGGTCTTGTGCACGGTGGTGCCGACCTCGACCGCGATGGACTGCAGCGCTCCCCACACCACGCCGAGCGTGATCGGATCGACGCTCATCGGGCGCCGACCTCGACGATCAGGTTGGCGTATTCGTCCACCGTGGCGAGAACGCCCGGCGGCAGCACCGAGGTCGACTCGCGCTCCTCCACGATGGCCGGGCCGGCCAGCTGCATGCCGGCCACAAGCTTGTAGCGATCGTAGATCGGACAATCGACCCAGCCGCCGGCCTCGGGGAAGTACGCGCGCCGCCGGCCCTTGAGCCCGCCGCTGACCGGCCCCGTCGCGGTCTTGGGCAGCGCGATGCGCGGCGCGCCGCCAATCGCCGACAGCTTCCAGGTGACGACCTCGACCGGCTCGTTCGGCTGCGCGTAGCCGTAGCGGGCGGCGTAGATCCCGTCGAACGCGTTCCGGATGCGGGAGAGCGCCGCGGCGTCGAGCGCGCCGGCGGGCACGGGCACGGTCAACTCGTAGCCCTGGCCGACGTAACGCGCATCGACCGAGCGCACGATCGTCACGCCGCCGCCGCCGGCCGAGTCACGCACCACGTCGACGGCCTGCGCGGTCATCTCCGCGTACATCGCCTCGAGCTGAATCGGATCGAGCGCATCGAGGCGGCGCACGAACGTGCGGGCGACGTCGAAGCGCACCTCGGCGGCGAGCAGACCGATGGCGGCCGTCACGCCGGCGGCGGCGGGCAGGATCACGCGCGGGACACCCAGCGCGGCGGCCAGGCGGCAGCCGTGGACCGGCCCGGAGCCGCCGAACGCCACGAGGGTGAGCGTGCGGGGGTCGCGGCCGCGCTCGATGGACACGACGCGCGTGGCCAGCTCCATGTTGGTGTTGACGATCGTGTGCACACCCCACGCGGCAGCCTCGAGCGACAGGCCGAGCGGCCGCGCGAGGCGATCCTCGAAGACCCGGGCGGCGTCACCCGGGTGCAGTCGCATGGTGCCGCCCGCGAAGTCGTCGGGATTGAGATAGCCGAGTACCAGGTTGGCGTCGGTCACGGTCGGCTCGGCCCCACCCCGCGCGTAGCACACCGGTCCCGGCGTGGAGGACGCGCTCTCGGGCCCGACCGCAATGACGCCGAGTCGCTCACGGGCGATCGAGCCCCCGCCGGCGCCGATCTCCACGAGGTCGAGCGCCTGGATGTTCATCGGCAACCCGCTGCCCGGCGCGTTGTTCACGCGGTGCAGCTCGAACGACGTCGTGGTGAACGGCCGCCCGCCCTCGATGAGCGCCAGCTTGGCGGTGGTGCCGCCCATGTCGAAGGCGATCAGGTCGCGATGCCCTGTCAGCTCGCCGTAGGCGGCCGCCATCAGCGCGCCCGCCGCGGGGCCGGACTCGATCATGCGCACCGGATAGCGCTCCATCGCCTCGCCGGTGGCCACCCCGCCCGAGGACTGCATGACGAACAGGCGCCCGGCGTAGCCGCGCCGGCCCAGCGCCGCCTGCAGCCCGTGCAGGTACGCGCGCACCGCGGTCATCACGTAGGCGTTGACCACGGTCGTGGACGTCCGCTCGTACTCGCGGAACGTGGGCGACACCTCGTGCGACAGCGTGACCGCCACACCGGGCGCGACCTCGGCGACCAGGGCGGCCAGGCGCTTTTCGTGCGCGGGGTTCAGGTACGCGTGCAGCAGACAGATGGCCAGGGTCGTCACGCCCCGTGCGACCAGCTCGCGGATCGCGCGCCGGGCGTCGGCCTCGTCCAGCGAATCGCGCACCGAACCGTCGGCCAGCACCCGCTCGCTCACCTCGCCGATGAGCCGGCGGGGAATCAGCGGGCGCGGCTTCTCGATCTGGAGGTCGTAGATCTGGTAGCGCTTCTCGCGCCCGATGATGAGCACATCGCGGAAGCCACGGGTGGTGAGCAGGCCCACCCCCTGCGCCTTGCGCTCGATGACGACGTTGGAGCCGAGCGTGGTGCCGTGAACGGCCTGGGCCAGCTGGGCCCACGGCACGCCGGCTCTGGCCATCAGCTCGTCGAGACCGGCCAGGCAGGCCGCCGAGGGATCGGGGTAGGTGGTCAGGCGCTTCGCGGTCGTCAGCTCGCCCGACGGAGCCTGCAGGACGAAGTCGGTGAACGTGCCCCCGACATCGAAGCCCACTCGATACGACACGCCCCGTCAGCTCCGGCGATCGGCCCGGGAGAGCGCGACGCGATACGGATACCGCCGGCTGGTCTGGTAGGTCAGCGCGTACTCGACCGGCTCGCCGCTGGCCGCGAAATAGATGCGCTCGAACAGGAGCAGCGGCGTGCGGGCGCGGAGCTGGAGCATCTCGGCCACGGTGCGCGGCGCCAGGGCCGCGTCGACGGTCTGCTCCAGAAACTTGATCGGCGTGTTGAGCAGGCGCTCGATGGCCCCGATCAGGGAGCCCTTGGACAGATCTTCCTCGGACAGCGCCTTGCCGATCGTCGGCGGCAGCCACACGGTGATGTGCTGGAACGGCCCCGTCTCGGCGTGACGCACGCCGCTGATCCGGTAGGCGCTGGAGCCCGGCGGCAGGCGGAGCGCCTGGGCGATGTTGGCCGGCACGGGCACCAGATCGCGCGTGATGGTCTTGAACCACGTCTCGTCGCCCAGCGCCATCATGTCGTCCACTGAACCGATGACGCGCAGGCGGCGGTCGTTGGCCGCCGCCCCGGTCGCAAAGGTCCCGCGGCCGGCATGACGGTAGAGTCGGCCCTCCTGGACCAGGACGTCGAGGGCCTGGCGGACGGTCGGACGGCTCACGCGGAACTTCGCGCACAGGGCGTGCTCGGAGGGGATGCGCTCTCCGTCGCCCTTGAGGTCACGGCGCACCGAATCGGCGATCTGCAGATACCGGGGAATCCCGGGCCGGAAGTTCACACGCTGCCTCCCGATGTCAGGATGTCAGGACATGTAACACCGGTCCGCGGTCTAGTCAATCTGACGTGCGGACATCCAGAAGGCACGACATGGTCGCCGTGCCTTCCGGCACTCCGCTCGGCAACGATTCCGGACGACTACTGCTTGTACGAACGCAGCGGCTGATCCGGCTGGCTCGGGCTCCGATCGGAGCGCGGCGACTGGACGCCCGGCTGGCTCCGCTCCTCGTCCACGCGCGGCGACTGCACGTCGGATTGATTCGCGTCGTGGTCGGAACGCGGCCACCACTGCTCCCGCTCGCGCATACGGTCGCGAGCGCCGGGCTCGGTCTCCATCCGCGGGCTGGCCGAGGGCTGGTCCGGGTGCTTGAGAACCGGATCGGATGGGCCGTGCACGCTCGGATCGGTCCCGAGGGTGCCGCCCGTGGCGGGCGCACCGGGTACGACGCCGCCGCCGCCGAGGCCCGCGCCGGCTCCGCCCCTGACACCGGTCCCGCTATCATCCTGCCCCTCGGTGCTGGTGCCGCTCCGGATGTCGCTGCCCGTGCCCGAGTGCTTGTACCCCCCGGCCCCGGCCGGCCCGAAGCCGAGCACGACCAACCCGAGCGCGAGACCGGCGATCTTGAAGCCGTGTGTCATGACTACCCTCCCTGTCGTGCGCTTCAGGCAGAGAAGGTGCAGACGAAGTGCCACCGTACGTGCGGATGACGAGGCGTTGTACTTCGGTCAATCCGACGCGGCGCTCAGTTCCCCGCCGAGGAGGTCGCGGGCGATGACCACACGCTGGATCTGGTTGGTGCCCTCGTAGATCTGCGTGATCTTGGCGTCGCGCATGAAGCGCTCGACCGGAAACTCGCGCGTGTAACCGTAGCCGCCGAAGACCTGCACGGCGTCGGTCGTCACGCGCATCGCCGCATCCGCGGCGAAGCACTTGGCCATCGACGATTCCAGCGCGGTGCCGGTGACGCCGCGGTCCACCAGCGCGGCGGCGTGATGGACCAGCAGCCGCGAGGCGTGAACCTGCATGGCCATGTCGGCCAGCATGAACTGGATGCCCTGGAACTCGGCGATGGGCCGGTCGAACTGGCGCCGCTCCCGGGCGTAGCCGACGGCGGCGTCCAGCGCCGCCTGCCCGATGCCGACCGCCTGGCCGCCCACCGCCGGGCGCGAGCGGTCCAGCGCCCCGAGCGCGACCCGGAACCCCTCACCCTCTTCGCCGAGCCGGTTGTCGATCGGCACCTCGCAGTCAGTCAGATGGATGGCGACCGTGGGCGATCCGCGGATGCCCATCTTGCGCTCGAGCTTGCCCAGCGCGAAACCGGGGAAGGTCGGCTCCACGAGAAACGCGGTGACGCCCTTGTGGCCGCGGGTGCGGTCGACCGTGGCGAAGAGCGTGACGACGCCGGCGTGACTGCCGTTCGTCACCCACATCTTGCTGCCGTTGAGCAGGTAGCGATCGCCCTTGCGCACGGCGGTGGTGGTCATGCTCGCGGCGTCGGAGCCGGCGCCGGGCTCCGAGATGGACAGGGCGGCGGTGATCTCGCCGGCGGCCAGCCGGGGCAGGTAGCGACGCTTCTGCGCGTCGGTGCCGTGGGACACGATCGGGTATCCGGCAGCGTACTGCACGAGGTAGATGACCGCGGTGGAGGCGCACGCCCACGCGATCTCCTCCACCGCGCAGCAGAACGCTAGCGCGCCCAGCCCGGCGCCGCCGTACGCCTCCGGCACGTAGAGGCCCATGAGCCCGGCCTGCGCGATCTGCTGCAGCGATTCGCTCGGGTACAGCTCGGCCTCGTCCACCTCGGCGGCCAGCGGCGCCACGCGCTCGCGCGAGATCGTCCGCGCCAGGTCGCGTGTCTGTCGCTCCTCGTCGCTCAGCCAGAACGCATCGTGCATCGGGTTCGATTATCCTCCCACTTGACGCTCGCTCAAACCCTGCCGCATCATGGCGCCTCGCGCGGAGTCGACGAAGCCTCCCCTGCATTGCCCAAGCCGATAGGAGGCCCCATGCCGACCATCAGGACCAAGAAGCGTCTGGCCGCCACGCTCACCATCGTTGCCGTACTGCTCGCCGCCGGGCTCTACGCCGTCGCCCAGCAGCCGTACCAGCTCACGCCGATGGACGAGACCAAGCGCGACCGCGCCGTCGGGGTCGCCGGTGGCAAGTACCACGTGCTGCCGGCCACGCTGCAGACGACGCAGTGGGGCTGGCTCGATCCCGCCGAGCCGCCGAAGATCACCATCGACTCCGGCGACACCGTGGCGATCGAGACGATGATGCACGCGCACAACGCGATCCAGCCGGGGTCGGCGATGGACGACATCGTGAAGCTTCGCCTGGCCAACCCCGGCGGCGGGCCGCACTCGGTGACGGGCCCCGTGTATGTCAACGGCGCCGAGCCGGGCGACACGCTGGAGATCCGCATCAAGAAGATCGTGCCGAAGGCGTTCGCCACGAACTTCCATCTACCCGGCGCGCAGTTCCCCACCGTCGGCCAGCTGGCGCCGGAGTTTCCGACCGGCTTCGTGCGCTACTACTACCTCGATCTCGACAAGAAGCAGACGGAGTTCAAGCCGGGGTTGATGATCGACCTGCAGCCCTTCCCCGGCACCATCGCCGTCGGACCCGATCCCAACGAGCCCAAGGAGAAGGCGGGGCCGCCCATCAAGGACGCCAAGGGCCGTACCAGCACGCTGCGTCCCTGGAAGAATGGCTCCAACATGGATCTCAACGAGCTGCAGGAAGGCTCCACGCTCTACCTGCCGATCTTCATGAAGGGTGCCTTGCTGTGGACCGGCGACTCGCACTGTCGGCAGGGCAACGGCGAGGTCAGCCTCACCGCGCTGGAGTGCGCGTACCGCGAGATCGTGCTGCAGACAATCGTGCGCAAGGACATGAAGCTCGACTGGCCGCGCGCCGAGACGCCGACGCATTTCATCATGATGGGCTTCGACGAGGACCTGAACGAGGCGATGAAGATCGCGGTGCGCGAGACGGTGAGCTTCCTCGCCACGCAGAAAGCGGTTCCGATGAGCCGTGACGAGGCGTACGCGCTCACGTCGATGGTGGGCGACTGCCGGGTGACCCAGGTGGTCGACGTCCGCAAGGGCGTGCACTGCATGGTGCCGAAGTCGATCTTCGTCAAGAAGTAGCCGTGCGGATTCGCGCGTGCGCCGCGGCGCTCGCGCTCGTGCTGGCCGCCGGCCCGGCTCACGGGGCCGGCGGCCCTCTGCCGATCGTGACCACCACCACCGATCTCAAGGCCCTCGTCGAGGCCGTGGGCGGTGATCGGGTCGTCGTCGAGAGCCTCGCCCCGCCTCTGGTCGATCCGCACGCCGTCGAGATCAAGCCCGGCCAGCTCAGCCGCCTACGCGAGACGGCGCTGCTGGTGCGTATCGGCCTGGATCACGAGCCGTGGCTGCGCCGGGCGCTGGCCGCGCTCGGCGACGCCGGACCGGCGCCGGGCGGGCCGCGTGACCTCGACGCCTCGCGCAGCGTAGTTCTGATCCAGACCGAGACACCCCGCCTGCGCGACGACCGCGCCACGCCGCATCTGCACGGGTTCGGCAATCCGCACTACTGGCTCGATCCCGAGAACGCGCGTCCCATCACCGCGGCCATCCTGGCGGCCCTCACGCGCCTGTCACCGTCTGACCGCGAGCAGTTCGAAGGGAATCGGCGACGCTTCCTCGAGCGGCTCGATGCCGGCCTGGTGCGGTGGCACAGTGCGCTGACACCTCGACAGGGCGCGCGCCTGGTCGCGATGCACGACACCTGGCCATACTTCGCGGCGCGCTTCGGTCTGACGATCGCCGCCACCGTGGAGCCCACGTTTGGCGTGTCACTTTCGCCGGCCGCGCTCGGCGCGCTGGTCGAGCGGATGCGCGCGGCGAACGTGCGCCTCCTGATCGCCGAGCCGTACGCCAGCCCGGCGCTGGTGCGCCAGGTGGCCGACAAGAGCGGGGGCCGCGCGGTCACGCTGGTGCCGTCGGTCGGCGGCGACGCCGCCGCCGGCGACTATCTGGCGCTGTTCGATCTCAACGTGCGCCGCCTGGCCGACGCCCTGGCCGGGACGCGCTGAGATCGCCATGCTCGAGCTGCTGGCGCTCCCGTTCCTGGCCTGCCTGATCCTCACCGGCATCCACGCGTATCTCGGCCTGCACGTGCTGGCCCGCGGCGTGATCTTCGTGGACCTGGCCCTCGCCCAGGTCGCCGCCCTCGGCCTCACGCTGGCCCTGCTGGCCGGCCATCCGCTGCAGAGCGACGCCGCCTGGTGGTACGCCCTGGCGTTCGCGGTCGGCTCAGCCCTGCTCTTCGCCGTCACGCGCGTGCGGCGCGCGCCCATTCCCCAGGAGGCGATCATCGGGATCGTCTACGCGGTGTCCGCGGCGCTCGGCGTGCTGGTGGTGGACCGCGCGCCCCAGGGCGCCGAGCACATCAAGCAGCTGCTGGTAGGCGCGATCCTGACGGTCACCGCCGGCGACGTGGCGTCGCTCGCCGGGCTCTACGCGGTGGTCGGGCTCGTGCACTGGCTCGCACGCCGACCCTTGCTGGCGATCTCGCTAGGGCCGGAGTCCGTCGGCCCACGCGTCGTGGCCTGGGACGCCCTCTTCTACGTGTCGTTCGCCGTCGTCGTCACCAGCTCGGTCCGCCTCGCCGGCGTCCTGCTGGTGTTTTCCTTCCTCGTCGTGCCGGCAGCAGTCGCGGCCTTGCTGGCCACCGGCATCGCGTCACGGCTCGCCATCGGCTGGACGGTTGGCGCGGCGGTGAGCCTGGCAGGGTTGCTCGCGTCGTACCGGTGGGACTTGCCCACCGGCGCCACGATCGTCGCAGCATTCGGCGCCGCGCTGGCGCTGGCCGCCGCGCTCCGCGGCGCCCGATCGGTCGCGACGGCGGTACGCCGGCGTGGGGCCCGAGCGCTCCGGCCCCTGGCTCTCGGCGTGGCCGTCGTCATCGCGCTGGCCGGCGCGTTGCTGGCGCTGCTGCCCGGCATGGACCACGTGTGGCTCGACGCCGTCGAAGCTGTCGCACCCAGCATCCAGGACGCGTTCCTCACGCCGACCGAGCGCGGCGTGCGACGCAGCAGTCGCGAGGCGATCGAGCGCAGCCAGGCGATGGTCAGCGAGGCGAGTGCGCTGCAGCGCGATGCCCAGTGGGGTACGCGCCCGCTCGATGAGACACAGAAGGAACGACTCGCCCAGTTCCTGGCCGGTCGCCGTGAGCTGGCGGCCGGTGACCGGATGGTCTTGCAGACCCTCCGCGCCCACGCGCGCCAGCGTCAGCGCTGGTGGCTCGGGCTCCCCATGATCACGCTCGGTGCCGGCGCCGCCTTCGCGCTCGCGTGGCGCCGCGGAAACCCGTCGGGCTAACGAGGAGCACCACGGCTTTCCCGGGGCGCGCCGGGGGGTTTCGGAAGGCTGTGTCGCAGCTCACCACCGAAGAGCAGATCGAGGAGCGCCACGGGTCCCCCGGGGCGCTCCGAGCCACCGTGGGGGGCGTGGGGGGCCCGTTTCGGGGCCCCCACTATTGATAGCTGTAGAAGCCGCGGCCCGTCTTGCGTCCGAGCTGTCCGGCCATGACCATCCGCTTGAGCAGCGGGGGCGGCGCGTAGCGAGCTTCGCGGAACTCGTCGAACATGACTTCCGCGACGTACATGGTGGTGTCGAGCCCGACCAGGTCGAGCAGCGTGAAGGGGCCCATGGGATAGCCGCAGCCGAGCTTCATCGCCGCGTCGATGTCCTCCAGCGACGCCAGCCCGCCCTCGTAGACCCGGATCGCGTCGAGCAGGTACGGCACCAGCAGCCGGTTGACGATGAACGCGGTGGCGTCCTTGGTCTGCACCGGCACCTTGCCGACCGTGCGCACCCATTCCGTCGCCGTCTTCACCGCGTCCTCATCGGTGAGGATGGTGCGCGCCACCTCGACGAGCTTCATCAGCGGCACCGGGTTGAAGAAGTGCAGCCCCAGCACCTGGCCGGGACGCTTGGTGGCGGCCGCCATCGCCGTCACGTTGCACGACGACGTGTTGGTGGCCAGCAAGACGTGCGGCGGGCAGATGCGATCCAGGCGAGCGAACGTCTCGTTCTTGAGCGCCTGGTTCTCGGTCATGGCCTCGACGACGAGGTCGCAGCCCTTGAGATCCTCGAACCGGGGCGTGCCGGCGATGCGCGCCAGGATGTCGTCCTTGGCCTTGGCCTCGATCTTTCCCCGGGCGGCCAGCCCTTCGAGCGTGTCGCGCAGACGGCCGAGGCCGCGCTTGACCAGATCGTCGTTGGCTTCCACGAAGAGCACCGAGAAGCCGGCCTGGGCCGCGACCTGCACGATGCCCGAGCCCATGAGACCGCAACCGATCACACCGACGTTCTTGATGGCCATGGCCGGGGGCGCTCCTGGGATCTACGCGATCAGCGGCGACGGCCGGGACGCGGCGGCGGCTCGAAGAACTCGCCGCCCGGCGGACAGTCGTGCCGGATGATGACGGTCGTGTTGCCGTAGCGCACGCTGCCGTCGGGCTGGACCACGCCCTCCAGCGGAGACTTGGCCGGTGCGGGCCCCGGGTCGCGCAGCGACTCGTTGTAGGCCTTGTCCCGGCTGGGGACCACGGGCTTGCTCATGTCGAGGATGATCGACGGGCTGATCGGCGTCTTCGCTTCGTCGTGGGCCACGGCCAGGACCGGGAGTCCCAGCAGCAGTGCCACCGTCAGAACCATCAACGTCTTCATGCCACGCCTGCCCTTCATTCTAGTCATATCCGATCAATGAATGGACCGGGTAGTTCTTCAGCTTATCGCGGCCCTTCAGAAAGGCCAGCTCGATCATGAACGCCACCCCGACCACCTTGCCGCCCAGCTGCTCGATCAGACGGAGCGTGGCGCCCATGGTGCCGCCGGTGGCCAGGAGGTCGTCGACCGCCAGCACCCGCTGGCCCGGCTTGATCGCGTCCTCGTGCATGGCCAGCGTGTCGCGTCCGTACTCGAGCTCGTACTCGACGGAGATCGTCTTGGCCGGAAGCTTGCCGACCTTGCGGACCGGCACGAAGCCCGCCTGCAGCTGGTGGGCAATGGCACCGCCGAAGATGAAGCCGCGCGATTCCACCCCGACGACCACGTCGACCCGCTCGCCCTGGTACTTGCTCGCCAGCGAGTCGACGGCGAAACGCCACGCCGGACCGTCCTTGAGCAGGGTGGTGATGTCCTTGAAGAGGATGCCTTCGGTGGGAAAATCTTTGATATCGCGGATCTTGGCCCGCAGCTCGGCGACGTCCATGCCCGAATACTAGTTGATGGGTGCCGCAGCGCGCAACCCGAGCCCGGCGACCGACTCAGGCGCGTTCAAGGCTGGCGATCGCCTCCGGCAGGCCGGCGAGACTCTTCACCACGGCGTCGGGGCGCTGGGCGCCGAGCGCCTTGAGGGAGGCGCTGGTGACCTGCACGCAGCGCAGGCCGGCGGCGCGCGCGCCGTGCACGTCGAGCACCGCGTCGTCGCCGACGTGCACGGTCTCGCCCGGCTGGACACCGAGCGCGCGCAGCGTGAGCGCGAAGATCGCGGGATCCGGCTTGCGGACGCCGACCTCGTCCGAGAACGTCAGGTGCGCGAAGCTGTCGAGGAGGCCGAAGTGGGCGAGGAGCTGGCGCAGCGTGGACCCCGGCGTTCGCATGGTGTTGGACAGCAGGGCCAGCGTCATGCCGTCCGCCCGTAGCCGCTCGAAGGCGCTCCGGGCCCCGTTGTCCACGGCCGGGGGCACCATCAGCAGGGGCCGGGCGTAGGCCTCGACCAGCGCGGTCATGACGTCGGGGGGGACGCGGTCGGGCAGCCCGCCGTCGAGCGCCGCGAGGATGGCGCGCACGTGATCGGTGACCGGCACGTCACGGTTCTTCGCCCACACCCGCCCGAGCCACCCCGCCGAGGCGTCGTAGGCGCGATCGAGCGCGTTCGGCGTGGTCCTCACACCCAGGCCGGCCAGGATCGACTCGAAGTCCGCCATGCGCCGGCGCTTGTAGCGATTGTCGCTGGAGGGAGGATCGAGCAGCAGGGTCCCCCAGAAGTCCACCGTGACCGCGCGGATCTTCAGCGGGACGCCTCGAAGCGGGGAGCCCGCTTCTCGAGGAACGCGGTGGCGCCCTCCCGCGGCTCACCGGTGGCGTAGGCGGCGGCGAACGCCGGGATGCCCGCCCGCATCGCCGCCGTCAGCGTGCTCTCGCGCCAGCGGATGATCAGCTGCTTCTGTAGCCGGATCGCCTCCGGCCCGCTGGCCACGATCGGATCGACCAGCTCCTGCACCGCCGCGTCCAGGCCCGACGGCTCGACCACCCGGTTGACGAGGCCCCACTCGAGCGCCTGCTCGGCGCCAATGGTCGCGCCAGTCAGGAGCAGCTCGGCCGCCCGGCCCGGGCCGATCAACGGGGCGAGCAGCGCCGCCTGGATCACCGATGGCACGCCGACGCGGACCTCCGGAAGCCCGAGAATCGCGCCCCGGGCCGCGACGCGAAGATCGCACGCCAGCGCCAGCTCGAACCCGGCGCCCAGTGCCGCGCCGTTGATCGCGGCGACGACCGGGAAGGGCGCGCGGTGGACCGCATCGATCGCGTCGTGCAGCGTGGTGATCAAGGTCTCGGCGCCGGCGGCGTCGAGGTCCCGCAGCACGTTCACGTTCATGCCGGCCGTGAAAGCCCGTCCGCTCCCCCTGAGCACCACTACCCCTACCGTGGCATCCCCAGCCAGCTCGACGAACGTGGAGCGTAGCGCGGCGATGAGACCCGGCTCGAACAGGTTGAGGGGGGGACGATCGAGCGTGCAGCGGACGACACGGCCGCGCCGCTCGACGCGGATCGCGGCATCGGCCATCAGTAGCGTCGCATCGAGGGGTCGACGGTCCGGGCCCAGAGGTCGAGACCGCCCGAGAGGTTCTTGACGTTCTGGAAGCCCAGCCGGTCGCGCAGGAACTGGGCGACCGCGGCGCTCCGTACCCCCTGGTGGCAGTAGACGACGATCTCGTCCTGTGGGTTCAGCTCTTCCGTCCTCAGCTCGAGCTCCTCGATCGGAATGTGCAGCGCGTTGGGCAGCCGGCACAGCTTCGTTTCCCAGTCCTGGCGCACGTCGACCAGGGTCGGCGCGTTCTTGGCATCCAGACGCGCCTTCAGTTCCTGGGGCGAGATCTCGCTCATCAGCGGGGCGCGGGACGTCCGATCAGGAACTCCTCGAGCCAGCCGTTGACGGTGCGCGCGTGCTCCAGCTGTGGGAAGTGCCCGCACGCATCCACCCACCGCGCCGTGACGCGCGGCAGCCCCGCGGCGACCTCGGTCGCGTGAGCGGCGGGAACGGCCGGATCCTGACGGCCGTGCACCAGCAGCACGGGAAGATCGAGCGTGGCGATTGCGCGCCGATAGTCCCCGCGCCGAGTCACGAAGTCCGTGCGGATGTGTCGCGCAGCCGCCAGCCACGCGGCACGCGCGGCCGGCGTGGAGCGCGTGGCGTAGTCGTAGTCCACCAGGAAATCGATGTCGGCTTTCCGTGGTTTGTGGAAGCACCGGGCCAGCGCCGCCTTCACGATGGATGGCCGGCCGCACAGCGACAGCGCCTCGCCGATCACCGGCAGCAGGATCAGCCGCTGGCTCCACGACGTGCGGACGCTGAAGCCCGGCACCAGGCCGGCCACCAGGGCCACCCGCTCGACCCGGGCCGGATGCGTGAGGGCATAGGTCACGCCGACCGCCGCGCCCAGGGAGTGGCCGACCAGCGAGGCCTGGGCGATGCCCATGGCGTCGAGGAACCCGTGGAGGGCACGAGCAAAATACGTGAGGCTGTACGTGGTGCGCGGCTTGGCGGAGCGTCCGAAGCCGGGCAGGTCGAGCGAGAACACGGTCGCCCGCGAGGCCAGTCGGTCGATGGTGCCGCGCCATGACTCGGCGAAACCCCCGAGCCCGTGAAGCAGGACGACGGCGGGGCCGCGGCCGGCGACCAGGTAGTGCAGGGATAGACCGTCGACCTCTCCGCCCCGGAGGCTCAGTTCCGGCATGGGACCCGGAGTTTACCAGAATCAGACGTCGACGAGACGGCTGAGCGAATCGCGAAAGGGAAAGACACTGAAGACGCCGCCGGTGTGGATGAAGCACACACGGCGACCGAGACGACCGGGGTAGCGATTCAGGAAATCGAGCAGACCGCCGAAGGCCTTGGCGGTGTACACGGGATCGAGCACGATCCCCTCGAGCCGCGCCAGGCGTAGCAGGACATCGAACTCCTCCTTGCGCACCTCCGCGCGCCCGACACCCTGGTAGCCATCGAGCAGTCGGACCTCGGCGGGGACGTTCACGGCCAGTCCCCACCGGCGCCGCGCGGTCTCGATGGTCTCGCTCACGTAGGCCTGTACGCGCGGACCCTCCCACGCGATGGGCACCGAGAGGATCTCCGCCCGCAGACCGGTGAGCTGCTTGGCCATGAGCAGACCCGCCTGGCTGCCGCCGCTGAACGCGGTGATCACGATCGAGTCGAAGTCCGGCGCGCCGTGCCGGATCTGTTGCGCGATCTCCTGGCCACAGGCCAGATAGCCGAGAGCGCCGACCGCGGTGGCGCCGCTCTCCGGGATAACGTAGGGCTTGTGGCCGGCCGCCCGCTCGCGGGCCGCCATGTCCTCCAGCACCTCGTCCACCTTGTCCCACTCCGTGTCCGTGCAGTAGCGAATGGTGGCGCCGAGCAGCTGGTCGAGCAGGAGATTGCCGTCGTACTCGCTGGGACGGTCACCCTTGAGGGCCAGCACTGCGCGCAGTCCCAGCCGAGCCGAGACCGCCGCCACCGCGCGGCAGCAGTTGGACTGCAGCGTGCCGCAGGTGATGAGGGTATCGGCGCCCTGGGCCAGCGCGTCACCGACCAGGAACTCGAGCTTGCGGATCTTGTTGCCGGTCTCGAGCAGGCCGGTGAAGTCGTCGCGCTTGAGCCACAGCTCCAGACCGAGCTCGGCCGACAGGCGCTCGAGCTTCAGCAGCGGCGTCGGCACCTGCGCGAGCTCGATGCGCGGGATCGGCGGCGCCGAAGTAGCCATACGGTCACTATACTCAGGCGAACAGGTCCCGAGGAAACGAAACCTCGCGCGTCGGCTGCCCGAGCAGGCGCTTGAGCATCAGGGCGTTGCGCACGGGATAGTCGCGGTTGTTGTTGTTGAAGGAGACGAAGACTTCCTCGCTGTCCTCGGCCATCCCCGAGAGCTCGGGCAGCAGCGCGGCCAGCTCCGGCTCCTGGTAGAGGTAGTCGTACTTCTCCCGCACCGCCGGCTCCTCGCCGCGTAGCTGGCGCAGCCATCCCTCGGCGTTGCGTCCGTGCAGCCGCATCACCGCCGCCGGCGCGGTCACCGCCGTCACGTGCGGCATCGCGCCACCCACCGCCGGCGCGTCGGTCACGACGTGAGCCAGCCGGGCCGCGCGCAGGGCCCGCAGCGTCTCGTCGGCGTGGTCGGGAAACCACGAGCGGTGCCGCAGCTCGACGGCCAGCGTCCAGCCCGGCAGACGGGCCGGCAATCCGGCCAGATACTCGAGCCAGCGGTCCTCGAAGTGCACCCAGGGGGCGAACTGGAAGAGCACGTAGCCCAGCTTGCCCGCCTCCTCCAGGGGCCCGAGCGCGGCACGAAAGAGGCGGAAGGCGGCCTCGACGCCCTCGGGCGGCACCTCGTCGGCCAGGACCTCCCCACGCGGGCTCCGCCGCGGCTGCCGGGGGAGGAGCGCCTGGACGTCGGCCGGCAGCGTGCCGGCCCGTGGGTTGTGGCCGGTCATCAGGCTCCAGGCCTTGGCGTGGAAGATGAAGCCCGGCGGCGTGCGCTCGGCCCAGCGTCGGACGGTCAGCACATCGGGGATCGCGTAGTACGACGCGTTCACCTCGACCACGTCGAAGACCGAGGCGTAGAAGCGCAGGCGGGCTTCCGCGCTCATGGACTTCTTGGGATAAAAGGTGCCCTCCTCGATGAGGGCCGGATCGGCCCACGAGCTGATGCCGACACGCATGTCAGACGATCTTCTCGTACACCCCCGGCGGGATGACGCGGAAGACGCGGATCGGCTGGGACACGTTCTTGAAGCTGCGCTCGCCGAGGCTCTCCAGCACGAACTGCGAGCGGATCCGGTCGGCCGTGGTGGGGCCCACGATGATCTCGCCGGTCTGGGCCGAGCCGGCGAAGCGGGCGGCGA
>Ga0075418_10002807_pt1 | contig 19957 bp, 21 predicted proteins | sample SoiMetdeltSBSDD2_FD_81776 | JGI IMG/M metagenome (GOLD analysis project Ga0075418, IMG submission 81776) | Bulk soil microbial communities from a Populus tree surrounding site in Tennessee, USA - Soil MetaG P. deltoides SBSDD2 | ecosystem: Environmental > Terrestrial > Soil > Tree plantation...
CGACGCTGACGCAGGCGCTCGCCTGGCCACAAACGGGGCAGGTGGATCGCTATGGGCGCCCGCTCGATCCGCTCCTTATCCCGGTGGCGGTCGAGCAAGCGACGGCGGTCTATGCGCTAGAGCTGCTGGGCGATACGACGCTGAGTCAGCCGAACGGGGGCCAGACACCGGGGATCAAGTCCACGAAAATTGGCGCGACGACGATCACGTACCAGGATAATCCGAATCCCGTCGTGGGGGCCTCGCCGGTCACGAGTGTGCCGAGTGAGGTGCGAGCCTTGCTCAAGGGGTACGGTGTCATGGCGGGCATGATCAACATCCCCATCTTGCGCACCTGAGGTGCCGATGCATAGCGCCCTCGTCGCCTTCCTCACCGATACCGTCCAGATTGCCCCCTACACGGGCCAGGACGGCTATGGCACGCCCACGTATGGCACGCCTGTCGCCACGCCCTGCCGCGTCGAGTACCGCACGCAGGTGTTTACCAATGCGCACGGACAAGAACGGGTCAGCCGAGCGCTGCTCTTCTTTGATGGCACGGTCACGCTCGGGCTGCGCGATAAGCTGACGTTGGAGGATGGCACGAGCCCGGCGATCGAGCGGCTCGACCTGTGGAAGACGCCGCAAGGGACGCCGGATCATTGGGAATGTGTCATTTAGGAAGACGAGCATGATTACCATTGAGCTTGAAGGCATCGAGGCCCTCCGCCAATCCTGGCAGCGGTTGCAAGCCCAGGTCGGTCCCGCCGCCGCCCGCGCCCTGAAAGCGGAAGCGGATCAGATTCTGGAAGCCAGTTTGCCCTTGGTCCCAGTGGATACGACGCTCCTCATCCTGACTGGCATGGTCGAGGGGCCGACGGTCAGCGGCCACGAAACGACGGTGGACATCCGCTATGGCGGGCATGGCCTCGCGCCGTATGCCATTGTGCAGCATGAGGATACGACATTCAATCATCCCAACGGCGGGCAACATCATTTCCTTTCAGAACCAGTTTTTACGGCAACGGGCGGGATGGCCGAACGGTTGGGCGCCCGCATTGGCCCGGCACTGCGAGGCTAGTCATGCCCCAGTTTATGCGCCACGACGGCTATGGCAATCCCTTGCCCGACCTTGCCGACGCCCGTAAAGCCGTGTTGTATGAGCGGCCCTTCAATGTGCAGCAACGGCGTACCATCTTGCAACTGCTCGAAGAACAGTGGCGCGAGCTCTTGCGGAAGGGCATGAGCGGCGATGTGACGTTGACCTTCCACGTGTGGGACGGGCTGCTGCAACCCGACGTCGCGCTTACCAAAACGCATGTCTACCGCAGTGTCAAGGATGAGTAGCGTATGTTACTGGACGAGTTAGGCGCCTACCTCCAGAGTCAAGGCGTGGGCGCTGTGGGGAATACGCTGTTTAAGGGGAGTTTCCCGCTCGATACGCTCGAGAACACGGCCCCTATCCTCGCCCTCATCGAAGTCCCAGGGTTGCCGCCTGTGCGCAGTCATGATGTGCCCGTGGCGCGCTACGAGCAGCCCGTGGTACAAGTGGCCACGCGTGGGACGCCGTACGGCTATCCGGCGGCCCGGGCGGCCGCACAGGCGGCGTGGGACGTGCTCGACGGCGTGCAGAATACGTCGCTCAGTGGCACGTTCTATCTCTGGCTAGAGGCGCTGCAAAGTCCGTACTGGTTGCGCACCGATGACTTTCAGCGGCCCGTCCTGTTGTTTAACGTGCGGTGTGCGCGGGCGCTGTAACCGCCGCAGGGGTGCTAGGTCGGATCTGGTTCGACAATCAGCCAGTCTGTGGCGGTCCCCCAGTCTGCCGCAGGCGGGGGAAATGGGATGGCCTCTTCCGGTATAGAGTGCGCGTCAATCAAGGCGGTCACGGTTTCACAACAGTGCGGGGCTGTTTCTTCGTGCATCATAGGTGTGCCTTTCCAGCGTAGTGTTGAAGCGCCAGTATAGCGTTGTGCAGAGCAGAAGGCTTGTTTTTTCCGCATACATGAACGAGAGGGGAATGCAGAATGGGGTCATTATCGGACTATGCCGAAAATGCCTTATTAAACCATATCTTCAACACGGCCTATACCTCCGTGGCGACGGTCTATGTGGCCCTCTCGACTGCGACCTTGACCGATACGGCCACCGGGGCGGCTATGAGTGAAGTCGCCAATGCCAACGGCTATGCGCGCACCGCCGTCACGTTTGGCGCAGCGGCCTTGCGCAAAGTGATCCAGAGCGGCGCCGTCACCTTCCCGCCAGCCACGGGCGCCTGGGGGACGATTACGGACTGGGCCATTCTGGATACGAACACGTACGGGGCGGGCAATGTCCTGGCGTACGGGTCCTTTACCGCCTCGTTTGCGCCGGTCAACGGGAATACCCCGACCATTCCCAGCGGCGAGCTACAAGTGCAAATGAACGCGTCGAGTGGCGCGGGCTTTACCGACGGGACCGTCCACAGTTTGCTTGACCGGATGTTTCGCAATCAAGCCTATGCGAAACCTTCCACGTATATCGGACTTGCTACTGCCACCATCAGTGACACGACCAATACGATTGCTGGCGTGACCGAGGTGACGGGGGGCAGTTACGTCCGCAAGCAAGTGAATCCCAATGGCGGGGCGGCGCCCACCTGGACGAACGCCGCTGGCGGTGCCCTGGACAATGTCGCCGCGATCACGTTTGTCACGCCGAGTGCCGGGTGGGGGACCATTACGAGCTGTTTCATTGCCGATAGCGCGAGTGGGGCGGGGAACGTCATCGGCTATGACAATACCAACATTGTGGATCAGGTCGTTAATGCCAATGATACAGTACAGTTCGATATAGGCGCGTTTGACGTGTCAATGACGTAAGGGGACGCGCATGCCGCTCACCACGCAACAACTGACGCTCCTCAAAGCCGACATTGCCGCGCACCCGGTCTATGGCTCCATGGCGCAGACGGGTGAAAACGCCTACACCATTGCGGCGGGCTATAACCAGGTGGCGTCGCCCGATTTCTGGGTCTGGCGTACGGCCCTCGCCGAGCAAGAGGTCTACGAAGCCACGTCCCCTGATGGGACATTTTGGAACTGGAGTACGTACAAAGCCCAAACGGTGCAAGACCGGGATAGCTGGGCGCGCATGTTTAATCCAGGCGTGGTGAATCCGTCCTTGGCACAAACCCGTGCCGGGTGGCAGGCGATTTTTGGCGGGCAGGGCGCCTCGCAGCAACAAGTCAATTTCCTGCTGGCCTTGGGGCGCGAGAAAGCCTCGGAGGCGGAAAAGCTCCTCATCGTCCCCAGCAGTGGCACGGGCACCACGGCCTCTCCCGCTGTGATGGGCTTTCAGGGGCAACTCACCGGCAGTGATGTGGAACAAGCCTGGGCCATCCCCTAATGGAGCACGCGATGTCATGCACGCCTTTTCTGCCCACGCTTGTGCCCAGTGCCGAGGCTGTTCGCCTGCTCTCGCCTGATGCTGACCGGGTGCAGATTGATCTGGATGCCTACTGCTGGACCTGTCAACATCGGCATCGCCTCGGGCGCACGCCCCAGGCGTTTCCGCAGGAAATGTGGGAGTGGGAAGCGAAGCATCGGGGACATGCCTATGAGTTTCTCTCCCCGGCCAGGCGGATACCCCCACACTTTGATGATCGGGTGTATGAGGCGGCTGGCGAGGCCCCGTGGTGGTTGGCCTTGAAAGAAAACGCCAACGTGAAGCTCAGCTACGCAGCCTCGGTTGCCCTGACGATTACCCTGGATGCCCTCGCCTCCGCCAGTACGTTTCTCGTGGGCCAGGAATCGACCGCCATCGATAATACCACGAACCTGTATGTGGATGGCCGAATCACTGCTCGCATTCGCACCGGCTCTACGGTGACGGTCGACACCGAAATCCGCCTCTATGGCTATGCCGCGCTCGATGATACCCCCACCTGGCCCGATCAGATTACCGGCGTGAACAGTGCCCGCACCATCACCAATGCCTACATGCTTGACAGCGGCCTCATCCTCGTCGGCGCCACGGCCGTGTCGGCGACGGCTAACCTGACCTACCCCATTCGCTGCCTCACCGTGGCCGAGGCGTTTGGCCTGCACCCCAAACGGTTCGGCGTCTTCGTGGCCCATAACAATGGTGGCGCCCTGCATGCCACCGGCCCGCATGTTCTCAGCTATATCGGGGCCTTTATTACTTCAGTTTAAACTATGTAATGGGGTGCTCTGATGGCACTCGACATCCTCACCCCCCGTAGCCTTGATTATGCCTCCCCGATCAATTGGGATGCGCCCCTCAATCGTGAACTCCTCGCCTGGTGGCAGGTGCTGCCCCAGCGGATGGGCGGGAGTCGCTGGCTCGACCTTGCCGGCCGCGCTCCTATCGCGCTTACCGGGTTGGGCGCGAGTAGTGCCACGCAAGGCTGGGGGCCGACGCGGCGTCCGGGCGGCTATGGCGAGCTGCGTCTCAACGATGACGGGGGGACCGTGCAGGGCAATGCCGGTCCGCTTCTCGCCCTCAACAATGCCCCGGCGGTCACCCTCGCCGGATGGGCCAGGCAGACGACGCTCAATGTCCGGGAGTATCTGTGGACCAAGTACACGAGTGCGTCGGTTGAGTGGCTGCTCTATACCTGGACGGATGCTTTTTTCTATTTCGAGTTTACGTCCTCGATCTATACGGGTTTTGAGTATGTCTCCGGCGTGAGTCCTGGGGGCTGGTATCACCTCGCCGTCGTCTTTGACGGGAGTGGCGCCACCAATCCCGACCGGATCAAAATGTACGTGAATGGCCAGGCCAAATCGCTCATTTTTTCTGGCACGATCCCGGCCGTTTGGCCTAACGTAGGGACGCAACCCGTGCTCTTGGGTCGGCATTCCGGCGCCAGCACCTTTCCCTGGCATGGCGCGGTGGATGATTGGCGCTTCTGGCTCCGGGCATTGTCGCAGCCAGAGCTGCAAGCCCTCATCCTGCGCTCCCGGCTGCGCGCGCCCCAGGAACTGCGCTGGCGCTCGCCCCTGCATGTGGTGCCCCTGGCCCTGGCCCCACCGGCAGGAGATGTGGTGGGCGCCGTCCCCAGTGGCCTGACGGTGCTGTGGTCGGGGACGGCGGCGAGTATTCCCAGTGGCTGGACGCGCGCCACGGCCCTCGATGGTCTGTATCCCCGAGGCGCGGCGGCGGCTGCAGAGCCGGGGACCGGCGGCGGGGCGCTGACGCATACCCATACCAGTACGGCGCATAGCCATACGACGGCGCATACCCACACCGTCCCGGCCTCGGCCAGTCCCGCGGGCACCACGGCGCGGGACGCGGGGACCACCAACCCGCCACTGGCGCATACCCATGCCGCGACCGTGACGGTCAATCCCGTGACCACGACGGCGACTGACACGCCCAGTACCGATAGCGGTAGCCTGGAGCCGCCCTATGGCGAGGTCCTCTTTCTCCGCTCTGACGGCACGTCCATTGGCTTCCCGGCTTCGATGCTGGCCGTGTGGAATGAGGCCGGGGGGCTGCCCAGTGGCTGGGAGTTGGCAGACGGCACCAGTGGCAAGCCCGATCTGCGCGGGCGCTATCTCAAAGGCGCCCCAGCGGCAGGGAATGGCGGGGGCAGTGGCGGCGCGCTCACGCACAGCCATACGCTGGCCTCCCATACGCACAGTACGCCCTACGCGCATCCCCACCCGGATGTCACCTCGCCCCAGCGGAGTGAAGCCCTGACGGCAGGCGACGTGAGTGGCGCCACGGCGGCCACGGCCACCGGGACCCATACCCATGTCCTCACCATCGGGAGTGCCAACGGCGCCATTACCGGGTCGACGGACGGCGTGAGTACCGTCAACCATGAACCGCCTTTCTGGACGCAGGCCTTTATCCAGAACGTGAGCGGGGCGCTCTCCTGGCCCGACAAGCTGATTGGCCTCTGGACGGGCTCGTTGGCGACCATTCCCGCGAACTGGAAGCTCTGTGACGGCACCAACGGCACGCCCGATCTGCGCAGCTTCTTTGTCAAAGGCGCCACGAGCCTCGCCACGATCGGCCAGACCGGGGGCTCCCTCAGTCATACGCACACGGCGACGGGCCACACGCATGCCGTCGCGGCCCATACCCATACCGTGACGGGGGCGGCGGGGGCTGGGGAAAACCGCACGGCGGGCGCCGTGAACGCGCCCACGACGACGCATACGCATACCTGGGCGAATACTGGCAGTACGGGCTTTACGTCGGGCAGCGCCACCCCCACGGTGGACGCTCTCAGTACCACCACCCCGCCCTATACCACCGTCGTCTTTGTGCAGTGGCAGGCGCCTGGTGTTAAGTTCACCGCCAGTCTGGTCGGTGCCAGTACCACCCCGACGAGTGCCCGGACCCTGACGCGCCGCCTGAGTGCCCAAGTGGCCGGGGCGAGTAGCACGCCGACTGCGACGGCCAGTATTCCCACGACCCGGCTGCTCACGGCGGCCGTGCTGGGGGCCAGTACCACGCCCGCCAGTGCCCGGACCCTGACGCGGCGCCTGACTGGCCAACTCGCCGGGGCCAGTGCCACCCCGGTGGCCGCCCGGACGCTCACCCGCCGCCTGACGACGACGCTCGTTGGGGCCAGTACCACCCCTCCGGCCGCCAGTCCCACCACGGCCCGGCGCCTCACGGGCACCCTGACGGGCACGAGCGTGACACCGAGCAGTGCCCAGGCCAGCGTCAAGCGGCTGCAGACGGCCCTCGCAGGGGCCAGCACGACGCCCAGTGCCACGGCGATCTTGCTCACCCTGCGGCGCCTGACGGCAGCTCTCAGCGGGGCGAGTACGACCCCGGCGAGTGCGCGGACGGTGACACGGCGCCTGACCGCGGGGCTTCCTGCGACCAGTACGACGCCCACGAGCGCCGCGACGGTCCTGCACCGGGTTGCGGCAGCCCTTGTCGGGCCAAGCACGACGCCTCCGGCCCAGGCCAGCGTGACTGCTGTGCGCTCCCTCACCGCCGCGATGAGTAGTGCGAGTAGCACACCTGCGGCGGCGCGCGCCGTGGTGCGCCGTCTGACGACGGGCGTCCTGGGCGCCAGTACCACTCCCGCCAGCCAAGCGACGCTCACGCGCCGTCTCCAGAGTGCCGTCAGCGGGGCCAGTACGACCCCGGCTGCGACGGCCACGATGGGGACGCTTCGGCATCTCGTGGCGCAACTCACGCCCAGCAGTCTCACGCCCGCCAGCGCCCGGACGCTCACGCGACGGCTGACGACGGTGGTCCTCGGCGCCAGTCAGACGCCAACGGCCACGGTCAGCATGGGCACCGTCCGGTCCCTCGCGGCGACGCTGGCGGCAACGAGCACCACTCCGGCGAGCGCGGCCCGCCAGACCCACCGCCTCACCGGGGTACTCGTGGGCAGTAGCGTGACCCCGGCCAGTGCGCGCCAACTCGTGCGCCGCCTCAGTGCCAGTGTCGCGGCGAGTAGTCTCACGCCCGCGGCCACAGTCACCATGGGAGCGGTGCACGCCCTCACGGCGACGCTGGCGCTCACGAGTACGACGCCCGCCAGTGCCCGCCAACTCGTGCGGCGCTTGCAGGCCCTCTGCAGCAGTGCCAGTCAGACCCCGGCCGCCCAGGTCATCCACCTGCGGCGGTTGACCGGCGTGCTCGCATCGACCAGCCTCACGCCATCGGTGCAGGCGGCCTATGTGTTGCGGCTCCAAGCAACCCTCGGCCTCGTAACCCAGACGCCGCTCGCGTCCGCGCCCCTCATCCGCGCGCTCGCGGCCGTGCTCGTGACGAGTAGTTTCACGCCCCCGAGTGGGCAGGTGAGTGGCCGGGCGCTCCTGAGTGCCCTCGTCGGGAGTAGTACGACGCCACTCGCGCGGTCGAGCATGTTAGAAATGCCCCTGCTCCTGATGGGGATTAATGCGACGTTACAGCCGACCGGCCAGGCCACGGCGCCAACGCTGACACGTGGTCACGGCCAGACGGGTATCCTGCGCCAAACGGCTCGGGCTCATGCCCCCCACTTGAGGTGATCTATGCCGACGATTTCCTTGTTGTCGACGACCCTGCTCGAAGCCACCACCGGCCTGCTGACCTTTACGCTTGTGGATAGCGACGGTGTGGGGGTGCCCGTCTCCCTGCTGACGACGCTGACGCTGACCTATTACGATGTCATTAGCGGCACGATCGTCAATAGCCGCAATGTCCAGAATGTGCTGAACGCCAATGATGTGAGCGTCACGACGACGGGCTCTCCTGCGGTGACCACGGTTGAGTGGCAGATTCAGCCTGCCGATACGCTGATGGTTGATGCCGACCTGGCGTTAGAGTACCGCGTGGCGCAATTTCGCTGGACCTGGGACAGCGGGACGCGTCATGACGCCTATCAGGTGCAGTTTGGTGTTGAGAATATGGCGTTTGTGGTGTGAGAGGAGGGATGCATCTTTCTGCTGGTAGTCGTATGGGCTCTCTGGTAGAGTGGTGGGCGTCCTAGAAGGGATGCCAAGGAAGGGATTGCAACGCTCCTCGCATTCTGCTAGCCTCTGCACATCATACCCGGTAGTCACTGGTCGCCTGATGACCTTCAGGTAACACATACCGCCGCAGTTGAGCGAGAACCTTACCCCTCTCGCTGCTGTCGGCGGTTTCGTGTTTCTGGAGGTCGCGCCATGGCAGACGCCCCCTACCGCTCGGAATCCTGGTCGGGTCTCATCCAATTTCGCTGTCCCGCCTGCGGCTACGATACGCTCCTGCAAGCGCGTATGGACGCCCACATGGCGCACTGTGCTCGCTTTCAGGCCGCCATTGCCGCAGGGGAACCCCCCTCGCCGTTTCCGCCGCCTGAGCCTGCGCCCGATGACGAACCTGCGCCCGATGACGAACCCGTACCGGCCCAACCGACACCGGCGGGGGGTTAGTCTATGCCGACACAGGCCATTTCAGCTTTTGGAATAGCGCTGCGCCTTGGCGATGGCATCCCAGCCGTTCTGAACATTACTGGTGCGACGAATACGACTCCAATTGTTGTGACGACGAGTGCGGTGCATGGCATTGTCGATGTCTCCAAAGTCACCGTCACAAATGTCGCCGGGAATACCGGGGCGAATGGCCCGTGGATCGCTGAAGCCGTGACGCCCACGACCGCCCGGCTCCGGGGCTCGGTCGGTAACGGCGCGTACACGTCGGGCGGCGTCTTCACCCTCGATAGTACCTATGCCACGATTGCGGAAGTCACCGACGTCCAGGACGCGGGTATTATGGCGTCAGTCATAGACGTGAGCGCACACGACGGCATTGGCGGCTGGGGCTCGCAAATACCCACGATGCTCTCCAATAACAGCATGCGTCTCGTCGTCAACCATGTGCCAACCCATCCCACGCATGGCACAGTCACGGGCCTCATTCATCTGATGGAAACCCGCACGCGCCGTCCGTATCTGCTGGTACTGCCGAATGCTACTAAGACAACATGGTGGTGGTCTGGCTATGTGACAGGTTGGAGGGATCAGGCGCCCATGGCAGGCGCCCTTACGGCACAAGTAACTTTCGAATTCCCAGACGCACCTGTGTTGTCCTAACGAGCCATACGTGTTTTCTTTGCAGGTGCTACGGTTAGGAGGAATGGCTGGACAGGAATAGAAGGGCTCCCAGCTCTTTTGCTTGTATTACAGGAAAGACAGGCGCCAATGACATTATGCAATGTATGAGCGCCGCCTTTGCTAATGGGAATGATATGGTCCTGAGTCAGTCTGCCTTTACATCGTTTATCACAATAGTAGCAGCGATGTTTCTGCGCGGCTTGAATCTCGCGCCATTGTGCAGGCGTCAAATCGTTGCCCGTAGTCCCATTTTTAGCAGCACGTCGTGTGTGCTTCCAGTTTCGGACTTTTTCAGGATTTAATTTTCTGTAACGTAGAACAACAGATTTTATTTTTTCTTTATTGAGAAGGTAATAGTTGTGGCTTCTAGCCTGTTCAATCAAAATCGCTTTTTCGAAGTTTTCGGCCCTATAAATCTTTCTTCGAGCGTTTATTTGTACTCGACTGGCTTTATTTCGTATCTTCGCTTTTTGCACCAGTATCTCACGGTTCTTGTGATAGTACTGTATGCGTTTTACACGTCTCTGTTCTTTGTTTGTTTCTCGATATCTTTGATGTTTCGCAAGGTTTCTCGCATAGGATTGCCTACCGCTCTGTCGTACTTTTTCTGGGTTCTCTTTCTTATATCGAGCAGCATATTCACGTTTACAAGCCTTGCACGAAGCAGCTCTTCCAGATTTGCCATGTTTATCAAGAGAAAATTCTACAAGAGGCTTCTTCAGGTCACACGTCGAACAGACTCTGTACGCAGGGGTTTCCATAGACACCTTCTAACCAAGGTTGAGGAGAGTACTTGGCTCTCTACTGGGTTAGCAGCGGAGACTTGACGAGCGCTAGCTAGGCGCTACCAAGTACCCAAGAGTATAGCCTAGAAGCGAAGGCAAAGATAGAATATTTTCTTAGTATGGAAAGGATTAGTTTTGGCTACTCAGGCGATTGCCGCGACTGGTATTGTTATTAATATGGCTGGTACTCCCATACCAGAAATAACTAATGCTTCTGAGATTGGCGCACAGTTCAATGTGGTCGATGTCTCGGCCCATGATGGTGGCAATTGGAGTAGTAAAATTCCGACCTTGCTCGATGGTGGTACGATCCGCGTCTCGGCCAACTTTGTGCCTGCCAATGCGCAACATGTCGCTTTACGCACGGCCATGATTAACCGCACGTCGACCGCGTTTACCGTTCGCTTTCCGAATACGGGCGCGACGACTTGGACCTTCCAGGCCTTTGTTACCAGGTACCGCATTCCGTCCGCACCGGTCAACGGCGCGCTGCCGCTCGAATTTGAACTGACTGTAGATGGGGCTATAACTTTTGCATGAGCATGACCATTACGATTGAGACGATTCACATTGACCAGGTGGTCATGACGGCCCCGGCCGCGCCGAGCCTTCGCTGGCATGTCGGGCCGGTGCAGGCCACCACAGGAGGCACCATGCCGATTGAAGTGACGATGACGACGGAAGAGAAATGCCGATTGGCGATTACGCCCCTGACGGCGGGCGGCCAACCCGCGCAGGTCGATGGCGAGGCACAGTGGAGTGTCGAGGGGACCTGTACGGTCGAGCCCATTGATGAGACGAGCGCGTGGGTGGTAGCGGGGGCCATGGGCGATAGTACGATCAGCGTTGGCGTGGATGCCGATCTCGGCGCTGGCGTGGTCCCGATTGGCGACACCGCGCTTATCCATGTGAACAACCCCCAGGCGGCCAGTGTGGGCCTGGCGGCGGATGCGCCGGTGCTCAAAACCGAGGAGCCGGTCTAATGCCCTCTATTGTGGCCCTCGTGCCCATTGAGCTCGACAAGCCGCGCCAGCTCCTCTTTACGCGTGCCGCCGTCAAAACGATTGAGTTGCGCCTGACCCAGATCTGGGGGCGGGATTACACCTTCTTTGAAGCCGTACGGCGCTTGAGTGAAATGCTCCTCGACAACGACCTGAGCAAGCTGTCGTTTGTGAATATCAGCGTGCTCCTGTGGCAAGGCTGCCTGCATGAAGACCCGGCGTTGACGCTCACGCAGGTGGAAGAGGCGTTGCCCTACGCCGATCCTACGGGGCTCATTCCCTATGCGGGCCTCATCCTTCAAGCCTGGAGTAACGCGAGCCCGCAAGTCGTCGTAGACGCTGTCACGGCTGAGGCGGAGGCCGTCGACACTGACCCTTTGGGCGGATCGACTGGGGCAAGCTCTGGGCCTTTGAACGGACCTGCCTTGGTGTCAGCGAACGCGAGTTCTGGGGCATGACGTTCCTCGAAGGGCATTTGCTGGCCGAGGCGTACTGGCAGCAGCAGCAACGGCAGGTACGCCCGATGGCGGTACTCCTGCAAGCGTACTGGAACGTGCATCGTGATACGGACCAGCGCCGTGAACCGTTTACGCTGGAAGACATGCTCGCGGTCCTGGGGTATCCCGAGCCACCGCCCCCGCCTCCACCGCCGCCTCGGTTGGAGGATATGCAAGAGCGGATCGAAATGTTGCATAGCCTGTATACCGCGAATGGAACTGAGAGGGAATAGTCTTGGCAGAGATAGTTGTAGGTGACATAGTCGCGAAACTGAGAATCGACGCCAGTGGCTTTGACCAGGCGCTGACACAGGCGCAACAGCGCCTCACGCAGCTCAGCCAGACGTTGGGGCAGGTGCGCCAGCAGCAGCAAGGCGGCCAGCAATCGACGGCGCAACTCTCCCAAGCCTATCTCGCTCTTGCCCAGGCGATTACCCAGCAAACGCAAGCCTATAGCCAGGCGCAAAGCGCCGCGCTCCAGTATAGGCAAGCCCAAGATCAAAGCCGGGAGGCCACCCGCCAAGCAGCCCAGGAGGCGCGGCAGGCGGCGCAAGAAGTGGCGGCGGCGGCCCAACGGGCGACCCAAGCCCAACAAGCCGCCATGCAACAACAGCAAGTGGCCGCCCGTCAAGCGGCGCAGGAGGCGCGGCAGCTCGCCGAAGAACGCCGGGCGGCGGAGCGGCAAGCCGCCCACGACGCGGAGCAGAGTGCAGGACGTCTAGGCGCGGCCCTCAGTGCGGCGCTCAGTGTGGCCGGGGGCATCGGGATTGCCACCAGCATTGGCGCCATCATCGGCCAGATGAAAGAGTTGGCAACGAGTATTGTTGCCGTGGGTGTCCAATTCCAGCAGTTACGCCAGCAATTTACCGCCATCCAGGGCGTGAGTGCCGGCGCCGCGGCCTTCCAGCAGATGATCACCTTGGCGCAGCGGTTGGGGATCGAAGTCATTCCGCTTGCCGAAAACTTCCGGCGCTTTGACGCCGCGACTCGTGGCACGTCTATCCAGGGTGAGCAGGCGGCCCGTATCTTTGAAAACATGGTGGTGGGCATGCGGGCCATGGGCGCGAGCTCGCAGCAGACCGAGCGCGGCCTCTTAGCCCTCCAGCAAATGGTTTCCAAAGGCGTCGTATCACAAGAGGAATTACGTCAACAGCTGGCCGAGGCCATTCCGGGCGCCACACAGATTGCGGCGCGGGCCTTTGGCATGACAACGCAAGAACTCAACAAGATGATCGAGAAGGGCCAGGACAGTATTGAGTTTGTCCGGCGCTTCAGCGATCAATTCCGCACGGAATTTGCTGGGACCGTGGCGACCGCCACCGATACCGCGGCCGCGGCATTTCAACGCTTGGCCAACGAGGTGAAGCTCGCCGGGGAAACGATCGCCGCCTCTGGACTGCTCGATATGCTCCGAAGCATGGCGGAGGCCGCGACCACGCTCCTAGCCACCATGCGCAAGGTGCAGGACGAACGCAGCCGGGAAGCGGGTCCCCCGGTCGGGGCTCTCCCACAGGGCGGTGTAGGCTTCCCTCCCGCGATTCGGGAACGCCAAGCCGAGTTGGCGCGCTTGCAGGCACAGATTACCGGCGCCCAGGCCGCGCAATTGGTCGAGAGCATGCTGCCCGGCTTTGCGGGACCGATCACGCCAGAGGAGCGGCGGGCCATTCGGGACAAGCTGCAAGCGCTCGATGCCGAACAACGCAAGGCGGTCGCCGAGTTTCAACGGAAGCTCCAAGCGGAAGGCTTTGGGCCGGGGGGCCAAGTCGGCTTTGGGGTCGAGATTCCGGCAGGGGAGCGGCCACTCCAAGCGACGGAAGACCGCTTAGCGAAAATCCTGGAACAAGGACGCCAGCAACTCCGCGATATTGAGCTCAACGCCCCGTTTCTCTCCGCGCTCGACGTGGCAGACCAGAAATTCAAAGCCTGGGAAAAAACCCTCAAGGCCGTGCAGGAAGAAATTGGCAAGCTCGGGGAAGGGCTGCGCCGGACGATCACGCCGAGTGGCGCCCCGAACTCCCTTGATGCCCTCATTGAGCGGATCGCTGGCGAAAAAGGGCTCGATCCGAACCTCATGCGGGCCTTAATTGAGCAGGAATCCCGCTTTGATCCGCAGGCTGTTTCCCGCGCGGGTGCGCGGGGACTCATGCAACTCATGCCGAGCACCGCCGCCGCGTATGGTGCCGGGGGCCGGGAGTTCGATCCCGAAACCAATCTGCGGGCTGGCATGACGTATTTTGCCGAGCTCCTCCAGAAATTCAATGGCAACGTCGAGCGCGCCCTCACCGCCTATAATGCGGGGCCGGCCCGTGGGGGTATTCCGCTCCCTACCGGGGAAAACGCGACGTTTGCTCAGGATGTCTTACGGCGCATGCCGCAGACCATTCAGGGCATGCTCGACGCTGCCGGACGCCAGCAACGCGCCTTAGAAGCGGGGCAAGAAGCGCAGACGCCCGACCCCGAGCGCCGTCGTCAAATTATGGAGACGGGCCGCGAGGTCCTCCGGGCCATTGACGAGGAAGAGCGGCAGCAAGACGTCGACGCGCGGGAACGGCGTCAGCAGGCCATGACGACGGGCCGCGAATATCTCCGCGCCCTCGAAGAGGAAATGCGCAAGCGCGACCAAGCTGTCGAGAGTCTGAAGCGCTTGGAGCAGCAATACTCGCTCACGGCGGACGCGCGCAAGGAAAACGAGGCCGCGCGCCTGGCCGCCCAGTTTCCCCAGGACGAGGAAATCCAGACGCGGGCAGAAAACGTGCGGCTGCTCATTGAAGAAAAGCAAGCGATGGAGAGCAGTTTTGCGGCCATCAAGGCCCGCACCGATGCGCAGCGTCAGGCGCAAGAGAGTGCCGACGCGATGACGCAGAGCATTGAGGGCACGCTAGAGCGCCTCCGGGCGCCGCGCGAGGAACGCGCGGAACTGCGGTTGCGGGCGCAAGCGCGGCGGCAGGGCGTGGCGTTGACGCCCGAGCAGGAAGCCCAGTTGCGCGCCATTACCGAGCAAGAGCGCTTTAACGAGATTATGCAGGTGACCGAGCGGGTGGGCGATGCGGCGGCGCAGACCATCACGCAGGGCCTTCTCAGCATTATTGATGGCACCGAGCGCGTCAGTGATGCCTTCCGCCTGATGGCCAAAAGTATCCTTGACTCGGTGGCTCAGATTGCCCTCAACGAGGGTTTTCGCATGCTCATCCGGCTTGGGCTCAGCGCCATTAGCGGTGCTGTTGCCCCAAGTAGCGGCGCGGCCTTCTCCAATGCCGGGGCCAGTGCGGGTGGTGGGGGCGGCGGCTTCGAGATTCTCATGGCACAAGGGGGCGCGGTGGTCAATAAACCCACGGCGATTATGGCCGGCGAGAACCCAGCGATGAACCCCGAATTTGTGCTCAATCGGCCTCAGATGCAAGCACTGATGCGTGGTGCCATGCAGGCAGGGCCGACCGCCGGAGGGCAAGCCGCCGGCGTGACAATTATAAATACTCCGAATAGGGCTGTAGCCGAACAAGAGGCTGCCCGCGAACGTGCCCTAGGGCGAAGTGTAATTATTAATGAGGTTCTTTCAGAAATAGGCCAAGGCTCAGGCTCACGTATTGTACGGACGTTACAAGCACTGCGATAAGAGGGGCGTAGCGCGTGCCAGTATTTCCGATTGACCCAATACCATCTTCGATCTCGGTTGCGGCCATACAGGACCCCATGCACGAGTTCGAGTCAGACCAAGGTTACTCGGCGCGTCGCCCCAAGCACAGCCGGCCGTTGCGCCAGTATCAGCTGGAATACCTGGGGTTGACCACCCCGCAAATGCGCGTGCTCCGGGACTTCCTGCTGCAGCAGCGCCTGGGCGTACTGCCGTTTGAGTGGCTGCACCGCACCGGCGGGGACCGCGTGAATTACAGCAATACAACGCCCGTGGTGTGCACCCTCCAGCACAGCTACGTGACCAACCAGTGGTTGTGGCTGAACAGTGCGACACACGCGGGGCTTAATGGCTTCTGGACGCTGACGCGGTTCGATTCCACAAGTTTTGCGCTCAATGGCTCGGCGGCCCAAGGCGGCACGGGGAGTGCCATCGCCGTCCCCTATCTGCCTAATGCGACGGCCCGATTTGCGCAAGATGTGATGGAACCGGCTGTGAAGCTGATTGGCCCGGAAGCTGCCGACGTGTTCACGCAAGGACGCGGGCGTTTTAACATGGTTGTATTAATCCAAGAGCAACTATAGATGCCACGCATTCTCTCAGCAGCGCTGGTCCGAGAAAAGAACCAGTTGCACTCCGATCACGTCATCACGTGGCTTTTTGAAGTATTTATTCCCGGCGCCCCCGTCCCGTATCGCTTGGTGAACTATGACCAGGACGTTCTCTTTCACGGCATTCCTTATTTACGCTATAGCGTGGACGTGGACGCCCTCGAAGACGCCACGAGTCAATCCCTCGTGCGCCTCCGGGCCACAGTGGGTAATGTGGATCAGGCGTTTATCTCGTTACTGGAGCACTATTGGGGCCGGGAGAGTTGGATTGTAACGATCTGGCCCATTGATACGCAGCAGCCCGACGCGACGCCCTTTGGCGCGGGCGAAGTCTTTCAGGTGGTACAGGTGGCGACGGACTTTCTCACGGCGGTCGTCGACCTCCAGGCCGAGGGGATTACGCTCACGGGCACGATACCGAAGCGACGCTATACCCAGAGTGGTGGCTACCCGAACATCCCTCGAAGGCTGAATTAGAAACTGACTATGATAGATGTGGTTATTCCTGAGATTGAGCCCTTGGTAAAGCCCTTATTGGGTCTGCCCTATGCGCAATGCGATTGTTGGCAATTATTGCGGCGCCTCTTTGGGCAAGGCTGGGGCATTGATCTGGACGCGGACCCGGCGGCGGCTGCCGCCCAAGTGCAAGAAATCTGGTGGCGTGACGATCCGCGTGATCCTGTCGCGCTGAGCCAGCCATGGGACATCTGGATTTTGCGGAGTAACGGCCTGGCGTCGAGCCATGTCGGCGTTGTCGTAGATCAGCGGCAGATCGTTCATACGGGTGAGACACTAAACGTATGCGTGCAATTGATGCGGCTCTGGCGGCCGTGGCTGCTCCAAATGGCGCGGTTGCGGCGGCTCCTGTAGGCACCGTCACCTGTATCCTGGTGCTGTCGCCCTTGCGGGCAGCCGATGGACACTTGCGCGTGCAACGCGAGGTGTTCCCGGCCGGCGATGCGCTCGACGCCTATCTGCCCGAGGGGGAAGCCCTGCGCCATGTGACGGTGAACGGGGCCACGATCCTGCCCGAGCATTACGCGCGCTATGTCCCACAAGCCGGGGATGAGATCTGGCTCTGGCCGACGTGGGGTATTACCGGCGGGATTCTTGAAATCCTCGTGCCGATCCTCATTGGCCTGGCTGTCTCGGCCGCCTCCCATTTCCTCTTTCGCCCGAAGCCCCTCATGCTTCCCCACCAAAACCAGATGAGCGGGGAAACCGAACGCACCTTTAGCTTTGAAGGGATTCGCACGGCCATTGGCCCGGGCGCGGTGGTCCCGGTTGTCTATGGGCGCCACCGCATTGGCGGGCAACTCCTCCTGGCGACCGTGGATCAAGCGGCCGTCGTCGTGGATGATGGCACCACCGCCCACAGTGCCACGATTATCAATGTCACGCACGGGGAACCCTCGGACATTGTCTACGTGACGGCCCCTCATCACGGCTTTGTCACCGGGCAGATCGTCTTTATTCAGGGGGTCGAGGGTAAAACCGAGGTCAATACCACATGGGCGATTCATGTGGGCGATGCCGATACCTTTGTCCTGGATAGTTCGTGGGCCGTAGGGATTAATCATCCCTACCAGGGCGGCGGCACGGCCATGCTCTACAATCAGGGCTCACGCACCTACCAGGCTATTACGAATCCGCCCACGCTAACGCTGATGATCGCGTTGTGTGAAGGCCCCATTGACGCCATCTTGACCGACACGATCCAGATTAATGGGCAACCGTTGGCCAACTTCCCCGGCGTCCAGGTTTATACCGGCGTCGGCACGGCCAATCAGCCAGCCTTTGCGGAGTTTGGCGGCGCGCGCAACACGTTTGCCGACGGGCGTGACATCGGAGAAAGCCCCCTGACTTATACCTCGAACGCCGCACTCCATGCCTTTGTCCTCAATCTGGCCTGGCCCGAGGGCTTGTATTTTCTCGATGAGAAGGGGCAGAAACAAAGCAATACGGTGGTCCTCCAGTACCGCTTTGCCCCGGCAGGCTCGGGGGCGTGGTCGGCCTGGACCGTCTTCCAAGTCAATGCCGACCGTACGGCGACGGTACGCATTGGCATACGCCGTGAGGGGTTGCCGTATCGGTCCTACGATATTCAGATCCAGCATCTGCGGGCCGGCAACACGGACGAACTCCGCGCCCGGTATAAGAGTGTGCTGGAAAGTGTCACCGAGTACGTGCCCGATACCTATGCGTATCCCTATACGGCCTGGCTCGGGTTGCGGGCGCTGGCGACCGATGCCTTGCGGGGTGCCCTCCCCAATATCACCGTGGAGGTACGGGGCCGTCAGGTACGCGTGGGCTCGCTGGCCGTCCCAGAAACGTGGTCCGACAATCCCGCCTGGTGCGTCCTGGATGCGCTCACCCATCGGCGCTATGGCACGGGCGTGCCGGATAGCGATATTGACCTCACGGCCTTTGCCCTCTACGCCGCGTACTGTGATCAAGAGATTCAGGGCGAGCGGCGCCACACGCTCAACTATGTCCTCGATCGCGAGACGCGGGCGCAGCAGTTTTTCTTGGAAACCATGGGCGGCTCGCGCGGCATTCTCCTCAAAACGGCGGGGCTGTGGACGCCGCGACCGACGCGGGACGAACTGCCGACGTGTCTCCTGTCCTGGACGTCGGTCAGTAATGTGCGCCTCACCTATATTCAGGACGTGGATACCATTAACGTGCTCGAAGCCCGCTTTGCCAGTGAGGAACACGACTTTGAGCAAGATGTCATTACCTGGCCGACGCTGGCGCAGTGGCCCCCCGAGGTCCATAAGCACAGCTTTGACTTGCGCGGGGTGACCAAGCCCAGCCGGATCATGCGGGCGCTCCAGTATGAACTGAATCGGCGGCGTTTTGAAAATCTCCTCCTGGAGATGGACTGTTCGCTCGAAGCGCTGCCGTTACAGATGCACGATCTGTTCCGCTTTGCCCATCCCCTCCCGGGGTGGGGGACGTCAGGCCGCATTCAGGAGGGCTCCAATGCGGCCATCCTGGAGGTCGACGAGGACTGCCTCTTTGAGCAGGACCTCACGTATGTGGTCTACGTGCGCCACGAAGATGACACGCTGGAAGCCCGCGAGGTCCTCACGATCACGTTGGGGCCGACCCGCACGCTCCATCTTGCCGCGCAGCTCAGCATCTTCCCCGTCGCGCGCACCTCGACCTTCGTCTTTGGCACGTTGACGACCAATGCCAATACGCGCACGTTTCGCGTGACCGGGCTACGGCGCAAAAGCGATTTGACGGTGAGCCTCGAAGCGCTGATTCACAATCCCAGTATCTATGATGAGGCCGTGGCGTCGCCGCTTCCTGTCATTACGACGCTCTTTAACCCGGAAGGCCCGCCGCCGCCGCTTCTCAGTCTCGTGGCCACGGAAGTGACGCGGATTCAGACGAGCGGGGCCAGCCTGCGCGTGATTAATCTCTCGTGGGATGTGGCGCCCCTCAGTAGTGGCTATGCCCCGTATGGGGGGGCCATGATCTTGCGCCGCGTGCTGGAGGCCACGGGGCAACTCGGCCAGGTGCAGGCGGGCACGATTGGCGCCGGGGCGATTAGCGATCCGAATGACCCCAACTATAACTATACGCCGATCATTCAAGTGCGGGGCCATGTCCTGGACTGGGACGACTATACGGCCATTAGTGGTTCGACGTATCAATACCGCGTCGTGCCGATCTCGTACTTGGGCGTCCCCAATAATGCCGGGGCGCGCGAGGCCGTCATCCATGTCGCCGGTCCCACGACGCCGGGCTATTTCCCTGCCTCTCCGCGCAACTTGCGCCTGCAGGGCCAAGCCGTGGGAGTGAGCATCTGGGAAGGGCGGGACCTCCATGTCGAGTGGGATAGCGTCGCCGACAGCCCGTTGTTTAGCGAGACGTTCTTTGTCGCC